>Ga0335069_10002477_pt1 | contig 28469 bp, 31 predicted proteins | sample Lox_Sample_11_FD_206714 | JGI IMG/M metagenome (GOLD analysis project Ga0335069, IMG submission 206714) | Soil microbial communities from Loxahatchee National Wildlife Refuge, Florida, United States - Lox_Sample_1.1 | ecosystem: Environmental > Terrestrial > Soil > Wetlands | place: USA...
GCCGAGCTCGCCTGGATCCTCAATTGCGTCGGCCGCCTCGGCTGGCTCGACCGCATGACGCAGTTCAAGGAGAAATCCGGCAAGCACAAGGAGCGCGCGTCGGTCGGACTCTACACCTATCCCGTGCTGATGGCGGCGGACATTCTCGTCTACAAGGCGACGCATGTGCCCGTGGGCGAGGACCAGCGCCAGCATCTGGAGCTGTCGCGCGACATCGCGCAGAAGTTCAACAACGACTTCGACGCGCCGGATTTCTTTCCGCTGCCGGAAGCGGTGATCGTGGGGCACGCGACCCGCGTCATGAGCCTGCGCGACGGCACCAAGAAGATGTCGAAATCGGACGAGTCCGACTATTCGCGCATCAACCTCACCGACGACGCCGACGCGATCGCGCAGAAGATCAGAAAAGCCAAGACCGATCCCAATCCCTTGCCGGACTCGGAGAAAGGTTTCGAAGGCCGGCCCGAGGCGGAGAATCTGATCAACATCTTCGCGGCATTGTCGGACGAGGCGAGAATCGAGGTGATCGGGCGTTTCGCAGGGCAGACGTTTTCGGTCTTCAAAAACGAGCTGGCGGAGCTTGCCGTCGCCAAGCTGACGCCCATCGCGGCGGAGATGCGCCGGCTCCTGGCCGATCCGGCGGAAATCGACCGCATCCTGAAGACCGGCGCCGACAAGGCGCGGGAAATCGCCGCGCCGGTCATGCGCGAAGTGAAGCAACTTGTGGGGTTTGTGGGATGAAGAGACGCTCCGTGAAATCTGTGGCGCTGAAGATCTGGCGGCTGGGAGACACCCGGCTTCCGATCGGCCGGCCGTGGTTCCGGATCCGCCCGATGGATTTCTTCGCCATGCTGCGGCCGGTCACCTGGCAGGGCTGGATCGTGTTCGCCGCCTTGATGGTGTGGATCGCCGGATCCATTGGCCTTTTCCTGTTTATGGGGTCCGAGCCGTCGAATGTGTTTCTGTTCGGCTGGCTGATGCCGACAACCGCGATCTGGACTCTGGTCCTGGGCACGAAAACTGACGCCCAGTTTCCCTGGGACGAGCCTGCGTGACCGGCCCCGGAGCCGTTCTCGTCACCGGCGCCGCCAAAAGGCTGGGACGCGCCATCGCGCTCGATCTGGCAAAGGCGGGCTGGGACGTCGCAGTTCACTACAACGGCTCGGAAAAAGATGCCGAAGCGACCGCGAGGGACATTCGCGTTCTCGGGCGTCGCGCGGTGGTCCTCAAGGCCGATGTCTCGAAGGAAGCGGAGACGCGCGCCTTGATCGGACGGGCGACCGCCGAACTCGGTCCCCTCACCGCGCTCGTCAACAGCGCATCGCTGTTCGAGAACGACGACTGGAGGACGGCGTCGCGCGACAGCTGGGACAAGCACATGGAGGTGAACCTGCGTGCGCCCTTCGTGCTGGCGCAGGAATTCGCCAAGGCGCTTCCCAAAGACAGGCACGGCGCCATCGTCAACATCGTCGATCAGCGCGTGCTGAAACCGACGCCGCAATTCATCACCTACAGCCTGTCGAAAGCCGGCCTCTACTGGCTGAACACGACGCTGGCCCAGGCGCTGGCGCCGCGCATCCGTGTCAACGCCGTCGGGCCGGGGCCGACCATGATCAATGCGCGCCAGAGCCAGGCCGATTTCGATCGCCAGCGCGAAGCGACCGTCCTCGGCACCGGCGCCAATCCGGAAGACGTCTGCGCGGCCGTGCGTTATCTCTTGAGTGCGTCCGTGGTGACCGGGCAGATGATCGCGGTCGACGGCGGACAGCATCTGATCTGGCAGACGCCGGACGTCAGCGGAACGGAGTGACATGAGCGCCTATTCCGACAGAATTGCCGACGCCGCGTTGAAGATCACCCATGTCTTCATCCGCAATCTCGAAGTCCTCGCCCATATCGGCATCCACGGCCATGAGCAGGGCAAGCCGCAACCCGTGCGCATCAATGTCGATCTCGGCGTGCGGGAAAGCGCGGCGAGCGACAGGCTCGAGCATGTCGTCGACTATGAGGCGATCACCACGAAGATCCGCGCCATCGTGGCCCGCGGCCATATCAATCTCGCCGAGACGCTGGCCGAGCGCATCGCCGAAGCCTGTTTCGAAGATTCGCGTGTGCTGTCCGCGCGGGTGCGCGTCGAAAAGCTCCATGCGCTCCCCGGCGCCGAATCCGCCGGCGTCGAAATCGAACGCGCGCGGTAGAGCAGCCCCACCTCCCCCTTGCGGGGAGGTCGAAATCGCGAAGCGATTTCGGGCGGGGGTAGTCGGCGGGAGGCCCCCACCCGACGTGCTCGCTGCGCTGCGCGCGTCGACCTCCCCGCGAGGGGGAGGTGAGGTTTGCACCTTGAACCACGCAGTGCTCGCTATTCCAACCCCGCCCGGCGGAAACCTTCGAGATAATGTTTGCGGTCCTCGTCGCGCATGGTCGGGATCTGCTTTGCGATCCAGTCGAGCGAAATGTTTGGTTGCGCGCGCTTGAGTTCCTGCAGCGCGGCGCGCGCGATGTCGTCGCGCCCCGCCATGCCGGCCGCCGCCGTCAGCACGCGATGGGCGCCGGTGAAATCGCTGCGCTGGCGGATTCCTTCGCGGGCAAGCTGCATCGCCTCGTCGTAGCGGCCGCCGATGAATTGCGCATAGGAAGCAATCCCGCAGTAAAGGGCCGCGAACGGATCGCGCGGACTGAGGCGCAGCGCGCGGCGGGCCGCAAGATCGCCGTCCTGCCATCGCCCGCAATAGGTCAGGGCGAGACCGTAAAATCCCTGCGCCAGCGAGAAATTGGGATTGAGCTGCAGCGCCAGCTCGATTTCCGCCAGCGAATCCTCGAAGCGCCGCGCATGAAGATTCACATAGCCCAGCGCAAAATGAGCCCAGGGGTCTTCGCTGTCGGCCCTGATGGCGGCGGTGGCCGCACGTTCCGCGACAGGCGCGGTCACGCTCAGATCCTCCCAACCCAAATGGCCGCCGAACGCATGAGTCGTTGCCAGCACGCCGAGCGCCTGGCCGTAATGGGGATCGATGGCGGTCGCCTTTTCGAGGAGGGCCTGCGCCACCATGTTGTCCGATCGCGTCACGCGCCAGAAATGCGACAGCGCCCGCATCACGAGATCCCAGGCATCCAGGCTGTCCGGCGGCTTGCGCTGGGCGCGGAAATTCTCCGCCGCGTAAAGCTGCGGCTCGATCGCGGCGACGATGGCTTCGGTGATCTCGTCCTGCACCGCGAACACGTCGGCAAGACCGCGGTCGTAGCGCTCGGCCCAGATATGGCTGCCGGTGGTGACGTCGTTGAGCTGCGCCGTGATGCGCACGCGGTCGCCGCTTTTGCGCACGCTGCCTTCGAGCACGTAGCCGACGCCCAGATCCTCGGCGACCTGCTTCATGTGGACGGCCTTGCCTTTGTAAATGAAAGACGAGTTGCGTGCGATGACGAAGAACCAGCGCAGCTTCGACAGTGCGGTGATGATGTCCTCGCTGATGCCGTCGGAAAAATATTCCTGCTCCGGTTCGCCGCTCATATTCGCGAAGGGAAGGACGGCAATCGCCGGCCGGTCCAGCACCGGCAATCCCTCCGAGGCATGCGATTCACCGGACGGTTTGCCGGACGCGGTGTCGTCCGCGTGAACCTTGACCGTCCCCACGAAGCGGAAGCCCTTGCGCGCCAGCGTGCGCAGAAGTCTCTGGTCTTCGCCGCTGTCGCCGATCGCCATGCGGGCGGCGTTGATGCGGCTCGTCAGCGTGGAGTCCGACACGATGCGGCCGCCCCACACCGTTGCGATGAGATCGTCCTTGCTGACGACCCGGTCCCGGTTCTCCACGAGATAGACGAGCAGGTCGAACACTTGCGGCTCCAGCGCGACGGAAACGGTCCCGCGGCGCAGCTCGCGCCGGTCGGTATCGAGCGTGTGATCTGCAAACTGAAATAGCACGCCGAGGCTCCGTCCGAAGGGCTCTAAAGCAATAATCAATCCCTTCTCAAGGGCAAATCAAGCGCGCGGCAAGGCCTTCCGGCCGCGTCTGCGGCAGTCTCCCGCGAAACAAGCAAGGGAGTCTCCCATGAGCCGATTGTTAGCCTTTTTATACGGCCTCGTCGCCTATGCGGTGTTCTTCGTCACCTTCCTCTACGCCGTCGGATTCGTCTCGGGGCTGGTCGTGCCGACGACGATCGATAACGGCATCGCCGCGCCGATGAACACGGCCCTGATCATCGACCTTGTTCTGATGTCGGTCTTCGCCATCCAGCACAGCGTGATGGCGCGGCGCGGATTCAAGGAATGGTGGACGAAGTTCGTGCCGAAATCCGTCGAGCGCAGCACCTATGTGCTGTTCGCCAGCCTCGCGCTCGCGCTTCTGCTCTGGCAGTGGCGTCCGATCCCGATGGTGCTGTGGCGCATCGCCGATCCGCGGATGGCCATGGCGATGACCGGCCTGTCCCTCTTCGGCTGGCTGATCGTGCTGACCAGCACGTTCCTGATCAACCATTTCGAGCTGTTCGGGCTGCACCAGGTGGCGAACAATCTCACCGGCCGGGACATGCCGACGCAGCGCTTCCGCACGCCGCTCTACTACAAGTTCGTGCGCCATCCGATCTATCTCGGCTTCGTCATCGCCTTCTGGGCGACGCCGATGATGACGCTCGGCCATTTCCTGTTCGCCGCCGTCACGACGGGCTACATCATCATCGGCATTCTTCTCGAAGAGCGCGATCTGATCGACGCCTTCGGCGACGAATACCGCAACTACCGCAGCCGCGTGCCGATGCTGCTGCCCTGGCGCAAGCCGCTTTAACTCCGGTCGTCATCGCCCGGGGCGCGCGAAACAGCGCGATCTCCGCCTACGCTGAAGCTTCGGCGGATCAGGCTGACCGCTTGATCCGCCGTAGCCTTGGCGAAGGCGGACGGGCGACCCAATTTGCTGCTCCCAAAAATAGGTCACCCGGATGCCGCGGAAACGCGGCCCCGGGTGATGACGTGTTGGGGAATGTCAGGAATGACAATGCGGGTTCGGCGCTCCTATATTAGCGCCATGACCGACACAGAGACCGAAGAAGCCCCGCTGAAGGGGCCGGCGCGCATTCAGGCCTATCTCAAGACCTTGCCGGACCAGCCGGGCGTCTATCGCATGCTCGATGCGAAAGGCGACGTGCTTTACGTCGGCAAGGCCAAGAGCCTGAAGAAGCGCGTGGCGTCCTACACCAAGACCGGCGGCCATACCGAGCGCATCGCGCGCATGATCGCCGACACGGCCGAGATGCTCTTCGTCACGACACAGTCGGAAACCGAAGCGCTGCTGCTCGAGTCCAATCTCATCAAGCGGCTGAAGCCGCGCTACAACGTCTCCTATCGCGACGACAAGTCCTTCCCGAATATCCTCTTGCGAGAGGACCATGCCTTTCCGCAGCTGCTGAAGCATCGCGGCGCGAAGACCACGAAGGGCGTCTATTTCGGACCGTTCGCGTCGGCCGGCGCCGTCAACCGCACGCTGTCCGCATTGCAGCGCGCCTTTCTCCTGCGCTCCTGCTCGGACTCCGTGTTCGAATCCCGCACGCGGCCGTGCCTCCTGTTCCAGATCAAGCGCTGCTCCGCGCCTTGCGTCGGCCGTATCGACGAAGCGGGCTATCGCGCGCTCGTGCACGAAGCCGAGACCTTTCTCTCCGGCAAGAGCGGTGCGGTGCGCGAAGAACTCGTGGCCGAGATGAACCAGGCGTCGGAAGTGCTCGATTTCGAACGTGCCGCGCGGTTGCGCGATCGTTTGCGCGCCATCAGCCACATCCAGTCGCATCAGGGCGTCAATCCCACGACCTTCAACGATGCCGATGTCTTCGCGGCCTATTCCCAGGGCGGCGACACCTGCGTGCAGGTGTTCTTCTTCCGCGCCGGGCAGAACTGGGGCAACAAGCCGTTCTTCCCGCGCCACGACCGCGAGCTGTCCACCGGCGAAGTGCTCGAGGCCTTCATCGGCCAGTTCTATGACGAGCGCACCGCGCCGCAGCTTGTCCTGCTGTCGGAGGCCATTCCCGAACCGGAGCTTCTCGCCGAAGCCCTGTCGCTGCGCGCCGAGCGGAAAGTCGAGATCGCCGTGCCGCAGCGGGGCGAGAAGCGCGAGATCGTCGACATGGCGCTGCAGAACGCGCGCGAGCAGCTGGGCCGCCGCCAGGCCGAGAACTCGGCGCAGCGCGAATTGCTCGAAGGTGTCGCGGAAGTGTTCGGCCTCGAAACCCCGCCGAAGCGCATCGAGGTCTACGACAACTCGCACATCCAGGGCACGAATGCGCTGGGTGCGATGATCGTGGCGGGTCCCGACGGTTTCGAGAAAGGCGAATACCGCAAATACAACATCAAATCGACGGAGCTCACGCCGGGCGACGATTACGGCATGATGCGCGAAGTCTTGACGCGGCGGTTCTCGCGGCTGGTCAAGGACAGCGAGACGGACGAGGCCAAGGCGAAATGGCCCGATGTCGCGCTGATCGACGGCGGACCCGGACAGCTCGCGGTCGCCGAAAGCGTGCTCGAGGATCTGGGTGTCGAGGATGTCTGCCTCGTCGGCATCTCCAAAGGGCCGGACCGAGACGCCGGCCGCGAGCATTTCTACATGAAGGACCGCGAGCCGTTCCGTCTCGATCCCAAGAGTCCGGTCCTCTATTACCTGCAGCGCCTGCGCGACGAAGCCCATCGCTTCGCCATCGGCAGCCATCGCAAGAAGCGCGCGAAGGCGATCGGCGCCAATCCGCTGGACGAAATCGCCGGCGTCGGCGCGTCACGCAAGCGCGCGCTGCTGCAGCATTTCGGCTCCGCCCGCGCGGTGGCCGGCGCCAGCCTCACCGACCTCGAAGCCGTCGAAGGCGTCTCGAGCGCGCTGGCCAGGAAGATCTACGATTTCTTCCATGTGAGCGGGTGAGCGGAAAAGCGGGGGGATATGACATTAGATACTGCAGACGATGTGCCGCTTTGGCCGAGGGCAGGAGAACTCGGTGACAAAGCGCTGGCCTGCGTTTTCGAAGCCTTCTGGCGCATGCCGGATGTTTTCATCCTCGCTATGTCTCTGGTGCTGTTGTTGGAAGTTGTCGACGGCGGTTTGCACGGTAGCGTCGGCTTCCTCGGAACGGCACTTCACGACGCCTTCGCGCGGCAGTCGCATGGCGTTCGGCTTTTGGCCGATGGAGGACTATGGCTCGCCCGGTTGGTCCTGATCGCCTGGGTCGCCGTAACCGTTCACCGGTTCATATTGTTGCAGGAGGCCACCAGCGGTTTTGGCCCTCTCTTGCATCGCAATGCATGGGCGTTCGCGGGGTGGTTGGCTGCCATCGGACTGATTTCGGCCGTTGTAGATTTTCCGATGCCGTGGGCTGTGCGCCTTCCTGCTCTAATCCCGCTCAGCATTGTCGATATTCGATCGTCGCTGCTTTTCCCGGCCGTCGCGATTGGGTCGGCCGATGGGAGCGTGGTCGGTCGGCTTCGCGCGAGTTGGGGACGCACGCGCGGGCGTGTCTTATCTCTCTTGTATGCGACCATAGTTACAATTCTTCCGCTCTTTGGAGTCGCCATCGCTGTCATATTGGTGGAATTCTTATCGTTCGCAATTTCGGATTGGCCGGACTCCGCTCAAGGGTCTGCAATTTCCGGACTTATCGAACTGCTTCTCTCATCGACGAGCGGCGTTTATGGAGCGATGTGCGGCGCTGCCGTCGCGTCCTTGGCCTACCGCGCCGCCCTGGACGCTGAGGCGCGACAGGATGCGGTGCGGTGAAGAACTGAAATGCGGCCGAGGCGGCCGGCCATGTGTGCAGCGTTGAGGCCGGAGTGCAGGCCTCTGTTGCCATATGCCGCGAATTCGAGTGTTCGCATTTTCACGTCAAAAACGGGAACACGCTTCCGACATTGCGGCGAATTCATCGGGGGTTCGTATTTTCACTTTGAAAACGATAACACCCGCCGAAAATTCCGCTATGTGCGGGTTTCGGATTTCTGACAGACTCTGCGTGTCGCGTGGGACGCCGCGCGGGGCTCTTTGACATTGTGAAGTTCGAAAGCTTGCGCGGGCGCTTGGAAGTCTCGCGCCGGTAACGTTGCGCGCGGACGCGCGAGCGGCGTTGCTGACCGCCGGGGGCTGAGCAGGCTTCAAGGCCGAAAAAAGATTCACCACAGCCCGCCTTCGCTAAAGCTACGGCGGGTGTTCGCGAAACACCTTGTCCGCCGAAGCCCTGGCGTAGGCGGAAGGCACAGAGATGCCGAGTTGGCGCGGACGGCTTGACTCGCTGTCGGAGTTTGCCTGCGCGCGTTCCTCCGCCGCTGACCTCGGCGGAACGCGCGCAAGAAAGCTTTCAGAAAGCACGCACAGTTTCGGGGAGGTGCGCGCTGTCTCTGTGCCTCTGTGCCTCTGTGGTGAATCTTTTGGTGCCGAAGGCTCGGCGCCCGGAGTGACGTACACGGACGGATTCCCCCCTGCGTGACCCTGCTTTTCGACGTGGTGCGCCAGCCGGGCGCGCGGGAAAGCCCCGCGGAATGGGCTTTTCCTGCAATCCGTTCGGCGCGGAGAATTTTTTTGACCCTGATCCTGACCCTGATACCAGGGGAGCCGCGCATTCAGGAGCGCGGCCTCGCGCCGGCGACCAGCCCTGACAACCCCGTGAATCCCCCAACTTTCCCTTCGATTTCTGGATGCCAAGGGGCTAAATCGGATGCCATGTTCCGCCTGCCCAACCTCCTGACGCTGTCGCGCGTGCTGCTCGTGCCGGTCTTCGTGCTGGCCTATGAGCTGCACACGACGACCGGGCGGCTGATCGCCTTTGCGGTCTTCTGCCTGGCGGGCATCAGCGACGCGCTGGACGGGCTCGCGGCGCGCAAGCTCAATGCCGGCTCCGATTTCGGCCGCATGCTCGATCCGATCGCCGACAAGATCCTCGTCGCCACGGCGCTGATGCTGCTCGTGGCCGACGACGCGCTGGGCGGCTATCGCCTCATCGCGGCGCTGATCATCCTGGCCCGCGAATTCCTCGTCTCGGGCCTCAGGGAATTTCTCGCCAACGCCGCGGTGAGCCTTCCCGTCAGCCGCATCGCCAAGTTCAAGACGACGATCCAGATGGTCGCCATCGGCGCGATGATCCTGGGGCCGATCGCCGACCGCATCGTGCCCGGCGCGCTGGACGTCGCCTATATCGCGCTCTGGATAGCGGCGGGGCTCACGGTGTGGACGGGCTGGCTTTATTTCCGCGCCGGCCTCAAGCATCTGCGGCTGGCGCCGGGAGAGTGACGTGACGCTGCTCTATTTCGCCTGGGTCAGGCAGAAGATCGGACGAAGTGAAGAGACGCTGGCGCTGCCCGAGGGTGTGGCGACCGTCGGCGAGCTCGCGGCGTGGCTGGCGAAACGCGGCGCCGGTTATGCCGATGCCTTCGCGGATCCCAAACGCCTGCGCGCCGCGGTCAATCAGGACCACGTTTCATTCGATGCGCCGGTGTCGGCGAACGACGAAGTCGCGTTCTTTCCGCCGGTGACGGGCGGATGAGGACGATCCGCATCCAGGCGGGCGTGTTCGACGTGAACGCCGAGATCGCGGCGCTGACGAAAGATGCGGCGAATGTCGGCGCGGTCGTCACCTTCACCGGCCATGTGCGCGGCGATGACGGGCTCTCCTCGCTGACGCTCGAGCATTATCCCCATATGACCGAGCGCGAGATCGCGCGCTGCATCGGGGAGGCCGAGCAGCGCTGGCCGCTGCTGGGCGCGACCGTCATCCATCGCATCGGCAAGCTTATGCGCGGCGAGCCGATCGTGCTCGTCGCGGTGGCGGCGACGCATCGCCAGGCGGCGTTCGCGGCGGCGGAATTCCTGATGGATTACCTCAAGACCCGCGCGCCGTTCTGGAAGGAAGAAGATCGCGGCGGCGCGAAGAGATGGGTGGAGCACCGCGAGTCCGACGCACAGCGTGCCAAGCGGTGGGAGTGAGTTTTGTTCTGAGAGAGACCCCTCACCCGCACCTGAGCAGACTGAAAGCCCCGCGCCCTGCATCCCTCTCCCTCAAGGGGAGAGGGGAAAGTCGAGCCTCGCGCCTATGATGCAAGACCCTGCGCGTGAAAAGACTGGATGAGCAAAATGTCGATGCAAAGCGCAGACTCCCCCTCTCCCCTTGAGGGAGAGGGATGCAGCACGAGATCAAGAATTCTGCGCTGATGCGGGTGAGGGGTAACCCTCAGACCTTAAAGCGTCACCGCCGAAACCTCGCGGTGCACGTCCTGTTCGTAATCGTTCATCAGCGTTTCGGTGATGCGGCCGGGCTTGAACTTGTAGGGGCCGATCTCGGAAACCGGCGTGACTTCGGCCGCCGTTCCGGTGAGGAAGCATTCCTGGAAACCCTCGAGCTCGTGGCGCTCGATATGACGTTCGTGCACCGGGATCTGCCGCGCCCGCGCCAGCGCCATCACCGACCGGCGCGTGATGCCGTCGAGGAAACAATCCGGCGTCGGCGTGTAGAGCGCGCCGTCCTTGACGAAGAACATGTTGGCACCCGTCGCCTCCGCCACATAGCCGCGATAGTCGAACATCATCGCGTCGGCATAGCCCTGCTGTTCGGCCGCGTGCTTGGAGAGCGTGCAGATCATGTAGAGTCCGGCCGCCTTGGCTTTCGTCGGCGCCGTGTCGGGCGCCGGCCGCTTCCAGTCGGCGATGGTGAGCCGGATGCCTTTGAGCTTCAGCGCGGGATCGAAATAGGACGGCCATTGCCAGACGGCGATCGCGACATGGATCTTCGTGTGCTGGGCGGCCACCGCCATCATCTCGCTGCCGCGGAACACGACGGGGCGGACATAGCCGTTGGTGATGTTCTGCGCCTTCGCCGCCTCGTAGCAGGCGGCATTGATCTCGTTCTCCGTGTACGGAATTTTCATGCCGAGAATGCGCGCCGATTCGAAAAGCCGCTCGGTGTGCTCCTTGAGCTTGTAGATGCGCCCGGAATAGAGCCGCTGCCCCTCGAAGACGCACGAAGCGTAATGCAGCCCGTGCGTCAGCACATGCGTCTTCGCCTCGCGCCACGGCACCAGCTTGCCGTCGTACCAGAGTGAGCCGTCGCGGTCGTCGAAGGGGATGATGGTGGACATGGGAGCGTTCCTAAGGCCTTGCGTTCCTGCGGGGGGAAAGCCTAATTAGTCAGCATGGCTGACGTAAACTATGCAGAACCGCGCCCGATTGCCTCCCCTCTATACCTTCGGGACGAAGAGTTGAAGCAGGGCGTTGATCTGCTCTTCCATGCGTTTTCCGACCTGTTCGCGCAGGGCGAGACCGCCTTGCGCGAGGCAGGCCTCGGCCGCGCCCATCATCGTGCGCTGCATTTCATCGCCCGCAATCCCGGGCTTTCGGTTGCCGCGTTGCTTTCGATCCTGAAGATCACCAAGCAGAGCCTCAATCGTGTGCTGAACGATCTTCTCGAGCAAGGTTTCGTCGAGCGCCGTCCGGGCGCCGACGACCGGCGCATGCGCCAGCTGAGGCTCACCGCGAAAGGCGAGGCGCTGGAAGCGGCGCTGTGGGAAGCGCAGCGACCACGGATCGCACGCGCCTTCCGCGAAGCGGGTCCCGACGCCGTGCTGGGTTTCCGTCGCGTGCTGGCCGCGCTCGCCGAGGCGGAGAAGAAACCGAAGGGGACGAAGCCATGAGCGCCGCCGCCGACGTGCCCCATCTTCTGGTGGTCGACGACGACCAGCGCCTGCGCGCGCTGCTGCAGAAATATCTCGGCGCCAACGGCTTCCGCGTCACCGCCGCCGCGGATGCGGAAGAAGCGCGCACGCTGATGAAGAGCATGGCCTTCGATCTTCTGATCCTCGACGTGATGATGCCCGGCGAAAACGGACTCGACCTGACCCGGGCCGTGCGCGCGCAATCGCAGGTGCCGATCCTGATCCTGACGGCACGCGGCGAGTCAAAGGACCGCATCGCCGGCCTCGAATTCGGCGCCGACGATTATCTGCACAAGCCCTTCGAGCCGCGCGAGCTGGTGCTCCGTTGCGGATCGCTTTTGCGCCGCAGCGCCGCGCCTGCAACTTCGCCCCATCGCGAGGTGAAGATGGGCGAAGCCGTGTTCGATCCGGAACGCGGCGAACTGCGCCGCAAGGGCAAGCCCGTGCGCCTGACGAGCTCGGAAGCGGCGCTCTTGAAGCTATTCGCGGCCAATGCCGGTCGTCCGTTCTCGCGCATGGATCTCTGCACGCGGCTCGGCGTGGCGCTCGAGCGCTCCATCGACGTGCAGGTCACGCGGCTCAGGCGCAAGATCGAGGAAGATCCGAAGCTGCCGCTTTACATCCAGACGGTGCGCGGCGTGGGCTATGTGCTCGTGCCCGACCGCGTCGCGTGAGGCCGCCGTGAAGATCTGGAATCCCTTCCGCGGCGCCAAGCGCATCCTGCCGCGAGGGCTTTTCGGCCGCGCGCTCGTCATCGTCGTCACGCCGATGCTGATACTGCAGGCGATCGTCACCTATTTCTTCTTCGTGCGGCACCAGGATCTGATGACGCAACAGATGGCGAAAGGTTCGGCTGCCGACGTCGCCTTCCTCATCGACATCGTCAATCACAATCCTGCCGGCACGGCGCGCGACAATCTTCTCGCCATGGCGGCCAAGAATTTCGATTACCGCGTTTCCTTCGCGCCGGGTCAGGACTTCGCGCATGGTGGGCGCGACCGCTTCACGCCGCATCTGAAGGACGCTATGAATCGCGTCTTCCTGACGCAATTCGGCACGCGCTTTCCGTTCCATGCCCATATCGTGGGACCGGACGTCAACATCGAAGTGCAGCTGAAGGACGGAATCCTGAGGCTCGGCATTCCGCAGAAGCGCGTGACGGCGACGAGCGCGTCGATCTTCGTCGTGTGGATGTTCATCTCGTCCGTCCTTCTTCTTTTGGTCGCCATCCTCTTCCTGCGCAATCAGGTCAGACCGATCGAGCGGCTGGCGTTCGTCGCGGAAGCGTTCGGCAAGGGTCGCAGCGTGCCCAACTTCAAGCCTTACGGCGCGACCGAAGTGCGCCGCGCCGCGCAGGCCTTCATAACCATGCGCGAGCGTATCGAACGTTATGTGCAGCAGAGGACCGAGATGCTTGCCGGCGTCAGCCACGATCTGAAGACCCCGCTGACGCGCATGCGCCTGCAACTCGCCATGATGGGCGAGGAGGCCGCCCCGATGCAGGAAGACGTCATCGAAATGGAGCACATGCTCGACGAATATCTCGATTTCGCGCGCGGCGAAGGCGGCGAGGAGATGCAGAGCACCGATCTGGCGGAATTCGTGGAGGACACCGTGTCGGCGGCGCAGCGCGCCGGCGCCAATGGCCGCCTGCAATTGAAGGACAAGGCGGATGTCGTGATGTCGGTCCGGCGGCAATCCTTGCGGCGCTGTCTCACCAACCTGATAGACAATGCGCTCAAGCATGGCGCCAACGTCGCCATCGGGCTGAAACGCAACGGCCGCTTTGCGGAAATCTCTGTCGACGACGACGGGCCTGGCATTCCCGAGGCGCGCCGCGAGGAAGCCTTCCGGCCGTTTCATCGCCTCGATGAGGGGCGCAATCTGCAGACCGGCGGCGTCGGCCTCGGTCTCGCCATCGCCCGCGATGCAGCCCGCGCGCATGGCGGCGATCTCGAACTCGACGACAGCCCGATGGGCGGTCTGCGCGCCGTGGTACGGCTGCCGGTCTAAAGCTTGCCGAGCAAACTCTCGCCGCGTCTCAAATCCGTGTCGAGCCGCGCCATGGTTTTCGAGAGATCGGCATCGTCTTCGAGCCAGACCGGAACGGCGCGGCCCAGGATCGCGGCGAAAGCCGTAGCGCGCAGCGCGAGCGCGGGGCCGGTATCGGCTTCGGCCAAGGTCATCAGCCATTCGGCCGCCGCGACGATGCCGTTGCGGGCGGCCAGCAGCGTGACCGGGTCGCGCCTCAGCCCTTCGTAAAACGCGCGCACCGCATCTTCGTGGCGCGACAGCACATCGAACCATGCCATGCTGACATCGAACAGGCGGTCGCGTGCGGCTTCCGTGTGCGTGTCCGGCTTGTAGGCGCGCGTGACCTCATCGCTCAGACGGCGCAGAATCACACCGATCAATGCCGCTTTCGACGGCGCGACATCGGCAAGCTCCGCGGGCGGCATTTTCGCCGCCTTGGCGATGCTCAGCAGCGACAGATCGCGCCAGGCATTCTTCTTCAGAAGCCGCAAGGCTGCATCGGCGAGGCGCGTAGACGGGTCGGGTTTGGCGCGCGTCAAAGGACCAGCCTCCCTTTGACAAGGTCCGGCGAGCCAGGTTCGGATTCCAGCGAAAAACCGAGCTGTTTGATAAATGCAAGCATGGCGGTGTTCTCGTGCAGCACCTGGCCGTAGATCTCGCCGATGCCGCGGGCGCGCGCATAGCTGATCAGGCGATCCATCAGGATCGTGCCGATGCCCTTGTTCTTGAGATCGGTGCGCACGACGATGGCGAATTCGGCGTCGGTGTTATCGGGATTGGCGAAGAAACGCGCGACGCCCGCGAACTCGCCCGTGCTCTTCTCGATCATCACGAAGGCCATGGCGCGGTCGTAATCGATCTGCGTGAGGCGCGCCAGCTGCGCGGGCGGCAGCGTGCGCCACGCCGAGAAGAACCGCATGCGCACATCGTCCGGCGACAGCTTTTCCGCAAAGCGCAAAAGCGCCGCCGCGTCCTCGGGACGGATCGGGCGAATGATGGCGGGCCCGAGCGCCGGCACCGCCGTTTCGCTTTCGAGCTCCCGCGGATAGGGGCGAATGGCCAGCCTGCTGCCGCGCTTGGCGCCGGCCGGCAACGGCGCTACGCGGATGCGCGCGTCGACACCGATGACGCCTTTGTCGTCGGCCAGCAGCGGATTGATGTCCAGCTCGACAAGCTCATCGAGATCGCAGGCGAGTTGCGACAGCTTCACGAGCGTCAGCGCAATTGCTTCGAGATCGGCCGCAGGTTGGCCGCGATAGCCTTTGAGCTCCTTGTAGACTCGTGTGCGCGCAATGAGGGCGCGCGCCAGCGTCAGATTGATCGGCGCCAGCGCCAGCGATTTGTCGGCGATCACTTCGACGGCCGTACCGCCGCGCCCGAACAGGAGGACCGGGCCGAACAGGGGATCGACCGTGATGCCGAGAATGAGCTCATACGCATGCGGCCGCGTGATCATTTCCTGCAGCACGAAACCTGCGATTCTGGCGTCGGGGGCTGCGGCCTTGACGCGTTTCAGCATGTCGTCGCATGCGTTGCCGATGGTGTCCGCCCGCAGATCGAGCGCGACGCCGCCGACATCGGATTTGTGCGTGATGTCGGGCGAATAGATCTTGAGCGCGATTTCGCCCGGAAACTCCTTCGCCCGCCGCACGGCTTCTTCGACGGAGCTGACGACCGCCGAGCGCGCCGCGGGAATTTTGTAGGCGGAGAGAATGCCATGGACTTTCTCTTCGTCGAGCCAGGATTGACCCTGGTCGAGACCCGCCCCGGCGATGCTGCGCGCGGTGCTCTCGTCGCAGCAGATGAATTCGGCTTCGGAGGCCGGCACCTCCAGCAGGATTTCCTGGCCGCGGCGATAGCGCGTCAGATAGGAAAATCCGCGCACCGCCTGATCGGGCGTCTCGAAGGTAGGAAGACCGGCGGCCGCAAAAAGTTCGCGCGATTCCTGCACGGCGCCCGTGCCGAGCCAGTTCGTCAGTACGGTACGGTCCGTGCCTTTCGACGTCTCGATCACGGCGCGCGCCGCATCCGTGCTCGAGGCGACGGCCGTCGGGCAATTCAGCACCAGGACGGCATCGACTTCCTTCGCATGCAGCAGAGTCCCCAGCGCATCCGAGTAACGCTTGGGCGGCGCGTCGCCGATGATGTCGACGGGATTGCCGTGGCTCCATGTCGGCGGCAGCACGGCATTCAGCACCTTCATCGTGTCGTCCGACAGTTGCGCCAGCGCGCCGTTGTAGTCGAGATGCGCATCCGTCGCGAGCACGCCGGCTCCGCCGCCGTTCGTCAGGATCGCAAGATTGTCACCCGGTAGGTGCCGCGACGTGCCGAGGATTTCGACCGCGTCGAACACTTCATCGAGTCCCAACACGCGCAGGAGACCTGCGCGCTGGAACGCTGCATCGTAAACCGCATCGACGCCGGCGAGCGCGCCGGTGTGGGAGGCGGCGGCCTTGGCCGCGGCGGCATGCCGTCCGGCCTTGACCACGATCACCGGCTTGGCGCGGGCCGCAGCGCGTGCGGCCGACATGAACTTGCGCGCCTGGGTGACCGCTTCGACGTAAAGAAGTATCGCGTGCGTGTCCGTATCGTCGGCGAGGAAGTCGAGCATGTCGCCGAAGTCGACATCCGTCATGTCGCCCAGTGAAACAAGATGTGAGAAGCCGATGCCGCGGGCCGTCGCCCAGTCGAGCACGGTCGTCAGTATTGCGCCGGATTGCGCGACGAAGGCGACCGAGCCGGGTTTTGCGTTCAGATGTGCAAAGGATGCATTGAGATGGGCCGGTGTCGTGATGACGCCGATGCAATTGGGTCCCACGATACGCATCAGATGCGGCCGCGCCGCATCCAGCATCGCCTGTTGCAGCGCCTTGCCTTGCGCGCTGCCGAGTTCGTTGAAGCCGGCGGTCACGACGATCGCGCCCCGCGTGCCGCGAGCGCCCAGCTCCGCGATCAGCGCCGGCACGGTCTGCGGCGGTGTGCAGATGATGGCGAGATCGGGCGTCATGGGCAGATGCGCCGCGTCAGGGTAGGCGAGGACGCCGCCGATCGAGGCGTATTTGGGATTGACCGGCATGACCGGCCCTTCGAACCCGCCGGCCATCAGATTGTGCGCGATCACCTGGCCGACGGAATGGTCCTTCGTGCTGGCGCCGATCAGGGCGACCGCATTGGGCCGGAAGAAGGCGTCAAGGTTGCGGACGGACATGCGCTTGCATCTTTCGTGGGACAGCGGGTTTCTACACATAAGCGGCGGCCCCGCGCTACCGCATTGAGGGGGGATCGGGCCGCTTCGCGACGGCGCATGAGAGCGCTAAGCTTCGGACGAAATGGGGGATCGGACATGAGCCTTGCAAAGATACTGGCGCCTCTGACGGGCACGCCGCGCGACGAGATCGTGCTGGCGACGGCCTTCGCCGCTGCGAAGCCTTTCAACGCGCATGTGGCGGCGCTGTTCGTTCATCCCGATCCCCGGCTCGCCGTCCCGTTCGTGGGCGTGCCGGTGTCGCCGGACGTGGTGCAGGACATCGTCAACGCGTCCGAAGAGATCGCACAGACGGCGGAGAAGCGGGTTCGCGACGCGCTCGCGGCCGCCGCTGCCAAAGCCGGCGCCACGCTGGTCGAGCATCCGAAGAAAGCGGATAGCGTCACCTGTTCGCTGAAGCGCGCACAGGGCACCTATTTTCGCGCCGTGGCCCAGGCGGCGGAGCTCTCGGATGTCGTGGCGTTTGGGGTGATCGCCGGGCCCGATTCCGTCGAATTGAGCGAAGGCTTCATCGAAGTGCTGACGCGTTCCGGGCGGCCGATACTGCTATCGGCGCAGGCGCCGGCAGGCATTGCGCGGTGCATTGTCGTCGGCTGGGACGGCGGAGCGTCGGCCGCGCGCGCCATCGTTGCTGCCATACCCTTCCTCAAAAAGGCCGAGAACATTGTTGTCCTGAGCATCAAGCGCCAGACACAACAGAATGAGACCGATTTTGCCGAATTGCGCGAATTCCTCGCGCTGCACGGTCTTGCGGCCACCGAGCAGACGGTGGAGCAGGGGCAGCGTCCCATCGGCGAGGCGTTGCTGCACGCGGCGGCGCTTGCCGGCGCCGATCTGCTAGTCATGGGTGCGTACGGGCGCGGACATCTGCGCGAGAGCGTATTTGGCGGCGCGACGTCGCATATCCGTTCGCACGCGACATTGCCGATCTTCATGGCACACTGACTAAGGAATCAGAACTGCCGCACCGATCAGACGTCCGTCGCGCAGATCGGACAGGGCCTGGTTCGCATCATCCAGCGCATAGCGCACCGTCGTCGTGGCAATGGGATGCGCGGCTGCAAAAGCCAGGAATTCCTCAGCATCCTTGCGAGTCAGATTGGCGACGGATTTGAGCGAGCGTTCGCCCCAGAGGATTGCGTAGGGAAAAGACGGAATGTCGCTCATGTGGATGCCGCCGCAGATCACCGTGCCGCCGGGGCGCACTGCCTCGAGCGCGAGCGGCACCAGCGCGCCGACCGGTGCGAAGATGATCGCGGCGTCGAGAGGTTCCGGCGCCGGTCCGTCGGATGGTCCAGCCCACACTGCGCCCATCTCTTTCGCGAAGTCTTCGCCTTTGGCATCGCCGCGGCGCACGAACGCGTACACGTCCTGGCCCTCAGCGCGTGCGACTTGTGCCACGATATGGGCTGCGGCGCCGAAGCCGTAGATGCCAAGACGTTTCGCCGGTCCCGCTGCTTTCCACGATCGCCAGCCTATCAATCCCGCGCACAGGAGCGGCGCTGCCGCTTCATCGGAATAGCCCGCCGGCAGCGCAAAGACGAAGCGCGCATCGGCGATGGTCTCGTTCGCAAAGCCGCCGTCGATCGTGTAGCCGGTGAAGCGCGCCGAGGGGCAGAGGTTTTCTTCGCCGTGCCTGCAGAATTCGCAGACGCCGCAGGTCCAACCGAGCCACGGTACGCCGACACGGTCGCCGATCTTGAATCGCCGGATATCCGGTGCGGCCTCTGTGACGTGACCGACGATCTCATGCCCCGGCGTGATCGGCAGCTTGGGTTCCGTCAGCTCGCCGTCGACCACATGCAGATCGGTGCGGCACACGGCGCAGGCGGAAACCCGGATGCGCACTTCGCCCGCCTGCAGCGGTCGCGACACCAACTCCGCCGCCTTCAGCGGTGCGTGCGCGCGCGCGAGCTGCATGGCTTTCATCAGCGCGGCTCGAATAGGTGGGGCTTCTTGAGGCGCAGGGTCTGAACGAGGACGAGCGTCTTCATGTCGTAGATGCGGCCTTGGTCGACCAGCGCCGCGAGTTCGGCGAGCGGCATTTCGACGACTTCGATGTCTTCGTGCTCTTCGGAGAGCCCGCCGCCGGCAGCGACGCGATCCTGCGCGCTGTAGGCCGCAAGAAAGAGCGACAGCCGCTCGGTCAGCATGCCGGGGCTCGGCCAGGCGTTAGCGACATATTCGAGCTCGCCCAACCGCAGGCCCGTTTCCTCCATGGCTTCGCGCCGCGCCGTGGCCGGCGCATCCGTGCCGTCGTCCAGCATGCCGGCGATAGCTTCGAGGAGAGTTTCTTCGCCGGACGTCATGTAGACGGGCGCCCGCAGCTGCCGCACCAGCATGGCCATACGCCGTTCCGGATCATAGGCGAGCACGGCCGTGGCCTTGCCGTGCTCGACCACCTCGCGCCGCGTGGTGCGCCCGTCGGCCATGCGGATCGATACGAGCGACAGCACCAGCCATCCCTGATAGGCGACGTTGCGCCCCACGATCTCGATTTTGTTCACTCCGCTTCCGCCTTTCGACTGTTCCGCTGTATAACGCGCACGCATCCTATGCTAATGCGAACAGGTATGGACGAGTCGAAGAAGCCGCACTGGGCCTGGCCGCATGTCATCGGCGTGCTCGTGACCATTATCGCCTACTTCATCATCTACCGCTTTACCGGCGATTCCGATCTCTTGATCTGGTTCATTGCGGCCGCCACCGGGGCCGGCGGCATGGCTGCGACCTGGGCCTATTTCCGCTACATGTGGACGCCGCGCTCGTAGCCGTTTCACGACGACCTGATCGCATGCAGAGCTGCCCGTGCCACGTCCGCCGGCGGTGCATCGGCGTCGATGACGGTCCATCGATCGGGCGTCTCGATATTCTCTCGCTGCGCCCTGAGGACGTCGACGGTCGCGTCCGAGGCGTCGTCGCGGCGCGCCACAATGCGCCTCGCGAGAATGTCCGTCGGCGCATCGAGCCAGAGGCCGTGGAAGTGCGCGGCATGGTGTTGCGCCAGTTCTTCGATGTCGGCGCGCTGGGATGCCTGTCCCATGACCGCATCGAAGATCACCGAATGGCCGGCATTGAGCACCGCAGCGGCGCGTTCCGCCATGGTCCGATAAACGCGGGCCGTGAACTCTTCGTCATAGGCCGCAGGGGGCAGCCGCATCAGTTCGTCCGCTCCCCACAGTTGTTTGCGCACGACGTCGGTGCGGACGACGACCGCGCCCGGCGCACGTCCGATGTGCGGAGCAATTGCCGCGGCCACCGTCGATTTGCCGGTGCCCGATACGCCGCCGATCGCAATCAGCGAAACGGCGTGCGGCTTCAGATAGGCGAGCGCACAGTCGAGAAGCTGCGCGGCTTCGCGTTCGCGCGTTTGGGGGTCCCCCTGTTTCATGGCGAGCGTCACATGCGCGCGCATGGCGGCGCGGCACGACAGGAACAACGGCAGCGCCTTCAGCCCTTCATAGTCGCGGGTGCGCTCGAGATAGCGATTGAGAACGATATTCCCTTCACGGCTGAGACCGTGGCGATCCAGGTCCATCAGCAGAAGCGCCAAATCGAACAAGACATCGATGCAGGCGAAGTTGTCTTCGAACTCGATCGCATCGAAGGGGACGGGCTTGCCGTTGTACACACAGATATTGTTCAGATGCAGATCGCCGTGGACGCGCCGCACGAAGCCCCTGTCGCGGCGGGTATCGAGAAAGGATCGCAGCGCCTCGAGAGCCTTGCGCGACAGCGCATCCAGGTCGGCGATCTTTTTTCCATCCAGGGGCGGCCCGAGGAGCGACCTGTTCTCGTCGAGCACGGCTTCGATGCCGGCCGCGCCGCCAAACCGGGGTTGGCGTTCGGCGCTCTCATGAAAGCGAGCCAGCCTTTCACCCAGCTGCCGCAACAGCATGGGCTCGAGCTGTCCCCGCCGGCGCCGGGATTCGAAGAGATCGCTCTGCTCGAAGCGCCGCATGACGACAAGCCAGTCGATGGCTTCGCCTTCGTTGCCGCCAATCCTCAGCGATCCGTCGGCGCGGCGCATGACAGGCACAGTCTCGAGATAGATTTCCGGCGCGAGGCGGCGATTGACGTCGAGTTCGCGCTCGCACATCACCTTGCGGCGTGCAACGGTCGAATAGTCCATATACGGAAAATGGACGGCGCGCTTCAGCTTGTAGGCGCGCGACCCGGCCAGGAAGACATACGAGCCGTGCGTCGCATGGCGTTCCACGATCTCGCCGGAAAGCCCGTATGTGCCCGGTTTATCGAGGAATGCGAGCGTCTCTGTCTGATCGTCAGGCACGGCCGGTCCTTAGGTCCATTCGGCACACGGTGTAATTGACGAGGGTCAAGGAACCAAACCCCACCGCGAGTATTCTTCATAGGCGTTTCGGCGCATTATGACTGGAGGCTCCCATGCTCGGTATCAATCCGGAGAAGGTCCGCCGCGTCATCGCGGGGGCTCGCGTGTTCGACGCCAAGGAAGGCGATAGCGATCCGGACTCGGGCTCCAACCCCACGGACGACGGCCAGGCCGATATTCTCGAGGACAAGCCGGACGACGCAACGCCGGCCGTGCTCGCCGACTACATCCGCGAACTCGACGAAGACGAACAGGTCGAACTGGTGGCGCTGGCCTGGGTCGGCCGAGGTACATACGGCGCCGATGAATGGGACGACGCCGTCGCCGAGGCGCGCCGCGCCCATAACAAGCGCACTGCCGAATATCTCTTCTCTCTCCCCATGCTCGGCGACTATCTCGAAGAAGGTCTTTCGCTCATCGAAGATGAAGACGCAAACGAGATCGAAGACACCGAACGGGAGTGAACTCTCCGAGTGTTGATGTAAGGCCGATCCCTCTCGCGAAACCCTTGTCATCGTCGCGGCGTTCTTCACCCAACGAGGGTGAAGCGAGACGAAGACAATGCAGACATCGGTGCTTATGGATTACGCCGCGGACATCGTCCGCGCCCTGCCGCGGCTCGAGACCCGGAAAATAGAAGCAGCGACCGTGATGGCCTACGCCGCCTCCTACGGCGATCGAACCGTTCGCCTTACCTGGGCGGACAAGGTCGGGATCTACATGGCGGCCGCGAGCTTCGGCATCGTCGCCTATATCTGGGTCCTGGCGGTGATCGCCATCGGTCCGATCGGCGCCGACCATCTCCTGGCACATGGGATCGGGCCCGCCTTTGTGTGCTGTTTGTTACTGTCCGCTGCGGTCTGGGGTTTCTGCCGCACGGCGGTGTTGATCTCGGATCTTCGGCGCCGGCAGGAATGAGATCATGAGGTCTTCGAGCGGCTCCCGCGACGGACGGCATCCCGACAAGCGCCGGCAGATGGAAAGACCCGAAGAATACGGTCAGGTTCGGAGCGGCGTCTCGAAGCGAGACTTTCCCCCGCATCCCGGAACGAAAGAGCGCGTTGCCGGAACCCGCCACACCGGCCGCGTCAAGGGCGGCGAGCAGGCGAAACCCGGACAGATGCCCGGCGACGAAGACAAATCTGCAAAAGAGGACTGATCAGGCTTCCAGCCAGTGAAGGCTGAAAAGCCCTTCTGCATCGCGCCAGACCGCGCGCGGACGGAACCCCGCCTCTTCGGCCAGCGCGTGGAAGCCGTCGACGGTATATTTGTAGGAATTCTCGGTGTGGATCGTCTCGCCTTCCGCGAAGGCTACCGTTTCATCGGCGATCCGCACATCTTGCGCCACCCGGCTTGTGAGGTGCATCTCCACGCGCTGACGGACCGGGTCGTAGAAGGCGTAATGCGCGAAGGCGTCGGGATCGAAATCCGCGTCGAGCTCGCGATTGGCCCGGACCAGGATGTTCTTGTTGAAGGCCTCCGTGACGCCCGCCGCGTCATTATAGGCCGCGTGCAAGACGGCGGGATCTTTCACGAGATCGACGCCGATCAGGAGTCCGCTGCCGGGAAAGAGCTTCGCCGCGCGGCTGAGGAATGTCAGCGCCTCGGCGCGTTCGAAATTGCCGATCGTCGATCCCGGAAAGAAACCCGCCATGCGCGCCTTGCTGTCGGAGATGGCGAGCGGCTTCGTAAAATCGGCGACGATGGGACGAACGGCGACGCCCCAATAGCGGCGCGCCAACGCCTTCGCATGGGCGGCAAGATAGTCGCCCGAAATGTCGACAGGTCTGTAAGCGCGCGGATGATCCAGCGCGTCGAGCAGGACGCCCACTTTGCGCAGCGAGCCGGCGCCGAACTCGACCAGTTCGACATCGCGGCCGATCAGCGCCGCCATGTCCGGCGCATGTGCTTCGAGAAGCGCGATCTCCGTGCGCGTCGGGTAGTATTCCGGCAGCGCGCAGATCAGGTCGAAAAGCCGCGAACCTTCGTCGTCATAGAAATATTTGCACGGCAGCCCCTTCGGCGAGTTCTGCAGACCCGCGAGCACATCGCGCGCGAATTCTTCGCTGTGCGCCTTGGGGCACTGGGCGTAGGCGAGATTGGTGCTCATGCTGCGTCCTCTGCAAGGCGGATGCCGCTGAACTGCCAGCGCGCCGAAGGCGGAAAGAAATTGCGATAGGTGGGGCGGATATGGCCTTGCGGTGTGACGCAGGATCCGCCGCGCAGCACCACCTGGCCTACCATGAATTTTCCATTGTATTCGGCGAGATCGCCGTCGAACGGTCGGAAACCCGGATAGGGATCATAGGACGAGCGCGTCCATGTCCACACATCGCCAAAGAACCTGACATCGCCGCCGGTCGCGCGCGGGCGCAGCACGTCGAGATCGAGGAAATTGCCGTCCAGCGCCTGGCTGCTCGCAGCCGTTTCCCATTCGAACTCGGTCGGCAGGCGCTTGCCGGCCCACGCCGCGTAAGCTGCCGCCTCATAGAAGCTCACATGCGCGACAGGCTCGCCGGGATTGATCGCGCGCACGCCGTTCAGTGTGAAGATCTGTTCGTCGGGCAGCCAATAAAGCGGCGCCTGCCAGTTCTCCCGTTCCTTGAGCGCCCAGCCGTCCGACAGCCAGAACTCCGGCCGCTTGTAGCCGCCATCGTCGATGAAGGCGCGATATTCGCCGTTGGTGACCGGGCGCGAGGCCATGCGGAACGGATGCAAAAGCGCGCGGTGGCGCGGACCCTCGTTGTCAAACGCAAAGCCTTGTCCCGCATGTCCGACCTCGACCGTCCCCCCGTCGTGCTCGATCCAGTCTAGGGCCGGCGTTGCATCGATTGCCTCCGGCGCTCCGGTGCGATAGGCGGGCATCAAGGGATTGCAGAAGAAGGCGTGCTTGATGTCGGTCAGCATCAATTCCTGATGCTGCTGTTCGTGATGGATGCCGAGCGTCGTCAACATCCGGCGCTCCGGTCCCGCATGCGCGAGCAGCGGTTCCATCGCTTGATCGACATGAGCGCGATAGCTTGCGATTTCGGCGACGCCGGGACGCGTCAGAAGTCCGCGATTGGTCCGCGTGAATGGCGTGCCGAGCGCCAGATAGTACGAATTGAAAATCGCGTCGAAGCGCGAGTCGAACGGCTCATAGCCCGCCGTGCGTGCCAGCACCATCCGCTCGAAGAACCATGTCGTGTGTGCGAGATGCCACTTTGCCGGGCTCGCATCCGGCATCGACTGGACCTGTTGGTCCTCGACTGTCAGCGGATTGGCAATAGCAGTGCTGAGTTCCCGGACCGCGCGATAGTGCTGCAGAAGTGGCGGCTGGTATGAAGCCGCTGCGGGCTTTGACTGCATGGCACTGCCTTGGGAGAAGATGCCAGAACGGAACGAATTGGCCGTTGAAATCGTTGCGCGCAGAATCGCGGGAAAGCGCAAGCACCGGGCGCAGTCCGCGCACTCCGAACAGTGGCTAAAGTATGGTTCGCGCAGCGGTCCATCAAGGGGCGTGGGAGATACTATTCCACGAAGGCGCGAAGTTGGTTCCGAGACCATTGTCCATCCCGCCGATGTGGATTCCGGCGCGAGCTATGAGCTTCGAGGGGCCCTGGATTTGAAACACCGCACCGGGCCTATCCCGTGCGAAGAAACAAGGCGACACCGGCCAAAGCTTGACACATACGCTGTGGCCCTCGAAAACGTCGCGGGCGATGAGGGGGTGCGCGGGATGCTTGTTGGCTGATGATGTCGGAGTTGGTTCCTGACGACGTCCGGAATTTCATTATCGAGCATATCGACACCGTCGCCGATTTGGAGGCCTTGCTGCTCCTGCGGAAGAACACCAAGGAGCCGTGGACCGCGCAGCTGGTCTCGAAGCGCCTCTATGTCGATGAAGCCACGGCGACGCGGGTGCTAAGCAGTCTCGCAGTCAAGGGGCTGTGCGAAAAGAACAACGATGTTTACCGTTATCAGCCGCGCAGCGACGAGACCCGTCACCTCGTGGACCGACTTGCCGAAGCCTACGATCTATACCTGATACCGGTGACGAATTTCATTCATCAGAAGCCTTCGCGCATCCAGCATTTTGCCGACGCATTCCGGATCAGGAAGGACAAATAGAATGGCCGCCGCGGCAATCTACAGTCTCTGCGCGGTCGTCGCCCTGATCTGTGCCTGTCTGCTGTTCAGGGCTTATGCGCGCCAGCGCTATCGTCTGCTCCTGTGGAGCGGCATCTGCTTCGCAGGCCTGACGCTCAACAACGTGCTTCTGGTCGTCGACAAGATCTTCCTGCCCGACACCGATTTGACCGTCTTGCGCTTGATGGAAGCCTTGTTGTCGCTGCTGGTCCTGATTTACGGCCTTATCTGGGATGCAGAGTGATGGACAGGTTGGCTCCCCTTCTCGCAGGCGCAGTTTCGGTCACATCGCTCGTGGCTGCGCTTTTTTTCTTGCGCTTCTGGTTCCGCACGCGAGACCGCTTCTTCCTCCTGTTCTCGCTCGCGTTCGCAATCTATGCCGCCAGCCAGTTCGTGCTGGGCATAGCCGACGTCTCCGAGTTCGAGCCCTATTTTTACCTGCCGCGGCTCGTGACCTTCGGATTGATCGTGATGGCCGTCGTCGACAAGAACCGCGCGGCGCGCTGACGCCTCAGGCCCGCATGTTGCTGGCGGCGATCCTTGCCGCATAGTGATCGCGCTCGAAGGGATTGCGAGCGAGTTCGCGCGCTTTGCGGAAGGAGTGTCTCGCTTCGCCGTGCTTGCCGCTGCGCAGCGCAAATTCCCCGAGCGTCGCCCAATAGAACGGATAGCTCTCAAGGATCTCGCTGTCCGCGATCGAGAGGATTTCTTCGAGTCCTCGTTCCGGCCCTGCCTTCTGGCCGACCGCGATGGCGCGATTGAGGGCTACGATCGCCGACGGACGAACCGCGAGAAGACTGTCATAGAGCGCGACGATCGTCTCCCAGTCCGTATCTTCGGCTGTCGCGGCGCTCGCATGTGCGGCAGCGATAGCGGCCTCGATCTGATAGTCGGCGAGCTCCCAGCTGCGGGCCGATTGGTCGAGATAGGCGAAGCCCCTCGCGATGAGCTCCGGGTCCCATTTCGACCGGTCCTGCAGCTCCATCGGAACAAAGCGCCCCGAGCAGTCCATGCGTGCGGGCAATCTGGCCGCGTGCAGGCACATCAGTGCTGCAAGGCCGTAAGTCGGTCCGGTGCGCGCGCGCGGATGCTCGAGCAGCAGGCCACAGAGATGGATCGCCTCCTTGCAGAGTTCGCCGCGCACGGCCGCCGTCGCATTGGCGCCGTGATAGCCTTCGTTGAATAACAAATAAAGCGCACGCTGGACCGCCAGCAGGCGTCCGACGACATCATCGGACTTGAGGTCGAGAAGATGCTTCGAGAGGGCGAGGGTCTTCTTGCCGCGCGCCAGCCGCTTCTCCACGGCCGCCACGCCGATCAGGAACGCGGCTGCGATCTCCTTCGCGCTGAAGCCGCACAGGATGTTGAGGATCAGAGCGACCTGCACATCTTCGTTCAGCTTCGGATGGCAGCACGAATACATCATGCGCAGCTGCTCGTCGCGGACCGCCGCAGGATGAAAGAGCGCTTCGACATCCGGCGGCGCTTCCGCCGGCGCATTGAGCGCATAGGCTTTCGCCTTCTTCGCACCGCGCATCGCATCGATGGCCCGGTTCTTGGCGGCCGCCATGAGCCATGCGGACGGATTGTCCGGTACACCGCGGAATTTCCACACTTCCAACGCGCGGCAGAGAACGTCCTGCACGACGTCCTCCGCCAGCGCGAGATGGTCGGTGCCGAAGAGGCGCACCAGTATCGAGACCATCTTGCCGGACTCGCGCCGGAAGAGATCGTCCACCAATGCGTCGACGGCATCCATCAGCTTGTCATGGTCATCAGAGGACGGACTTCGACCGCGCCGCCTCTCTCGAGATTGGGGCATCCTTTGGCGAGCTCGACCGCCTGAGCGATGTCGTGGGCGTCGATAATCGAATAGCCCCCCACAATGTCTTTGGCTTCGGCAAAGGGACCGTCAGTGACCGATTTGCCTTTTCCGGCGACGACCTTGCCATCACGTTCGAGCGGAAAGCCCCGATCGGCAAGATGGCCGGCGTCAGCCAGTGTTTTGAACCATGCCGACCATTTCTGGACCTGCTGCTGCATTTCGGCGGGCGATGTCGGGCGCGTCCAGCCGCGATAGAAATAGACAAATTGGCTCACGGGAAAACTCCTTGCATACGCGCAACCCCCATGGTTGCGTCGCCCTTACGACGCCGCAAGCCCGGCCGGCCGGACAGTTTTTCTTCGGAAATTCGCCGATTTTCTAAGCCCGTGATATCCATCGCAATTATCGCACGCGAGAACAGGAGGCCCACGCAATGCCACCGAAATTCGGAGCGGAATCGACCACCGACGATGTGTTGAGCGGCGTCAATCTCGCCGGCAAGCGCGTGCTCGTAACCGGTACGTCCGCAGGGCTGGGCGTGGAGACGGCACGCAGCTTGGCCGCGCACGGCGCAACCGTCGTCGGTGCGGCGCGCGATCTCGACAAGGCGAAGAAGGCGACGGAGGTCGTCCGCAAGGATGCGAAGAACGGCGGCAGCCTCGAACTCGTCGCGCTCGATCTGGCCTCGCTCAAGAGCGTGCGCGCCTGCGCGGATGCGTTGTTGAAAGCCGGCAAGCCGTTCGATGTGGTGATCTGCAATGCTGGCGTGATGGCCTGTCCGAAGGGCAAGACCGCGGACGGCTTCGAGACCCAGTTCGGCACCAATCATCTGGGCCACTTCGTGCTGGTGAACCGCATCGCGTCGCTGCTGAAGCACGGGTCGCGGCTGGTGAACCTGTCGTCCGCCGGCCACCGCTTCTCCAATGTGGATCTCAAGGATCCGAATTTCGAACACACGCCCTACACGGAATTCGGCGCCTATGGCCGCTCGAAGACCGCCAACATTCTTTTCGCTGTGGAATTCGATAGGCGGCACAGGGCCGGCGGCGTGCGCGCGACCGCCGTGCATCCGGGCGGCATCCAGACCGAGCTCGGCCGGCACATGACGCCCGAACTGACGCAGCAGATGATCAAGAGCATTGAGGAGGCGAACAAGGCCGCGAACCTGCCGCCGTTCCAATGGAAGACGATCCCGCAGGGCGCGGCGACG
>Ga0335069_10002478_pt1 | contig 28453 bp, 26 predicted proteins | sample Lox_Sample_11_FD_206714 | JGI IMG/M metagenome (GOLD analysis project Ga0335069, IMG submission 206714) | Soil microbial communities from Loxahatchee National Wildlife Refuge, Florida, United States - Lox_Sample_1.1 | ecosystem: Environmental > Terrestrial > Soil > Wetlands | place: USA...
TCACGGGCCTGTTCGTCAATTGTGCCATAATGGCAACCGTGAGGCTTGAATCGATGCCGCCGCTTAAGAAAGCCCCAAGGGGTACGTCGCTGATCAAGTGTATCCTGGTCGTTTCTTCAAGGAGGGCCCTTGTCTTCTCAAGGCACTCATCAAAAGAATCTCCACGCTCCTTTATACCATCAAAATCCCAATATTGCCTGACCGTCACCCTGCTGTCCTTCTGGGTAAGTGTATGACCGGGCATGAGTTTCTCTATCCCTTGAATCATAGTTTCCGGGCCCATTGTATAATTTAAAGCGAGATACTGATCGATCAGCGGATAGTTGACTGCGAATCGGTTTGGTTTGTTGAAAACCAGGATGGATTTTAGCTCGGAAGAGAAACAAACCCCTTGCTCGGAACGCCAGTAATACAGGGGCTTGATGCCCAGACGATCGCGCGCGAGAAAAAGGCTTCTTTCTCTGTTATCCCAGATGGCAAAGGCAAACATTCCGCGAAGGTCCTCCACACAGGCCTCGCCTTTCTCTTCGAACAGATGGAGAATAACCTCTGTATCGGTCTTTGTCTGAAATGTGTGTCCCAGACCCGCAAGGTATTGCCGCAAATCCTGATAATTGTATATCTCACCATTGAAAACGATACACTTGCTCTTGTCTTCGTTATAGATGGGCTGCTTACCCGTGCTGAGGTCGATGATGCTCAACCGCCTGTGAGCCAGGCCGATGCCCTCTCCGAAATAGTAGCCCTCGTCGTCGGGCCCTCGGTGCCGGATCGCATAACCCATCTCCCTTATCAGGGTTTGATCCACACGGTAGTCTCTATCGAATGCTGCAAATCCGCAGATGCCACACATAATCAACGGTCCTTGCGGTGAGCCTTGTTAAAAAGATCCAAATAGTAATCTTCATAACGTTTCACCATTACATTCAAACTGTAATCTTTCAGAATACGCTCTTTGGCGTTGCCGACTACCCTTTGACGCAGGTCACTATCTCCGTCGATCAACGCAATTTTACGGGCTAATTCGGCCGGATCCTGAGGATCAAAAAGCATGCCCGTTATTTCCTCTTGAATAATATCCCCTGTCCCCAGCGAATTGGTGGCGATGACCGGCACGCCTGAAGCCATGGCTTCGAGAATTACATTGGATAGGCCTTCGGAGTTAGGGACGCTCGGTAAGATCATGATATCAAGCAGGGAGAGGATTTGAGGTACGTCGGAGCGTATGCCGAGGAATACCGTGTTCCGGTCGATGGAGAGATCGGCTGCCATTTTTGCAAGCATCTGTCGATCCGGGCCGTCACCTACAAAGATAACCCTTATCCTCTTCCCGTGTGATGAAAGCCGGTGAGCTGCTTGCAACACTACCTGTTGATTCTTCTGCCACTTGAGTGATGCGATGACGCCGATAGCGAGATCGTTTGCTTCAAGTTTCAAAGTCGCTCTCAGCTGATCGACGTTGTACTTTCCGTGAAACTTTTCGGTGTCTACCCCATTGGTGATAACGGTCACGGGAAGCCGGGGTAAACGCAATTCCCGTCGGATCTTATATTTGAGGTCTTCCGAGACCGAGAGGTTATCATCGTATAAGGGAAGAATCACCCGTTGGGCCAGGAACCGGCCTGTCTTTTCAATGTGCAACTGGCCATGTTCCCCATTAATGCAAAGAGGGATGCGGGCTATTTTTGCCGCGACCAACCCAATAAAGCAACGGCTGCCCCATCCATGGGTATGGAGAATGTCAATCCTTTGTTTCCGCAAGAACCTTCCCAACGACAAAACCGATGAAAAGTGAAAACCGTCTCCGTAGTTGAGCGCATACAGAGGCGTGTTGACCGCGTCGAGCCTTTGCGCCATTGCGCCCGGCTGCCCGAAACAGCAGATCATGTAATCAAATCGTGAACGATCAAAATGATTGGCCAGATTCACAATACCGTTTTCCATGCCCCCGGCCCCAAGGGATTCAACAAAGTGCATTACTCGGATCTTTCGATTCACTCGGCTTTGCCTTTTGGTAAGCTTTCCGGACCGGTCAGTTCTCGAGCCCTCATAACCGACAATATGCCGATGAGGGTAAGCAATGTCCAAAACATGGGATCGTGATCCTTTACCGAAAACGACGTGTTGATAAAGAAGCATATGAAACTTATCAGTATCCCGTTAGCAATTATATACGAGGTCTGTTTTTCTCTTATCCTGGACCACGCTCTTCGGATCAAGATAACCTGTTTGAAAGAGAAGAAGACCATACCTATGAAACAGACAAACCCAACGATCCCTGTCTCTGCCAGGACCGAGATGAAGGTGTTGTGCGCCAAAAGCCTTTTGTCCATACCGTACGCGAAAGCGTACTCGGGAAACTTGGCCCATCCAACGCCGAAAATAGGATGATCTATGAACATTCTGATGGCTGCGGTCCAGGCCATGAGCCGGTCGCCCGCGGATTGTTCTTCCGTTCCAAAAAACGTGGTCGCATCGGCCCTTGATAGTATAAGCTTGACGCCAAATACGATAAACACCATGACGACTGTGGCGGAGAGCGTTATCTTGATCGGCTTGCTGGTGAAATATTTTCGACTGAACAGAATGCTCAGCACGACTCCGGCCATGGTTCCCAGCGCCCCTCCGCGGGACTTTGTGTAAACACAGGAGATGACAACTACCAGCATAAAAACCATCAAGAATAGCTTCTTCAAAAGGCTATCCTCCACTTCCATAAGGCAAAACGCCAAAGGAAAGACTACTGCCAGAAGGAGAGCGAAGCTGTTTGACAGGTTATAGTTGCCGATTGACTGCAATCTTCCGGCATTGGCCAATAAGTTCGGTTCATACCAGTACATTTCCCATCCCATCACTATGAGTACACAGGCGGCAAGCAGTATGGTCCAGAGGATCCTCTTCAGATCGCGTTCCGTTTCAATAATGTGGATGACAAGAAAGAATAGAAGAATCTTTTTCAGCCAGAACGAAAATACGTCAATAGTACCGCTTAACCAGAAATACTGCGCCTCAGAGAAAGTGTAGGCGATGACCATTCCATAAATATATTTGTTTTGAGGGAGATGGACCCGAAGTCTGCCTTCCTTAGGTTTCACTATATAGAGAATGAGGGCAAAGAGACTGAGCAGAAAGAATATCCGGTATTCTTCCAGGGCAGGTACTATGACCCCAGGCTGGGCGATAGAGAAGAAGACAAGAATTATCGTAAGGGGTTTGAGCATCGCTATGTCAAAGCACGTTTGCTACCGGGAATCTTTCTCCGGACCTTTTACGATCTTTGCGGGAATACCGGCTATCGTGACATTGTCGGGACAGGACTGAAGAACCACAGAATTGGCCCCGACGCGCACGTCGTTTCCTATACGGATTCCTCCAAGAACCTTTGCGCCGGCCCCGATCAATACGCGGTCCCCTATGGTCGGCTGTTTGACTTCCGCTCGTCCCGGTATAGTGGACCCGAATGAAGTTCCATTGAATACGATCACATCGTCTCCTATCTCAACGTATTCGCCTATCACTATATTCATTCCGTAAGCGATTACGAACCGTCTCCCTATCTTTGCTTTATGGCTGATCGATGAGGACGTGATGATACGGGCAAACTGCATGATGATCTTTGGCAAAAGTTCTCCCAGATAAGCGTTTCGGTACCTCATCGATAGCGCATTGGCGATCCGGTAGCAGACATCGAGAAAGAACCCGCAGTGCATGAAGAGCAGGTAAAGAATGGTCCGCATCTTCACGCTGTCTCTCTCCGCGTACAATCTTCCTTCTTCGTAAATGATATCGCGAAGACGTGCTTTTTTGTCGTTAGACATCTTATCTCCTATACGCTTGTTTGAACTGTTTTAGTTGACTTACCGATATGATTCCAAATCCAAGGATTCCGCACACATAGAACAAGCCACTTACCACCAGGACGATCGGAAAGCTGAAAGGCTTCAACAGAACGAGCAACATGACTAAACAGACATTAAGAGTGAGCATTCTTTTCATCCCTGATAGACTGACACACCCCGGGTGTTCTCGTACGGTGGCCACGGTAAAAAGGACTGTCAGAACTAGCTGCGCCCCCAAGAAGGACGCTAAGGCGCCCCCCATCTTGAATGGCAAAGTGAGGAGCAGATTGAGAACTAAGCACGAAAGACCGGCGACTATGTACGCCCTTAACGTTGTCTGGTGCTTATTTGTTGCCGCCAGAGCGCTGAACTCAACAAACTGGTAGCACCTCATAACCAGGGCCCAAATTGCGACAGACAAAATCCAACCGGCCCTTTCATAACTTGAGCCAAAAATCAGGCGGATAATCTCCTTTCCATAGAAACAGGTTCCTATAGAGATGGGCAGTGCGATAGTCAAAATAGATGAAAGCGTCTTTTGGATGACGTATCGGATGTCGTCATCACGTTTATTGGCATGGAGATTCGATATTGCAGGATAGAGGGAACTCCCCGCCGCTTCCGGAATCAGGTTAATCTTGGTTATGAGCATCATTCCGGTTGTGTAGAGTCCGAGATCGATCGCGCTTACGGCTTTTGACAGGATTATCGTATCAAACCTTAGCATGCCTGCCCAGATAAGGGACATGCCGACAAAGGGCAAACCCTCCAGTAGTTTCTTTTTCCAAAAAAGGTAGTCGATAGCCAGCCTCAATCTGACGAAGCGCTTCTTCAGTATGAGCATGGATAGTGCCACACCCAGTATCTGGCCGAGGGCGTATACGAATAGAACAGCCAATACCCCCATTCCCAGGTAAAGAACAACCACCGATAATACGGTAAGTGTGAGACCGGAAATAAAACCGACAAAGGCCGTATACTCCATACGCTCATGGGCTGAAAAGACATCGCAGATTGATTCGGATAAGAGCTGGGCGCCCAGTATGAGCGCAGCAACACAGATTGCCTTGAAAACTTTCGGCGGATAGTGCATGATGAGTGCGGCCAGGATGACCATGATAACGGCGACGCCGATAATGCACCATCTGAGCCCCAATAATCTTCCTATATATGCTTCAGACGTCTCTTTGTTCTCCCTCACTCTCGAGACGTCCCTCACAAAGACGCTGTTTAAGCCCATAACACCCAAAGGATAGAATAACGTGGAGAACAGAAGCGCTAAATTGAACGTACCGAAGTCCTGGATGCCGAGCTTTCTCGCCGTGTAGCCGATGACGGACAGAGATATGAGATTCAAGATCAGAGGCTGTATTATCATAACGACCGTGTTCTTGAATATGCGTAATTCCATTTTCATCGGAAAAGCTCCGTCAATCGACGCTGCCTATATGGAGATGTTTGAACGATAGTTGGAGGCGTTGTACAGAGAAGGCCTGATGGTTGGACGGTGCGGTGCCCTCTCGGTTTTGGCTCCGGAACGGGTGTAGATCCACAGCTCTTCAAAATCCCAGCACACGATGCTGTCCTGAGAGTCGCCCGCAAAATCGACTGCATTGTAGCACAGGGTAGGGTGGCCGTCATCGGGAAAACAAACAGCCTGTCTTCCAAAGCCGTCGTACAGGCCTCCTTCTGACGTGCTTGCTGCACCAAGCAGCAAGAGTTTCTCGCCGTTGCCTGCCCAGTTCACCGGGTAGAGAGGGCTTCCATAGACGGAAGGCTGAAAGGATGAGAGGAGGGACCCTCTCTTATCAAGTATATAGATGTTTCCCGGATTGCCCCAGAAGGTATTGGTCGCGATCTGGAATTCGCCGGGCGTCCCCATGAGGTTGGCAATGGTGACGGTCTGCACGTGGCCTAATCGCAAGTGCTTCTTTATGTGGCCTTTCATATCGGCGAATATCATTCCCTCATCCGATGCCGCTATCAGAATAGTAAACTCGCTATCCCCGGGAAATTTAAAGGCCGCCACTGCGTCGGCGTGATCGTTAAGAGGGAGACTCCATATTTTCTTTCCCGCTCCATCGAGCAAGGTGTATCCGATAAGGATCTTCTCCTCACCTCTATCCTCAGGGTCGAACGTGAATGGGAAATGGCCCGTGTTGCATCGGTATTCCCACAATGGATTCAAACTGCTGTCATAGGCGTAGAGCTCGGAATATCTGTCCTTGAACAGGATTTCCTGGGGCCGGGCATTGCCCCTAAGGTTGGCAAAGTATAAACAGTCACCCAGAATTCTTTCAAATTTGTTCAGAGGAGACGTTGATTGCGGGGTAGGTCGTTTTGCCTTTATTTCCCCGGTAGACCCATCAAGGATTTGAATCTCAAAGTTTATCGCGCAGATCACCTCATTTTTGCCATCACCGTCAATATCGTAGATTTGAAATGGAAGATCGCAGGGCAGGCATTTCCGCTCTCCTGTGGGAACACCTCTTTTCCAGAGGATGTTGCCATCACAATCGATCGCGGTCAGGGCATTGATGGCGCAATGATCGGCCGCCAGTTCCGTTCCCTGGGCCATCACCAGGTCCTTGGTGCCGTTGCCCGTGAGATCGCCAAATCGCACGGATCTTCCCGAGCAGAGGTCCGGTATTCGTATCCTTTTCCATAGTTCTAACGAGGGTAGTGCCCGTGTTAGCTCTTTTTGTTCGCGTTCCGCTCTGCTTTGCGCCGCGAGGAATGTCCTCGATGTTTCTTCTTTCATGAAGACCTCGACCTTCGTAAACAAGGCAGGGACGTTACTCGCTATGCCCATCCTGCCTCGGTCGTAGGCCTTGTCTTTCCCTTCCATAACCATGCGGTCATCGACAAAACATCGAATGCGATCTCCCTCCGCGACGATAGACAGGGAGAGCGACTCCCCACATGTGTATCTGTATCGTACGGATTTCAGCTCATATAATCGATCCATTTGTCTTTTCATAAGAAAAGCCTTGTCGTCTTTCAATGCAAATAGATAATGCTGTTGTCCGTCCACGGATCGAAACATCAACCCGTAATAGTCATCTTTTTGAAGCGCCTTACCTTCAAGCCTCACTGCATAATCGGACCAGCGAAAATCGCCGGCCGCAAGGGCCGGCATCGTGAGCAGGAGCTGCAGACGAGACGGGAAAAGAAGCTTCTTAATGGGATACTTCCAGTCCTTCCGGTTCAGCATGTTGTTGAGCGTTTGTTTGAGCCTTTTCCCACCGTCTTCACCAATGATTTTCCAATTTGGAAAATCAGGATTTCGGGAGGGATCCCAGAGATGATGGCTTGCAATTTCCTGCCACTCACCCTGATTCCTTATTCTTGGCGGGAAATGAAATTCACGAACGGGGCTGTAACCATCGGAGAAATCGCCTATATCATAAGAATTGAAATCGTCTGAGAAGACAATCGGCCAACCGGCCGTAGTCGTCGTGAAGCTTTGAGCCTGAGATATCATATGTGTACGCTCCATGCCTTTAGCCCCTGTTTCAGTGATACCTGCCCCTGTTTAGACATCGCGGACCTTTCTTGCCTTCACGATGTATCCTGAGGCCAGTATCCCGAGACGCTTCTGGGAAAATCTCTCCATCCTTAAGCCCAGTGAGATGAAGGTTTTGGGAAAGACCTTATCAAAAGGGACGAAGAACGGATAGAAATGAAAATAGTGGAAACCTTGTTTTACGAATCCAAAGGTCGCAAGTTTCTTATCCAGTTTCCATGGCGTGTGCTTTCGATAAGGGATATAGGGATCCATCTCCTTTTTACCGTCACGGGAGGTGAGCCTCTTGATGGGCTTAATCAGGCTGCGGCCCAGATTGCTGCTCTTCGGGATATTCGTTAATGAGTCGAAAACCCTTGCGCCACAAGCGGCATTTCTCACCGTGAGGATGAGTTCCCCGTCCTTTCGCAGAATTCGATTGAGTTCACCAAGACTCTTACTATCTTCCTTCAAATACTCAATGACTCCGGCGCATACTACGCCGTCGAAGGTTTTGTCCTTAAAGCTTAAGTGCTCTATATCTCCACAGCCGAAACCGAAGGCGCCATTGCCTGACCATTTTTCCAGATTGTTCCTGGCCACTTTTAACATGCCCTCTGCGATATCCATGCCAAAGACCTGGCACCCGCGTGAAAGCAAGTCCTTGACCATTTCACCGGGACCGCACCCGATATCAAGAATCTTCTTTCCGTCCAGATCAAACAGGTCCAGAATGTATTTATGTCGAAGTACCAGAGCTGGATATTCCGTGACGTCCTTGTAGAGGGTTTTGAAGTAATCCTCGGACCAGGTTGACCAAATATTTTTTTGTTCGGGTTTATCATTCATGGGTTGCTACGTAAACCTCCTGCTTTTTTGACTGTCTTTTTTGCGAGCATCTTCAGATCGCCCACAATACCGCTTAGGTGTACCGCAAAATCGATGCGGCCAAAATCACCTATTTCAACTCTCCTTAACTCGTAGACATCCGTCGCGCGACCGTTCAGGCCTTCGGATGTGGTCACCGCACAGGCAAAATCGTTCTCTTTTAACAGTGCCTTATCGGTCTCATCAAAAGAGCCTGTATCCCCGAACGGGTAGGCAAAGGGGATAAACTGTTGCTCGCATATCTTATGCACCATGTCCTTTGATTCCCGGATCTCCATTTCTTTTTGGTCCCGCGGTAACTCGCTCAGACGCACGTGCGTCATTGAGTGAGCGCCTATGGTATGTCCGGCTGTGCACAATTCTTCTATCTCCTGAGCACTCATGTACGGTATGTCTGTCTTGACTTCCCTGAGTTCTATCTCATGCTCTTTGGCGAAGCCACGAACGTACTCCTTTTTGGCCGCGGCGGAGCATCCTTCCACTGCCTTTTTCATTCTCAATGTCATCGCCTGCTTCTTTTGGCACACGTATTGCCGGTCAGGGTAGGCGCCGGCATGCTGAATTTCCCTCTCAGTTTGTTTGTCCACCAGCCCGTAAAGCATATGGAGCCACACCGTCTCGCCGGTTTTCACGGGATCGCCGGGAATAAAGAATGTCGCTTTCATGCCCCTTTTCTTGAGCAGAGGATACGCCACCACGGAGTTATCCCTGAACCCATCATCAAAGGTGATTACGAGCGGGTTTACCGGCATGGGACCGCCATTCTTCAAATAACGTATCAACTTTTCCATACCGATAACCGTATAATTCCTCGAAACATATCCCAGTTGTTCCTCGAACCTTTTTTTTGAAACTGTCATACCGAGGAGCGCGAGACATGAAGGCGTCTGTGCGCTTGACCCTTCACCGCTCACACTATGATACATAATGATCGGGTATCTCCCTAATCTCCCGTTTATCATTCTCCATACGATATGCAGTCCAGTAAAATAGAAGAAATAGCAGATGAGCCGAATGAGTATTCTTCTCTTCACGAATTGATTCTCCCACTTCACTCGAACATATAGCTTACTTGTCCCGGACGCTTTCAAACATCTCTACGAGACCTTCTCCGGTGGCTTTTTGCGGCGCCCAGTGCAGTTTTTCCTTGGCATTTCGATTCGTGTATTTCAAACTTTTCCAGAGATTGTCAGCACGGTAGCGGGAGATGAGCGGCGGAAGGTTTCCTTTGGTCTTGCGTGACACATACTCATATATCAGGGCCATGAGCCTGAACATGCCATACGGTACCCATATCCTCGTGGGAAAGCTCCCGAGGTGCCTCCGATACAGACGCACGAATTGACCCTGTGTAGGAAGGTCGTCGTCAACGATATTAAAGGTGTCGCCTTCTATGCCTTTAGCAAGACCCGCAAGCACAATGGCTTCAGCGCAGTTAGCAACGTGAGTCAGCGGGAGAACGCTCCTCCCCCCGATGTACAGATAACAGATACCGGGGATATTAAGGCCCATCTGAGGGGGTATGGGATAAGTTGTGGGACCGTAAATCTTTCCGGGACGGACGATCACGAGCGGGAGACCTCTTTGCGCGCATATCTTCTTAACCAGGGCTTCCTGGCGAACCTTGGTGTTCGAATAGGAGTCCCTGGCCACGAGGCGATCCTCGATAGGACATGTCTCGTCCAGGACGCTTCCTCTCTTGAGGCTCGTCATCTTGTATACGCTGAAACTACTCACCAGGACGAATCGCCCCACCTTCTTATCGGCGAGCGCCCGCATCAGGTTGTCTGTGGCTACGACTGTGTTCATCATCATTTCAAAGTGGCTACCCTGTGTGGCCGCGGCCAGATGATAGATACACCCTATGTCTTCCGGGATTGCTTCCGGACTGCCCTCACTTGCCAGGTCCCAGAAGATTACTTCTTTGACTGAATCGCGAATCGGGGTGATATCGCTTCCCGTCCTTACCACGGCGAACACCTCGATATCCCGCCTGTGGAGGGAGCGGACCACCCCCTGGCCTATGTACCCTAAAGCTCCTGTTACCATTGCTTTCACTCTCTTCACCCGTTTCGCGTTACGTCCGCTCTCTAATTTGCTCGTTAACGAGATTCGTTACCCTTGAGACCTCTAATACCACCTCATAAGGGATAGGAGGCTTACCCGAGCCGTTCCTGATATTTTCATAGAAATTATGAAAGAGGCCTCCGAGTCCGGCAAAGTATCTGTCTCTTCCTTTTATCATGTCCGTAAGGTTGCCTAGACCTTGCCCCATCAAATGCCTTGCCGCTCCAAAAGCCCTGTTCAGTCGGGCCGCAGGTCCCGGAAGGTTTGTGGATTTTACCATCGAAAAGAGGTGATTTGCGAGATCGATCTCGGCCACGGCCCTGGTGCCGTAAACTCGAACAAATTGGATGATCGGTTTTACGTTCGAGGTGATGGTCAGAGTCCCGGTCGTTCGTTCCGATCTCATGATGATCCGTAGCTCATCATTGAAAACGCCGTTTCTTGACCTGTCGAGCGCCACGCAGGAAACCTCATCCACGGGGCCGCCCAAAAGAGGTATCAAGTGATATAGCGGATGGCTTATGATGTTCTGGATCATCTTGCCGGGGAGCTTATGCACCCAGTGGGTCTTGTTTTGCAGGAATAATTTCGAAAAGCTGCCGTCTATAGCGTTTCCGTAGTAAGATTCTGCATGGACCACCTCTCCCAGATCGTTATGTTCGAGACTATGCCGTAGCCTGGACGTAACCTTATCAAACCACTGACTGAATCCCGCACAGACGATCCTGTCACTCTCTTTCGCTTGTTCTATAATACCCAAAGCCTCCTGATAATCGATTCCAAAAGGCTTTTCAATGTAGGCGTGACACCCTGCCTTCAACACATCCGTTCCGATAGAAAAGTGGGTTTGCGCCGGGGTCGTGATGTGAACCACATCCGGTTTCATTTCTTCTATCATCTTACGGTAATCTGTATAGGCCTTCTCGGCATGAAATCGTTCCGCCGTATCCTGGGCTAAGAACTCGACGAGATCGCAGACCCCGACCACCCTCACATCTTTAAGAAATCCGAGTTCCAAAAGATGTGCGTCGGCTATCTGCCCGCACCCTATCAAGCCAATTTTGAGTTTCCTATCCATTATTTTTCCATTCACCGTTCAACATGCCTCAAAACATCTTTGCACTATCATCAACCGGGGCACTTCTCAAGTTTCGGCTGGATCGGTCGCGAGAGGTCTGAACACGGCTTGAGCCATCACATGGTAACTATAGATCGAGCTCGTCGTCGAGCAGGCACCAATCCGCACCGTTTCGCTCAAGGCCTACCTCCCCGCCAGTCACGTTCTGTCCGAGAAAGACCGTCCTCTCCTGTTCCTTTCGTGGGAAGAATCCGGCCTTTCTCAGATTTTCAGCAAGTGCTCCGGATCCGAGATAGGTCAGGGTAACGGAGTGGGCACCCTGTGCTTTCATCTCTTTGACGAATCCCGTGAGAAGGCGGCGGGATATCTGTTCGTCGGAAGTCACAAAAAAAAGATCGCCTACCATTGCAACGCCCTCTCTTACGATGTAGACCAGATATCCGAGCAATTCTCCCGTCCTGGAAAGGATACAGAAGAACCGATGGCGACGGGAAGGATCGCCGGGGTATCGCCAGTTCAGATATGAAGAGACTTTCTCGCCGGTAATCGGATACCCCTGCTTTGCCTTGTCCCAGAGGGTGTCAAACCGACTATCGCAATTGTCAACCGTTTCAAACGTATAGGTATTGGCCGTCAAGATCCTCCTTATATCGAGACTCATGATAGACCAAACGTTGTCGAGTACGAAACCGAGGATCTTCGCGAGCATTCTATTTTTGACCGTTTCTCTCAGTTTTATCTCGGCCTTTATGAGCCTCACATAACGGATAGCCTTGCCCAGCGGTTTGTAACCGGTGCGGCTGAAAACGCCCTCTGCTGATGCATTAGGAAAGGCCAGGATAGCACAAAAACCGTGCTCCTTCTGTTTTGCAAAGAGTTCCCTCTGCAGTTTAAGGGCAGGGCCAAACGCCCTGTGACGGGCAGTGATGATAAAGTCTGCAGCCACGCCCATCACAACATCGTTCCCTGCCATATTGATATGCCTCGGAACAAGGGAGGCACAACCTACTATGCTGCGCGACTTTTCATCAAGGGCGAGATAGGTTCTAGTCACGCCCGACGGGTTTCTCGTGTAAAGCCAATCAAAGCGCTCGTCGGTGCACTCCTCCAACCCCTCTCTCCAGAGCGCAAGCAGGGCTTGACGATGTTGCTCGAGGTCCATCGGTATTATCTGATAGCCCATAGGTGTCCCGGTTCAACTCCTGGCATGCAACGATCGATTGAGTGGGATCATCCTATCCCGACACGTTGGCGAGCAACACGAGAAGCTGCGCTGCCACTCTCTGACTGCCCACCTTGTTGAGATGCCCTCCGTCAGCAGAAAAAATCGGGGCAAGGCAACGGTTCATTTTGCCGTCCTTTTCAAAAGCCGATTGCGAACCGTCCGGAAGAACCGATTCGATGGCAGCCACATCTAAAATCGGCTCTTTCCCCTGATATTCTTTTCGCAGCATCTCGTTAAACTGCTCCCGCTTGATATTCTCGGCATAGCCCGTAACCGTCTTGCCGATAGCCTTCTTGATTAAGGCCTTGAACCCTGATTGAACGGTGGTGAGGGGAGTAGTGAGGTGGACAAAGATAACCTTCTTATGGCGTGCGCGAAGCGACGACAGGGTGTTCTTATAATTCTCAAAAACCTTTGTCACGTCGGTGTCGGAATCAAAATCCACGTAACAGAATTTAAACAGGGCTATATCGATCTTCTCGGCTATTCCTGCATCCATAAATCTGGCAAAGTCATTGCATTTGGATTGAGGGCTGCCGTTCTGGCCTACTGTCGAGTGGGCGAAAATAGGTACATCGAAGGCAGCGGGATCGGTCGTCTCTACGATGTTCAACTTAATCCGGGGATTTTCTTTCATCAGGTCTTTCATGCCTTCCAGGATGTTGAAGCCCACTGATTGATGGCCGAAATAGATCCTTTTCCCGGAAAGCTTGAGCCATGATTCGGGCGGTACATCCGCGATCGACGGCGGGGTTATTGTGTTCGGTTCCATTTTTCCTCCCGAGCACGCCGTAAGAGTTATGAGGAGAGTGAGAACCGTGAAGAGCGGTAGGAGACTGTTTGTAAGGCTGCCACTCCGGGGTATTTCTCTCTTCATAGACACGCTCTGTTTATTTTTCTGCGGCATGCTGTGAATTCGGTTGACACTGACTGAACAAAGCAAGGCAACTTTTTCGATCAACCTTGCCGCTTGTCTTCTTTGGCAGATTCTTAGTGAATTGCACCTCGCTCGGTATCTTGTATTTGGGCAGCCTCTCTGCGCAGAAGTTCATCACCTTTTGAGAGGTGCACTCGTCGCTTTTCGGAACGGCGAGGGTAACAAGACGCATCCCCAGCAGTTCATCCGGTTGGCCAAGCACTACCGCCTCAACAAACATACCCGACTCGAGCAATATATCTTCTATTTCCTGTGGATTGAGCCTGTGGCCGCCTACCTTCAAAAGGTCGTCCTTGCGTCCCACAACAAAGAAAAAGCCCTCTTCATCCATATACGCCTGATCACCCGTGTGATACCAGCCATCTGTAAGGACCTTTGCAGTGGCTTCGGGATTTTTCCAATAACCTTGCATGATGTTGGTCCCCGTGGCAACGAGTTCGCCGACTTGACCGATGTCTGCGTCCCGCCCGTCCTGGTTCACTACCTTCAATGTGACGCCGGGTATGGCCTTTCCAATGGATTCCGTTTTGTCCGCAAAACGCGGAGCTTCGAGGTAGGAAAGCCTGGCCGCAGCTTCGGTCGCACCGTACATGATGACTATTTGGGTGTGCGCCGGAAGTACCCGACGGAGCTCTTCTTTGACGGCTTTTGCCATGTGCCCGCCGGCCTGGCTCACATAACGGAGACAGGGAAGTTTCTCCCGATTAGCGGCAAGCGGAGATCGATGCACGAGGTACGCAAAGGTAGAAGGAACCCCGGAAAAACCGGTGACCTTCTCCGCGATCATTTCTTTAATGACAGTGGCCGGAAAGGCGAACTGGTTGTTGAGGATGACCGTACCGCCGACTGCAAAATGGGTATTGAGCAGCGATTTTCCCATGACATAAAAGAACGGTAGCACAATCATCTGCACATCGTCACTCGTGAGGCCGAGATACTGGCAGATCGAGAAGGTGTTGTCCACGATGTTCTGATGTGAAAGCATCACCCCCTTTGGGCCACCGGTCGATCCTGACGTATAGATGATGCTCGCGAGGTCGCGGGAAGTTATCTCGCAACGCACTGTACTGGTAAAGGAAGAGGGGGTGACGTCGTCGAAATTGACCGTGGTTGTGCGAATGCCTGCCGATACGGAACGTCCCTTGAGAATGAGGTGCTTCAGTCCCAGGCCCTCCAGGTTTGAGGCAGCTATGAGCTTCTCAAACTTCGACGAAGACACCATTATTCCGGCCTCTAAATCCTCTATGGCATAGCGCAATCCTTCGGCCTTCAAGTCGCTGTTTAAAGGTACTGCCACCGCGGAGGCCTTGAGCGCTCCGTAATAACCGATAACGTATTCAAGACTATTTTCCATGAGCAAGGCCACGCGGTCACCGGGTTTTAGGCCGATGGTCAAGAGATAATCTGCCAGGGCACTCGCCCGATTATTTAACTCAGCATATGTAACGCGGGTCGGACCGTGTACGATAGCTGTTTTACCGGGAAAGCGCTCCGCGCTCTTCTCGAGGAAATGATGGACAAGTGTTATATCGGGATTTAGGGGAATTATCGGGACCATGATACGGCTCTTTATGAGACTTCTTAATCTAATCCGAGCATACTCCTGGCGTAGGCTACCTGTTCGGCGTTCTGCGGTGAATATATCTTTTCCATGCCTTCTTCACGGGTCATGACGCCCTGACGCACCATATTGGCTATCTCCCAGACGTATGGATGAAACTTGTGACGTTCCAGATGAACCTGATTTGCAAAGGCATTGAGAAGACAGTTGGTTGAGTTCGTGTCCGTGTTGGTCGGCAGGATCCACCCGATCTGTTTGAGCTCATCCGTGATCTTTTGTTCATCATATTCGAAGAACGCCAATGGGTGTATGTTGGTGGGAAAACGGCCGGCATATGATTGATAGTAACTTTCAGGGATGAAGTAGGAACTCATCTGAACCTGAACATCGGTTGGAAAACCACTGAGCAGAGCCCTCTGATTCTGCCGAATGAGAGATGCGTTGGTCCTCATTATGGCCGACTGGATGGGGGCCTGTCCCGGTGACCAGCCGAAAGCAGACAGGGGGATTGCCATTTCGATAGCCGTCTTCAGGGTGAGACTTTTGACGATCCCGATGCAGGCCGTACAAATGGAACTTGCCCTGAGCAGGGTGGCCGCGGAAAAGATATCAGCGGACGCTGTGAGAGAAAAGAGCGATTTCATAGCGGCCCACGGCGCCTTGAAATGAATATGGTCTACTTGAAGACTATCGGTGACCTTTCTGATGTTTTCCAGGGCAGTGGGTGAGACAAAATGATTGTCGAAGGTAAGGGCGAGCACTTTGAGATCGTACCGTTCGCGAAGAAGCTTGAGCGTGTACGAAGAATCTTTACCGCCGCTGTACGCCATGATGGCATCGTAACAGGGGCCGGTACCCTTGGTTGACGCTATAAGATCGTCGAGCTTTTCCCGGTACTCGAGTGTCTTGGCGTCTCGCTTGGCCAGCATGGACTTTTCCTGAAGACAATGATTGCATACACCTTCTGCATCGAATCTGATATTCGGAAAAGTCTCCGGTAGAATACAGTGCGAGCAGATACGAGGTTCAATCGACTTACTTACTTGATCTTGCTTCATAAGGTTACCTCAGTTTACCATGACGGAAAGCAAACGATCACGACGCGGGTAAAGCTTGGGAACCATAACGGCCCTGCCGCTGTGAATTCGTGGCTATTTCCGTCTAAAGTCATATATCTTAACGTTCTCAGGTTCAACGATAGCGTGATAGGGAAAGTTACTTATAAAAGCTTCATCCGCGAGCTGAGTCGAGAGAACGCCGATAAGCGCCATATTTTCTCGCTCGCTTAGGAGCTGCCCTTCCTGACGCGTAATTTTCTCCACGAGTTTGGTGACTTTGCCCGGATGGAAGTATCCCTTCCGGCGCAGGCTTTCCACCGAGAGAAGCTCGCTCACGTACTCGGGCGGCGTCCCGCCGAAGAAACACCGACTGATCGGCGCCCTGTACGGCTGTTTCTGCCTGTATGCCAATTCCTTCGGGATGAGATCCGTGGCGGCGTCCCGCAAGATGAACTTGTCTCTCAGTCCGCGAAGCCGCAAAGTGGGCGGGACGCGGGAAGCAAATTCCACAACCCGGTAATCAAGAAAAGGGAAACGACCTTCCACGGCATGAGCCATGGCCATACGGTCTCCCTGAGAAGACAGAAGATAGTTTGAGAGAAAGATAACACTCTCTGTATACTGGGCTCTGGACAGGGGGTCCCAATTATAATAGTCTGCGGGAAGCTGCGATGCGAATCGGCCCGTGAAACCGTCCGCCTCTCCCGTGTTGGCTTTGAGTTCGTCTGAAAAGAAGCCCTTGATAAGCGCCGTATTTTCCCATCTGATCATATGCGAATAGAACGGTAATTCCACCCGGGACAGCCCTTTTTTGAAGAAGTTCTCCAGAAAGATTGTTGCCCGCGAATCGGCATGCGAAAAGATGTCAGGATATAATTTTCTCAAGAGCTTGGGACGTAGTTTCGATTCCGGCTCCTCGGCCCAAAAGCGTCTTATCCTGTCCTCTTTGAAGATGTCGTAGCCTGCAAAGATCTCGTCTGACCCTTCACCGGTCAAGACCACCTTAAAGTTGTTTTCACGAACAAGCTTGGAGAGCTGGAACAGAGGCGCGGGCGCGGTCCGTAGCAAGGGAGTCTCGGCGTGCCAGATCACGTCGGGAAAAACATCGCCGATATCTCTATCGCTCAACCGGATCATTCGATGATCGGTGCCAAGGGACTCAACAGCCCTCATCTGGAAAGCGGCTTCGTCGAAACGATTATCCGTGAAGCTGACCGAGAAGGTACAGAGCTGATTATTGAAGAACCGCTTTACGATCGAGGTAGTGTAAGTGCTATCAAGACCTCCGCTCAGATAGGCCCCGACAGGCACGTCGGCCCTGAGCCTGATACGACAGGCGTCCCGAACAAGATCGTTGAGTTCGTCCCTCCACTCGCTCAAGCTGCGGCCCCGATCGTACTCTTGTCCGTAGGGGATCTGCCAGTAGCGATGAATCTTTGTCCCCGTGCTGTTGATGACGGCATAATGGGCGGGCATGAGCTGATGGACCCCTTGGAACGCAGTTTGACCATTTAACGGGCTCCAGCAGGTAAAGATGTCGGAAAGCGTTTGAAGGTCAAGGCTTTTCTCGATCTTAGGGTCGGCAAAGATTGCTTTGATCTCGGAGGCAAAGAGAATGCGGCTTCCGTCCCGTTTATAGAAGAGTGGCCTGATACCCATGCGATCCCGGGCCAGAAACAACTCTCTCTTCTTCGCATCCCACAGGGCAAGGCCGAACTGACCGTTCAAAAGCCTGAGCATGTCGGGACCCTCTTCTTCGTAAAGATGCACGAGGACTTCAGTGTCGGTATTGGTATAAAATCGGTGGCCGCGGGCCTCCAGGTCAGGCCTCAGCTCTACGTAGTTAAAGACTTCCCCGTTGTAAACGATCCAAAGCGTTTGATCCTCATTATGGATCGGTTGATCGCCCCCGGGCAAGTCGATGATGCTGAGACGCGTCGAGGCGAGCGCGGCGGTGTCATCCATGTAGATGCCGAAAGCATCGGGCCCGCGGTGACGTATAAGGCCGAGCATACGGCGAAGAAGGCCGTCATCAGGCGCCTTACCGCTAAAATCAATTGTGCCGGCTATTCCACACATGCTAAAGTTGTTTAATTTATTGGATTAGGGGACTGTCCGGGTTCGATTCGCTTAATCCGGTGCGAACGTTACAGCCCCGATGAACTCGATCTTACGGAGCTCTGGGTCAATTTCTGTTGAATGAAGTAGGTGATGTCGAGTATGGTGTCCAGATTCTCCGGTGTGATTTCCTCGTCATCCACTTTGATTCCGTAAGTTTCTTCAATAAAGGCGATCAATTCAAGCACACCGGTAGAATCGATGACGCCGGTTTCAAGGAGAGAGTCTTTTTCCCCGATTACGGTCTGGGAATCATCGAAAAGGAAATTTGTGGTTATGAAATCGATTATCTGCTGCTTGATGTTTTGTTCCATACCTGCTCCTGACAAGGTTAATCTGAACGTCGAGTTGATCGCCCAATGGAAGGACTTTTCGTATCGCCGGTATATACTACCGCCATACTCATGCAGATTACAAGCCCTTCGTTTGCGGCGTGAATCTTGTTACCGAAATATAAAATCTGATTGATTCCCAAATCCCATCAACAGATAGACTGCTTTCCTGGCTACCGAGCCCCGTCGCTCAAGAGGACCACGCCTATAGTGCGAAGAAGAATCTTGAAATCGAGCATGAGGGACATGTTCTTCACGTAGTAAATATCGTACTCAAGCTTGTTTTTCGCGTCTTCAATAGACGCACCGTACTGGTAGTTTATCTGGGCCCATCCGGTCATACCGGGCTTTACTGAGTGGCGGGCGAAGTAGTAGGGCACTTCCTTTTCGAGAAGCGCGACAAATTCCGGCCGTTCAGGCCTCGGCCCCACAAGACTCATGTCGCCCTTGAATATGTTCCATATCTGGGGGATCTCATCCATGTGGGTGAGTCGTAAGAACCTCCCGATTTTAGTCACCCTCGGGTCTTTCTCCTGTGCCCAGCGGACGCCTTCGGTCTCTGCATCATGGCGCATGGACCTGAACTTGTAGATCGTAAAGATCTGCTGTCCTTTACCCATCCTGCGCTGGCTGTAGAGCACAGGGCCCGGGGAATCAAGCTTGACCGCAAGCGCGATAAGCCCCATGAGGGGGGCGATAAAGAGAAGGAACAACCCCGAGGTGATAAGATCCATAAGACGCTTGAACTTCTGGATATACTCCTTGTGGAGCAGATAGAAGCCTTCTGCGAAGAGGAGCCACTGGTCGCCGATGTTACGCACCGGAATCCGTCCGGTCAACTCTTCGTATACATCGGCCATGTCCCGGATATTGATGCCCTGAAGACGGGCGTCAAGGATGTTCCGTATGAGAGAAGCGGATCTGTTCTTGGGGATAGCAAGGATCGCCGTATGGACCCCCACCTTTCTCGCGATCTCTGTAATCTGCCGGGAGCTACCCATGATGGTCGGTGATCTGCTCTTACCGAGCTGCGCCGGATCATCGTCTAAGAACCCCCTGATCTCATAGGGAGAGAGCGGGGACTTGAGCACCTCATAGATGGCCCTGCCGCAGGCACCTGCACCCACGATCAAAGCGGGCACCCTGGGGGCAGTCTTCTGGAAGATAAGACCGTAGAGAAACCGCCAGATATTGAAAAGCCCCCAGACAAGGAGTACCTCGATGGCCATAATACCCCGTCCGTATGGGCCATAAGGTACGAGATAGAAGGCGATCATGGCCACAAGACCGCCGGCGGTTACGGCAAAAGCGCTCCGGTAAGCCATCTCCCAGGAACGGAACGAACGTTCTACATTGTAGAGATCGAAGATGTAGAGGGTAACCGGATAGATCACGATGGTAATGAACGAGGCCACGGTATACTCCTTGAGGGTGTTCAACGGCATACCGAACCGGATCCAGGTGCTCAAGAAGTTGGCGAACATGACGAGCAGAAGATCGCCCATAAAGAGGAGCCAGCGGAACCGGGGGAACCCTACGGAGACCCCGCCGGTGTTCCTCGTCGTATCATCTTTCCTGGAGATGGAGATGACAAATGGCGATTCTGACGCGAGGTCACCCCCGTGATGAGACGCTATCTCGTTTACCGGGGGGTAAGAGAGGTCAGGATTCTGTTCTCTCCATTTTCTTTTCTTATCCATAGAATTTTACGGCTCTCTCCTCTACAGATGCTTGTAAATGAACTGCGGTATGTAGTATTTCCTTTTATTGAAAACAATGCCCAGTACAACCCCGCCGCTTTTCTCTATCTTTTCTTTCACGCTTAAGGCCACCTGCCAGCGGGTTTTCTCCGCTTCAACAACGAGGATTACGCCATCTACCTGGGAAGCAACAGCGGGCCCGTCGGGAAACATCATGGTTGGCGGAGAATCCACAATGATGAGATCAAACCTTTCCTTCAAGGGTTCCCAAAATCCCTGGCCCTTGGCTGAATCAAGGGTGCGCGGTGTAACCATGGTCTTCTGGAAGAGTGGCATTACATAAAGGCTACTCTCCTCGACCTGGCACAAGGAGTCTTCCATCGGATCTGCGGCTTTTTCCTTGTCTTCCGGTACATCTTCGTCGCCGTTTCTCCGGCTTACCTTTGTGTATATGTGGTGTTCCGGTCTACTTCTATCGAGGTCTATGAGAAGAACGTTTTTTTCCATCCGTAGAGAGGCGGCCTTGGCCAGTTCCCGCGCGACTGTGGAGGTGCCTTCATTCGATCTTGACCCCACAAAGAGGACTGAGCGATGATTGATCCCGGGGAGTGCTGCAGTAATCGTTTGATACAGAGAAATCATTTCCGATTCCATGTCAACGTCGACCCTGCCGGGTTGACGAGACACGGGCAGCGAGACGGAAGGGGCACGGGACTCAGGTTTATCCGGCGCCGATTCTCCCCTGCGGGCATTCTCGATAGCCTCGAAGATCTTACTCACCTTAACCTCCAGCCGGCGGTCACGCTACCGCCGTTCCATTTCTTTATATGGATGGTCTGAAGAGCTTTCATGTTCTCTTTGTTGATGTACCAACACATTCCCCTGTGTTGCCGGCTACCCGAAGATTTCTCGCGTAACCGTTTCCTTCTGCTACTCCTCAGCATCAATTAGCAACTTATGTGCCACAGTAACATAGAATCGTAACATATTGAAATATTTGACCTGTATTACAACGACTCAATTATCTCCAGCAAAATACTACATTTTTTGTGGGTAAGGCTACATATTTGGCGATACATAATCTTACGTGATGAGACATTCTTTTGCGACACAAGACAATCTCGCACGCCGCCACCGCGGAATAAAGATCATAAAATCACCCAATTACTACCTAGAAAATCTATGTAATTCGTAGTATAAAGATAGCCAAATCCAGGGCGATCCGACTACTACTAATGCTCTGCTACTCTTCTTGTTTGTGAGATGTGGGAAAAGTAATGGTACTGCCTCTCAGAATGAGATTCGGGTCCGCAATCTGAGGATTGCTTTTACGGATGAATTGTAAAACCTTTGTATCTGAGTTGCCGTACACTTCCTGTGCTAATTTGGAAAGGGTGTCGCCACGTACCACCGTTTTGGTGACGGCCTTGTGGTCGTCATTCACGGCAGGGGGCGGTGTCTCCCCCTTGGGCGGCAAAGACTGCGCCGGGGTATCGTGATCATCGCGCGCGGCCGGGGTCTCAACCCGTTCCGGCTGACTCGCAGAATCAGTCAGATGCCTGTGCCCGCGCGATAGCATCACAGAGATCTTATCGAAATCGGCTTCCTTATAGAGCGCAAGCCAAACCGTGCCGCCGAGAAATAATAAGATCATGGCCGAAACCGCAGATACCCACCATCGAGCAGTCGAGGACTGTTTGAGCCCTTCAAAGTCCCGGATTATCTCTTTTGTTATTTTCTGCGAAACAGGTTTTTTGCGGTAACCGAACCCCGTGATCAGGGCGTTGTCACAGAGAATGTTGAGTACCCTGGGAATCCCCTTGGCTCTTCGCACAATCGTCTTCAAGGCGCCTGGCGAGAAAACCGAGCCTGGGTTGGAGCCGGCCTTTTGCAGTCTGAACCGGATGTACTCGATGCTTTCGTGCGGCGTGAGAGGCAAAATCGTCGATCGGATGGCAAGCCGTTGTTTTAGCTGTCTTAACCTGTTCAAGTTGAGCTGCTCTTCGAACTCGGGTTGACCGACGAGCACGATCTGAATCAACTTGTCTTTGGACGTCTCGAGGTTCGAAAGCATGCGCAAGCTCTCAAGCGTATCCACAGGCATATTCTGGGCTTCGTCGATGATCAGTATGACCGTATTATCTTTCTTGTATTCTTCGATTAAGACCTCGTACAGCTTGTTGACCATCTCCAGAACGTCATTACTTTCCACGGGAAGGCCGAGCTCCTGATAAATGGTTTTGAGGAGTTCGTTGAAGGTGAGCTTTGCATTGAAGACGTATATGATCTTGAGGTGTTTTCTCTCTGCACTTTCCAGGTATGATCGAAGGATCGTTGTCTTGCCGACCCCAACGGCACCAACGATGGCAATAAATCCCTTCCTCTGCTCTATGCCATATATGATGGCGGCCAAAGCTTCTTTATGGCTCGGGCTTAAGTAGAGGAACTCCGGGTCCGGAGTGATGTGAAAGGGTTGTTTCTTGAGGTTGTAAAAACTCAAATACATAGCTCACTTATATCCCGGCAGGAATGTGAACGCTCATTAAGAAACCTGCACTCTTGAAGCAGCTTTTGCAAAGTCCCATACAGCGTTAAATGCTCTGTTTTTTTGCGATCGCAACCATTACGGGCAGGCCCAGGCGTCGTTCAGCGCTATAGGGTGTTGTCATGCCTGAAGCGCTGAATTCAAGGAAAAATGCGAGGGCAAAACCCGCCGCAATACCGCCCAGGAACCCTGCTGCTACCATCCGGTGTTTGTCGAGTTTCTGTTTCTTTGGCGTTGCAGGAATGGTTGCTTTTTCGACCACACTGATGGCGACCATCTTATGCCGGTCCATGTCGTCCATAATGAGGGACTCCTGAAGCTTTCGTGCATAGGTATCGTAGCTTTGTTCCTGCTGTGTCGCCTCACGTTTCAAATCTTGTAACTCGCGCCCACGCGCATCGAGGGCAAAAACCTCACCCTCTACCTGAGAAAACTGACGTTTCAGATTTTCGACCTTAGCTTTGACCACGGCCAGGTCTCCTTCAGCCTTCCCGAGTTCTATCTGTCTCAATTCTTCGTTGTTTCTGCCCATGGCATCCTTTGTCAGTTGGATTTCCTGACGCACGTTCTGGATTGCCCGGCTATTGTCCGTGTATCTCTCAGAAAGCTCCCTCTCTCTCTGCTGAAGGGCGGCCAGTTGTGATCGCATCTCCTGGGGGGTATCGGCCATCCATTTGGGGCTTCGTATGAAGGCGATCTTTTGATCGACTTCGGTCATCTGGTTTTGGGCGGCCTTGAGCGCCGTGTCGAGCATACTCCGTTGTTGTATCAGTGCAGTTTTTTGTTCATCGAAGGAAAAGACCCCGTGTTTCTGCTTGAATGTGGCGAGATTGCCTTCCGATTGTTTGAGCTTCTCCTCGATGGCCTTCTGTTGATTTTCCAGAAACTCGGTGCTGTTCCCGCTGAAAACTTCCAGGTGCTTGTCCTTGAAAGCGTCGACCAGCGTATTTACCACCCGGGGCGCCAGGTACGAGTCGGAATGGGTAAAGGTAACCTGTATCAGGCTCGAGCCGGGGACGTTCGTAACGCTCAAGTTCTCTTCAAATGACTTGATCGCCTTCTGTTCCGGCGTTTCCGTACCGGCGGTGATCTTGTTTGTCGTGGGATAGAGTTTTTCAACGCCGATGGTATTGATGACCTTACTGATGAGGTCCCTGCTCGTCAGTATGCTGATCTCACCTCTCAGGATTGTGTCCGGTGGAACGGAAAATCCGCTTCCTCCGTTCACTTCGGGGCGGTTCATAAACTCCCGTCCAAGCTTTACGAGCAACACGCTTTTCGACTCATACGGCCGCGGCATGATCAGGGCGAGAGCGGTGACCCCGATAAAGATCACGAGAAAGGTAATGAAGATCTTGTACTTGTGCTTAAACACGATCGTAAGAAGATCACGTATGTTGGTAAAATCAAAAGGTTGGTAATTCTGTTCCATCATCGATCATTGACCTCGGTTGTGGTTAGGGTCATCCGTTTAATGGACGGTTATAGTAGCGCCGGTATCGGGATACACCTGGGTAAATCCGCCGAAAGCGTATGCGTAAGGGTTGTGAAAGCCGGAGAACCCGGGAAATCCGCCAGGAACGACCCTGTTTATATACTCATCCACGAATTTATCGATCCGGGCTATATTGGATCTCGGGACATACACGATATCGTAAGGCATGAGAAAGATATTCTGGCTCATATCTGTCCCATTGATGACCTTTCTTAAGTCGAGATTCGCTGCCATGGGTTTTCCATTGGCGTCGTTACGAATCACAATGACATTGCTTAAGCGTGCCGTGTCGCGAAGCCCTCGAGCCTGGGCGATGGCCGCCATTACCGTGGTGGGGCCTCTTAAGTCGACGAGCCCGGGAAACGCCACCTCGCCATCCACAAAGATCTTCTCACCCGCGAAAGACCGCACGATCACCGCTATTTCGGGCTCCTTGAGCTCGGAAGAGTATTTTTGTGTGAGCACATTCTTCAATTGGTTCGGAGTGAGCCCGGCTGCCATGATGTCAGGAGCCAGTTGCAGAGAAATGCGGCCGTCCGGCCTCACGGGAAGAGCGAGCTCATTGAGGTCAGGATTGTGCATGAACTTGATGTCGAGCACGTCACCGGAGCTTATTACATACTCCTTCTGCGGGGAGCTCTTTGCCTGCTGTTCCATTTGACTGATGGAGGCCGGGTTCCTGACAGCATTTGGAGCGCATGCCGCTGCCATTACAACGAGCATTGAAAGACCTATGTTCATAAGCGTTCTCAATTTCATGTGCGTCCCTCCTATAACTTTAATGTGTTGTATTTACCGCAAGCTTGCCATACGGTTTAGGAAAATGCATAATCGCCTATGCCTGCGCAAGACAGAAGCGCAAGCCCTTCCGGTGCTTCATAAGTCGTGCTTCAAACGCCCCTAGCGCACTACGGGTCCTGGTGACTAGCGGGTCCTCGCAGCCGGCACGTCGGAGGAAGAAGGTCCTGAGCCTCTCGATCTCTCCGTCTCTCTGCCTCCCGGAACATCAGTCCTTGGAAGGCTGATGCTGTCACCTGCCTTGTACTGCTGTGATCTGCCGCTCACGTCTGTGATACGGGTCGTGCCATCGCCGCAGCTGACGAGCGCCGTGCTATCCTTTGTTTCCAGAACGATGCAACGATCGGCCTGACAGAATCCCGTGCTCAATGGAGCAAGGGCAAAGACGAGAACAGAAGTGAGTCCCGCGAGCCTACATGTTTTCTTCATGATGATTTTACGACCTCCCGTTCGTCACGTCGATTATATCATGCAGGGTAGCCCCGTGCAATTTCAGCTTCCCTGAGGTCCTTAGTACCTGATTTATATCCCGCGGGCGCGACGGAAGATGAACCCAAGCCACGAGCCTGTCATCTCCTGTAGTGTTAAGAACATGTTCATCCGTTTGTCACTCTAGGTTTGCCCGCCAGGCTCGCAAAGAGCAATCATAAATATAAGCTACCGCCATTCCATGATTATGGTTACGACAAGTGCCACCCTTTTTTCACCGCTTTGCATCACCGTCGCGTATGGATTTACATGCGCACGGTTCTTAATCTTATACCAGACTTCTCTTTCCACTACAGATAGAAAACTCTATGTATGACAATCGCATATTTCAAGGGGTTATCAATAATTCTTGATAGGTCTGGCAATGGCTCAGCCGGTCTTTTTGTTCGGCTTCCAAATCTCCCTGCTAGTCTTTCAAGATACAAGCCCGACACCCCCTACTTCATGATAATAGATAATTTTCGTTTTGTCAATAATTTACTGTTATTAGACGCCTATCTTCAGGTAATGTTTATCGTATCCATGTCAACTTAAGTTCATACAAACTAACACCATTTTTTCAGTCGCTCATTTAAGAGCAAATCACATGCCACGGCGTGGCCATTTCGGAATGTGTTGCTCTGTTTAACTTTGCAGATGGTATGATGAATTTTTGCCCCCGTGGAGCTACACTTATTGTAGGAGTAACTACATTTTTTGCAGGGATTTTTCCGTCTTAACGTTGTGTCGAGTCTCGATGCTGCCTCGACGGGTAGAATTGTGTTGAATGGCAGAGTGCCTCTGTGCTATAAAGATGCACGTTGGGCCGTTAGCTCAGTCCGGTAGAGCAGTTGACTCTTAATCAATTGGTCGGAGGTTCGAATCCTCCACGGCCCAAATAAAATCAACCATCCGCGCGATATTAGCCCGCACAAAATGTCACCATCGTCACCATTTGTCACCATTCCCCGACGCCTTTATTTACGGCCTCACGCTTGTAGTCCATTGACAGATGCGTATATATGGCCGTTGTGCTGATATTTGCGTGGCCCAACAATTCCTGGAGGCTCGCCACGTCGCTGCCCCCGTCTATTATATGTGTGCCGAAACAATGACGGAGCAGGTGAGGGTACACTCTCTTCTCTATCCCCGCGGCCTTCTTGGCCCTGGCTATGGCCTTGTAGATGCCGACCAGAGGCTTACCCGTCCTGGCAGACGGAAACACCAATTTGTCACCATGGACGAAATTATGGTAACAAATCAGATATTTTTTTAGCAAAGGCGTCATGGGGATGACGCGCGTCTTGTCCCCTTTACCTTTCGCCAGGAGATAGCCCTCGTCAAGATCCACTCTGTCCCATGTAAGGTTTAACGCCTCGGATTTTCTCATACCGGTCTGGTAGATGCAGAAAAACAGGACTCCGTATTCGGGCTCAAGGGCGTTGATGAAGGACCGTATCTCATCCCTGCTCAGGATCATCGGTTTGTCTGCCTTCCAGGGCAGCTGCTCGAACTTTGCGCGCTCTCCCCACATCTGCCGTATCATGTGCTGAAGGCACAGAAGCTCAAGGTTGATCATCCTGCTTCCACCCTTGGCCATCTTGGACGCTATCTCCTGTTTCCGTTTTTCCTTGTAGAGTAAAATCATTTCGGGCGTGATGCGGTCCGGCGTGATGTTCCCGAAGAAGGGAATGATCCGGGTCATGAGCATGTATTTCTTTATGCGGTGGGATTTGGGTTGTTGCTGCTTGACCCATCTGAGATAGTCGACTACCTTGTCGGAGATCGTGGCCCTGATGAGCGGTTTCTTGTGGGCGAGTTCCCGCCTTAATTCCTGCTCGTATTCATAGGCCTCTTCCTTGGTGCCCTTGACCGTGTAATAATACCGTTCGCTTTTTGACACATGAATATCGACGTGCCAACCGTCACCACGCTTTCTCACGGACATGCCTCTGTTATATGCTTCTTGGCGTGTTTAGTCAATTGTCTTTCTCTAAGCTGGATCGCGATCACCTTCACATGCTGTTTTATGTCGAGGCTCGATTTCTTGCCGTCAAGGCCCAAAGCGTGAAGGATGAGATCGAGTTTGTGCTCCATGCGGGCGGCCTGCTCTTCGTCGATCATGCGGCGACTCCGAGGGCGGGGGTGACGCCCTGCCATTCATCGTTTCGGACGCGGCGGTCAATCTCGGCCATGATCGCGCCGTACACTACATGGGCCTCGTGGCTGTTCTCACTCATGGCGTTCCTCGTGTTGACCAGATAGTATTGATTGACGTGACGTATGCTTGCCCATCCTTTCCCTGTCAGAAGCCACATATCACCAAAAGAGCCGTAGGTGTATCCCGGTATCTTGAAGCCGGCTTCCTCTGGTTCGAACTTTCGGTACTTCCTATCCTTCTTCTTTCGAAGTTGCATCAAAACATACGGAGGGGCAGGGCATTTTCACCTGTCGGACAGGATTTGGGCTATATTCGCGCGTCCCTTTTTGGGATACTAAGAAAATGCCCGCCGCCCCGTAAAACCTTCAAATTCCAACCTACCTCACTCACCGCCGTGCCGCGCTCACGCAGGGCGTTCTCAACCTTCTCTTCTATGGCTATGGCTTCTTGTAAACTTTCGTCGTCCCATGCCTCATAATCGTTCAACCGATACGCTTTAAGCATCGCTCCCTCCGTGACGTAAAGAAATCAAAAGGCAGACACACAAGATGCCTGCGTAGAAACCGGCGATGAAGGCGAGGACGGCTACCATTGAAACCTCTGCGGGGTGAACAAATACTTGAGCGCCTTGGCCAGTACTGACACGCGTGCGTTGCGCACCAGGAACCTTACGGCAAA
>Ga0335069_10002480_pt1 | contig 28451 bp, 22 predicted proteins | sample Lox_Sample_11_FD_206714 | JGI IMG/M metagenome (GOLD analysis project Ga0335069, IMG submission 206714) | Soil microbial communities from Loxahatchee National Wildlife Refuge, Florida, United States - Lox_Sample_1.1 | ecosystem: Environmental > Terrestrial > Soil > Wetlands | place: USA...
ATTTCGTCGTCGCCCCACTCGATGCCGAAACCGTGCAGGATGACCTGCACCCAGGTGCGGAAAAAGTAGACGAGCACGGCGACGAGCGTGCCTACGTGCAACGCGACATCGAATGTCAGACCCGGATCGTTCCAATGCAATAACCACGGCACGATGATCAGATGCGCCGTGCTGCTGATGGGCAGAAACTCGCCGAGACCCTGGACGATCGCCAGTATTACAACTTGAACAAGTGGCATAGTGTCAGAATGGACCATGGTAACCCGCGACGTGTCGAACACCAAAATTGTCGTTACACTCGGCCCGGCTACGGATTCGCCGACGATCCTTTGCGACATGATGGCCGCGGGTGTTTCCATCTTTCGCCTGAACGCATCGCACGGCACGCGTGAGGACCATGCCGCGCGCATCTCCGCGGTCCGAACGATCGCCGCCCAACAGAATCGGCAAGCCGCGTTGCTGCTCGATCTGCAAGGTCCCAAGATTCGCCTCGGCAAATGCGTCAGTGAATGCTGCGAGGTGCGCACTGGAACGGAGTTCACGATCACTACGGAGCCGATGATCGGCAATGGCTCCTGCTGCTCGACCACATACGCGCACTTCGCCGAGGACGTGAAGGCAGGCAACCGCGTTCTGCTCGCCGATGGAGCCGTCGAATTGCGGGCCGTCGAAAGCGACGGCGTGCGCGTGCGGTTTGTGGTGGTATCGGGCGGGGTCGTGGGCAGCAACAAGGGCATCAATCTACCGGGAGTACAACTCAGCACGCCATCTCTGACTGACAAGGATCTCTCCGATCTCGAGTTCGGTCTGGGGGCGGGTGTGGATTTGATCGCGCTCTCGTTCGTGCGCAAGGCCTCGGACGTGACGCTCTTGAAACAACGGATCGGCAGTCGCGCGGCGCGCGTGGTGGCCAAGATCGAAAAGCCCGCCGCATGGGACAACATCGACGACATCCTGGCCGAAGCCGATGGAGTGATGGTGGCGCGCGGCGATCTGGGCGTCGAGGTGGCGCTGGAGCGCGTGCCGCCGATTCAAAAATCCATCATCCGCCGCGCACGCCGCGCAGGGAAGTTCGTGATCACCGCAACCCAGATGCTCGAATCCATGATCGAGCACCGCACGCCCACGCGCGCCGAAGTCAGCGATGTAGCCAACGCCATCTACGATGGCACCGACGCGGTGATGCTGTCGGCAGAAACGTCGGTTGGGAAGTATCCCGCCGAAGCTGCCGCGTACATGGCGCGCATCGCGGCGGAAGCCGAGGCGTCCATCAGCCGGCATGGATTTCAGGATCTGCCGGCCACCCACAATCCGCCGCATGCGGAGGTTGTGGCGGATGCCGCATACCGTGCCGCACGCGACGCGCACGTGAGCGCCGTGGTGGTGTTCACTACCAGCGGCTCGAGCGCACGGCTGGTTTCGCGCTACCGGCCGCCGGTGCGCATTTACGCGATCACGCCCAGCGAAATCGCAGCGCGCCAGTTGCTGATTCACTACGGTGTGCAGCCGGTACTCGCTCCCGAAGTCGGCTCGACCGACGAGATGATGGCACAGATGGATCGCTTACTGATCGATCGCGGCTACCTGAAACCGGGTGACGTGGTGGTGTTCGTGGCGGGCCAGCCGATCGGGCGGCAGGGGACGACGAACCTGATGAAGCTGCACCGGATCGGGGAACTGCGCTGATTACCAGATCGTGCGGCGGTAATGGCGGCGAATGTTCTCGTCTTTGGAGATCAGCGGTGCGTTACCCGCCTTGGCATGTGCCACGATGAGCCGGTCAAAAAGGTCGCGACTCCATTTCTCCTTCAGCGCCTGTTCGACGATTGCGGGAAACGCGATATCACAGACTTTGGTCCGCAGATCTGAGGTTAGGGCCGCCATCAGCTTCGTCGCGCTCGGTTCCAGGCGGCCGATCTCATGCAGGTACTCCAACTCCAGGACGGCTGCCGGCGACACCAGCAGATCATTGCGTTCGATTTCCTGGCGCGCGGATTCGCTTAGCTTCTCGATTTGGCCCTGATACAGCCGAACGAGAACATGCGTGTCGAGGTAAATCACCCGAGCTCGCTCCACCCTTTCAGCCAATCCATACCGAGAATCTTGTCGACATCCCCTTTAAAGGCTTTTCGTCTCTTGAGCCGCGTGAGCTTCGGCGCAGGTGTTTCCGGGACGATCTTCAGCACTTTGCCTTTTCGCACAACCTCGACCGGAGTTCCGGTTTCGAGCACCTGGTCGAGGATGCCGTAGATGTTCTCTCGAAGCTTGGATGCGGTCAACATGTACGTACGATTATATCAAGGCGTACGTACCTTATCAGCCTTTCAGAACCCCAGCTTCTCCAGCGTGTGCAGACTGTACGTCAGGCTATCCACGGGGTCATCCGCGACTTCGTCCTGCTCGACGAAGTAGTGCTCGATTCCGGCTTCGCGGGCGGCGGCGAGGATCGTCGGAAAGTCCAGGACGCCGAGGCCGATTTCGCGAAACGCATTCGGCGACAGAGCCTCCGCGTAGCGCGTTTTGAGGCCGGGAGCTTTGTCCTTCAAGTGAATCAGCACGACGCGGCCTTTCCACTCGCGGATCAGCTCGGCCGGATCCTGGCCGGCAACGCTCGCCCAGAAAACGTCGGTTTCCAATTTCACGAATTTTGGGTCGAAGCGCTCGAGAAAAATATCGATGGGCCGCGATCCTTCCGTAGATCCGAACTCATAGGCGTGGTGGTGATAGCAGAACTGCATGCCTGCCTTGTGCGTAGCTTCGGCGGCATGGTTGAACTTGTCGGCATACCTGCGAAACGTGTCGAGCGAGCAGCGCTCGGCGAGCAAGAGGTAGGTGACGACGTACTGGAAACCCGCGGCGGCTGCCTCGTCGACAGCCTTCTCGTACGCATTGTGGTCGCCGGCGACCAGCGCCGTATCGAAATGGCAGCTCACCGGCTGGAGGCCGAACTGCTTGCACATAGGTAGCACGAGCGGGTTGTCGGCGTGCATGGATTCGATGGTCTTGTACCCGGCCTTGGCCAGCCACTCGAGCGCTTCGGCCGCGTGATCCTTGAGGATTTTGCGAATCGTGTAGAGCTGAAAGCCCAGAGGCTGTTTGGTGAGGGCGGGTCGTACGGTTCCTGCGGCGTTGGGGCGGGCAGGTGGGTCTGGCACGTGGTGATTATACAGTGCGCTGCGCTCGCGGAAATGGCGGGCGGCTCGGGGTCCGCCATAGGTGTCCGGTCGTGGGATTGGCTTTGATTCGCAAAAGTATTCTCGGGAGGCGTAAAGTCTGGACGAACCGACGGTTCCGGCGGGGTTGGCACGGTGCGGAGGCGATCGAGTTCGTGGAGGGCGCGGTAGAAGGAGCGCTCGATGCGGGTTTCGTAGCGCGCGAGGCTTTCGATAGCGCGGGAGCCGGAGGCGTCATAGGCGAAGGCGCGGGAGCGGGGATCGAGGGTCGCCAAGCTTTCGTCGCGCGGGAGTTGCGAGATACGGAGACCGAACAGTCCGGTCTCGAGCGCGCGCAGGCGGCGGAGGCGCCAGGAGGCCATGGCCATTTGCTCGACGAGCAAGGTTTCGGTGGGCCCATCGGGCTGGTATTCGGAGAGAAAAGCATCGAGCAATTGCTGGAACTCCTCGGGATTCTCATTAGGGAGAACGGCGGTTTGCGCGGTGAGCCCGTGGCGCAGGGCGTTGAGGCCGACGGCGGCGCGTCCTTCGGAAGTACGCGGGCCGGTCGAGAGCCTGGCGTTGCGGCGATTGGCGTCGATTTGGCGTTGGGAAGACATAGGGTTTGACCGTTGCGGCAGAAGCCGCTCCAGGATAACGGGAGGGAGAAGGCCGGAGATGGATTGAGGCACGAATCTGATTGAAGGGTTGAGGGAAAACGCCAGAAGCAAGATGTGAACGAACGTGTTTACTTCCGTCGATCCATCAGGAGATTGCGCCACAGTTCCATGGGCGCGTGGTTGGGATCCTTATTGGTATCCCAGTTGGCGCCGATGATATCGATGTCGCCGTCGTGGTCAATGTCGGCAACGCGGATGTTATGGGATCCCGTTCTGGCGACCACCTGGAGCTTCCAGCTTTTGCCCTGGCCCTGGTTCAAGAAGAAGCCCACGCGTTTCTCTGCCGAATCCTGCATTTCCGCGAAAACCACGTCGGGAATGCCGTCGTTGTTCATGTCGGCAACTTTGAAGGTGTGGGCGTAATTGATGTGATCCTGGATGAGATGCTCGGCCCACGGGCCATGCGTGGGGTCCTTTGGCGCGTCGAACCAGGAAAGACGGCCTGCGCCATCGGAAGCCGACAGGACCACGTCGGGCCGGCCATCCTGATTGATATCGGCGACGGTTACGCCGGCGCGATCGGGCCAGCCGTGGAAGAACCAGTGCTCCTTCCACGGGTCGTGCATGGGGTCCTTGGGATTCTCGAGCCACCAGCCGCCCTTGACGATGTCCAGGCGGCCGTCGCCGTTCAAGTCGGCAAGGGAGGTGCCCTCTCCGTAAGTGTTCGAGACGACCACGGGAGTCCAGGAGTCCGGATTGTTTTGGAAGAAGATCACCTGCTGCGGTTGGTTGAACGGGCGCGGGGCCTCCCATTTTTGATTGGCGATGAAGACATCCAATTTGCCGTCGCCATTGAGATCCGCGACCTCGACGTCATGGGCCTCTTCAAACTGAAACTGGGGGTAACGGCCGATGACATGCACTTTCCAAGGATCTTTGCGCGGGTCGCCGTGCGGCCCGGGATTTTCGTACCACCGCAGTTCCTTGGCACCGTCCTGTGGGACGACGATGTCCAGGTCGCCGTCGCCGTCGACATCCACCACCTGCATGTCGTCGGCAAAGGTGCCGTTGGCATCGATGGCGTGTTTGGTCCACTTCGGGTACTCATACCAGTAGAGACCGGCGTGCGGCGGACCGGGCGTGGGATCCATGGGGCCTTCTCCGGAACTGACGATGTCTACTTGCCCATCGCCATTGATGTCGCCCACGCCGATGGCCCACTGATTGAGCGGAGGGTGGGAGTCGACGATGACGTGCTCAAAGGGAATGTCGGCGAAGGCGTCTTTAGCCGCAGGACGCGCTGCGATGGCCAGCCAGGCGCAGGCGAGCGCGGCTCCAGCTGGAAGGACGATGTAGACCATGGTTCGCATTTTGCTCAAGCTGCCCTCCGGAAGGTTGCGATTTGCTGCTGACGTTACGCCGGACTTAATTCTATAACCCAGGCGCGGCGGATGGCGCGGTGTGTTCGAGCGTGATTACTACCTTTCCCCGGGCGTGTTTTTCCGCCAGATAGCGGATCGCCTGAGGAACTTCCGTCAATCGGTAGCATCTGTCGATGACCGGTTTGACCATGCCGGTTTTCATGAGGTCGCGCAGGAAGACGAGGTCAGCTTGCTTAGGCTTCGCCAGGAATGTGATGAACTTCTGGCTGCCAAATGACGACAGAACGAGTGCGGACATTAATCGCGACAGGATACCGCCGGCGCCGCGGCCCGTCATATCGCCGACCATGATGCATTTTCCGCCGGGCTTCAAGACACGCCGGTAAGCGGATAAGGGATGATTTCCGGCGCAATCGAAGATCAGGTCATAACGTTCTTCGCTCTTGGTGAAGTCGTGTTCGGTGTAATCGATGACGTGATCAGCGCCGATGCGACGGACCAAATCCGTATTACCCGTGCTGCAAACGCCGGTGACCTCGGCGCCGAAGGCTTTGGCGATCTGCACAGCGAACGTGCCGACGCCGCCTGACGCGCCGTTCACCAGGACTTTGTGTCCGGGTTGGACCTGTCCCTTATCGCGCAGACCTTGCAAAGCGGTGAACGCCGCCACCGGTACGGCAGCGGCTTGCTCGAACGTGACGTTAAACGGCTTGATAGCCAGCATGGACTCGGACGCGCAAACGTATTCGGCGAAGGCGCCCTGGCGATGGACCCAGGCTTTGGCGCCGGAGGCTTGCGGATCGCTGATGCAAGCGCCGAAGACCTCGTCGCCTGGTTTGAACTGGGTGACTTTTGAACCAAGCGCTTCGACCTCACCGGCGACGTCCACGCCTGGGCGGATGGGCTGGGTAACGGTCGGTTTTCGCAGTCCGAAGATGATCTGAAAGAGGACCGGCACGCCTTTGAGTTCGCCCAGGTCGAGAGGATTGACGGAAGCCGCGCGCACTTTCATCAAGACTTCGTGGTCGCCGGGGACTGGCTTTTCAATCTCGGCGGATTGCAAAACGTCGGGGGAACCGTGGCTGTAGTAGACGATGGCTTTCATGAGATTGCTCCCAATAGGCCTGAGGGGGAGGGGAAAGTCAATGGGGGACCTGAGCGAATCGGCGAAGAACTGCATGTATACTCAAAGTAGATACATATGCGAAACGAATCCACGATTTCGAAATGGGGGAACAGCTTGGCAGTCCGGATTCCACTGGCGATCGCCAAACAGGCGAGCCTCGGCGAGGGAGATTGCGTGAAACTCGCGCTCGACCGGGAAGGGCGCATCGTGCTGCGCCCGGCGCGGCGGAGGTACGAACTGGCCGAGCTTGTTGCCGGGATTACGCCGAAGAACCGTCATCGGCAAACAGACTGGGGACGGCCGCAGGGTAAGGAGTCCTGGTGAAGGTCTTTGTGCCGGATGCGGGCGATTTCGTTTGGCTGACGTTCGATCCTCAAGCGGGCCGCGAGCAGGCAGGCCGGCGCCCGGCGCTGGTGCTGAGTCCGAAGATGTACAACGCGAGGTCTGGCCTGGCGCTGGCATGTCCAATCACGAACCAGGCCAAAGGATACCCGTTCGAAGTGGCTGTCCCTGGCAGTGGTGGCGCAACAGGAGTGATTTTGGCCGATCACATTAAGAGTATCGATTGGAAAGCGCGTCACGCGGAAAGGCTGGGGCGCTGCACAGATGAAGTGATGGGCGAGGTGCGGGCCAAGTTGGCAGCGTTGCTGGGAATCGAAGCGTGAAAGGGGCGGAGCAATGACCAGGAAGTACTCGCTCGTGATTGACGGCGATTCGACCGGCTATAGCGCGTTACGTGTCGGAGCTGCCAACCATTCTGGTGACGGGCAAGTCTATTGATGACCTCACTGCCCGTGCAAGAGAAGCCATTCGAAATCTATTGGGAGAGCGTGGCGATTGATCGGTCGCCGACGTCGATGGTTCGGGAGATTGAGGTAGAACTGGCGGGTTAACCTGTCGCTTGACTGGAGCGTTTTGCTCTTCTTACACGAGCATTCCCGCACGCAGGAGCGAAACGACTACATCGATTTGATTATTCTCGTTAACGGCCCTCGGCTCTGGAATTGTGTCCCACAATGCGCGTTTGTTGGCCGCTAGCGTGGGATTAGACTTGAGAATCCGGTAAACATCCACTGCATATCGCCCGTTCACGTTGCGAGCGGGCCCTCGGTACTTGCCCGCGGGGATTCCCTTTACGAGACCGCACTCGCAAAGTCCCAAGTATGCGTCTTTAGGACAGACTTTGCCGCGGATAGAATTGCTTTCGGAGTACTGGGATATCGCGAAATCCCAAGCATCCAGAAGTGTCGAGAACTTTCCTTGCGTATATGCTTTCGTCGCAAAGACAGCTGCAGAGCCAAATTGAGCCATTCGCTAGATTTTAGCTCGGGCCATGTTCAAAAGTGTGGTCGTACTCAACCCACGTTACGAATCGGTTTTGCACAATCTCCACAGCCTGTGCTATTCTGTCCAAAGCCCCAATTTTAGGCTCAGTGGGAGGTTCGCGCGTTTGCGGACCGTTCGCACCAATGAGGAAATATGGCCAGGAAACCAGGGAAACACTATCAAGCTGCCGCGAAACAGGTCGAGGCGCGCGACTACACCTTAGACCAGGCTGTTCCGCTACTGCAGAAAATCAAGTACGCCAAGTTTGACGAGACGGTCGAGATCCACTTGCGGCTGGGCGTCGATCCCAAGCACGCTGATCAGATGGTCCGCGGCACGGTGCTTATGCCGAACGGACTCGGCAAGTCCAAAAAAGTTCTGGTAATCGCCGGCGGCGACAAGCAGAAGGAAGCCGAAGACGCGGGCGCCGATTTCGTAGGCGGCGAGGACATGGTCACCAAGATCCAAACCGAAAACTGGACCGATTTCGATGCCGTGGTGGCGACGCCCGATATGATGCGATCGGTTGGCAAACTCGGTAAGGTGCTCGGGCCGCGCGGTTTGATGCCCAATCCCAAGACCGGCACGGTGACCGTGGACGTGGCCAAAGCTGTTAAAGAGGTCAAGGCGGGCAAAGTCGAGTTCCGTGTGGATAAGACGGGGATCATTCATGCCCCGGTGGGCAAGACCAGTTTCGCCAGCGATAAGCTCGTCGAGAACGCGGCCAGCCTGATTTCGGCGGTGATCAAGGCCAAGCCGGCGGCCGCCAAGGGCAAGTACGTCAAGAGCGCGACCCTGTGCTCGACCATGAGTCCGGGGATCTCGATTGACGTGACGGAGTTTAGCGCCAAGGCGGCGGTGTAAAGCCGCGAGGTCTGTATGAAAAAACGAGAAGACAAAAAGAAGGACGCCGAAACGCTGCGTAAGGAGCTCGAAGCGTCGAAGAACCTGTTCGTTACCGGCTATGAGAAGCTGCGGGTCGACCAGGACTACGAGCTGCGCAAGACGGTTCGCGGCGTCGGCGGCAAATATCGCGTAGTGAAGAACAACGTCGCGGCGAAAGCCTCGGAAGGCACGCCCGCGGAGCAGGTTCTGAAAGATCTGAAGGGGATGACCTCGCTGGCTTACACGTCGGCCGATCCGGTGGCGCTGGCCAAGGCGCTGACGGCGTATGCGAAGTTGAACCCGACATTCACGTTCAAGGCCGGCTTGGTTGAAGGGCGCGTGATCGATGTGAAGTCGATCAACGATCTCGCCACCATGCCGTCGAAGGAAGAGATTTTTGCCAAGCTGCTGTACCTGATCAACGCTCCGGCACAGCGGCTGGCGACGGTCATTAATACCGTGGGACGAAACCTCGCGGTGGTGATCGACCAGGGTTGCAAGGAAAACAAGTTCAAGTAAAGAGGAGTCAGTAAATGGCGGACATCAATGCAATAGCGGATCAGATACAGGGCCTGACCCTGCTCGAAGCTTCGCAGCTCGTCAAGATGCTGGAAGAGAAGCTGGGGGTTTCGGCGGCAGCGGCGGCGCCGGTGATGGTGGCTGGTGGCGGTGGGGCGGCAGCGGCTCCGGCGGCTGAGGAGAAGACCGAGTTTTCGGTCGTCCTGCAAGCGGCCGGCGCCAATAAGATCAATGTCATCAAGGTGGTTCGCGAGGTCACCAGTCTCGGCCTCAAGGAAGCCAAGGACCTGGTGGATGGCGCTCCTAAACCGGTGAAGGAAGGCGTCAGCAAGGACGAAGCTGAGGCCATCAAGAAGAAGTTTGTGGATGCTGGTGCAACCGTCGAAGTGAAATAAAAAAGCAGGTGCCAGGTTTTAGGTGCCAGGTCCCAGAAAACGCGTCGAGCGCCTGTGCCTAGCATGTAGGACCGAGCACCTGATTCTCCATTTGACGGAAGTATAAGGTTCTGATAAGGTTAAATCTTGGGATTCAGTGTCAACCGGATTAGCCCCCGGATTGGTAACCGTGCATCTGGAATTCTGGCATTTTGATTGCAGTGCGAGCGAGACTGCACAGAGGATCTTTCCGTGCCTTTTCAGATCCGCAGCCAGCGTGTGGGATAACTCCGTCTCAAGTGGTTCCTTCTCTTCTGTTCCAAACTCCGGCCGCGCTGATGCCAGTCAGTGTGGTCGAATTTTTTCGGGTACAGTTTCATCCCTTCGCGTGCTTCACGAGTTCTGGCATCTCGCGGGAAACCGGCCTCCCGCGGCCTGCTAGCGGCATTGGTACTTAACTCGATTGATGAGTCAGGCGTTTTTGGCCCTCAGGAGCAATGAATGAATAGTCAGCGCAATGGCGCCGCCCCCGAGCGGGTAGACTTTTCCAAAATTAAAACTTCGATACCCATTCCGAATCTGATCGAAGTCCAGAAGCAATCTTACGAGCGCTTCCTGCAGATGGACCTGCTTCCCAACGAACGGGAAGATACGGGCCTGCAGACGGTGTTCAATTCGGTTTTTCCGATCTCCGACTTCCGCGGCGTGAGCCAGTTGGAGTTCGTGGATTATTCCATCGGCAACTGGGAATGCAAATGCGGCAACCTGAAAGGGTTGCACCATCTGCGTTCCACCTGTCGCAATCCGCAGTGCGGCGCAACGATTCGCACGGATCCGTTTCACGCGGGCGACGTGCTTTGCGACCATTGCGGCACGTTCAACAAGAACGTCGTAACGTTTTGTAACAAGTGCGGCGACCCGGTCGGCCTCCAGTTGAAGTACGACATGGTGGAGTGCCAGGAGCGTGGCATGACTTATGCCGCGCCGCTCAAGGTCACGATCCGGCTCACGGTGTACGCCAAGGATCCGGAAACCGGCGCCAAGAGCGTCCGCGACATCAAGGAGCAGGAAGTCTTCTTCGGCGAAATTCCGCTGATGACGGATAACGGCACCTTCATCATCAACGGCACCGAGCGCGTGATTGTTTCGCAGTTGCACCGCTCCCCGGGCGTGTTCTTCGAGCGCGTTCCGGCGCAAGGCTACTTCCTCGGCAAAATCATTCCCTACCGCGGAAGCTGGGTGGAATTCGAGTACGACAACAAGAACCTGCTGTACGTGCGCATCGACCGCAAGCGCAAGTTTTACGGCTCGGTGTTTCTGCGGGCGCTGGGCGTCAAGACCGATGAGCAGATTCTGCGCACGTTCTACCGCATCGACCGGATCAACATCAAGGACAAAAAACTCTACTGGGTTGTGGATGACGGCCTCATCGGGCTGAAGCTCTCGCACGCGATCAATACCAAGAGCGGCGAAACCATTGTCGGCCAGGGCAAGAAGATCACCTCCACGCTGATGAAGGAGATCCAGAAGGCCAAGATCCAGCAGGTGGAAGTGGCGCCCAACGATCTGGAAGGCGCTTTCATCGCCGCCGACGTGGTGGACATGTCGACGGGCGAAGTGATCATCGACGCCAACCAGGAACTCACCACGACGGCCATCTCCAAGCTGATCGAAGCGGGGATCGAGACCTTCGAGATGTTTTTCCCGGAGCGAGACGATGTCGGCACGGTGATTTCGTCGACCATCAAGAAGGACGCCGTCAAAACGCAGAATGAGGCGCTGATCGAGATCTATCGCAAATTGCGCCCGGGCGATCCGCCGACGCTCGATACCGCGACCCAACTATTCCAGGGCATGTTCTTCGACGCGCGCAAGTACGACTTCTCGCGCGTGGGCCGCATGAAGTTCAACATCAAGCTGTTCGATCGCGCGGATGCCACCAAGCTCGACGATCGTACGCTGACCGCGGATGATTTCTACGCGACCATCCGGTACCTGCTGAAGCTGCGCAAAGGCATCGGCGTGGTGGACGACATCGATCACCTGGGCAACCGCCGCGTGCGTGCGGTGGGCGAGCTGCTTGAAAACCAGTTCCGCATTGGTCTGGTGCGCATGGAGCGCGCCATCAAGGAAAAGATGTCGGTGTACCAGGAAATGTCGACGGCCATGCCGCACGACCTGGTGAACGCCAAGCCGGTGATGGCGGCGATCCGCGAGTTCTTCGGATCAAGCCAGCTTTCGCAGTTCATGGATCAGACGAATCCCCTGTCGGAGATTACGCACAAGCGGCGTCTCTCGGCACTGGGACCAGGTGGTCTCTCCCGAGAACGGGCCGGATTCGAAGTCCGCGACGTGCACCCGACGCATTACGGCCGCATCTGCCCGATTGAAACACCGGAAGGCCCGAACATCGGTCTGATCTCTTCGCTTTCCTGTTTCGCGCGGATCAATGAATTCGGATTCATCGAGAGCCCGTACCGCAAGGTCATCAAGGGCGTAGTCATCGATGAGGTCAAGATTCTGAACCCGGGCGATACCGATTACAAGGTCGGCGACATTGTAAAGCGCGCCGACATCGAGAAGGCCAACAAAGACCTGGCCGCCAAGAAGCAGGCCGCCGAGTACGAGGCGCACTGCGAGTACCTCTCGGCGTGGGAGGAAGACAAGTACACCATCGCGCAGGCGAACGTGGCGCTCGATGAGAAGGGCCGCATCGTGCCCGACTTATGCAACGCGCGCCAGGCCGGCAACTTCGTTTTGAAGCCGAGGGATGAGATCGAGTACATCGACGTCAGCCCCAAGCAGCTCGTGTCCGTCGCGGCGAGTCTGATTCCGTTCCTCGAGAACGACGACGCCAACCGCGCGCTCATGGGCTCGAACATGCAACGCCAGGCAGTTCCGCTGCTGCGTGCCGATGCGCCTTACGTGGGTACGGGCATGGAGCACGTGACGGCGCGCGATTCCGGTGCCGTAGTGCTCTGCAAACGCGCGGGGGTGGTGGATTCGGTCGATTCCGAGCGCATCATCGTGCGTGTGGAAGGTGGCGCGCATGAAGGCCAGCTCTCGCGCGAGGTGGGTGCCGACATCTATCAGCTCACCAAGTTCAAGCGCTCGAATCAGAACACCTGCATCAACCAGAAGCCGATCGCTTTCAAAGGTCAGCGCGTGGCCAAGGGGCAGGTGCTGGCCGACGGGCCTTGCACCGATCAGGGCGAACTGGCGCTCGGACGGAACGTGCTGGTGGCGTTCATGCCGTGGCGCGGCTGCAACTTTGAGGACGCCATCCTGGTCAGCGAAAAGCTGGTCAAGGAAGACTATTACACTTCGATCCACATCGAAGAATTCGAAATCGAATCGCGCGATACCAAGCTCGGACCCGAAGAGATCACGCGCGACATTCCGAACATCGCGGATTCGTTCCTGCGCAATCTCGACGAAAGCGGTGTCATCCGCATCGGCGCCACAGTGAAGCCGGGCGACATCCTGGTGGGCAAAGTCACGCCGAAGGGCGAGACGCAGCTCACCCCCGAAGAGAAACTGCTCCGTGCCATTTTCGGCGAGAAGGCCGGCGACGTGAAAGACGCGTCGCTCTACTGCCCGCCGGGCATCGAAGGCACCGTGGTCGATTGCAAGATCTTCTCCCGGAAAGGCCAGGAGAAGGACGAGCGCGCCAAAGCCATCGAAGAGGAGCAGATCCAGCGGCTCCAGCGCAACCTCGAAGATGAGAAGCGCATTCTGCACGACGAGCGCGCGAAACGTCTGGCGTCGCTGCTCGAAGGCAAGGAACTGCTGGCCGATCTGCACGACGAAAAAACCAACAAGCGGCTGCTGACCAAGGGCACGCCGATTACGCGGGATCTCATCGAAGGCGTCAAATCCCGCGACCTGAAGCGCATGCGCCTGAAGGACAAGGACGTGCGGCTGAACGAGCAGATCGACGACATCGAGGAGATGACCTCGCGCCAGATCGCGGTGCTCGAAAAAATCACCGATGAAAAAATCGGCAAACTCCGCAAGGGCGACGAACTGCCGCCGGGCGTGATCAAGCTGGTGAAGGTCTACATCGCCATGAAGCGCAAGCTGTCGGTGGGCGATAAAATGGCCGGCCGGCATGGCAACAAGGGCGTGATCGCACGCATTCTTCCCGATGAAGACATGCCGTATCTTCCGGATGGAACGCCGGTGGAGATCGTGCTCAATCCGCTGGGCGTGCCTTCGCGCATGAACGTGGGCCAGATTCTGGAAACCCACCTGGGCTGGGCGGCGCACGCGCTGGGCCTGCATTTCGCTACGCCGGTGTTCGACGGCGCGGCCGAGCGCGAAATCAAGAAGCAGCTCATCGAAGCCAAGCTGCCGACCTCGGGCAAAACGCAGTTGTTTGACGGCATGACCGGCATGGCCTTCGAGCAGCCGGTAACGGTCGGCTACATCTACATGTTGAAGCTGTCGCACCTGGTGGACGACAAGATTCACGCGCGGTCCATCGGGCCGTATTCGCTGATCACGCAGCAACCCCTGGGCGGCAAGGCCCAGTTCGGCGGCCAGAGGTTCGGAGAAATGGAAGTCTGGGCGCTCGAAGCTTATGGCGCCGCGTATATTTTGCAGGAATTGCTTACCGCCAAATCCGACGACGTGTATGGCCGCGCCAAGATTTACGAGGCCATTGTTAAGGGTGAGGCGGCCATCGAGCCCGGCGTACCGGAATCGTTCAATGTGCTCATTCGCGAGTTGCAGTCGTTGTGCCTGGACGTGGAATTGATGAAGAAGCCGCGGGAAACGCCGGTGGATACGGCGCTCGCGGCGGACTAAGGGCATCTCACCGCAGAGGCGCAGCGACGCGGAGAACCAAATTGCTTCGGTTTTCCCGGCAGCTCAGCGTCTCCGCGGTGAATAGGTTTTTATAGGAAAATCTGGAGGTTATTTTGCGATCCTCTCCGTACGACAGAACCAATATGATTGCCGACTTCGATTCGATTCGAATCAGTCTGGCGTCTCCGGAAAAAATCCGGAGCTGGTCTCATGGAGAAGTAACCAAGCCGGAAACTATCAATTACCGCACCTTTAAGCCGGAGCGGGATGGGCTATTCTGCGCCCGCATCTTCGGCCCGGTGACGGACTGGGAGTGCTTGTGCGGCAAATACAAACGCATGAAGCACCGCGGCGTGATTTGCGACAAGTGCGGCGTGGAAGTGACGCTCGCCCGTGTCCGCCGCGAGCGGCTGGGCCACATTGAGCTGGCCAGCCCATGCTCGCACGTCTGGTTTTTCAAGGGACTGCCGTCGCGTATCGGGCACCTGCTGGACATCACGCTGCGCGAGCTCGAGCGCGTCCTCTATTTCGAGGCATTCGTGGTGGTGGAGCCGGGTGAGGGCACGGGCCTGCAGCGCGGCGAGGTCATCAGCGACGAGCGCAAGCGGCAGCTCGATCAGGAATTCCCGCAGAAATTCGTCGCCATGATGGGCGCCGAGGGTATCAAGGAACTGCTCAAGAAGGTCGACGTCGAGGCTTTGAGCGAAGAGATTCGCGAAAAGATGAAGACCGAGGCATCGCAGCAGAAAAAGCTGAAATTCGCCAAGCGGCTGCGCGTGGTGGAGAGCTTCCGCAAATCGGGCAACAAACCCGAGTGGATGATTCTCGACGTCATCCCGGTCATTCCGCCGGAACTGCGGCCGCTGGTGCCGCTGGATGGCGGCCGCTTCGCCACCTCCGACCTCAACGATCTCTATCGCCGCGTGATCAACCGCAACAACCGGTTGAAGAAGCTCATCGAGCTGCACGCCCCGGATGTCATCGTCCGCAATGAAAAGCGCATGTTGCAAGAAGCGGTCGACGCGTTATTCGACAACGGCCGGCGCGGACGCGTGCTGCGCGGCGCCAACAATCGCCCGCTCAAATCGCTCTCCGATACGCTCAAGGGCAAGCAGGGCCGCTTCCGCCAGAACCTGCTCGGCAAGCGCGTGGATTACTCGGGCCGTTCGGTCATCGTCGTCGGTCCGGAGCTCAAGCTGCACCAGTGCGGTCTGCCCAAGAAGATGGCGCTCGAGCTGTTCAAGCCGTTCATCTATCATCGGCTCGAGCAGCGCGGCCACTGCACCACGATCAAGCAGGCGAAGGAACTGGTCGAGCAGCAGGATCCGGTGGTTTGGGACATTCTCGAAGAGGTCATCAAAGACCATCCGATTCTGCTCAACCGCGCGCCTACGCTGCACCGTTTGGGCATTCAGGCGTTCGAACCGGTGCTGGTGGAAGGCAAAGCCATCAAGATCCATCCGCTGGTTTGCACGGCATTCAACGCGGATTTCGACGGCGACCAGATGGCCGTCCACATTCCGCTCTCGCCCGAAGCGCAGATTGAAGCCTCGACCCTGATGCTCGCGTCGAACAACATTCTGTCGCCCGCGCACGGCGGACCCATTGCCGTTCCTACGCAGGACATGGTGCTGGGCTGCTATTACCTGACCAAAGCCCGCCCGGGTACCAAGGGCGAAGGGCGCACGTTTGCATCGGTGGAAGACGTTCTCATCGCGCTCGAAATGGGTGAGGTGGAAACGTTGACGCCAGTGAAATTGCGCTATACCGGCAAGGTCATTGAGCTCACCAAGGCGTTCGACAACCAAAACGTGCTGCACACCGAGCCGGCCGAGTATGTGAAGCAGTATATGAGCACCACGGTCGGCCGCGTGATTCTCAACGACCATCTGCCCGAGGACATGCCGTTCATCAACGGCTTGCTGAAGAAGAAGGGTCTTGGCCAGCTTGTACAGTACTGCTACCTGCGCTTTGGTTTGCAGACCACGGTGCAAATGCTGGATGAGATCAAGAACCTCGGCTTCCTGTACGCGACGCGCGCCGGCATTTCGATCGGCGTCGATGACATGGTCGTACCCAGCGAAAAACAGGCGCTGGTGAAGGAAGCGGAGCGCGAAGTTTTCGAGGTGGAAAACCAGTATCAGGACGGCGCCATCACCCATGGTGAGCGCTACAACAAGATCATCGAGATCTGGTCGAAGGTGACCGAGCGCGTGTCCGACGAAATGTTCTCGGCCATGGAAGAGGACGACCGCACCGGACGCTACCTCAATCCGATTTACATCATGGCCGACTCCGGCGCTCGCGGTTCCAAACAACAAATCCGCCAGCTCTCGGGTATGCGCGGCTTGATGGCCAAGCCGTCGGGCGAGATTATCGAGCAGCCCATTACCGCCAACTTCCGCGAAGGCCTCGACGTGTTGCAGTACTTCATCTCCACGCACGGCGCGCGCAAAGGTTTGGCCGATACCGCTTTGAAGACGGCGGATTCGGGCTACCTGACCCGCCGCCTGGTGGACGTTTCTCAGGACGTTATCATCGCTGAGAACGATTGCGGCACCACCGAAGGCATCTTCGTCGAATCGATCATCGAATCGGGCGAAATCATCGAGCCCCTGCGCGACCGCATCGTGGGCCGCGTGGTACTCGAAGAGCAGCGCGATTTCGAAGGCAACCTCATCGTCGGCGTGAACCAGCAGATCACCGAGGAACTGGCCGGGCTGATTCAGGCCGCCGGTATCGAGCGCGTCAAGATCCGCTCGGTGCTGACCTGCGAATCGAAGCGCGGTGTGTGCGTCGCTTGCTATGGGCGCAACCTGGCCACTGGACGCCTGGTGGAGCGCGGCGAAGCGGTCGGCGTGATCGCAGCGCAGTCGATCGGCGAGCCTGGAACGCAGCTCACCATGCGTACGTTCCATATCGGCGGAACGGCAACGCGTATTTCGGAACAATCCACGCAGGATGCCAAATCCGACGGCTTTGCGCGGTTCGTCAACTACGGTGTGACCAGTGTCCGCAACAAGGCGGGCGAGCTGATCGCCATGAACCGCAACGGCAAGATCGTGGTGGTCGACGAGAAGGGCCGCGAGAAGGAGCGCTACGACGTGGTGTACGGCGCGCGCATTCTTGTGGAGGAGGGCGCACCGGTGCGCACCAACCAGATCCTGCTCGAGTGGGATCCGTACACGTTCTCCATCCTCACCGAAGTCAGCGGCACGGTGCATTTCAAAGACCTGCAAGAAGGCATCAGCATGCAGGAGCAGGTGGATGAAGTCACCGGTATGTCGCAACTGGTCGTGGTGGATTCACCCGATGAGAAACGGCAGCCCATGGTCATTGTCCGGCCGGAAGCCGGCCAGGGCCGCTCGGAAGCCAAGAAGTATCTCATGCCCACGCACGCTCACTTGATGGTGCGTGACGGTGAGGAAGCGCACGCGGGCGACGTGTTGGCCAAGATCCCGCGCGAAACAACGAAGACCAAGGACATCACGGGCGGTCTGCCGCGCGTGGTGGAGTTGTTCGAAGCGCGCAAGCCGCGTGAAACGGCGGTGATTGCCGAAATCAACGGCGCCGTGAAGTACGGCGAAGTGACCAAGGGACAGCGCAAGATCTATGTTGTCGGCGACGATGGCGAGCAGCGCGAATACTCGCTGCCGCGCGGCGTGCACATCAACGTGCAGGAAGGCGAGCGCGTGAAAGCCGGCGAGCCTTTGATGGACGGCCCGCGCAATCCGCACGACATTCTGGACGTGCTCGGCGAGAAGGAACTGCAAAAGTACCTGGTGAACGAGATCCAGGAAGTCTACCGCCTGCAGGGCGTCAACATCAACGACAAGCACCTGGAAGTCATCGTTCGTCAGATGATGCGCTGGGTGAAGGTGGAAGACATCGGCGATACGGAATTTCTACCCGAAGAAGTGGTGGATAAATTCAAGTTCCGCACGGAGAATCAGCGCGTGGTGGATGCGGGCGGCCGTCCCGCGCAGGGCAAAGCCATTCTGCTCGGCATCACCAAGGCGTCGCTCTCCACCGATTCGTTCATCTCCGCGGCGTCATTCCAGGAGACCACGCGCGTGCTCACCGAAGCCGCCATCAACGGCAAGGTGGACTACCTGCGCGGCCTCAAGGAGAACGTCATCATGGGCCGCCTGGTTCCTGCCGGCACCGGTATGGAGTATTACCGCCAGGTCAAGATCGCGGGCGAAGATGTGGTCGAAGAGCCCGTGGTCGAGCCTTCGCCGCTCGAAACCATCCCCGGTTACGACGAAGAGGCCCGCGTGACGTATACGGGCGGACTCTCGGAAGATCTGGGCGGCGAGGAAACGCTGGCGGAATAAGCGTTCACTGATCTGTAGGGGCCGGGCATTGCCCGGCCTCGACAGAATTACTCCCGCACGCAGGTATATCCCAGGCGCAGGTGCCTTTTGCCTGACGCAGCAGCACTCTCTGGGTCGAACGTCGCCATATCACCTGAGGTTCGCGCCTCATGGAAGTGTGAGGGTTTCGCCTGCGGCGTTCCAAACACTTTATCGATCACGAAGCCCTCGGCACAGTGTCCATAGAGGACAAACAGTCCCGTCAGCCAATAGCTCGCGTAAGCCTGCCAAGGCCGCAGCTCCTTGCCTGCACTTGTCACGCGGAAGATGATTGGATGATCTCCCGGCTCATAGTCGATGTGCATGTCAACCCGATATTCGCGAACCGACTTGTCCGGTTTTGCCTGCGAGTAGTCCGGAAACGGCAATTGGCGCGTGCAGGAACCGATTTGCTCGATCTCATCGACAGTTTGGTGGATACTCGACGAAAAGTACCCAGTCTGAGAGAAGTCAATAACGCCCTTTGATCTGACTCGACACCCTCTGAGAACTTGCAGCGGGGTCCAGTCGTTCCCCCCTCGCACCACTTGGACGGAGTCGTCCCCGCATTGAGGTTGGTCCAGCAGCAGTTCAAACCACTTGCGGATGTCGTCGTGGAACACGAGCTTGCCTTCCAAAATCACGATTTCCGAAGGGACGCTTGCGCCCGATAGGGCGGTTTGCGGGCAGTGTTGGCCAAGCATGGCCGTTTGATCGATGCAAGCAAGCAACAAGCAAATTCTGAATACGCTCATCCTGCCTGACTATATCGCCTTCCCTTCGCCGGGATCAAAGCTCAAACGGTCGTGCTCGAGGCGAACCTTACCCGCACTCCCGTTCCGCGCGTAATTCACGGGGTCATCATCGGCTCACCGAGCAGGACTATAATGCAGCCAATGAAACCTGCCTCTCTTGTTCTCCTCCTGCTCGGTGCCGGGTTGTTCTATATGGCCAGCGCTCAGACCGCGTCGACCATCGCGCCGAAGGATCATCCATTCCACTGGCCGAACGGCAAGAAAGTCGCCGTCACTCTGTCGTTCGATGATGCCCGCGACAGCCAGATGGATGTCGGCGTGCCCCTGTTCGACCGTTACCACGCCAAGGTGACCTTTTACGTCAACCCGCCGAACATGAAAAACCGCCTGGATGCGTGGAAAGAGGCGGCCAAGAAAGGCTATGAGATCGGTAACCACACCATGTCTCATCCTTGCACCGGCAATTACGATTGGGTGGGGAAGAACGATCTGGAAGATTACACCATGGCGAAGATGGAGCACGAGATCGACGAGGCCAACTCCGAAACCTTGCGCCTGCTGGGCGTGAAGCCGACAACGTTCGCCTATCCGTGCGGTCAGAAATTCGTCGGCAGAGGCGCCGCCACCCAGAGTTACGTGCCGCTCGTGGCCAAAAAATTTCGCGTCGGCCGCGGATTCCGCGATGAAGCCGCCAACGGGCCCTTGTCCTGTGACTTAGCGCAAGTGCTGTCGCCGCAATCCGACGGAATGACATTTGAAGAGATGAGGAAATGGCTCCTTGTCGCGGCAGAGAACGGCGGCTGGCTGATTTTCACGGGCCACGAGATCGGCGACCCGGGCTACCAGGTCACCGCGGCCTCCGTGCTCGAACAGTTCCTGCAGTATACAGGCGACCCAGCCAACGGTGTTTGGCTGGACACGGTGGACGCGGTCGCCCGCTACATTCAGGAGCAGCGCGGCCAATCGCACGGGGGCAAGTAAGATTCCGCGTTCCCCACGGGAGTATGATGTTCCTTATGCCCACCACACGTCGTAACTTTATTGAGCAATCCGTCGCGGGGGCCCTGACCACCGCACTCGCTGCAAAATCATCCGCACTCGCTGCCCCGCAGAATTCAGCCGTCACTGTCGGCGTCGTCGGCGCCGGTATTCGCGGACTGGAAGTGATGCAGGCTGCCATCACGGTTGGCGCAAAGGTCGCGATGGTCTGTGATCTTTACGATGGACACCTGCGCCGCGCCCAGGAGATTGTCCCCAACGTACCGACAACGCGCAATTTCAACCAGGTCCTCGAAAACAAGGAAATTCAAGCCATTATCTGCGCGACCTCCGATCACTGGCACGCCCCGGTGGCCATCGCCGCCATGAAGGCCGGCAAGGATGTTTACTGCGAAAAACCGATGGCGCACACGATTGGCGAGGCGCTCGAGATGGCAAAAGTCTCGCGCGAAACCGGACGCGTCATTCAGGTCGGCAGCCAGAGTCTCAGCATGCTGAGCACGAAGAAGGCGAGGGAGTGGTACGATGCCGGCGCCATCGGCAATGTATACATGGCGCAGTGTTCCATCTACCGCTCGAACGCCATCGGCGCCTGGCGTTATCCCGTTCCACCCGATGCCTCACCCGAAACGGTCGATTGGGACCGGTTCCAAGCCAACGTCACGAAACGCCCCTTCGATGCGGCGCGCTTCTTCCAATTCCGCAACTGGTGGGAGTACGGCACCGGCATCGCGGGCGACGAGTACGTCCACCTGCTTTCTCGCGTGCACTACATTTTAGGTGTGCAATTCCCGCTCAGCGCCACGGCCGAGGGCGGCCTCTATAAATGGACCGGCGACCGCGATGTGCCGGATATCCATAACACGCTCTACGATTACGGCAAGTTCACGGTACAGGTGAGCGCTAACCTGGTTTCGAACTGGGATGGCGGCGAAATCGTTCGTTTGATGGGAGATAAGGGAACGATCGAAATGAGCGAAGACCGCGCCAGCGCCGTACTCGTCCCATACAACCCGAGGGAGGATTACGAATATCCTCTGGAGAGCTGGCCTAAACCACTGAAAGAAGAGTTCATAGCCAAGCACAAGGACGACCCAATCGCAGACATCGGCCTGGTCGAGAAGCAGCCCAAACGGAAACCAGAAAAGTTTGTGCAGGATCGTGAGGGCACTGAAGACCACATGGCGAACTTCCTGGAATGTGTGCATACGCGCCAGCAACCTGTTGAAAATGTGCAGTTTGGGCTTGGCACAGCGGTCGCGTGCCACATGGCCAACATCTCTTATCGCGAGAAGAAGCGCGTTTTCTGGGACGCTAGTTCGCTCAGCCTTCGAAGCTAGGCCGTTGACAACCGATCGATTCAAACGTATGATTGAATCAATCGATTGTTTCAATGAGCCAGACGACTAAAGAGAAGATCATCGATATCGCCGAGCGGCTGTTCGGCGAACAGGGGTACGAGTCTACCTCGCTGCGGCACGTCATTTTCGAAGCTGGGGTCAACCTGGCTGCCGTCCACTACCACTTCGGGTCGAAGGAAGAGCTACTCGACGCCGTAGTTCTGCGTTCGGTAACGCCCCTGAACGAAGAGAGAATTGCGCTTCTTGAGCGCTATGAAAAGGAATCGGCGCCGAATCCGGTGCCGATCGAACAAATGCTTCGGGCGGTTCTGTGTCCCACCTTTCGACTGAAGAGTCGCAACCCACAATTTTCCAAGCTGATGGGCCGTCTACATGGTGAAGGGTTGATACCCGCCATGATCAAGCGACACTTTCAGCCATTCGTGGAACGCTTCATGGGTGCGCTGCGACGCACCCTGCCGGATCTGCCCGAGGAGGAACTGTTCTGGCGTGCGCAATTCATGTTCGGAGCCATGGCGCAGGTTTTGCGCGGCCCTCATTTGATTCCCATGGCGGATCAATTTGTCGAATCGGTTGACGACGAGGCGATGGCAGAGCGGTTGGTGGGTTTCATGGCAGCCGGATTCCGCTCGCCGGTAATGGCGGCTGTCCAGGAGAAGTAGATGCGATTTCTTTTGCTATGGCTGATTCCGGCGATGCTGATGCCGCAGGAGCCGGCCGCGCGGGCACCGCTGCAACTCAGCTTGAAGCGCGCCGTGGAGTTTGCCATATCGCCGGAGGGGAGCGCGCAGGTCCAGCTTTCGACCGAAGCGTGGAAGCAGGCGCGGGCGCGGTCAGCCGAGGCGCGGGCGGCGCTGTTGCCGGACCTGGAAGCGTCATTCAACGATCGGAATCAAACCACCAACTTGGAAGCCTACGGCTTCACCGGTATCCGCGTACCGATTCCTGGCTTTACCTTTCCGACGATGGTTGGGCCGTACACCACGATGGACGCGCGCGCGACGCTTAACCAGAGCGTGTTCGACTTCAGCACGATCCGCCGGTACCAGGGATCGAAAGTCGGGGTTTCGGCAGCGAAATCCGATGTGGACGCGAGCGAGGAACAAGTGGCAGGCCAGGTGGCGCGGGCATACCTGGCTTCCATCAAAGCCGACGCCGACGTCGAGACAGCCAAGGCCAATGTCACGCTGTCACAGGCCGTCCTGACACAGTCGGAAAACCAGAAAAAGGCCGGCACCGGAACGGGCATCGAAGTGACGCGTGCCAAAGTGCAGCTATCGAATGATCAGCAACGGCTGCTGGTGGCGCAGAACGATCGGCGCCGGGCCTATTTGCAACTGCTGCGGGTGATGGGATTGCGGCTGGACACAGAAGTACAGCTCACAGATGCGCTGCATTACGAGCCGATGGATGCGGGAACGCTGGCGGATGCGCGCGCGAAGGCATTGAAGGAGCGGCCGGATTATCGTGCGCAACAGCAACGCGAATCCAACGCACGGTTGGAAGCCAGTGCCACGAAGATGGAGCGGCTGCCATCCCTCGCGGCATTCGGCGATTACGGCTCCATCGGGACGTCGTTGAACAACGCTCTGCCCACACGCACGATTGGAATCTCGTTGCGGGTACCGGTGTTCGATGGCGGGCGGCGAGATGCGCGTCGCGCCGAGACGGCTTCCCAATTCCGTGCCGAGACGGTGCGGACTAACGATCTCAAACAACAAATCGAGCTGGACGTGCGGCTGGCGCTGGACAGCCTGCAATCGGCGGACGACGAGGTGAAGGTCGCGAAGGAAGGGTTGGAGCTTTCCGAAAATGAGCTGGCACAGGCGCGGCGCCGTTACGAGGCGGGCGTAGCCAACAGCCTGGAAGTGACCGACGCGCAGACGCGGCTCGAGCGCGCACGCGATAACCAGACCGCGGCGCTCTATAACTACAACGCGGCGCGGATCGACCTTTCGCAGGCGCTGGGGACGATCCGGAAGAGCATCCAGTGAAGGAACGTATCGGAGAACGCGGATGAAGAAGCGAATCATTGTAATTGCGGTGGTGTTGATCCTGGCGGGAGTGGCCGCCGTATACGCCTTTCACGGTTTTGGGCGGAGCGATGACGGGCGCATTCGCGTTTCGGGCAATATCGAACTGACCGAGATCAACATCGCGTTCAAGACCGCGGGCCGATTGATTGAGCGCAACGTGGATGAAGGCGACAACGTGAAGAAGGGACAGATTATCGCGCGTCTCGACCGCGATCAACTGGTGGCGGAGCGGGCACGCCAGGTCGCTGCGCTACAGGCCGCGGAAACGCAAGTGGCGCAAGCCGAAACGTCGATTCAGTGGCAGAAAGCCAGCCTGGCGGCGGACGTGGAGCAGAAGCGCGCGGATTTGTCCGCGAACGAATCGAAACTGTTGGAACTGAAGAACGGTTCGCGGCCCCAGGAGATCCAGGAAGCCAAGGCGGGCGTGGACGCCGCGCAAGCGGAATATGAACGCTCCAGGCGCGATTGGGACCGCGCGCAGACGCTCTTCAAGAACGACGATATTTCCGCCGAACAGTATGATCAATATCGTAACCGCTGGCAGAGTGCGGAGGCATCGCTGAAGCAGGCGAAGGAGCGTGATTCGCTGATGGTGGCAGGCACGCGCGTGGAGCAGGTGGAGGCGCAAGCGGCCACGGTGCAGCGGGCGCGCGGAGCGCTCAAGATGGCGGAGGCGAACGCGCTCGAGTTGAAACGCCGCGAACAGGAGTTGATGACGCGCCACGCGGACATCGAGCAGGAAAAAGCGAGCATCGCTCTGGTGGATTCGCAGCTTGCGGACACCATCGCTGTGTGCCCCGTGGATGGCGTGGTGCTGGTGAAGGCGGCGGATCCCGGTGAGGTCCTGGCGCCCGGAACGTCGGTTGTGACCGTCGGCGATATCGATCATCCCTGGCTGCGCGGGTACATCGACGAGAAGGATCTGGGGCGCGTAAAAATCGGTTCGAAGGTTCGTGTGACGACCGACTCCTACGCCGGCAAGGCCTATCAGGGACGCGTAAGTTTCATTGCGTCCGAAGCCGAGTTCACGCCCAAACAGATCCAGACGCAGCAGGAGCGCGTGAAGCTGGTTTATCGCATCAAGATCGATGTGGAAAACCCGGGGCGGGAGCTGAAATCGAACATGCCGGCCGATGCGGAAATCGTGACGGAGTAACCGCGCATGGAGCCGATCATCGAGACGCGCGGCCTGACGCGGCGTTTCGGCAACCTCACCGCGGTGGATCACCTCGATCTCTCCGTTGCGCGCGGAGAGATTTTCGGTCTGGTTGGCCCGGACGGCGCAGGCAAAACAACCACGCTCCGCATGCTCTGTGGGCTGATGGACCCGACCGAAGGCAGCGCGCGCGTAGCGGGACACGATGCGGCTCGGGAATCGCAAGCGGTTAAAGATCAGATCGGCTACATGGCGCAGCGGTTCGGGCTGTACGCCGACCTGACGGTAGAAGAGAACATGTTCTTCTACGCAGATCTGTTCGATATCACGGGCGCGAAGAGAGAGGATCTGGCGCGCCGTCTGCTCCAGATGACGCGCATGGAGCCGTTTCGCACACGGCAGGCGGGCAAGCTCTCGGGCGGGATGAAACAGAAGTTGGCGCTCATGTGTACGCTGCTGCACCGGCCGCAGATTCTTTTCCTTGATGAACCGACGAATGGTGTAGATCCGGTTTCGCGTCGCGATTTCTGGGCCATCCTGTACCAACTCTTAAAGGACGGGATCACGATCTTCATGACCACCGCTTATCTGGACGAAGCCGAACGCATGAACCGCGTGGGATTGATGCATCGCGGCAGGCTCATCCAATGCGCGCCGCCTGAGGAGCTGCGCCGGCAAACCGAAGCGGTCAATCTGGAAGCGGCGTTCATCGGATTGATTGAAGCGGCGGAGGCACGGGTATGACGGGAGCCAAGGGTTGGGCCGTGGAGATCGACAACCTCGTCAAGACGTTCGGGTCGTTCGTCGCGGTGGATCACGTCTCGCTGAAAGTGGAGAAGGGCGAGATCTTCGGTTTCCTCGGACCGAACGGGGCGGGGAAGTCGACCACGATTCGCATGTTGTGCGGTCTGCTGAAACCGACTTCGGGCCGGGCGTCGGTGAACGGCTATGACGTTGCGACGGAGCCGGAAGCGATTCGCCGCAATATCGGCTACATGTCGCAGAAGTTTTCGCTCTACGACGATCTCACCGTGGAAGAGAACATCGATTTCTTCACCGGCATCTACGGAGTGCCGCGGGAAAAGCGCACGGAGCGCAAGGAATATGTGCTGCGCATGGCGGAAATCACGGAGCGGAGGCAGGCCAAGACACACACGCTTTCCGGTGGCTGGAAGCAGCGGCTGGCGCTGGGCTGCGCGATTCTGCATGAACCGCCGATCCTGTTTTTGGACGAGCCGACGTCGGGGGTTGACCCGATCGCGCGGCGCGCATTCTGGGCGCTGATTCATGATCTATCGGCGGCCGGCCGCACGATTTTTGTCAGCACGCACTACATGGATGAAGCCGAAAACTGCAACCGCCTGGCGTTGATGTACCGCGGAAAAGTGATTGCCTTGGGCGCGCCCGCGGAGCTGAAACATCAGTTGAATTCGCACCACATTCTGCGCGTGGATTCCTCGGACGTGCTGGAGACGATGCGGGCGCTCGAAGCGATGCCCGGAATCCACGATGTCGCAGTGTTTGGTGGAGGGTTGCACGTCACGGTGGATGATCTGGATGCGGCGAAGGGACGCATCCCGCCCGCGCTGGCCGCGAAGTCAATCGAGCTGAAGCGTATGGAGCGGATTGTGCCCTCTATGGAGGATGTGTTTGTGGCCATGATCGCGGCCGAAGACAGGCAGGCGGCATGAGCTATCGCAGAACCCGAGCGGTCCTAATCAAAGAACTGCATCACATCGTAAGGGATTCGCGCAGCCTCGCCATGGCGCTGGCGGTTCCGGTGATGATGCTCGTCCTGTTCGGATTCGCATTGAGTCTGGACGTCGATCGCATTCCCACACTCGTTTACGATGAGGACGGCTCATCCGCGAGCCGCGAATTGATTCGCCAGTTTCAGGGCTCGCACTACTTCGAGATCCTGGGCTTCGTGAATCATTACGAGGGCATCGAGCGAGGAATTGACCGCAACCAGATACTCATGGGCCTGGTGATCCCGCGCGATTATTCGCGCAACATTGCCGAGGGCCGCACGGCGCCTGTGCAGATCCTGCTGGATGGCAGCGATTCGAACACCGCTGGAATCGCGCTGGGCTACGTGGATAGTGTGGTTCGAAATTACTCGCTGGCACTGCGATCGGAGATGCAGAACCGGAAGGGCGCGGGCGCGGCAGTGCCGCCTGTGGATGCGCGGTTGCGCGTGTGGTACAACAGCTCGCTGGAATCGAAGAACTACGTGGTACCGGGATTGATCGCAGTGATCCTCATGATCATCGCGGCGCTGCTGACTTCGCTGACGATCGCGCGCGAACGGGAGATGGGCACCATGGAACAGGTGCTTTCGACGCCGCTGCGCCCGGCGGAGATGGTGCTCGGCAAGATGCTGGCGTACTTCCTGGTGGGGCTTACTGACGCCGCGGTCACGGTGATCGTGGGTCTGTTTATCTTTCAAGTGCCGTTTCGCGGAAGCTACCTGATGCTGGGCTTATCCACCTGTCTGTTCCTTTTCGGCGCATTATTCTGGGGGATTTTCGTCTCGGCAGTATCGCCCACGCAACTGCAGGCGTATCAGATCGGAATCCTGACCTCGTTTCTCCCGGCGTTCCTGCTATCGGGCTTCGTCTATGCGATCGAGACCATGCCCACGATTATTCAGGTGATCACACACGTGGTTCCCGCGCGCTATTTTGTCACGATTCTAAAAGGAGTGTTTCTCAAGGGCGTGGGTATTAGCGTTCTGTGGCCCGACATGTGCTTCCTGACGTTGTACGCGACCATTGTCTTTCTGCTGGCGACGCGCAAGTTGAATCAGAAGATGGCTTGATCTATGTGGGAACGGATTCGCGTGATTCTACGGAAGGAATTCATACAGGCGTTGCGGGAGCCGCGCATGCGCGTGTTGCTTTTCATGCCACCGCTGTTGCAACTCATCCTGTTCGGCTTCGCGGTTAACCTCGATGTGGATCACTCGCGCATCGCATGGATGGACATGGACCACACGCCCGAGAGCCGCGACTTGCGCTACCGCTTTGAGGGCTCGGGGCGTTTCGAGGTGGTGGCGGAGCCGCGCACCGAAGAGGAAGTGCGCCAGTTGCTCGATCACGCCAAGGTGGAGGCGGTGATTCGCGTGCTGCCTGAGTTTGCGCGTGACCTGATGCGGTCGGGCGGTGCCCAGGTGCAGGTGCTCACCGACGGCACCAATTCCAATACGGCGTCGCTGGTATCGAGCTACGCATCGGAGGTGATCGCGCAATATTCGAACGATGCCTTGGCCAACCGCCAGAATGTGCTTGTGCTCACGCGCAGCCCGAAAGCTGCCGCGAACATGAACATGCCGCAGGTGGAGGCGCGTACACGCGTCTGGTTCAATCCGGACTTGCACAGCCGCAACTATTTCGTGCCTGGCGTGGTGGCCAACATCATCATGCTGGTGACGCTGATGCTCACGGCGCTCGCGATCGTACGCGAAAAAGAGATCGGCACCATGGAACAACTGATGGTGACGCCCATGCGGCCCATCGAGCTCATGTTGGGAAAAACGCTGCCCTTTGCGATCGTCGGCGTGGTAGACGTGGTGGTGATCACGGCGGCAGCGCTGA
>Ga0335069_10002481_pt1 | contig 28440 bp, 45 predicted proteins | sample Lox_Sample_11_FD_206714 | JGI IMG/M metagenome (GOLD analysis project Ga0335069, IMG submission 206714) | Soil microbial communities from Loxahatchee National Wildlife Refuge, Florida, United States - Lox_Sample_1.1 | ecosystem: Environmental > Terrestrial > Soil > Wetlands | place: USA...
CGTCAGCATCATAGTCAACACATAACAAACCCTTAGCAGATTTCTTTGTGCCATCATCTGTCACTGGGTCTTTGAAGATTTCTATGAGGCCACGGGATTTGGTGCGGCCCGCTGTAGCCTTCATAGCATAGCCATGAGCATCCCTAGTTACGAATTGGTAAGTATAGCTACCCATTCCCAACACAATATTGCTAGAAGCAAAACCACCAAGATACAGGCCGTTAAGTATCGCATCCTGACGCTCAGGATTAATGCCATCACCATAGATACAACCAATATGCTCATCAAGCATAATGTGACCAGTCTCAGTTTCGGCACCTCCGAAGGTCTGATACAGGAGTTGTATTACGCCTTGTGACTGAGGACTACCGGCCGGGGCATCGTCATCGCCTAGAATGATCTTAACAGGATCACCACTATCAGGACGAATAACAAGCTTACCGTTACGTGATAATATTTCGTCTTTAAGAGCCGGAAGGTATTCAGTTAACACTCTCCAAAGATCCCAGGTGTCTGAAACAACCGACACAATTCCATCGGGGTAAACTTCTGTAATGAGTCTCTTGAAAGTATCAAGTTCATTTTCAGGCTCCCCCATGCACATGACTGAATGCTCGGTGGCAGGTACACTCCCACCGATAAGTCCTTCAGCGTCGTAATAATGCTTGAGAAATCCGATGGCGGGTATAGTATCGGTGCCAGTAAAGGAAAGTAAGTGCGCTGCTCCCGAGACTGCTGCATCTTCTACACCGCACATTCCTCTAAAGCTAAAGTCATGACCTTGCCATGGAATAAACTCTCTAGGAGCACCTGTTAGGGCAGCATACTTTTCAAACTGTCTGCGGTAGAAGAATGCCGTTGTGGCCGAAGTAGAAGCCTTCCACAACACAGACGACATAAGCGTTTCTAACATATTGGTAAGCCAGAAGAATTCTGGATGCGTATTTACTACCGTAAGAACAGGAACACCATAGGGAACAAGTGCTCCCTCAGGCAATGCCTTTATTCTTAGGGGAAGAAATCCGAGTTCATGAAGAGCACCAACATGATTGAAAGAAATGTTGCTATTAAGATAAGAGTTAATAGTGCTGTCATACTCATCCTGAACTTCCTTTCGTGGGCGTTGAAAGAAGTTTTCGTTGAATTGCTCTATTAAATACTCTTGAATGAAATACTGCAAACCAAAGTTAATTACCCCGCCAATATCAACATTGGCTCGCTGTCCCGTGCGGGGGGTGAGGTTTGAATAAACTTCGGTGGTGTCTGAAGGATATTGATATACGTGACCTACTTTATATCCGTCCTTAAGCAGTAGGGGTAGGTGCTTCATTCACAACCTCTTTCATATTAATTTGTTTTCTAACATCAATGACTAGATTAATGTTCCATGGCTCCCTCTTCCATTCAGGGGGACCATCGGCTGGCTTAAGTAATCTACAACATGAATCGTGGTACTGATGCATCTTGAGCATATCAATAGGAACGGCGGGACCAAGTTCCATGATTAACGTATCTTCATGTATATGGTACGGAGTTAAGCACATAATCCTTCCTTTGTATATAGCAGTTACCACAGACTTTAACCGGGGCCAGAGAGGCAATATCCATCCCCCCCGGCCCCTATTAAAGCATGTGATTTAGGTGTCGTGGGCGAACAACCTTCAAATAGATCTGCCCACATGATCACGTACTCAGGCTTACTTAGACTACCGAACTCAGTTTAAAAACCATAGATCATTTATTAAATAGCCGATGCTTTACTAATTAAGCTAGCTGTGCTTTAGGGCCACCAATTAGAAACGGCACGGTTAACTAACTGATGACCCTAGAGCACAGCCCTAGAATTGCACTAGGATTCTCGGACTTATCGTCTATGGTTGGTCTATTTCGGCTATCGCCCTCGCTTCAGCTTGTGCCAAATATTCTAAGTTTTAAAGGTGCTGATGAAACACCCGAGGCTAACCTGCGGCGGGCTCTAGATAAATAGAATGCATAGGTTTTTCAAGATCAAGCTTCCAATCTTCCTATGTAAGCCCGTGGACTATTTCTCACTCTATTTATCTAGAGCCTGCCCCAAGAGTCGAACTTGGCTCGTCTTAGATTCAGCTTTAGCTTTAGCTTGTGGCTGCTAGTTTGGCACTAGCTCTGTTGGAAGATATAACCCAGGACTGAATCCTGAACTTCCTTCCGTTCTATAGTCAGGTCGTTTGCAGCCTCTCTAGCTGTAATAACAGCTTGGCGCAATTTATCAACCCGCTCCAACATTTCATTGATATTACGCTGTGGCAGAGCGCCACTCAAATCCCTGGTGGTCCATTCACCAACAGGAACATCCTCATGGTAAACCTCAACCTGTGCAGGATGCTTGTCTGTCGCTTCTGCCTTTATATGATTGCGAGGGATCTTTTTGGTTTTGATGGAGATGCGCTCATCTGTAGTGAACAGATCTACGTTCTCATCGTAATGCCACACTTTGTCAGATGGGAGAGTCGGCAGCTTCGTGATAAATGTACGCACATTTACAAGCTGCTTTTCAAGCCACATAAGATATGTGACAGGAACATCGACTAAGATTTCCGTATCATCAACTGTGACTGTAGCGGTAGCCTTACAGTTATTCCAATCCTTGGTGGCTTCAACATCTAACAACTTACCAAGAGCCTCAGAGAAGTTCTCAATAAGAGTTTGTGCTTTAGCTTGAACCTGCTGAGATTCGGGCGGGAACTGCTCGCCATCATCTTCTCTTGGCTCGTAAGTCTTAACGATTCCAAAGAATGCATTGGTCCGCTGCACTGCATGATATGCGGCGGTAATTGCATTCTCTAAACCCGTCTTGCTACCACGTTCGATAGCAATAACTTGATTTAATTTGATTTTGACCACCATCCTTGTGATATAATATAGTATGAAAAGACATTCTGACAATCAACTTCTTAAATTCACTGAGGAAGAATTCAAACTTATTATAAGCACATCCTATACTATGACTGATGCCATTCGAGCTTTAAACTACAAGCACGTTACTAATGCCGCAAGAGAACAAATCAAAAGTTACGCAAACGAACTGAATATAGATTTGTCACATTTTGAGCGACAGAAGTTTGGAAGAGGACGACCTAAAGAAAATCCAGGATGGCGCAAACCAGTTGATGAAATCACTGATTCACGTTGTCTTAAAACTAGACTTATTAAGACTGGTATTTTGGAATTTAAATGTTATCGCTGTGGCATAACAGAGTGGATGGGTGAACCAGCACCATTACAACTTGATCATATAGATGGAAACCATCGTAATAACGATTTATATAATCTTCGCATCCTATGTCCTAACTGTCATGCACAAACCGAAACATTCTGTGGTCGTAATACCAAGAACACAAAACGAATGGCTCAACGAAAGGGGTCATCCCTAACCTGATTGAGCTTCACATTTCTCCTTAGGATGCTTCTCCAATATAAGTATAAAATCTCTTAAGACGATCTTCTTTTTTCATAGCCTTGCGTTCTTTTTCGGTATGGCCGCCCCAAATACCATCTTTCTGATTGGTTTCAAGCGCCCAATTCAAGCAATCTTGACGAACAGGACAAGGCCAACAAAACTTGCGGTTTTGTCTTTCTTCATTAGTGCCATGGTTGGGGAAGAAGAAGTTTGGATCCTTTCCAAAACATAAGGCAAGTCGGCGCCATGGTCCGTCTAGATCACCTAGAAACTTATCCTGTTGAAACTTTCCATCATCCCCGTGATCCATTATCCCCCTACTTTCTACGCAGTCTGCGGGCTTTAACAGGTTCAGGTGTAGGTTCCGGCATTGTTATTTCTACCGGTTCTGCTTCAAAGAATGCAGTGATTGCCTCTTTTTCTTGAACTCTTTTTGCGGCGGCCTTAAGTCTAGCTTCCCCCTTAGCAGTCAGTATCTCATCCTGCTGCTTCATAAATCCTCTGGCTCTTTTGTGTAGCCCATTAGCCAGCGATTCTAACGCTCTAGCTATTGCAAGGGTTTGAGCTAGTTCAGGATTTTCATCATCTACAGGATTACGACGTGCAGAGCCTTCGGCTGCAAACATTCCAACATCAGTATCTAGAACTAACCTAAGACCGCACACATTCTGATCCATATAGCTGTGAGTAACTGCCACATCTACAAAAGATATGGGATCATGTTTTTTAATGTGTCTTGTAATAAACGTTTTCATTGCAATATCTTCCCCATAAACTCAAATAGTTTGCACCATGCTGTAGGTTCTATGTGACCCGCAACTAGTTCGCATCGGAACTTGCCTTCCCAGTGATCACATACACTACAGTGTTTAGAGGGAATTTTGGCGGGATCTTCATAATCTACATCGTCCTTAGCCTTCTTCGTTCCCACCTTTCACCTCTCCCAATTCCTGAACTAATCTTGTAAGTTCAGCTTCAAGGTTTCCATCGGCGGTACCAAACCATTTCTGCCAGAAATGAAGCTCTTCATTCTTTTTAGCTATTTCTTTCTCAAGTCTTACAATCTCACGTTCCATGTGGCGAATATAGCTATCAGCGTACTTGTATTGAAGTCTACGAAGTTTGCGGACAACGGTATTTTTCTGGCGCCACGGAACATCATTCCACCATTCAATAGCAACAATACGTTCATAAGTTGCATCATCTGCAAAAATGGGATAATCAACAACCTTTGGTTGACCAGCTAAACCAGAAATGAATTTGACGTGTGGCAACATCGTCATATCCAATTCTTTGATTATGTCATACTGTTCACTGCCATTTAGATGTTCTTCCCGTAGAGCACCCATTAGGCAATATCTATCATTTGATCTAAGTTCGCCTCTGATCCACCCCTTTTCAATACGATCTGCCATATGCTTATATACAAGATACTTATGCACATTATCTCCCTAGGTCCATTCGTGCCGCTGGATGGATTTGAACCATCGACTCGCACATTATAAGTGTGCTACTCTTACCCCTGAGTTACAGCGGCTAAGAGCTTAGGAATTAAACAATTACACCACCTTAAATCCGGTACCGGTATGTTGTAATATTCTGCCGGTTTTTACTACTCGCATCGCTCCTGTCTTTGCATTAAGCACCACTACACACTCAGGAACGGGCGGCAGCTTAGCTTTGGCTTGTGAGGTTAGCTTTAAACGCTTCGGCTTATTGCGCTGATTATCTGACTTAGATTTCCAGCGGCTGGAAAAGCCTACTCTATACTTTTGTTTTAACGGTATCGCAACTGGCTCCATAACCTATCCTAATTTCATTTGTGCCCACAGCAGGACTTGAACCTGCACGCTATTACTAGCAGGGGATTTTCTTCCCACTATAGCTTTCGCTACCAAGTATGGTAAACTTGTTTGTGGGCTGGACTTTACCTTTACCATATTAGCATAGCTAACTTAGGTAGGAGCCGTCAAGTCTCTACACTTTCCTTGGAGATTTTTACTGTGAAATATAGACATTCTGAAGATGAGTTGAAAAAGGCTGTTGCTGAATCACTATCCTACAGACAAGTCCTTTTAAAACTTAATATAGTTGCGGCGGGAGGGAATTACCAATGCCTTAAAAAGCGTATACAACAACTTGCTATTGATACATCTCATTTTAAGGGTAAGGGATGGAGCAAAAATGCAGTAATTGGACCACAGCGCCCAATTTCTGATTATCTTACCAACAAGGCATCTATTCTCTCTTACAAGCTAAAGAAAAGATTATTGAGAGAGGGATATTTCGACTATAAGTGCTATAAGTGTTTAAATACTGAATGGAACCAACAGCCGATTCCATTAGAGCTAGAACACATTAATGGCAATCACTTAGACAATACTCTCGACAATCTAACCTTATTATGCCCCAACTGTCATGCTCAGACTTCTACATATCGAGGTAAAAATATCTCCAAGACTTAGCTCGGTGTTGCCATTTTACAGGTTTCACCGAATTTGACTCCATCCACATAGAACTTTCGTTTCTATGCGCTCAAATTTAAGTCCCCGGTGTCTACCTATTCCACCATGCGGGCAACAACTACTATCGTATTTGATGACAAAAACCTGATGCGTGGTTGCAGTAGCCTGGATGAAGGCCAACTTGTTCTTTACGTTCGGTGGCTCCATAAACTTTTGTACCGTCTAGGTACTTTACCTTTAGATAAGAAGTAGTACAATAGTCAATAATGTAGAAATTTTTGTGGACCACACTGTGGTTTTTATTTGTTTTACCACGGAACTGGATTACATCGCCAGGTCGGAAGTGAATCATACCATAACATTCACAATTTGGATCTATTCTATATTCTGAAGTTTGTACATTCTCTTCATAGGCAACTAGCTCCCCGCAAAAGGGCGGACCAAAATCTTGATCTTCACAATATCATAATTGGGATGCGCCTTCACCAAGTCTGCAATTGCTAAACGTTCTGCATCTGCCTTGCACTCAGCGAGCACCGTTGATACATCTTGAACAAGGACCCAGCTTTGATCACTATTCTGCTGATAAGCAATATACTGAAAAGGTTCCATGTTGTCCTTTCTGTTGAGCGCCCCCACAAGGAATCGAACCTTGAATGAGAGATTAGAAGTCTCTTGTTATGTCCATTTAACTACAGGGGCAAGTCAAAGTCACCCCTAAGGGATGGTCAGGAGGCTAGCACAGGCTACCAGGCGGGGCAAGGTCCACTTGTCCACAAGAGCTATCCACAGGTTGTGGATAAAGCTTGTGGGGAGGCTACTCGTCCTCCCCTTCCATATATAAGGACTCTATAGGCAGGCTATTAAGCTGGTCTACAAGGGCATTGAGCACGTTAATTAAATCCTGTTGACCCTCACCAATACTCTCTAGCTTCTCTTCGATAGGAGATAGGTCTACAGGCTTAGGTGCTTTTGCGGCTACAGCTTTAGATGGTTTAGCTTCAGCTAATCTATTATTTAGATTGCCTAGATCCGACATAATACCAACTTGTATTTTGCCAAGACCAGTTAGATAATCAACAAGAGCTTTGTGATTAGTATTTTGAGTCTTGAGGCTGAAAATATCTAAAACAATAAGTCCAACAATTAAAGCAATTACAACAAAGATCATGCTCTCACCACTGCTAGATCTGCCGTTAGCTGCTGCCAGTTAAATCCCTGCGGGGAGTTAGTGCCATTAAGCCAATCTTGGCTAGATAGAATGGCCCACTGCTCATCAAAGTAGTGTGCAATAAAGTTCCAATCTACAGTAATTAGCTGGCCCCATGAAACTACCTTTACACCATTAGCATCATAAGATACGGTCCATACACAGTGACCACCCCATGAGCCAGGTTGAGCGTAAGGGTCGCCAAGATCCGAGGGTAGCATCCAATGGTCACCCATTTCCTGTGCTATTGCAGGTAGGGCTACGCCACTGTAGAGGCCACCAAACAAATAGATAGCGGCTTTCTGTAACCTCATATTTCTTGGGTTTACTAAAGTATATGCGGCTATACGATGCTTATCTACTGTCCCTGCGGCATCAGTAACAGGATAACCAACCTTTGACCATACTCGTAAAACATCTAGTTCGTTAGCACCCTGATCAGTATTAGGATCATCGGGATTATAACCAAATAACTCATAGAAATTAATAGCATTGGTATCGGTTACATTGAGAATAACATCTCTAGAGTCTGCCACAAAGGTTTGAACTGCATGACCAGCACCAGCACTTGTACAATCTCCTAAGCGATCATTAGCCAACATGGGCCAATCAGTAATACGAGTACCTTGATCATAACTTGCAGGTATTAAAGGAAGGTGTGACCCATCCACATAATCTTCTAATAATAGTGTTCTTGGATCGTGCCTATAAGGCTTTTTACCTAATTTCATGATGGCTTTATGAAAACTCCTAGTGTTATATTTAGTGTATGGCGGAACCTACACAAACTCAGTTTAACACTAGACACGGATGGGTTAAAGTCGTTATCAAAAATTTTGAGAGCGATCCCAAAACCCAACTAAAAATTCACCTTTTCTTTACTTACTTTTGGCTTGTTAATATGGTTGTAGCTTTAAGCTGCTTCATATTTATGCATGGTTTTTGGAGCAAGGCCAGCGTGTTATACCTTGTATTGGTTTCATTATACGCCAACTTTGCCACAGATTACGGTTCGGTATCGGCGGCTGAAGCTGCTCATGGCTACGAAGTAGATATAGAAGAGAAAGACTAATTTTCTTCTAGATGTAGATCTTTTAGCTGTTGTGAATGCTTGGATGTAATACGCTTTAACGTTTCCACATCCTTAGCTAGTTGTTTCAGGGCTTCTGCATTCTCTTTGGTGATCTGAGTATTCTCATTCATTGCATCACGCATACTTTTACCACCATTAGTATGAAATTCCGCATGTATTTCTTCAACCAGTGGTGCCAACTCTGCTACTCGTTTTAGCTCAGGGGCCAACTCTGCATTAGAGTTTACGCCCCTGAACCACACAAACCCTTTGTTGCTTCCTCTATAAAACACACCGATCATCCTCAATATTGAGTAAATTGCTCCGCAAACTGCGGCAACAATAATGATGTCGGCGGTCCATCCATGAACATTGAATGTCGGACCACTAGTTGTTAGGGCAGGAATTAGAAGCATTATTAACCATTTTAGCTTCTATAAGATTATATTTCGCTAAGACAAAGACCAAATTTGGATTATCGCTTTTGATCCGGCCCATTAGCCTATCATAATCCTCATCGTAGTACTCATAAACCTTATAAACGTTATAAGGTAGGTCCGTCCAATAAACTGTTAGCTGGTATATCGACTTGTTCAATTTTCAAGATTTCTTGTACATCATTGTCGTAAATTACATCAACAATATTTTGTCCGGCCATAAAACGTTCATAAGCATCTACTGCATCGTCTGCCTCTACGGTATAGGTAACGTCATATTCTGTCTTAGTATATATATCAAACTGTGGCATTTACTTTTTCTTGTTAGGTTTGTTCTTTACCTTCATAGAAGGATTCTTGGGTAGTTCGTTGATAACGCTATTAGCCGCTTTGATGGCTTGAACTTCGTCACCGGTATCACGCTGAACAGCATTGGCTACCTGCGCCCACTTGGATTTCTGTTTAGAGTTAAGACCTTTATGCTTAGCTCCGGCATCACCGGAGCCAAACTTGCCCTTCTCTAAATCTTCTGCTTCATCCTCAGCCATTAACCTTGATGCTAACGCCCTTAGCAATGCTGGATACAAGGCCAATTGCTAGGGTTACTAACATTGATCCCACATAGCTCCAACTAGTACCGGGCCAGCCAATCTCATGATATAGGCCACCTGAAACTAACATTACTAGCCAGGAGGTGAAGAAGAATCCTCCTACTACTAGTGCTGCAACTAGTACAACTAAAGCGGCACCAATACCTGCTGCCTCTCCATTTGTAAGTCTTGCCTTAACGGTTGTCATAAAATTTTCCTCTTATCTCTCTAGGGTTTTTCTGTTCTGATGGCCCCTCATAAACAATGGCCGTGCCATCGCAATACCAACAAGGGGTACCATCACTATCGTATCCGTGACCATCGCACTCTGGACAGTCTTGCCAATTCTGGTTCTTAGTCGTCCTTTTTCGCATCTGGTGTCCACAGTTCATAAAATATTATGAGGCTAAGGTCACACTCTCCGGTTATTTCACTTGTGCCAAGATTGCGATCTATACCGCAAACGTAGCCGCCTTCTTTCTCTATATTATCAACAAACTTTGCTGCTTCACGTAATAGCTCACCAAAACCTAGCGGCTCATTAGACTCAAATACCTGCGCCAGTACATCTACTGGCCTACCTTTTCTATTCTGCACTATATCCTGCTCCTGCTAGAAGGTCGTCTAAATCGCCCTTCTTAAAATCAATAAATGGTCCGGGGTGTCTAGCTATAGCCACCGCTCTTGCAAGGTTTCTACGGGAAACTGGCGGGGTTATGGGGAGAGCCTGTCTGTGCTGTAGTCTAACCTTTCTAAGATTGCCAGCCTGAATGCCTTCATTGACTCTTTTTATCAGAAGATCAATACAAGTTTTTCTAGCCAGGGGATTGTATCTAACTTTCATTGACAATATGCTCCATATATAGCTTCGGTAAGTTCTTGCGGATTAAGTTGTGGCTTAGGCAATTCATCTGGTGGTTGTACCCCAGCCTGTAGATGTAGCTCATTCCATACTCTTAAGGCATCCTGCTTAGCATGAGGATCCTTAGCTATTCTTTTCTTTAAGCATTCAACTATGAATGCAATATCTCGTTGTTCTAGTTCTAATATATAATTCATCGTGGACCGTAATCTATCGAATCGTAGGTACTAATATCATTATCCCAAATAAGTTTAAATTTAGCTCTAGGATATTGTTTATCGTCGTGGCCTTTTAACTCTATAAGTTCTTTACTCGGTTTCTCCTGATTCTGTCGTTTGGGGAGCCAACTTCCATCCAAGTGCTCTGAGTTCTGATTCACCATAATATTCAAGCTTAACAGGTCCACTTTTATTTAGTAAACCACCACACTTTCCACAGAAAACCAGTTGGAGTTTAGATAGTTCATCATTGGAAACTATTGTTCCACCAATATGAAAATCTAAATCTAGTTCTGAAAATAGGCCAAGAGGGTAAATCTCTACAGGCATATTGTCATTACATGCATAACACATTGCAAATGGAATGGATAAGTTATCTGTTTCAAAGTTTTCCATTACTACTCTATTATCAACCTGGCTAGTTCTTTTACTATGAACTCACTTAATAGTGGAGCATAAGTAACTTCAGTTGCTCCTTTATCATAATATTTATTATGCCAAGGATCAGGTCTTTCACAAATTAATTTACCATCAGAATCTATATATATAACTTCTGAAGTACACATAACGAATTCTTTATTTCGTTGGGCTAAAAACCCTAAGAACTCTACCATGTTTGATATGTTTTTGAATACTAGAACATAATGTGTATCAGTTACTACATTGTATGTTCCGTTTGATTGATCTTTATTGAGTTTCACCTAAAGCCTTTTTAATAGCTATAAGTTTTTCAGGTGGTAAAAGAGATGGATCATATGAAATTTTTACTTTAGAAGCCTTAGGCTTACGTTTTTTTTCTATTTCTCTTACTATAAGAAACTGTCTCAAGAGATAGCTCGTCCCTATTGTTTTTTTTTTTCTTTATTTTCTTAAACCTCTACATTACAAAAGGAATACTGCCGGAGTCGCAGCGTTACCCTTCTTTTACGACTGTCTAAGTTGTCACTCACCAACGTACACCGTGAATATTCCTTACCCACCCTTCATCGAATAATCCTTAAGCCGCATGGAATTTCTCGGCAGACCCGCCGAGGGATAGCCCCCTGTGCTAGCCTGGGCAGTAGGGTCGGCTCGTATCCCCCGGATACAGTCTCGGGATGGCCCCCCGCAATAACATTGGAGGCCAAAATTGATGTATGAGATTCTGGATGAAGCATTCTTCGCTAGCGGTGAGAATAAGAAAATTTACCTAGAGGCGCTTATCCTAGACGAACTAAGGGACGAAGATAGCATTGAGCAAAGAATCCAGTTTCTAACTTGTGCCATAACGATATGCCAGAGGACGTTAACTGAGGCGGACCTAAGAAAGTATCTTATCCTACTTCAAATCTCTCTGGCTGATTATTGGGATGAAGTTAGTTCACAAATGTCTGTGGCTAATGAGCTAGATATCATTAGGGTGACTGAATTTTGGGAGCCATCTCTTATTAGAGCTATTCCAGAACTGAAATTTGACTCAGAGGCCCTAAGCCAAGCTACTCGTATTCTAGAGGAAGCGTGTCTTATGCAGGCGGTACTATGAGTTATTATCACATTACTGTTGGCATCCCTGGCTCTGGTAAGTCCACATGGGTAGCCGAGATGGTTGAGTGGTATATGGTTAGATATGTAGTTTGTCCTGATGAAATTAGGTTACAGTTGACTGGCGATATGTCAGATCAGTCTGCCAATGGCAAGGTATTTGAAAAAGCCCATGCTGAATGGGCTAAGCATGTTTATGATGCCGATCCAGTTATTTTTGATGCCACCAATCTTCTAACAAGATACAGGAAAGAACTCATAGTTCCAATAAAGAGATGGGGCGGCTTGCCTGTAGCTCATATTTTTAATACTGAGTATGAGGTTTGCTGCTACCGTAATACTTTGCGGGATAGAGTTGTCCCTGAAGATGTAATGGAAAAAATGTGGGAGAAGTTCAAGCTGCACGTATCTCCTGAAATATTAGATAGCGAAGGTTGGGAAGTAGTAATTCATGAGTGAGATTCCAGAACATTGGTATCCATATAAGGATAAAGATGGAAAAGCAGTTACTATAACTTGGGATCACATATATGCTATCTGGCACGCCTTCCGTATTTGGCAGGAAGTATATAAAAAGGAAAAGGGCGAATATCCTGATATGAAGAATGCTGCCAACTGGCAGAAGAGTTGTCTATTGCGGAGGCTATTGGTTGATGGCAAACCGCCGCTTCCTGAGCCACCACCGGTATATATGGGCGCACCAGCTTACCATTTAGTAGATGAAGAGTTATGTCCGTATTGTGGCGAGCTAAAGTTAGACCCAGGTGGGATACTAATGGGCAGTATAGTTCCGCCAGTAGAATTTGACCGTTTGTGGACAACTGGTGCCGGGGCACATAGATGGATTAATGGGCAATGGGAAAAGGTAGATACGTCTCATGGCAAGACTTATACCAAGGTTATTTGTAACGAGGATTGGCATCCTCGAAAATAGAGGTATGCTCCGCTAAACTGTTAGTGTGCAGGAAATTAATCTAGGCAGTGCTATCAGCTTAACCGCCCCCGCAAATACTACAAATGTTGTAGTTCAACATGAATGGGGCGATCTAGAGGTAGGGTTTGCGAGTGCTTCGGCAGGCGTTTATACCTATACGCCCAATAGCATTGGTAAATATACAATCTATTTTGTAAAGAATTATAGTTATAGTACAGCAGTAGCTCAGCCTTATCCTAACTTTGTTAACCACCCAACGACTACGGTTGTTAATGGCGTTTTGACAGTCCAAATAGTTACGGCTAGTGGTTCTACGCTTACTACTGGTACATATACAGCAACGGTACTTCAGCGTAATGTGGTTAATGTTGTAACCCCACTAGTAACAGCATCAGATTTCTTCGGTACCTACAGCAATCTTGATAATAGTACCAACGAGAGCAACTTTGCATTTACTGAACGTATCATACGGAAATATGTTCAGCGGCATTGCCAGCAGGATTTCGGTCCCTACATAAACAAAAGTAGGGTCATTCAAGGGGAGGGTAAAGATGACTTACCGCTTCCGTATTCGCTGCTAGCCTTAAATGATATTGCAGACTCGTTCGGGAATGACCTTACAATATACGTTGATACTGATTTTGTATCTCCTTGGTTTATACATCATCGTCCTGACGTTTTATTTGTGGATTCGTCGGTGGATTACAGTTTTATTGATCGTAAGTCTGATGTCACTATTCGTGGCTATGATTTTTTTAGTAAAAAGTTAAACTATACGGTCACAGCAGATTGGGGTTTCTATGACGTTCCTAATGACGTTATAGATGCCTGTAAGCTTCTGATTGCAGATACCTATACAGGAATTTCTGCGCTAATTAGGGCTGGGATAGATCAGGCTCAGCTAGGGGATTATAGCTTTAGGGTTAATCCAATGATGGCGGGCAGTACAGGTAACCTACTGGCTGATGAACTACTGTCCAATTACGTACTTATTAATATTGGGCTGGCCTAATGGTTACAGTAGGCTTTTTTCCACTGACCTTTCAGGCTACTGTTCAGCAGGAAACTGTGACTTATGCTGCTAATTCAGGTCAGCAGTTTAAGGCGTGGACTACTGTAGGCACATATAACTGTGCATATATGGAGAATCGTGGTAGTAGAATCACGAATCCAAGAGAAGAATATGAAGCAATTAATGCTGTATATTTTGATCCGTCAGTGCCTATACAGGCAGGATATAGGATCATAAACATATCAGATATGAATGGCGCTGTAATTTATGGTGGACCATTTATTGTCTTAAGTGTAAAGAAAATGGGTGGCTTGGGCGGTTTGATGCATCATAAGACCTGTATGGTTACTGGCCCCACAGGTGGTAGTTTGTAATGCCTAATTATGTCACTGGTAGTGGTATTGACTTTATCTATACTTTTAATCAGTATACGAGTCAAATTATAGATCAGAATGTTGCTGATACTACTGGCACTAATCCAGGGGGTGGTTTGAGTTTACAATACTATCCCGGTAAATTTGCAGGAGAATCTGCGCCAGATACTTTTATAGTCTATAAAGTCTTACCATATACTGATCGTGAATTCTTTATGGTTCACTGGGATAAGTTAGAATATAAAGTTTATAGTGTTAACTATGACACTCTACATAGAGTGATGGATACACTACTTATAAACTTGAATATCAATATTCTGTTTGAGCAAGCTAACCTAGATGCGGCACCACTCCCAACTTTCCTAGCTTCAGGATATAGACTCATGGGCTGTTTCGTCCGCATAATAGATGAGGACGAGGATATTTATATAGAGGGTAATAATTATTGGATGGGTATGATCCAGTTCAACCTGATCTATACTTATATTGCGACAACGATTAGTAACTCACAAGCTGCATATATAGGAGCCTAAATGCCCTGGGAAGTTTTAACTACAGATAACAAGCGGTTCAATCAAGAAGATTCGTGGACCCATTTAATGAATTATTGTAATTCAAAAAAGGTGGGAATACGTAAGATGAAGCTCTTTCTAGAAGATAGTGTGCTTCATCTGCCAGAGAATGCTGAGGGCTATTGGGTAGCTACTTCTATGAATGCATTAATGTCGGGACCAAGAGCGCATAAATATGGTGCGGGCTTTGTACAAGGTGACACTGTACGTATAGCCTGGTTATCCTATGATCCAACTGGTAGGGTAATTAGAGAGAGCGAAACTCGCCATATTGCCAACGAGAAACAGATAATTTGGAGGCCCGACTGTAGGGACCGGCTGTTGATACGCTAGGTGGTATGAGCAATTCACAGCAGAGACAGCGGGTTATTAGCCTGCTTACAAGAGCAAGAGATTTAATCCAGAACAGTGGTTGGTGTACCGATACCTTTCAGAAGAAGGTAAATGGTACCACTCATTATTGTGCTTTAGGCGCTCTAGACAAGGCTTTTAATGGGCGTACTAATACTACTACCTTTATTGAGGCCGAAGATCTACTAAGAGAGGCAATGGGTGGCAGTATTGTTCGTTTTAATGATGAGGTAGCCGGTCGTGCCAATGGTGATCGTAGATATGTTATCAGAGCGTTCAATAGAGCAATTAATCTAGCCACCCGGTAATGGGCGGTTTGAAAAAGAGGAAAGCCTTGGCTCGTTTGGAAGAGCGTATGAAGGCTTATGAACTCACCGTAAAAGATAAAAATAAGGTAAATGCTTATCATAAACCTGGCTCACCGGGTAAGAAATACTAGATGAGTGTGCTATACTAGAGATTGCGGGCCACTACGTGGGTCGTTATAGTTACGTAAATTACTTAGTAAGTTAGTTAATTAATGTTACGAAGGGAGCCGCAAGGCTCCCTTTGCTTTATCTATACTTAAATGCCATAATTGGATAGCGGAAAATCCGCAATTTCTTTTACGGTGATGTAGATGACTAACCCTGGTAAAATCGGACCAGTTATTAACCAAAGAGTCCCTAGCGATATATTTGATCGTCAGGCAGGGTGGGGCCATAGTGCTACCACACAATTAAACTTTGCAAGCGGTTCAAACGTAACCGTTCAGGCTGTATGGAATGATCCATACCAGCAGTTCCAGACTGGTGATGCTAATGATATTACTGGTGCTCAGTCTATTCAGATTCCACAGATTGGTAGCAATAGCGATTTAGGGTTTGATCAGGCTCAGCAGACGAGTGCTGCGGTAGCTAGAGATGGTGTTGTTTCAGCAGTAACGACTGGGATTACTCCACCAACGGCTTCATTCAACTCAACCTATAACGGTACTACTACGTCACAGACCTATTCCACTCTAGCTGCAAAGCAGTCATATACCGTAAACTACGGTGGGACCGCACAGCTTGGTAATACTGATCAGCAGCAGGGTAGTTTTGCTACTGTCCTGGCAGATAGATTTTGGGGCTTTGGTCATGGTAGTGCAACTACTTATGGGCAGGCTTATAATACTAGCACTACTATTGCCGTGAGTGCTCCTGGGCTTTCTACTTATGCCCAGCAGCCATACGATGCTACTCCTAACGATGCTAATTATCAGCCAATTCTTCCAAGTCCACTGCTTGGTCAGCTTCTAACTAGCCATAATGTTGGTGGGACTAGTCAGTACAGCATTTATAATGCTGCTAATGCTCCACTAAGAATTGTTGCTGCCTCATCAGGTCAAGCACTTAGCTCAACGGCTTCAATAATTTGGGTTAGTGCTAACCCAGCAACCAATGGTTTTACCGCTTCTGGTACGCTGGCTGTGTTTAATCCATATACTGATGAGACTGTGTTTGTAACTTATACCAGCACTCAGGGTGGCGCTTCAAACAACTTCCAGGGTTGCACCTACACTGGTACGCCATTCATTCTTCAGACTGGTATGTATGTCTATCAGGCCACGACTTCCACCAATATCAACGAGCCTGTTGCTTCTTACCTTGACCCAGCATGGGGCGGGGTTAACGACAGAACGACCGGTTGGGGTCATACCAATAATCCTGGTGGTACTGTTTCAATGGCAGGTCAGACAGTTAATCTTCCTGCAATGCACGATTAAAATTTATAACCCAACATTGAGTACCCGGCTCTCCATAGCCGGGTATTTTTTTTGGGTGTAAAATAGTGGTATGGCAAGTGAGCAGAACCACATGCACGTTCTTGGGTTCTACGAGTGCCCGAACTGCGGATTCCAGTACATAAGAAACACAGATGAAGTAGCTATCTGGATCAATGCAGACGATTATCTACAGCTAGTACAGATACACTGTAATCAATGTAATACGCTCATTGAGGATAATATTCCCTTTTTTGAAGTAGCAGCTTTCAGGAACCATGGTGTTAAACTGAAAGAGTTCAATGATCATTTTCATAAACTAACTGAACAAGATATAGAGTCTTGGGATATAGAGAAAGAGCTAAAGAGTGTTTTCGGGAAAATTTAAGGATATAAAGTTTGGAGATGTAGTATATCCTGAATTAGAAGCCAAGGATGGCGAGGTACCTGAGGGTATTGGGTTAGGATTCTTCGGGCCATCAGATATTGATGATGCTGATAGGACTGATCCTAGACCACCAGTAGATCCTAAAAAACTTTCTATAAGTTTTAATGGAACTATTGCGGGGATAGGAATGAATGTTGGTTATGGTTATGCAGGTCAGCAACTTATAGAAGCGTGGCAGGCAGAAAGAATCCCTGTATGGTGGTCCAAGCATGATTGTCCTATAGCTATTAGTCTAGGGCAGCCGTGGGGATATAACTGGCAAAAGAGTAGTCAATATAAGATTGGTTATTCAGCTTGGGAGTCTACCGAAATGCCATTCGGCTGGCTAAGAGTCATGGAAGAGATGGACGAAATATGGGCACCAAGTGCAGCTAATATTGAATGGTTCAAAGCTAGCGGGCTAGAGAAGCCTACTAGAGTTTTACAACATGGGATTAATAGAGAACATTGGCCCGTACAGAAACGTAAGCCATCAATGCCATTTACCTTTTTGCATGTAGGTTGTGACTCTAAGCGTAAGGGTGGAGATATTGCTTATACAGCGTTCAAGGAAGCATTTGGTGATGATCCTTATGTTAAATTGATATTAAAAGGCCGTCCCGATTTTAAGACCTATGGAAGCAACGTACAGGTCATAACTTCTGAGTTGTCACAGGAGTCACTAACAAATCTATATCTCGCCTCACACGCCTTTCTAGGGTGCTCTCGGGGGGAAGGGTTTGGGTTACCGGCATTCCAAGCTGCGGCAACAGGTATGCCAACATTAGCAACTAATTGGGGTGGCCAATTAGAATATAAAGACTTCGTATGGCCTATAGGATACGAACTTGTAGACTGTCAGTTTGAACCACACATTGGTCATGGTAAATGGGCGGAACCAAAGGTAGAAGATCTTGTGTTGTGGATGCAGTACTTCTCAGATTCTCCAACCTATTTCTTTACCCATGCCTATAACAAAGCAAAGAGGATGGATAGGGAATTCTCATGGAAGGCAATCGCTAAAAAAAGTATTGGCTGGCTCCAAGAAATCTTCGCCAGCCGCTGCGCCTAGAACCTCTGCCTGGTAAAATGGAACTACTTACGAAATAAGGATAACCCCTTCCGAGGGGTTCTCCTTTTTTTGTACCCATTTTTTAAGTTGGAGAGAATGCGTTGTCACAGTCTGTAGTCAAACACGCCCCAAAGTGGGGGCCGCTAGGGGAAAAAGTTTATAATCGTACTTATCAAAGACCAGGGGAGACTTGGGAAGATACAGTAAGAAGAGTAGTAAATGGTAATTGTAATTTTGTAGGTCCACAGTATATAGAGAAAGATGAACGTGAAAAATTATTTGACCTTATTTATGATTTTAAGTTGCTGCCAGGTGGGAGGCATCTTTGGGCTACAGGCATTCGTGAGGGTAAAGAGTTCATCAATAACTGTTTCGTTGTGGGCTTCGACCGTAATCCATCTAATCACTTTACATTACTCTTCGATCTTCTTATGCAAGGCGGGGGAGTAGGAGCTAATTATTCCAATCGTTATCTAGATATATGTGCGCCACTAAATCATCACGCTGAGGGTGTAGAGTTACGCATTAAGTGTGACCCAAGCCATCCAGATTATGCTGAGGTAGAGCACCATGTTTATAAACAACCAGCTATTCATCTTAATAGTGGGGGAGCGGGTGGACAAACAATAGTTGCTGATTCCAGAGAAGGTTGGGTTAATGCTCTACGGCGTGTCTTTTGGGCACACCAACATCAGTATTCAACCATGACCATTGACGTGTCTCAGGTACGTTGTAGAGGCTCAGAAATCAAAGGCTTCGGTGGGATAGCTTGCGGGCCAGGACCATTAGTCGAGATGCTTGTGGCCGTTAATGAATATCTTAACAAGGTTGATTCATACATTACTGGCTATGATGCTATGTGTATTGATCATGAAATAGCACGCTGCGTGGTCAGTGGTGGAGTAAGACGGTCCAGTAGAATGGCTATGAAGTCATGGCTGGACGACGATATCTTAGACTTTATTCATTGCAAGTCTGGTGGTCTTAATCACTGGACCACCAATATCTCAGTAGAGATTGATGATGAGTTTTTCATTGCATTGAATGACCCGGAGCATCCATACTTTGAGCAAGCAACGCAGGTAATGTCTAACTGTGTTACGGGAATGTTACGAGATGGTGAGCCAGGATTCTTTAATCGTTCCTTAGCCTCTATCAATGATGAGAACATTATCGGTACAAATCCTTGCGGGGAGATAACTTTAGAGTCAGGCGAGGCTTGTATTCTTGGTCATGTTAATCTTTCAGCGTTTGATTCAATAATTGATCAGTTAGAAGCATTCAGGCTCATGACTAGATTCCTTATCAGAGCTACATTTGCTAAGATGCCAAATGAGGAAGTTAAAAATGTAGTAAATCGTAACAGGCGTATTGGTGTAGGCTTTTTAGGCTACCAGGAATGGTGCTTATCTAAGGGTATTAAATATTCTAACTCTGTAAATAGTCCATATGTAAGAGAATCTTTGAGGCTATTCAAGGAAGTTGTGGACCAGGAGAAGCGTGCTTATGCTGATCAGCTTAAGATCCCGGTGCCAGTAAAGGGTACATGCGTAGCTCCTACAGGTTCTATTAGTAATCTGCCAGGTGTTACAGGTGCTTTTCAAACTATCTATCGGAAGTATTTTAAGCGCCGGATCAGATATCAAGATAATCATCCAGAGTTTTTAGCTCAGGTGGCTGCTGGGGCTGAATGGGAAACTGATGTTACAGACCCTTCTGGACATACAAAGATTATAGTAAATTATTGTAAAGATAATATTCTAGATTCATATGATGAAAGATTAGTTGAGGCCGCAGACGAAGTACCGTTAGAAACTTATTTAGCTATACAGGCTATGGTACAAAGAGTCTATGCAGATAATGCTATATCTTTTACTATAAATATTCCTCCTGAGAAAATACTTCCAGAGCAATTAGAGGCGGCTCTAAGACATTATCTACCTAAGCTTAAAGGAACCACTATTTTTCCAGATCTTAGTAGGCCACAGCCACCCTTTGAAAAGATAAGCAAGGAAGAGTATGAAGCTCATCACGGGATAGTTTCTCAGTCAGAACTAGAATGCTTAAATGGAGCTTGTCCCATACGGTAAACTAAAAATGTGCATCCAATTTACTGGAATACTGTAAGTATCGGCCAGCACACCGGTTATGGTAAGGCTGGCAAACAATTAGCATTACACATGACAAAACATGGGGCTACCTGGGAACCTTTTGGTCCGGTAGCCCTTAATTTTTGTATGCCCCCCGAGTATTATTTTTCTGATTTCACCATAGGATATACACCATGGGAAACCACTGAGATACCAGGCAACTGGAAGAATAATCTCATGAAGGTGGATGATATATGGGCTACATCAGAATTCGTAGCTGAGGTATTTCGTCAGAAAACTAAACGGGAAAATATATTCGTATTACCTCATGGCATAGAAAACTTGTGGCAACCCAAGCGTAGAGAAGCAACGGAACCATTTATATTTCTTCATATTGGTGGGGATGCTACTCGTAAGGGTAGTGAAATTATGCTACAAGCGTGGCACAAGAAGTTTGGGGGCCGCAAGGATTGTCAGCTTATCTTTAAAACTAATAGATTCGTGACGGCTAGAATATACGATAAGGAAGGTTCAATTATAGCTTCTCCATCAACATATCCTAATATACGTATTTTAGATAAAGTATTTACAGAGGATCAGATGTTGGAGCTATTCTATAACTCACACTGCCTGGTTACTACATCTAGAGGTGAGGGCTTTGGTTTACCACCATTTGAGTTTATAGCTTCTGGTGGACCATGCATATTGCCTGCGGCTACAGGAATGAAAGAGTTTAGTCGCTTTGGCTGGGAGTTAAATAATCTCACATTGGTAGATTCTACTAACCAGAGAGAGCATCCAGGTAAATGGTTAGACTTTGATGTTGATGAGATTATTCATAATATGGAAGTTATATTAGCTGATCCACAAGCAGCTTTTGATAAGGCATTTCAGAACGGTAAACAGCTACATGAAGAGTATGGCTGGGATGGAGTTGCTAAGAAGGCTTTGCAAAGAATTGAGCAGGTAGTAAAATAGGGGCTAAAATTATTACATGCCTCTTTATAAGCCTAAAAGAACTTTAATAGCTGACAACGTACCATACGGAGTTTGCTTATGGAAACTGCCTGACGGTCGCTATGTACAGAATGCTAATCAGGATTATCTTAACTGTGCAGGTAAGGTAGGAGATAAGGTCGTTGAGGAAAAGATGCGGGCCGCAGCTAGATCCCTTGGCATAGAAGGTGGAATTGCTTGGTGGATGCCGGGCTTTAGACAAATATCTCAAATGGAGTGGGACGATCAGATGGAGCGACTACAGGATGGTAAGACTCCTGACCTAGCTGACGTTTATAGAGAATTAAATGGCGGATGGTAATGCCCTAGAAAAAGTTGAAGTAGTGCCGGATACACCGATCATAGATGGTGTTAGTTGGCAGGAAACAACTATGTCAAGAAGCTTGGCAAAGGTGGAGGACCCCTTTGTCCATATTAAACCTGTCACTCGTAAGGATAAAGCTGAGGCCAGAAGGCTTATAAAGAGATATCAGGGTGACAGTGGAGCACACGCTAAATATCTAACCATTGAGCAAATTAATGGTTACATGCTTTATAGATTGGCGTGGCCTCCATATAATCTTGACTACTTAAACTTCTTAGCCACAGAGGATCCAACTCATCATGCCTGCATTATGACCAAGGCATATAATATTGTTGGCGCTGGATATATGTGGAAGGAAACTAAGAAAGTCGAAATGATGCGTCAGGATGCTATGCAGACTGATCAGTATAATAAGCGGCTTCAATCTTATAATACTCAGGTTATGATGAATCAGCATGAAGCTGATGAGGCTACGGCAGCTTCTAAGGTTAGCCCATTAACCGGTATGCGTACTACAAAGGTACAGCCAAAGCCGGTACCAAAGCCTACTCCTGAGTCAATGGACCAGAAAGTTCAGAAGCTTGCGGCTAAGCTGATACGAGCACAGTTAAATCTTGAGGAAACTATTGAGAGTCTTAATCAGGAGGATCCTTTCCTAGAAACATTACTCAAGGTATGGATTGATGTTGAGTCTATAGGTAATGGTTACATTGAAGTTGGGCGGAATAATGATGGCTCCATAGGTTATGTAGGTTATATTCCTGCATATACTATGCGGGTAAGAATTGATCGGGACGGTTTTGTACAGTGGGTACTACCTGGCTACGTAGGTCCACAACCCATGGGTCTGCAAGGCCCATATCCTGGTCTGACTTTCTTTAGGAATTTTGGGGATACAACTACGCCAGATATCTTTGGCAAAGATCCTCGTCCTAATGAAATATTGCATATCAAGAAGCACACTGCGAAATCAGTTTACTACGGTATTCCTGATATTGTGCCTGCTTTAGCGTCAGTGGTTGGTGACCGCTACGCCAGAGAATACAACTTGGATTACTTTGAAAATAAGGCGGTCCCTAGATATGCATTAATTGTGAAGGGAGCGAAGCTCAGCGCTGCGGCTGAGAAAAAGATACTTGATTACTTTAGAAAAGAAGTTAAGGGACGCCATCATGGCACTCTCTACATTCCTGTACCTGCATCTATTGGTGGAACAGTAGATGTAAAGCTAGAAGCTATTGAAGCTGATATGCAGGATGGTTCCTTCTCAGAATATAGAATGGTGAACCGTGGTGAAATAGCTATGTGCCACAGAGTACCCATCACGAAGCTAGGTGCCGGTGGTGGAGGTGGAGGTGGTAGTGCAGGTCATCAAGCACAAGGTAGAGAGGATTCAAAGAACTTTGATGAGGCTTTAGTAGGTCCAGAGAAGCGTAGATTTGAATATAAAATTAATAGAATTATTGAAGAGTTCACTGATATGTTTAAATTTAAATTCAATGAGTATCAGATTGATGATAAAGATACTATCAGTAGAATTCAAGATAGAAATATCAGAAATGGTCAGGACAGTCCAAATGAAGCACGAATTGAAAGAGGAAAACTTCCAAGACCAGGAGGGGATGAATATCTTAATCCCACACAGCAAGCTATTGGAGATGCAAATCTCAATATTACGGGAGCTACAGAAATGGGAGGGTCCAGTGCAGCTAACGGACCAAACTCTAATACCGATACTACAGTCCCAGGTAGCGGTAATCCAGGTAGACCTAGACAAACTACGGACGGGTCACCAAAAAATGCTAACCCTTCTAGATCGCCAGTAAGGCCGGTCAATAGAGCATCGCAAGGATCGAAAGGGGGTCAAAGCACTCCGTTGCCCACTAACCGTAGGTAATTTATAATAAGTTTCATGGACCTTCAGCCACTAGACGTTTCTTTAGACAACGACCGCCTCTCTTTCTTTATTCCTTTTATGAAGGTTGATCAGAAAGAAAGAACTGTACAGGGATTTGCGACCCTAGATAATATAGATAATGCCGACGATATTGTAGACTCAAATGCTTCTATGGAGGCATTCAAGGCATGGCCCGGCAACTTACGAGAAATGCATCAGAAAGTTGCTGTAGGTAGAGCACTTACCGCTAGCCCACGACAGTATACAGATGATGAGGGTAATACTTATAATGGTATTTGGGTTAAAGCCCGTGTCTCACAAGGGGCGGAAGATACGTGGCAAAAAGTTCTTGATGGCACTCTAACTGGCTTTAGTGTCGGTGGGGCCATACAAGAAACGAAACGTGAACTGCTCAAAGGCAAGCCGGTAAGACGAGTAACGAAGTACCGTCTGAATGAGCTATCTCTAGTAGATGCTCCCTGCAATGGCCTAGCCACCTTTAGTCTTATTAAAGATATTGATGGCGAATCGGAGTTCACTGATATTGTAGAGAAGGTTAGCTTTGATGCTGCTACTCCGATATCTAAGTTCCTACCAAAAAAGGTGCGGCAGCGTGAATCCGTTGCCGGTAAAGCTTTGGGTCCAATTCAGACTCAAGATCATGTGGACTATGCAGCGCATCTAGTGAATGATGCAAAAAATCCAGAATCGTTGCGGGCACATATAATTCATTCCACCAATTCATTAGGGCTTAGACTCCCTGCTGGTTGGGACAATAGCGAGAGTATCAAAGATATGAAAAAATTTACAGATGAACCGCTCATTAAAGATGCGGACGGCGATGATGATGCATCGTCTATGGACGAATGCAAGGGTTGTGATAATGAAACAGATCACATTAATGCTGCTCAGGCACACTTAAGGGAAGCCGCATCCAAAGCTGGTGCTCGTAATGATCATAGTGCTGCTGCCGACCTGCATAATCACGCTGCTGACTTGGATTATGCCAAGCAGAAAGCAATGCTTGCTCATGTGAAAGATATGGGTAAGTCAATAGAAGATATGTCTTTAGAAGATTTGGAAAAGGCTGTACTTACATCAAAAGCACGTAATGCGCTCCCTAAGTCTGCATTTGCGTATGTAGATGAAAATGGTAAAGGTCATTTTCCAATTCATGATGCGGCGCATGTTCGCAATGCGTTAGCACGGTTAAATCAGTCACCATTCGGTCCTAAGGCAAAGCCTGCCGTGATGGCTGCTGCTAAGAAATTTGGCATAGAAACAGATGATGATGGTGGAGATACCTCCAAGTCCAACGATGTTTCGACAGAGAAAGAAATTGATGCTAAAAATGAAGATGAGAATCTTCTACAAAAATTCTTAGCCATCGTCAAGGGTAGCGAACTTAGTAAGTCCCAAGATGATACAAAATCGAAGGAGGATATGGAATCCGAAATGGATAGTGAAGAGTTTGCAAAGGCCCTTGAAGGATTCGGTGCCGATCTAAATAAGACTCTCAAGAAAAAGCTTAGTTCTATGAGTGAGGAACTTGAGAAGTCAAATGCGACTTCAGAGGCCGCTTTAGCCGAGCTTAAGGATGAGTTAACCAAAAAGATAGAGGAACTATCAAACCGTATGGACGGTATTGAGTCCTCAGGTGCTATTAAGAAGTCCGGTGAGGGCGATGGTGCTGAGAAGCTTGAGAAGTCAGACGAAGGGGATGCCGGTCTATGGGCCGACGCTATTGTACCCTCAATGATTAAAGAAAGATTTTCCGGTTTACGGTAAATAGGGGGTGTAAGAAACAATGGCTTTAACTACAGAGGAACTACTTGAAAAGGTACTACAGACTTCTACCATCGGTGCTGGTGGTGGTGGTATTCTTACTCCCTTGCAGGCAGATCGTTTCATTGACTATCTATGGGATCAGACGGCATTAACGTCTATGGTTCGTAAGGTTAAAATGACCAGACCTAGCCAGGATATTGATAAGATGGCAATTGGTCAGAGACTAGCCCGGAAAGCAACTGAAGGTGTCGATGGCACTGTTCAGAACGATCCGGTCTTTTCAAAGATCAGTATGACCACTGTCAAAATCCGGTTAGACTGGGAACTAACGACTGAATCCCTAGAGGATAACCTTGAGGGTGAGCAGCTAGAAGATCACGTAGCTAGAATGATGGCTACGCAGCTAGGTAACGATCTTGAGGATCTTTATATTAACGGTGATACTTCTACGTCTGATCCACTACTTCAGTCCTTAGATGGTTTTATTAAGCGGTGCCTAAATGGTTCACACCTATTTAGCTACGGTGGAGCGGTCATGGACAGACCATTCTTCAATACCGTTGTTAAATCAATGCCAAGAAAGTACCTTTCACGGAGAGGTGATCTGCGAGGGCTAACTTCGCCAGGTCTACTACAGGACTTTCTAAATGCAACTGCTGCTAACTCAAACGATAGATTCTTCAACCTGCCAGAATCGAGTTACCTCGCTCCTGGTGGTGTAGCTGGTCAGGGTGGTGGCTCAATTGCCGTCCGTCCATTCGGTATCCAGCTTGTTGAAATCCCTCTATTCCCTGAGAATGCTGCGGGTACCTATTCAGGTGCATCTGGCAACCATGGGTACTTTGTCTGGACGTTCCCACAGAACTTTATTGTGGGCGTACAGAGAGAAGTCGTGGTCTATAGAGAATTCAAGCCCAAGAAAGACTCAATTGAGTACACGGTTTATACCAGAATCGCTAATCAGATTGAGAACCTTGACGCTGCTGTTCTTGGTTACGATCTAAAACTTCAGTAATATTAATATATACTGCAAACGAGCGGGGGATGAAGCCCCCGCTTTTTTGTGCTATACTATAATTACCTACCGTGGAGCAGCCTGGTTGTGCTCGCCTGTCTCATAAGCAGGAGGTCGTCGGTTCAAATCCGACCGGGAGTACCGCAAGTCATAGTTGCATAATGGTAGTGCGCTTGCCTTCCAAGCAAGCGGTGAGGGTTCGATCCCCTCTTATGACTCTATGAGACTTACACTAGTCCGATGGCATCGACATTATTTTGTTTGAACCATGCGGGCTTGGTGTAGTGGTAGCACAATGGCTTCCAACCCCATTAGCAAGCGTTCGATTCGTTTAGCCCGTGCTGTGGCCTAAGGCAAATAGTGCGCCGCTGGGTTGTGGCCCCAGTGTAAGAGAATGCAAGTTTCTCAGGTCACCCTTAGTTGGGTAGTATTGGAGTACCAGGAACAGTCTGTTGTACGTTTACTTTAACGTAGCCAATAGGTTCGGGTGCAATATACTTAGAAGCTTGGTCGGGGGGACTATTAGAATTCCCGCCACCATAATTATTAAATACCGTAACCCATGCTGTACCAGTACCAACACCAGTTACAAGCCCTGAGGAATTAACTGAGGCTATATTGGGAGCTTCTGAGACATAGGTGTAAGAGCCAGGGGCGGCAGCACCGGCACCTGTAGATATTGTGACAACGCTTGGCACAATTAGATGGGTCTGTCCCACACCTGAAAGGTTAACAACTTCGGAGTTGGTAAAATCGGTAGGCATACAAATATTTTATCAGCAACGGTATAATAGGGCTATGAAGCAGAAGCTATATGATCAGAATCGTTTACTATTTGATGCCAAAGAGCTATTAGATGCCCGCCATAATAAGGGCAAGGTGCTCATGAAAATGATTCCGGCAGACAATGCACAGACTACTCCTGCCAGTTTGACTACGCCAGATGGCGTTACCTTTTATAAGGAACATCCATATCAGTATGTAACTCAGGAAGAGTCAGATAGATTGCGGGGCCAGAGAATGCCTAGATTTATTCCCGCCACTAAAGAAGAACTAGAAGAGTATTACAGAGAATGATAGATAATAAGCTTTATTACCGTCCCACATATGTGTTCTTTGATATAGATACTAAGGAACGTATAGAGTTCTTAGAAGCTGGTGAGCACTATATTATCATGCCTAATCAGTTCTTAGTACCAATGGACCACAACGAGGACACAACCATACAGGATCATTTTCTGTATGTATTTGTTAGGAAAGCAAACCCTTCACAAATTTCTGAGCTTCAAAGTCTGAAGCGCTAGCTACATGAGCACCGCCATGGCCTCTATGGTGAAAGCTACATAGCCATTGAAAGTTAGCTTCACTCTCAACCCATGCACCTACTTCATTAGGGTTAGAGATACCAGGGTAGAACTTTTCTAGCACATCAAAGCTGACGCCATTAGTTAGAGCAAACTCAATATGAGCGTGGTGTAGTTCTAGCTGATCCGTACATTGAGTTTGTGAGGCGGTTCCAAAGAAGGCACACTTAGCTGTAGCTTTATGTGTTTTTTTATAATGATTAAAATCAATATAGTGCGGATCAGACTCTCTAGGCCCATGTTCTGGATAGTGAACTAAATAAGTATGGGTAACTTTTTGTTCATGTTCGTCAACCATACTAAAATTATATTATGGCAAAGGTAAATGTAGCCAATTCAGCATTCAAATTCACCTGGGATGATACCGGTGTTACTAACTTCCTAAGGGAGTTACAGACTACTGCCATACGTTTCGATGCTGCCGTAGTGCAGATCTATGCATATATAGAAGAGATGTTGCTGCCAATGATTCAGAACACTATTAAAGGTGAGCTTCATCCAGCTAATTTTGCTAACTTCATGGCACGTAGAACCAAGGTCACAGTTAATTTTGAGGATAAATTATTAAAGGTTACTGTTGCAGGTAAGTTAGAGAGTGAGTTGCCAGATGATGGTGACAGTGATCGTCAGGGTACTGGTGGTCCCTATAATTTATGGGCCGTTCA
>Ga0335069_10002482_pt1 | contig 28435 bp, 27 predicted proteins | sample Lox_Sample_11_FD_206714 | JGI IMG/M metagenome (GOLD analysis project Ga0335069, IMG submission 206714) | Soil microbial communities from Loxahatchee National Wildlife Refuge, Florida, United States - Lox_Sample_1.1 | ecosystem: Environmental > Terrestrial > Soil > Wetlands | place: USA...
TAATCTCGATCCGCTGGTAGTTATCGACTTCTTCCTTTCCGAAACGGCGGAGCGCGCTGATGTGGTTCTCCCAGGAACAGTATGGTGTGAGGACGAAGGCACCACGACCAATCTCGAAGGACGCGTCATCAAGATTAACCGCGCCGCCGCACCTCCCGGAGAGGCTCTGCCCGATTGGCTAATCGTGACGGAACTTGCTCGACGTCTGGGGCGAGGCCGTTACTTCGAATTCAATTCCAGTCGCGATATCTTCAGCGAACTGCGGCGAGCTTCGAAAGGAGGCGTTGCAGATTATTCCGGCATCACCTGGGAAAAGATCGATCAGCAGAGTGGCGTTTTCTGGCCCTGTAAGAGCGACGAAGACCCAGGGTCTCCGCGCTTGTTTGCCGAACGCTTCGCGCATCCCGACGGACTGGCACGATTTCATCCGATTGAGTATCGGCCCGCCGCTGAGGAACCCAGCGAAGCGTTCCCGTTTCGGCTCACCACCGGCCGCGTTGTGTATCACTATCTCAGCGGAAACCAAACCCGTCGCCTTGGCTTCCTGAACAGTCAGGCTCCTGAGCCTTGGGTCGAAATACATCCGAAAGCAGCAGCGAAACTTGGAATCGCGCACGAAGATCGCGTTCGCGTGCGAACGCCGAGAGGCTCGATGGAGGTCAAGGCCGTTGTCGCACCGACGATCAGACCAGACACGTTGTTCATTCCGTTCCACTATGGCCACCGGCAGGCCGTCAATCAACTCACGAATCCGGCGGTTGAACCAACGGTAAAAATTCCCGAGTACAAGGCGTGCGCGGCAACGATCGAGCGCATTGACACGCCGTTGCCAAGTTCACCACAGCACGCGATAGAAAACTTCACAGCCGAAAACGCCCCGCGAATGTTCCCTTACACGGTCGGCGAAACCAAAACGCCCCGGGAAAAACATGGAAAGGAGTTCTAGGCAAGACGGCCACCCATTATGTCGATCGATACCCTGTTCGTGGATCCTTCGCGCTGTATCGGCTGTCGTGCCTGCGAAGCAGCCTGCCGGGAATGCGACTCGCACAAAGGCGAGAGCATGATCATGGTCGACTTCATCGACCGTACTTACAGCGTTGCGACGCAGCCGACCGTTTGCATGCACTGCGAAGATCCGGTCGCTCCTTGCGCACAGGTTTGTCCGGTGATGGCAATCCTCATTACGCCCGAAGGGGTTGTGCAACAGGCGGACGCTTCGCGCTGCATCGCATGTCGCAACTGCGTTTACGCCTGTCCGTTCGGCGTGCCGAAAATAGACCTTTCCGCTCGCCTCATGAAGAAGTGCAATCTCTGCTATGACCGCACCTCGCAGGGACTACAGCCTTGGTGTGCCCAAGCATGCCCAACGGATGCGTTGTGGTACGGGACGTTCGAACAATTCGCGACGGAGCGCCAGGGAAAGGCGATTAGACAGACGCAATTTGGCACGCAGGAGGTACGGACACGGGTCTACCACGTACTGCCCACTTGGACGAAAGGCCTCGAAGTGGCTGAGCCGAATGTGACCGAAAACACAGTCGAGGCTGTGCAGGATCAGGAGGAACCATGGATAGTGTAGACAACGCGACCTCAATTCAGAATTCGCCCGATACCAGCGACTCGCAACAGAAACAGTGGCGGTCTGAGTTCCCGTACCACTGGGACGCAGACGAGTTGGTTTCGCGTCGCGATCTGCTGCAGTTTGCGGTCTACACCTCGGGCACTTTGTTTGCCGCTACAGCGCTGCTCGCAATACTCGGGCGCCTTCACACCCAGCAAGAATATCCTTCCAAACAGATTGCGAGTGTCGATCAGGTTCCTGTTGGAGAAGGGTTGTACTTTGAGTATCCCGGGCCGAGAGACCAGGCCGTCCTCCTTCACTTACAGGACGGGAATTTCGTTGCATACAGCCAGGTTTGCACCCATCTTTCATGTTCGGTTTACTACCAGCGGGACAAGGAGCGGCTTTTCTGCCCGTGTCACGAGGGGGTATTCGATCTCGCAACCGGGCAGCCCACCGCGGGTCCGCCGGTTCGTCCTCTTCCGAGAATTAAGCTGCATCAAAATGGAACAAACCTCTACGCCGTTGGAGTGGAGGTATGACGACTCCTCTGCGCAAAACTTTCCCGGCCGGTCATGAGCTTCGCAGGGCCGCAGTATCACCGCCTGGAGAAAACGGATTGGTGTCCGCCGGACTCGCCATCGGTATTCTCCTGATGGGCATTCAGCTGTGGATCTTGACGGTGGCGTTAGAACACTTCCAACAGCATGAATATCCGCCGATTTACGCTCTCGCTGGAGTCTCGGCATTGATTTTCGCTGGAGGCATATTAATGCTTTGGCTATTACGAAAGACACCCGCGATACGCCGAACTTCTGTTCCGAGTTCTTCGACTGATGAAAGCCCGACCGCAGGCTGAGCCCGCATGGCCAGTACATGACTCGGAGATTCCGTGAACGAAATCGACCGTAACAGAGATTCGGGGATAAGTGACCGGCGCGCGGTGACTCGCTACCGCATCGATCGCCTTCATCCGATTGGCGGCGAAATGTCCGACATCGTCATCGGACTGTTTCGGCGTCTGCAACTTTCAGAGCTGACGAAATACCACAATTCCACAGTTGTACTGGCTATCTTCAGCCTGATTAACGGATTCCTCAGCATCGCGTTGATGTCGATCGTCGCTCTGCTCACGAGAAGTCCGTTCGTCTTTCCGTCGCTCGGCCCTACCGCATTTCTCTTTTTCTACACGCCAACAGCTCCGCCAGCCTCACCACGCAACACCATCGTCGGTCACCTTATTGGTGCACTTGCAGGATGGGCAAGTCTGGCAATCTTCGGACTGTCTGCGGCGCCTCCCGCCTTAGCCACAGGTGTGGTATGGCCGCGCGTCGGAGCGGCAGCACTCTCGCTCAGCCTCACAGGCGGGTTGATGGTCCTCTGCAAAGTCCCACATCCGCCGGCTGGAGCCACAACCCTCATCGTCTCTTTGGGATTGATGCCGCATTTCTGGCAGATCCCGATACTCATGGCAGCCGTAATCCTGCTGACGTTACAGGCGATTGTAATCAACCGCCTTGCTGGTATCGATTTTCCGCTGTGGAAGCCAAAACCCGAGTGATCAGGCAGACGACATAAGTGCATTCGGAAGTCAGTCGTTGGTTCGGCTAGAAGAAGTTCGGTGCAACTCGGTAGAGGCGGCATTTCGTGAAGTATCTGGTGAAGAACTAGAGCGCTCAACGGAAGAGGACTGTTCTGAACGGCACTTTGGGACTGCCGTAATTCTGTTCGATTCCGTCCCTGGCCACCAACGTTCCTACGAAATCTCTTTGGCGACGATCTCGTACTTGAAATTGTCGGGATCCAGCGGATCCACGCGTCCGTCAGCAGTTTCCGCCTGTGGATACATGAAGAACGGCACCGGTGCGAGCTTCGATCCCGGCAAGGGGACATCGTGCCCGTAGTTATAGGCCATCCAGTTCATCTCCCACGAACCGAACAGGCGCGAACGCGCCTCTGATACCATTTCGTCACTCAAGGGACGATTTCCCGGCGGCTCCTCGAGTACCACTTTGCGCACGTCAGCCGGATCGACCGGAATCCAGCCGTGGTCTTTCAGGTACACCTCGGCGCGACAGTGCTGGGCTTTAGTGGCCTTGTCCGTGGAAAGGCCAAGGCTCTTGTAACCCAATTGTGATTTCGCGACCCGTAGTCCGTAGACGTCACGGGCCGGAAGTCCGACGGCGCGCGCCATGCCGACATAGAGCGCATTGAGATCGGCGCATTTGCCGCCCAGGTCGCCAGACTCCAGCATGAAGCGGATATCTCCACGGCCGCAGCCTTTCGCCTTAGGATCGCGAAAAGTGTTTTCGACGATCCACTCATAGATGGCGCGCGCTTTGTCGACGTCGGTAGTTGCGCCTTTTGTCGCTTTCTCGGCGGTTTCCTTCACGAGTCCATCGGTGGGGATGTACTTCGTCGGCTGAAGAAAATAGGCGAGTTCGGCTTTGGAGCTGTGCCCGCGTTCTGGCGCCGCGAGATTAACGGCAAAGTTCTTGAGCGACACGCGGCTGGCGAGGGTCAGCGCTGGACTTGCTCCCGCAGGAAACGTAGCGGTAACGATCCCGAGCGAAGTCTGCTTGTCCTCAGTGAGCTTGGCGCTGCCACCTTCGGCGGTGAATTTGTTGGCGAGTGTCTTCTGAAACGACGTATTCCGGATGAGTGCCGTGGGAACCCAAATGTGAGTTTCGCCATTAGGCTTCAAGACTTCCACCCGCATGGTTATGTCGAAGGTTCGCCAATCTGCGGCAGGGGTATCGGCGAAAAGCGGCACGGCATTGGAAAACGCAAGGCCAGCAAAGAACGTGCCGGTTGACCGCAAGAAATCACGTCGCCTCATCAGTTCACCTCGAAATATGCTCGCTGACTGGATGTTAAAGATGAAAATCGGCTGTCAGGGATTCAGGAGAAAATTCAGAGTGAGCTGGCCGATTTTCCCCACATGGATGAAGAGAATACACCTGGCTCTTTGGGAAGCCAAATCGAGCAATGGATTTGTTGTTACCATTCTGTAACAAGAAATGGGGACATGTGCTGCTCGCCGGACAAGGACGGATCGGGAAGAGCCTCGGTGGAGACTGGCGTGAAGACTAAGGATGACGACGAAAACCGTTTTGATGAAGCGAGCCGGTATGCCCAATATCTGGAGAGTCCAGAAGGGCGACTGCGGACGGAGTTGACGCTGGCGAACCTTTTGGGCGTGCTGCCTGCTGCTGGAACGAAGTCGTTACAGGTGCTCGACCTTGGCTGCGGAACGGGAGCTGCCTCGATCCGGCTGGCACGTTCGGGAGCTGAGGTAACTTTGCTGGATTCATCTGCGGCGATGCTGGAAATCGCAACACAGGCAGTTGTCGAAGCAGGAGTGGAAGACAAGATCACGATGAAGCAAGGTGACGCAAACGAAGTCGCGGAGATGTTTCCGGCGGCCGCGTTTGATGTCGTCCTTTGCCATAACGTGCTGGAGTATGTCGACGATCCGGGTGCCGTCTTGCGCGGTGCGGCAAAAGTGATGAGGGACGGGTCAGCAATTTTGTCTGTGCTGGTACGGAACCAGGTGGGTGAAGTGATGAAGTCGGCGCTTCAGGGTGACTTGGCGGCGGCGGAACGAAATCTAAACGCGGAGTGGGGGCAGGAACATCTGTATGGCGGCAAAGTGCGCCTGTTCACGTTCCAGAACTTAGAAATGATGTTGCGAGATGCGTCGCTCACGGTCACCGCGAAGAGAGGCGTACGGGTTTTGTCGGACTACCTGCCGGCAACAATCTTGCGGTCCGCGGATTACGAAAGAATCTTCGCTTTGGAACGCAGGCTAGCTGCGCGAGGTGAATTCTTCGGCGTGGCCCGTTACCTGCACTGTATGGCAACGTGTGCAACGCGAGCATTAGAAGAAGGCGAGTGAGCAGAGTTATGGTGACGTCGACTCAGGGCATTTCGCTGGGACTCGGGCTTACGAACGAGTGCAATCTTACGTGTGCGTTCTGCTATCGCGATCCCCAGCGCACCGACCGTCTTTCGATCGACCAGGTCAGGTCAACCATGGAGAGTCTTCTGGTGCGCTCGGTGAACCTGGGAACCGGCGAGAACGGAATGCATCCGGAGTTCAAGGCGATCCTTGGATACCTGCGAACGCAGCCGGTAAAACTCACCATCACTTCGAACGGCCATAGCGTCGCAGTCCTGGAAGACGAGGACTTGCGAGCTTTTCATGATGTCGAGTTTTCGCTCGACTACCCAACGCAGGAGGAACAAGACGGGCAACGTGGACCGGGGAACTGGGAACTGGTGCATCGACAAGCGGAGCGATGCGTTCGGCTGGGTGTGCCCGTGACGATCACTGCGGTGATGATGAAATCGAACTACTTGCGTTTGCCGGATGTGGCGCGAGTTGCGAAGAGACTTGAGGCTCCACTGCGAGTGAACGTCTACCAGGCGGTCCGGTCGGATCTGTACGCGTTGACTTACGAAGAGTATTGGGAGGGGTTTCGGCGATTGTTCGAGAACACGGATGTGATCGCGATTGGGGAGCCACTGGTACGGGCGATGTCCGGACTCCCCCCATTAGCCGGTGGCTGCGGTGTCGGTACCGTACGCGTTACACCGCGCGCAACGACACAGCCTTGCGTATATTGGCCAGGGGCGGGCGAGCCGCTCGCGGAGATGATCTCGGCGGGTGCTCAGATTTTGAATTCCACGCCTTTTGAGCTAGCCCGGACACTTCCGGAAGCGTGCCACTCCTGTGAGTTTCGCGACACTTGCCACGGAGGGTGTGCCGGAAGACGCCGTTTGCAAGACGCATTGCTGCAGCCGGATGTCTATTGCCCGATCGTGCGGGGCGAGCTACCGAGGCTCGCGATCCGCATGGCCGCGAATCGCGACTTGCCGAAGTTCGGTAGCTCGTGCACGACAGTCGTCATCGCCCGGGAATCGGCGTAATCGCACGCAAAGCTGCTTCTACTTGGCGTCGATCCATTTGTCAGAGCCTTGTAGTTTTGCCGCGACATTCGTGAGAGTGATGTGGAGCGGCTTGTCGTCGGCTGTCCCGGGATGCAACGTTGAAAACAGCAGCGGGCCCGCCTTCTTGTAGCCATCCCATTTCGCGAGTACGAGACTCGGCTTCTTGGGGCCGCCGCGATGATAGGCCATCTGTTCCACGCGATTATCTTTGCCAACGAAAAGGTCCCAGGTGTCGCCGGGCGTGTAGCCACCTGCTTCCGCGGGATACTTCACAGAAACCAGCCGTGCACTTCCTCCGCCCATCGGCAGCTTCTGCATGCCCTGGTCGGTGATGGTGGCGCTCTTGTCCCAGTACGCGTGGAAGGGGAACAGCGCCCAGTAGTTGTCGTTGATGAAGGCCGGATCAACCAAAGTCTTCACGACCTCTGACTGGCTGGAAGGATCGGTACGGACATAACTGACCTTAAGCGGCTTGCCATCTTTGTCCGGACCTTCGTAGGTGACCTTGTTGCTTTTGGGCTCCCACTCCCACGAGTGAGAGACTTTGAACAGTCCTGGAATTTCGCCGTTCCAGGTGTAGCGGATGGAGTCGACTTTGTCCCACGAATCGATGCCATAGGTCTTGGCAATCTGGTCGATGATGGGAGCGCGTTGTTGCGCCAAGCAATTAACAGCAAGGAATAGAGCCCCAAAGAACACCAGGAAACGAATCACCATTGAACGGCCGATGTTTGCCATGGAAGTCCTCCACATTGAAGTGCTGTGTTGGATGTGGCGGGGAGATAACTGGATACAAAACTCAGGTGGTGGCTGGATTTCAGCCGTGCCGTATGGAGTTACGCCGGGTGTCACGCCCAATGGTACGTAAGCCAATCGTTACAGCAGCAATGGCAAGGATTCCATATTCCACCAGCATCACCCACGTGGGAAGCGCGCCCCACGTGCCGTTGATTGCGCGGAGGTGCCACATGATGTAGGTGGTGATGATGGCGACAGTCCAGAGCAGGGGCAGCAGGGTTGAGGTCGACGTCAGAAATGGCAGCAGCCACAGGAGATACCACGGGAAAACAGCGGGGGCGCAGATGAGCGATGCTGCCATCGGCCAAGCGAACTGGTCCGGGGACCATTCGGGCTTTGATCTTCGGAGCCACACCGCGGTCGACGATCCGATGAGTACGGCTAGTGCCGCCAGCAACCATATGGGAGCGATGTTATGGAGTATGGCGAACACCGGACCATTGAAGCGGAACCCTGTTACATATTGGCCAAGCGAACCAAGGGGAACATGACCGTGGCGAAGAAAAGGGACATAAAGGATTGCGACCACGGCCGCCGCAATGAGGGCATCGCGAATGCGAATACGCTTCCAGTAAAGAGGCAGCAGAACGATGGGCAGGAATTTCACCGCGATCGCCAGTCCCAGACTGACGGCTGCGGTCAGGCGCCATCGGCGTGCGAGGGCACCGGCTGACACCAGTAACAAGAAAGCGCCGAGAATGTCGACATGGCTGCTGCCTTCGACTGCCAGCAACGGGTTCCACGCATACAACAGGACCAGGTGTGCCGGCTGGCGCGTGTAACGGAGAAGATCGAGCAACAGAAGAACGATCGCCCAATCACAAACGAAGAACGCAACTTTCAGCGCGAAGGTAGATTCGTGAATCGCTGTTACCGCCCGAAAGAATAGCTGCGCTCCCGGCGGATAGGGAGTGGGCAAGTCTGCGTTGTTAAGGCCGCGAGTCTCCGCGGTGTGCAGGTGTTGGACCGAGGGATCGCTGGGTACGATGACGTAAGGGTTATAGCCAAGCCGCTGCAGCCGGCCATCCCAGACGTAGCGATGAATGTCGTCGTCGGGCCCCGCGGGCAGCCGGAGGAATGCAACCTGCCACAGGAAGGCCAGCAAGAGTCCAATGATGACAAGGCGTCGCGGGTAGTTCTGGCTCGCGAAAAACTCACGAACAGCGAAGAGGTAGACGATTCCAGCGAGTGCCAGAGACGCCATGAAGTACGGTCCGCCGCGGTCAGAGAAGTTGCGCGAACAGACGATCAGGGCGATGCACAATACGCAACCAAGCCCGTAAACTCTCGATTCGGAGCCTGTTGTCACAGCGATTCCGTGCCGGTTCTGGATTGTGCTGTCGCGAGTTTCCACGCTCTAAGCCACTCCGCTGTTCGCGGAGCCCTTTCCGGAGCCACTCGCAGCTCCGACGCGAGGCGGCTCAGGTCATCCGCGAAATCGATGTCGTAGAAAGGATCGGTAAATCCGGTGGCAAGCTGAAGGGATTGTGTCCGAGCCAAGAGCCTTTCCAGTGCGGTGCTGGTGCCCAGTCCGTCGCTGGCGAAGAGCGTGGGATAGGAGGATTTCGCACCCACAAGGTAGTAACCTCCGTCGTGCGTGGGTCCGACCACGACGTCATGAGTAGCCAGTTTCTCGAACGCGTCTTCGAGGATGGAAGTTGGCAGGTGCGGGCTGTCGCTGTTAAACGCGATGGTGAGGTTATGCTGGTTATCCGCAAAATGGGCGAACACAGAAGTGAGGCCGGCGGCAAGTCCTTCGCCGTGTTGCGCGACCACAGTTACGTCGCTTCCGGCGAACTCCGCAAGAGCGCCGACGTCTGAATTAGGACACATGATGGCAATCTCGACATCGCAGACCGAGCGCGCGAGCATTAGCGTGTCGTGAAGCAGGCAGGTGTAGAAAGTAGTGACAGCGTGGGGAGAAAGGCTGGGAAGCAGGCGTGTCTTCACCGCGCCCGGCCGCGGAGCCTTCGCCATAATTACCAGCACGCGTTTGTCGGCCGCCGAGATGGTCATGGTTGGGTTCGAAGAGCCTCTAGATATGGACGGAATCACGCCGGGCGCAGCTTCCCACTTCTTCGGCGGCGAAGATAATAGCGCACTATCAAGGTGAGAATGAACCACGCGGCGCCAATGGTGCCCTTGAGCGTGCCGCTAATTTTCGATGTCCCGATACGCGGGTAGTAACTCACCGGAACTTCAACGATGCGATATCCAGCCAGAGTGCCCTTGAGAATCAGCTCGACGGCCCAGCCATAAGTGGTCTCTTCGAGGGCAAGGGACCGCAGCACATCGGCACGCGCGGCACGAAACGGGCCGAGGTCGCTGATCTTGACCTTATAGAGGAGCCGGATTAAGCCCGCCGAGAGATGGTTCCCGAACGCCTGATGCCAGGGCAAAGCGCCGCGGTTCTTCAGCCGCGAACCAAGCGTGATGTCCGCCCGCCCTTCGAGAATCGGAGCGAGCAGAAGCGGCAACTCTGAAGGACGATCGCTGTAGTCGCCATCGAGAAACACCACCACCTCAGGGTTATCCGCGTTGGTCAATCCGGTCAGGCAGGCGCGCCCGTATCCACGGCGCGGTTCCTCCACGACGCGAGCCCCGATCTTGCGGGCGACGTCGGGTGTTCCATCGGTCGAATTGCTGTCAACAACGATGACTTCCGTGACGAGTTCCGAAGGCAGGTCAGAAAGTACGCGGCCAATAGCCTGTGCCTCATTATGCGTGGGGATGATGACGGAGACTCGCACGATGGTCGCTCGCTACCATAACAGGGACGCAGGCCAGCGGCGTGCCAGCAGGGCATCGAGTCCCCAGGTTCGGCCGGCGCTGCCGACGGCGAGTCCGAGGGCGGCGAGCATGGGAACCAGCAACTCCCAAACCCAGGCGGTTCCCCATTCCGATACCCAAAGGCTGCTGAGGAAAAGGAATGCGACAAAGGCGACTGGTCGAGTGAGTAATCCGATGAGCAGCAGGATGCCGAGCGAGATCTCCGTCACGCCCTGCATGGGAGCAGCCATCGAGGCGTGGCTGGCGGCAAGGCTCATAACAGACTTCCAGATCGCCGGCGAATGGCTGGCGTTGATGTAGTAGTGGATCAGTCCGGCGTAACCGTTCGGGGTGTAGAGACCCTTCTTCAGGTTCTCGAAGAACACTGAGACGAACATCGCGCCCAAGGTCAATCGGACAATGGCCAGTCCGCAGGCCGCTTGTGGAGGGTGCGCCGATCGGGGCGACTCGCCAGGTGAGGTTGCCGTCATCGTCATGTTGAACCCCGCTCCAGTGTGTGGTTAGCAGATTCGGGATTGTAGAGTACGTTACAAATCTTTTCGGACGGGCAACGAATAGCAGCTTTGCGGCAACTAATACGCTTTTAGTTCGTTTCCCCGCGCGACGTGGGTTGGTTTCCGTCCGCCTGGGGACGTTTCTATTCGAGACCAAAACGATCTTTAGGATCGCCCCCAACGATGAAAAGAATACTGATAGTCGAGGATCAACCGTCCGACTTGCGTCTGGCAACCGAAGTCGTCCAAAACATGGGTTTTGAGGAAGTCGAGGCGCGCACGACTACTGCTGACGCCCGGGTCCGCCTGAACGAGGCTATCGAAGGAAAGCAAAGCCTGCCGGATGTGATCCTGCTCGATCTGGACCTGGGTTATGAGAGCGGGTACGAACTATTGCGATTCTGGTACAAGAACCCAAAACTGTCGTCGGTACGAATGGTGGTTTGGACGGTGATGGGCAACCAGGAACGGGAAATGTGCAAGCTGTTCGGGGTGAATGAGTTTGTTCCCAAGTGGGAAGGCACTGCGGGCCTAAAGAAAGTCTTGGGCACGATGGCTGCCGAGGCCAGGTGATGTCTGTTGCGGTGGGGCTCAAAGTCGATTTTCATCAAAGCAATCTCTCCAGCCAGCGATCACAATCAGTCGAAAACGGTTCTCACATTTCAGTGGAGGCATTCCGTTGAGCAAATTAGCGGACATCATCAGGCGTAACGAGGATCAGATCCGCGCCGAGTGGCTAAAGAATATGAGTCAGTCGGTGCAGAGGGTTGACCTGATTACCAAGTCAGAACTCGATGAACAGAGCCGGTCGTTGTTGGCGGCCATCGTGCAGGGCACCGCCGTTGATGAAAGCGCCAACCTGACGGGCAAAGCCTGGGACAAGGCGAAGAACCTGCTGCAGGACATATCAGTTTCACGTGCCAGACAGGGCTTCAAGCCGTCGGAAACCGCGATGTTCGTGCTGTCATTGAAAGAGCCTCTGTTTGTGAGCCTGCGGCGGGAACTTTCGGGCAATCCCAACGACATGTTTGACCAGATTTGGCTGACATCGCTGCTGATCGACCGACTGGCCCTGCTGACGACGGAAGCCTATATGGCTGCCCGCGAGGAAATCATCTCTCGCCAACAACAGGAACTGCTGGAGCTTTCAACCCCGGTGGTGAAGTTGTGGGACGGCGTTCTGGCATTGCCGATCATCGGCACGCTCGACAGCGCCCGTACCCAGGTTGTGATGGAGAACTTGTTGCAAAGCGTGGTAGCCACCAACTCGAAATACGCGATCATCGATATCACCGGCGTGCCGACGGTCGATACCGTGGTGGCGCAGCACCTGCTCAAGACGATGACCGCCGCGCGACTGATGGGCGCCGAATGCATTATCAGCGGCGTACGTCCGCAGATTGCGCAAACAATCGTTCACCTCGGCATCAACCTGGAGAATGTCATCACGAAAGCGAGGCTCTCCGATGCGTTCGCGCTCGCACTGCAGTTGAGCGGCCGGACGGTGACGCGGATATCTTCTGCCACACCAACTCCGAACGGCGATGCTTCGTCGGTTCTTCCCACCGCGAAAAAGGAGGGCTAAATGGAAAAAATTCCCATCCTCCGCATGGGCCCGTTCCTCCTGATCACGATCCAGGTAGACATGCACGACAAACTGGCGCTGCAGTTGCAGGACGACGTGACACAAAGAATTTCCGAGTGGGGTTCCACGGGGGTGTTAATCGACATCTCATCGTTGGAGATTGTCGATTCCTTCATCGGCCGCATGCTGGCCAATATCGCAGCGATGTCGAGAGTGTTGGGTGCGGACACGGTGGTGGTGGGAATGCAGCCTGCTGTGGCAATCACCTTGGTGGAATTGGGAATGTCGCTGCCCGGCGTACGAACGGCCCTGAACGTCGAGTCCGGCATGGAGCTTTTGTACAAACAGCGGAACCTGGCGGGTGTGGACCATGACCTCCACCAGGCGTGAAGTCGTTCCGATCAAAACATCTGCCGATGTCGTGATGGCTCGCCAGAAGGTGCGGCAATGGGCGACCGAGTTGCGCTTTACGCTCGTCGATCAGACAAAGCTTGTAACCGCCGCCAGTGAACTGGCCCGTAACGCGCTCGATCACGGCCAAGGCGGACAGATGATGATTGAAGTGCTGAACGGAACCGCGCGCACCGGACTGAAGCTGGTGTTTGAAGATCAAGGGCCGGGCATTCCCGACATCGAGCAAGCGCTCAAGGATGGATTTACGACTGGCTCCGGCATGGGTTTGGGCCTCGGCGGCAGCAAGCGCTTGGTGAACGAATTCGACATTCAGTCGGAAGTTGGAAAAGGTACGACCATCTCGGTGATCCGATGGAAATGACACTCTCTACCAATGTGCCGATCACCGATGCTACGTCGGTCGGAGAAGCTCGTCGTGCAGGTATGGCGACGGCCGAGCGCTTGGGTTTTAGCGAAGCGCGTTGTGGCGAGTTTGCCTTACTGGCCAGCGAGGTTTCGCGCAACGTTTTGCTACACGGTGGTGGTGGTCAAACCATCATTCAAGGAAAAAAGAACGGCAACGCGCCGGTGGCGCAAATCCTGGCGCTGGATAAGGGCCCGGGCATTCGCAACATGACAAAAGCCATGCATGATGGGTATTCGACAGCGGGAACCATGGGCGCCGGCTTAGGGGCCATGAAACGGATTGCCGACTCGCTGGAGATATTTTCTGGCGAGCGCGGTACGGTTGTTTTCATGGAAGTCAACGAGGGGAAAAGCTGTGGCGAACTGCAACTCGCCGGGTTGGCGGTTCCTTACCCCGGCGAGTTTTTTTGTGGCGACGCCTGGACATGTGTTCAACACGGCAACCGGACGCTGGTGATGCTGGTCGATGGGCTGGGTCACGGTCGCGATGCGTCCGAGGCCGCTAACGAAGCCATCCAGGTTTTTCAGAAACACGCGGAGCGCGGGCCAGCGCAGATCCTGTCCTACGTTCACGACGCTCTCAAGAAGACGCGCGGTGCCGCGGCGGGCATCGCTGCCGTTGATCCGGCGGAGAAATGCGTTACTTACTGCGGCGTCGGCAACACCGCATGCGTGGTGCTGGGGCACGACTCTTCACGGAGCCTGGTTTCGCACAACGGCACACTGGGTGCAGCAACACCGAGGTTGCAGGAGTTCCGCGTCGAATGGCCAGCTGGAGCTGTTCTAATCATGCACTCCGATGGACTCCAATCGCGTTGGGATATTTCCCCCTATCCCGGGATACTGGGGCGACATGCGGCAGTTATCGCCGGCGTGTTGCTCCGCGACTTTCGCCGGCAACGCGATGACGCGAGTGTGGTCGTGGTGAAAGCGAGTTGAACTGCGATGCCGATCATCACCGTGATGGCTCTACGGGGCGAACGCGATGTCGTTCAGGTGCGGCAGCGTGCCCGAGAGTTGTCCGCGCTATTGGGCTTCGATAACCAAGACCAGATTCGCATTGCCACCGCTACCTCTGAGATGGCACGCAATGCATTCCGCTACGCCCGTAACGGGAAAGTGGAATTCTCGGCCGTTCTTGACCTGCCACAGAGCCTGAAAGTATGCGTTACAGATAGCGGCCCGGGGATTTCCAATCTCGAGGAGATTCTCGAAGGTCGCTACCGGTCTCAAACCGGGCTGGGAATGGGGATCATTGGGACGAAGCGGTTGATGGATGAGTTCTCGATCGATGCGCAAGCCGGCGGAACGACCGTCCAAATGCAGAAGTATCTGCCTGCCCACGCCGAGAAGTTGACCAGCCATTCGATACAGCAGATTACGGATCGACTTCTTCGCAAGGAGGTGGATAGTCCGTATGAGGAAGTGGAGCGCCAAAACCAGGAGTTGCTGAAGACTCTGCAAGAGCTTCGGACGCGCCAGGAAGAGCTAACGCTCCTAAATCGCGAATTGGAAGATACCAATCGTGGCGTCGTCGCGCTCTATGCCGAACTGGACGAACGGGCGGACTACCTGCGGCGTGCCTCCGAACTCAAAACTAAGTTTCTCTCTAACGTCTCCCATGAATTCCGTACGCCGTTGAATTCGATCATCTCGCTCGCTCGTTTATTGCTGGGAAGAATCGAGGGCGAACTCACCCAGGAACAGGAACGGCAGGTACAGTACATCGAGTCTTCGGCGCGCGACTTGCAGGAAATGGTGAACGATCTGCTTGACCTCGCCAAAGTTGAGGCAGGGAAGATCAAGATCCGTCCCAAGAGCTTTGAAGTTCACGAGTTGTTCAGCGCCTTGAAGGGCATGTTGAAGCCGCTGCTGGCGGGCAATACGTCGGTCGAACTCATCTTCGAGGCTGCACCAGACATGCAGCCGCTCTTCACGGACGAAGGCAAAGTCTCGCAGATTCTGCGTAACCTGATCTCAAACGCTCTGAAGTTCACTCCCAACGGAAGGGTGACCGTTTCCGCGGAACAGATCGATCGCAACGTGCGTTTCACGGTGGGGGACACCGGAATCGGCATTGCTCCGGAGCACTTCGAAACCGTGTTCATGGAGTTCAGTCAGGTCGAAAACCCGCTCCAGGAACGCCATCGCGGCACGGGGCTCGGATTGCCTTTGTGCCGTAATCTCGCAGCCCTGCTGGGCGGTCGATTGTGGCTGGAAAGTGAACTGGGCAAGGGTTCGTCATTCTATACGGAGATTCCGGCAGTGTATGCAGGCGAGTTGAGCTCGCGGGAAGCAGCTTCTTTGCCCGCGCCCGAGTTTCATCGCGCTCCCATTCTGATTGTGGAGGACGATCCGGAGACAGCACGCCAGTTCGAGGCGTTTCTGCGTCACTCGGAGTTCCAGCCGATCACTGCCTCCAACATCGCGCAGGGGGAGGGCTGGGTTGCGCGGCATACCCCCGACGCGATCATTCTGGACATCATCATCGAAGACGAGCCTTCGTGGCGTTTTCTGGAGGATGTAAAGGCCAAGTTACCCACGCTGCCGATCATAAGCACCAGCGTTTTCGACGAGAAGCTGACGGCGATGGCCAAAGGCGCGAATACCTTCCTACTGAAGCCGGTCAGCAAGGACACGCTGCTTGAAGAGTTGCGGCGTTTGACCGCGCAAGTCAGCCCGAGGCGCCTGTTGATCGTCGACGACAACGAGGTCTCGCGGTATATCGTTCGCGAGCTACTGGATCGGCCGTGGTTGAACATTGAAGAAGCGAATAACGGAACGGAGGCGATTCGTATTCTCGGCGAGATTCCTCCCGACGCCATGATTCTCGATTTGCTCATGCCCGACATGAATGGTCTGGAGGTGCTGAAGCGGTTGCGGCAACAACCCTCAACCAAGCACCTGCCGGTCGTTGTGTACACGTCAAAAGCACTTTCCGAGTCGGAGAAAGAGGCCCTGGAGCGGTTTGGAACCAGCGTGATCAAGAAGGAAGATGTTTCCAACCGCCTATCAGCCAAGCCCTTCCTTGATTGGCTTCACCAGGCAGGAATTGTGCCGGAAGAGGCGGCTTCGAAACAGAATGTCTGAGTCGCGCTCCAGAATCCTGATCATCGACGACCACGAGCAGAACCGGTATGTGCTGACCAAGGTGCTGGAACGAGCGGGATTCCAAATTGAAATCGCGGAAACGGCGCGCCGGGGAATAGAACTGGCCGACTCGCTTCCCGATGTAGTGATCCTCGATGTGCATTTGCCCGACATGTCGGGTTTCGACGTATGCCGCTCAATCAAAGCGAATCCCAAGACCGCGCAGATTTCTGTTTTGCAGATCTCGGCCTCGTTCGTGTCGGGCAAGGACAAGGCGAAGGCCCTTGAGGCTGGGGCCGACGGGTACTTAACGCATCCGATCGACGCGATGGTGCTGGTGGCCACGGTGCGGGCGCTGTTACGGCTGCGTCATGCGGAGATCCGGGCCTACACTTCGGCGCAACAATGGCAATCGACTTTCAATGCATTGAGTGAGGCGGTTGCCGTCGTAGATGACGCCGAATGCCTGGTGCGGGTGAATCGTGCGTTTGCCGAAATGTTCAATCTCGAATATCCCTTCCGTAAACCATCGTCCGTAGCACAGGCCATGGCCTCGATGGAAGGAGCAGCCGAACTGCTGCGCGGCACACCCAACGGCCAGCGGAAGACGGGCGAGTTCCAATCGGAAAGCCGAGCCTTGAAGTACACGATCGATCCCTTCACCTTCGAAGATGGGCGCGCGGGGAAAGTCATTGTCTTGACCGATGTCACCGACCGAAAGCTGGCCGACTATGCGCTGCGGACAGCGGAAAAGCTGGCCGCAACGGCGAAGCTGGCTCATGCCATCGCGCACGAAATCAACAATCCCTTGGAGGCGTTAACGAATCTGGTCTTCCTGGCCGAGTCGGCCACAGATCCGAATGACATTCGGTCGTATCTAGTGGCCGCGCGCGAGTCGATCGATCGCATTGCACGCATCACGAAGCAGTCGCTCTCCTTTCATCGCGATACCGATCACGCGGTTGCTCTCGACGTGGGGGCTATCGTGTCAGAGGTGGTTTCTCTCTATGAAAGAGTGGCCCAGCCTCGCAACGTGTGCGTGGAACTGGAAGTGAAGCCTACGATCACCATCTACGGGTTTCCTGGACAATTGCGCCAGGTTTTCGGCAACCTGTTTCGGAACGCAATCGAGGCCTCTCCCGCCAACGCAGTTGTCAGGGTTCGCGTAAGGCCGGCATGGCGTGAGGGACGCGAAGGGGCATGCGTCACAATTCACGATCGTGGCGCCGGCATTCCGACCTCCGTACAGGAGCGTATCTTCGATCCGTTCTTCACCACCAAGGAACTAAAAGGATCAGGCCTGGGATTGTGGGTAACCCGCGCCATCGTGACCAAGCACGCGGGAACCGTCCGCTTTCGTACCAGCGTTCGTAACAAAAACAGCGGAACCAGCTTTTCGGTTTTCCTTCCGGTCGGCGGAATTCAGCCCGGCATGGTTGAAAAGGCAACATCCTTTTAGGCGATCGTTCTCGAAAACCGCACAGATTGTTTCGGCGAGCTGTTGTGTCGAACCTACCGCGAGTGACTTGCGGCAATCCGCTGGTCGGTCTGGTCACTCCCGGCCATGACCGCAATCACAGACCCTGTGTACAAGCCCAGTCAGAATGCCTGACGGAGTTTTGTGAAAGGACTCTGCCATGGCTACCGTTGCGCCCCCCAAGCCTGAAACCATGCGAACCTTGCCTGGAGATGCCGTGCGGCAAATCCAGTGGCGGTTCGCCGACCGTTATGACCTGCAGATGCTGGTGCAGTCGGTACGCGGCGTTGCTCGCGGACCGGTGGCACGGCTGGTCGCGGCAGGCGAACGCCATTCGCACGATTGGACTCCGGCGAAAAATGAGCTGCTGGATGCATTCGATCGCGCGGGAATCACTGCGGTCTTCATGGAACCGGAGCATGGAGGCTTCCTGACCGGGCCGAAGAATCTCGCGCTCGCACTGGTTGCGTTCGAACTGGCTTGGGTCGATGGCGGAGCTGCGACGGGAAGTCTCGCTGGCTGCTTGGCGCTGGCGCCGATCCATGAACGCGGAACCTCTGAGCAGATCGAGAAGTACATGAGCCTCGCGGCTCCGGCGCAACCAGGTGAAGATCGCAAGCCGTGGCGCGGAGCGTTCGCGCTCACCGAGCCGATTCCTTACGTCGGAGTCGATACAGGAATGTTGAGCGGCAAGTTACGCATCGCGGATTGGAAAGACGGTTCTGAGCCGATGCTTCAGGTCGAGAAGCGCGGGCGTTTTATCACCAACATCGGATTCGCGAACTTTGTGACGGCAGCGGTCGACTCTGACGACGAGCGAATCAAGGGCAGTTGCATGGTGATCCTGGAAGAAGGTGATCCGGGTGTGTTCGATCGTGGCACGCCGACTAAGAAGCTGGTGCACCAGCTTTCATCTACGGGTGATCCCATATTCAGCCTGAAGATTCCGGCGAGCCGCATTGTCGGCGGCTACACCGTGAAGGACGGCGTCATTGTTCCGAATTACAGCCATGGGGAAGTGATCGAAGCGGTGTTCCGGCGCACGCGAGTGACCGTTGGATTGATGACGTCCGCGAAGCTGCTATCGGCAATTGAGCCGGTCATCCGGTACCAGCGTGGCCGCTTCCGCGGCGCGGAGACCGCGACGCCAGGTAGCGTGCGGTATGAGCTGGGCATTCAGCAGCGCGAAGATGCACTGCATCGACTGGTGGATATCTGGTCCACGGGAGAAGCGAGTGCGGCACTGGGATTTGCTGCGGCGAGGCTGTTCGATGAACTCGACCCGCTGGAGAAAGAGAGGGCTGAACTGCTGAAGCAGCGCGGGGTTGCGGGCGGCCGCGCCCAGATGAAGGCAATGCGGGAAGCCGAGCGGCAAGCGATCGAATTGCTCGCGATGAAGAAGAATGATCCAGGTCGCGCGGGATTAGAGAGCGATCTGCTGGTCCGCTACGTACTGCTCGATTCGCAAGCGAATGTCTTGTGTCCGGCGACGAAGCTGTGGAACACGGGTCACGGCGTGAACATGATGCGCGAGGCCGTCAGCCTCATGGGCGGATACGGAATCACGGAAGATTGCCCGGGATTCCTCGCCAACAAATGGATGGACGCGCAACTCGAAGCCACCTACGAAGGACCGGAAGCCGTGCAGCGCCGGCAGTTGTCGGTGACGATGACAAACGAGGTGTTCCTGGCGCAGTTCCGGCAGTGGATCCGCGAGATGCGGGAGATCGCGTCGGAGCGTCCAGGGACTGGAGCTTGCACATTGGCTTCGGCGATGACCATCTGGCTATGGACGCTGGAGCACCTGCAGAACACGAAGGATGCCAATGGCGAGAAGCTCTATGCCGGCCCACGGCAAGGTGTAACTTTCTCGTTGGCCGATGCCCTGTGCCACCTGCTGGCATCGCGGTGCCAGATACTCGATGTGGTGGAACTGGAAAAGCGTGGGCCTCAGGATGCGGTGGTGGCGGAAGGATTGCCTGGAACGCTGCATTTCATGACCGATCTTTGCCATGTGGAAGCGGCACGCGCGGCGGGCGAGGTTTCGCGGGTCTGCGCGGAACTAGTGTATGGCTACAATCGGCATCCCGCGTGGGACACGCAAGGCTACAAGGCGTGTTTCCTGAGCGACGAGCTTGATGCCTATGAGAGCTTCGCGCCAGGACTCGGATCATTCGCGGCCGACGTGATTCTGCAGAATGGAGCCCATCCGGCGAAGGCGGGTCCCTGCGCGGGATGCGCCGGATCGGCCGATTTCCTGCACCTGCAGAACAAGCTGGCGATGTGCCTCACTGGATCACGCTTGGCAAAAGATCGCGCGGCGGAAACGGTGTCGAAGGTGATGATTCCCGAAGCGCTGGATTATCCCGCATGAGCGTGGACGTCGAAAGCAAGCCAATCGAAGTGCCGCGCCAGGAGATGGCGGTCGATATCGCGTGCGTCGGGTTTGGTCCGGCAATGGGGGGCTTCCTTTCGACCCTGACTAAGGCGTTAGGCTCGGAAGAGGGAGCCAATTTGCAGAGCGTTGCAGCGCCTGGCATGCCGCCACAGGTGATCTGTTACGAGCGCGCGGACGATCTGGGATTTGGCGTTTCCGGCGTGGTGACACGCGCACGCGGCATTCGTGACAGCTTCCCTGACCTCGATACATCGCAGATTCCGATGGCGACGACGGTCAAGGCGGAGAACGTCCTCTACCTGCTGGACCCGATCGGCGCCAGTCGGCGATCTCTGACGCTGCGAATCGCTGATGCTGCGATTCGAGCCTTGCGAAGCGTGCTTCCAGTCGAGGAACACGCGCTGGAGCTTCCTTACATACCTCCATTCTTGCGCAAGCACGATGGCGTAATTCTCTCAATTGGGCAGTTCAATCAGTGGGTCGCGTCGCAGTTGATGAATTCGGGTTTGGTACAAATCTGGCCAGGAATGCCGGTTTCCGAGCCGCTGATCGAGAACGAAACCGTCGTCGGCATTCGACTGGCGGATCAAGGTGTCGACAAGTCCGGTGTTCCGCAACCTGAGTACATGCCGGGTATGGACGTGCGGGCGCAGTTGACGGTGATTGGTGACGGTCCGGTGGGAGCTGTCGGGCGCGCCCTCGACGAGAAGTTCGGCATGCCGGAAGGTCATGCGAAGAACGACTGGGCCGTCGGAATGAAGTTCGTGATCGAACTGCCGGAAACGACCACGTTAGAAACGGGGACGGTTCTGCATACGTTCGGATTTCCGGAACCGGAAATATTTGGGTTCCTGTATGTGCATCCAGATCGACTAGCCTCGGTCGGGATTTTCGTGCCGTCATGGCTAGGGAACTCGACCCGCACCGCCTATCGATATTTGCAGCACTACATGCAGCATCCTTATATATGGCGATATCTGAAGGGCGGCAGCTTGCGCTCGTGGGGCGCGAAGTCGCTGCAGGAATCGGGCCGTCATGGCGAGCCGTTCTTGGTTGGGGATGGATATGCGCGAATCGGCGAAGGCTCAGGTAGCACGAACGTTCTGACCGGATCGGGCGTCGATGAGGCGTGGACTACCGGCGTGCTTCTGGCCGAAGGCGTTGTTGATCTGATCAAAGCAGGGAAGCCATTCACGCGCGAGGACCTGGAGGCCGCCTGCGTTCAACGACGGCGCAACAGTTGGGTCGATCGGGAATCGGCGGTGGCCGAGAACGCGCGCAATGGATTTCATCACGGCGTTGCAACGGGCGTTGCTGGTATGGCGTTGGCTGGGATGACCAACGGTAAGGTGAGCGTTGCGACCAAGCCGAAGAGGGCCAGCCAGCACATCGGGAGTGTGCGGAAATTCTACAGAGGACGCCTGTCGACAGCAGAGATGGAGCGGATCAGGAAAGACGCGGCTCGCAATGGTATATCGCTTCACGATGCGTTGATGAATGCCAGCGGCTGGCCGGAGATTCCTTACGACGGCAGCTTGTTGGTCAGCCATCAGGACGCACTGCTGATGGGCGGCAAGGTACAGGCGCCTGCTGGATTTGCAGACCACGTGAGGTTCACCAATCCAGAGCTCTGCCGGCAGTGTCGGGACAAGACTTGCGTTTCCATGTGTTCGGGGCAGGCGATCGCGCGCGGTGATGAGGAGGTTCCGGCCTTCGATCGCGAGAAATGTGTGCACTGTGGCGCATGTCTTTGGAATTGCCCACAGGAGAATATCGAGTTCCGTGCCGGCGCCGGAGGCCTGCACTCCGCCGAAAACTGAAAATAAACAGGAACGATTATGGCCAACGTATTTCACATTGTTGTCTGTGCGAGCGTCGTACCAGATCCGTTACAGACGCTGGAGCCGGTGACGGGACCAAATGGCCCGTCGCTCAAGAACGAAATGATGCTGCCGGCAGTGCTTGACCCGTGGGCATCGCATGCACTCTATGAGGCGGCGAACCTCGTGGCGAAGCATCCCGGAAGCAAGCTGTGGCTGGTGAGTTTGGGCCCGAAGGCAAAACTGCAGCAGGTCATGATGACCGTTTCGCAAAAGGTGCCGTTCGAGTTGGTGGCGGTGGATGGCCCTTTGGGCGGTTTCGTCGATGCCCATGAAGTGGCGGCGGCGCTGGCCTCGGCTATCGAAGCGATTCCAGGGCTGGATCGGCCGCATTTGCTGCTGCTCGGCGGTTGGGAATCGGCATCTCGGGGAGCGGGTGTAACGATGCAGATTGTTGGCGAGCGGCTCGGAATTGCCGATCAGTTTCAGGGAGTGGATCAGATCGCCGTACGCGATGATGGGTCATTCGAGGTGCTCGAACGCATTGAGGGCGGCCGGCACCAGGTTTCAAGTTGTGCCGGAACGCCTGCGGTCTTGGGTTGGGCGACAGGAAGCTTGCCGGAGCCGCGAAACAATCCGCAGGTCGGGATGGCGAACATGCGCACCGTGATGCCCGCGTTACAGAAGGCGAAGGCCGTCCAGATCGGGAGTGATGGGCTGAAATATGTGTCGGTCTCGCTGCCGAAACAGCAGCGTGAGACGCGGATTGTGAAAGATATGTCAGCCGAAGAGATCGCGCACGAAATCGCGGAATGGATTGCCGCTGAATAAGGAAGAGACGATGGAAAAGATCCTGGTGTTGCTTCATGTCGACGAGTCGGGAATCGCGTTACCGAAGATTGCGCTGGAGATGCTTGCCGCGGGGCAAGAACTCGCGACGGCGCTTGGTTCACCTCTGACGGTGGGCATCGTTGGCGCCAACGTGCAGGCTGCAGCGAATTCGATCGCGGGATGTAGCGCCAAAATGATTGGGGTTGCCGGGCCCGAGTTTGCGCAGCCGCGCTACGCATCGGATGCTGCAGCTGCCGAAGCATTGTGCAGGGCTGCGGATTCCACCATCGTGCTGGCTTGTGGCACCTCAAGGTTCTCCCGCGTCATGCCGGGAGTCGCAAATCGAGTGTGTGGCAAAATCGACACGCATATCACATCCGTTACAGCCGACGGCGGTGTTACGGCGGGCCGCTGGTTCTATCGGCAACGCATTGAAGCAGTGCTCCAACGCTCCGCGCGGCCGTGGTTCTTATTGGTCGATAGCGGAATTCACGAACCATGGAACGGCGAGCCGGGCACTGCGAACGTGGAACTGGTTCCCGTCAGCCTGCCGACGATGCGAACGAACGTGGCGGGCGTCCGCGCTCCCAAAGCCGACGAGCAAACGATCCGTCCCGATGCGAAGTTACTTTTCGTCGCCGGCGCCGGTTGGACGAAAAAACAGCGTGACGGACAAATCCACGCCGAAGATGCCGAGAAACTCATTACCGATTTCCTGCACGATTCCAGCGCTTCGCTCGGCAGCAGCAAATCGCTGGTCGAGCAGAGCGGCGAAAACCAGGCGGTGCTGAAGTTCATGACGCACATGAACCAGGTGGGACAGACGGGGTCGACGCCGCGGCATCCCAAGGGTCTTTCCACGTGTTGTCATGGCGAGGAGCCGCATGTTGTGGGCTGGCGGTTCATCCGCGAGCGGCGCGCCATCAATCTCGATCCGAACTGCGGTTGGGCCCGTGGCAAGGCTGATGTGCTTTATGTCGCCGATGCGTTTGAAGTCATGAAGCACCTGAATGTCATGGTTGGCGAACGTACGTTCGCCGCCGTTTAGAGCCATCTGCCCTCGGGGCCCAAAACGGTCCGTCCCCTCAGTTATGGGACTGGAACACCGCTCGACGTGACACGAGTCACGGCGGAGGCGTTGCAACCTCCCCCACCATTAAGTTGTACAGGTGCCGGTGACTGGGCCTTTATAGGACAGAACCGGCCCGCGTATCCCGCCAGAAGAAGAAAGTTGCCGATCGGCGCACGCCCCCGCGCCAGTGCCAGACGTTCCCTTGCGGAAAGGAGCGCTCATGCAGTCGCAGAAGACTCCCGAGGATCTACAGAAGAAATTCATCGCCGAAGTTATTGCCGCCCACGAAGGCAAGCCCGGAGCGCTGCTCGGAATTCTGGAGGCGGTGCAGGACAAGAACCCGCACAAGTATCTGCCGATGGAGACGCTCGGCTACATCGCCGAACGGACCGAGATTCCGCTGTCGACCATCTACAGCGTGGCCACGTTTTACGCGCTCTTCAACCTCGATCCGCAAGGTGATAACACCGTCTGTGTCTGCCGCGGCACCGCGTGCCACACCCGAGGATCGCGCAATCTGCTGCACAGTCTGCGCGTGGATCTTGGGCTCGGCGTCGAAGATCCCAGTGCGACGGATGGCGAAAAAGTCGCCGCCACCACGCTCGATCATAAGTTCACGGTGCGCACGGTCGCGTGCTTTGGGCAGTGCGCGCTGGCTCCGGTGGTCGAGATCAATCACCGCATCTTGGGACATGTCAATGAACGCTCGCTGCAACGCGAAGTGAAGGCGCTGAGCCGGGAGAATGTCTGATGCCTGCGATCCAGGATATTGGCGAGTTTAATGATGTCCGCGAGCGGGGAATGGCGCGCTTTGCCCCGACCATGCCGCGAATCACGGTGGGCATGGGGACTTGCGGCCGCGGCAATGGCGCCGAGGGAATCTATCAATCTTTCTCGCAACTGATCGACAAGAGTGGCGCCGACATTCTGCTGGCGGGCGTGGGCTGCTTCGGACCGTGTTTCCAGGAACCATTGGTGACAGTCCGACTGCCGGGCATGCCGATGGTGATTCTGCGGCGCGTGCAGCCCAACGATGTGTCGCGCATCATTCACGACCTGCAAGCGGGCCGAATCACTCCCGATCTGGCGTATTGCAAGATTTCGGAGTGGGACCACATCACCTCGCGAATCCGCTATGGCAATGGTTATCCGGAATTGCAGGAGTGGAACGAAGTCGCCTTCTTCAAGCCGCAGAAGAAGATCGTGCTGCGCAATAGCGGGCTGATTAACCCTGACGATATCGAGGAATACATCGCGATTGGCGGGTACCAGGCGCTGTACAAGGTGCTGATCGAGGCGCATCCGGAAGTTGCTATCGAGCAGATGAAAGCGGCAAAGCTGCGCGGCCGCGGCGGCGCTGGCTACCTGACCGGCATCAAGTGGGAGTTCCTGGCGAAGGCCAAGTCGGACCAGAAGTTTGTGATCTGCAACGCCGATGAGGGCGATCCGGGCGCATACATGAACCGCAACGAGATCGAGAGCGATCCGCACTCGCTACTGGAGGGAATGATCATCGGCGGATACGTCATGGGCGCGACCAACGGGATCGTCTACATACGCGCCGAGTACCCGCTGGCAGTCCATCGCCTGCAGCGCGCCATCGAGCAGGCGCGTGATTATGGCATGTTGGGCAAGAACATTCTCGGGCGCGGCTTTGATTTCGATATTCAACTGGTCGAAGGCGCCGGGGCATTTGTTTGTGGCGAAGAGACAGCCCTGATCGCGTCTCTCGAAGGACAGGCTGGTCGCCCGCGCCCACGGCCTCCTTATCCCGCACAGAAGGGCCTGTGGGGCAAGCCCACCAACATTAATAACGTAGAAACCTGGTACAACGTCGCGCCGATCATCACCAAGGGTCCGGCATGGTTCACCGAGACGGGTAGCCCCAAGAGTTCGGGGACGAAAGTCTTCTCGCTGGTCGGCAAAGTGCAAAACACAGGCCTTGTCGAAATGCCGCTGGGCACGCCGCTGAAGACGTTCATCTACGACGTGGGCGAAGGCGGAATTGAGGGCAAGGCGATTAAGTCGGTTCAGACCGGCGGACCTTCGGGTGGCTGCATTCCTCAGGACATGTTCGACACGCCGGTCGATTACGAAAACCTGGCGCAACTCGGATCCATCATGGGTTCCGGCGGCATGGTGGTGATGGATGAAGACAACTGCATGGTCGATGTAGCGCGGTACTTCATCGAATTCACCCACTCGGAATCGTGCGGCAAGTGCATTCCATGCCGCGTGGGCCTAAACAAGGCGCTGCGCATTCTCAACCGCATCACCGAGGGCGGAGCGCAGCGGCGACACATGGATGTCCTCGACGAACTAAGCCGTTACATTCGCGACTGCGCTTTGTGCGGACTAGGGCAGACGGCGCCGAATCCCGTGCTGACCACGATGCGGCACTTCCGCGACGAGTTCGAGGACCACATCCTGGCGCGCCGCTGCCAGGCGGGCGTCTGCGAAGAACTGGCGGTCTCGCCGTGTGAAAACAGTTGTCCGCTGCACATGAACATCCCGCGCTTCCTCGAACTCTATAAAGAGGATCGCATCGAGGACGCATTTCTGTCCGTGATCATGGACAACCCGCTGCCCGCTTCCACCGGACGTGTGTGCCAGCATCCCTGCGAAAAGCGCTGCCGGCGACAGACGATCGACGAGTCGGTGAACATGCGGGAAGTGCACCGTTTGATTGCCGACGAAATCTTCCTGTCAGACAAGTTCGAACCCATAGTAAAAAAAATCGTCGAACGGCGGCAGTTTGGCACGGGACGCCATATCGCAGTGGCAGGCGCTGGACCGGCAGGTCTGACGTGCGCGTTTTATCTGGCGATGCTCGGGCACGAGGTCACTGTCTACGACAGCTTGCCCGAAGCCGGCGGGATGCTGCGCTTCGCGCTTCCCGAATACCGGCTGCCAAAAGCCGTATTGGCGAAAGAGATCGAACTGATCGAGCGGCTCGGCGTGAAGTTCGCGCTGAACACGCGCGTTGGGACCGACATCTCGCTGAACGATCTCGACGACGGATTCGACGCGGTCTTCATCGCAATCGGCACCTGGAAAGAAACCTGGGTCTATCTGCCTGGAACGGAGCTGAAAGGCGTCTTCCCGGCGCTGAACTTTTTGGAAGCAATCGCGTGCGGCGAAAAGCCGGAGATCGGAAAGAAAGTCGCAGTGATCGGCGGCGGTAATGCTGCAATTGATTCGGCTCGAAGTGCGTTGCGTGCGGGCGCCAGGGTGACCGTCCTCTACCGCCGTGAGCGGCAGGACATGCCGGCGATCGAAGAAGAGACGCTGGCCGCGGAAGAAGAAGGCGTCGAATTCGTCTTCCACGCCGCGCCGCACCGGATTATCGGCGATGCTAAAGGTAACGTTCGCGCCATTGAAGTCATGAAGACCCGTCCGGGTGAGTACGACGCCTCAGGACGTCGCAAGCCTGATCCGACGGACGAAATCCGCCGCTTCGACTGCGACTCGGTAATCTTCGCCGTTGGTGAAACCGTGGATCAGGATTTCTGCCGGGCTTCGGGCCTGGTCCTGAAACCGAATGGCACCTTCGAAGTGAACCGCTTCTCGCTTGAGACCAGCCGTCCACGCTTCTACGCAGGCGGTGATGTTGTCACCGGCGCGTCGAACGTTTCGAATGCCATGGCGTTCGGGAAACAGTCAGCCCGCAGTATCGACAAGCTGCTGATGGAAACTGATCGCTGGGACAGCATCTTCCCGCAAATCGAGTACAGCCAGGAACTGCCGCACGAAACCAACGAAGACCGGCGTCACTTCTCGACAGAATTGCCCGCCGACAAACGGGTGAAGTCGGAAGAAGAAGTGGTGTGCGGGCTCTCGGCGGAAGACGCTCACGACGAAACCTGCCGCTGTCTGCGCTGCGACATTAAAGTCGTCACGGCGATGTAGCAAAAGGAGGACACGTTGCCGCCAAAGAAATTCTCTATTCGCATCGACGGTGAGTTGGTGACTGCCAACGAAGGCAGCACCATTCTGGAAGCGGCACAGGCGGCGGGCAAGTATATTCCGACGCTCTGCCACCTTTCGGGGCTCACCCCGGTCGGCGCATGCCGGGTCTGCATCGTAGAAGTTTCCGGCACCGACCGCCTGTTCCCAGCCTGCACCACGCCAATCCAGGACGGCATGTCCGTGACGACGAACTCGCCGCGGCTGGCGAATTACCGGCGCATCTCGGTCGAGTTGTTGCTGGTCGAGCGCAATCACACCTGTGCCGTCTGCGTTTCCAACAACCACTGTGAGCTGCAGGCGATGGCCAGCGCCATGGGCATCAATAACGTCCGTTACACGTTCAACTATCCCAAACTGCCGGTGGATATGTCCCATCCGCGTTACGTCCTGGACCAGAACCGCTGCATCCTCTGCACGCGTTGCGTGCGCGTTTGCGCGGAACTGGAGGGCGCGCATGTCTGGGAAGTGAGCGCGCGCGGAATCAACGCCCGCGTGATCAGCGACTTGAACCAGAAGTGGGGCGAGAGCACGGGATGCACGGCTTGCGGCAAATGCATCCAGGCTTGCCCCACCGGCGCTCTTGCAGAAAAGGGCTATGCGGTGGAAGAGATGGTGAAGAAGAACGATAAGCTGCGCAGCCTGATTCACCGCCGGGAGGTGGAGGCATGAAAAAGGTAAAGGTCGCGACCGTATGGCTCGACGGCTGTTCCGGCTGTCACATGTCCCTGCTTGACATGGATGCGCTGATCATCTCGCTCGCCCAGAAGATCGACAT
>Ga0335069_10002483_pt1 | contig 28429 bp, 25 predicted proteins | sample Lox_Sample_11_FD_206714 | JGI IMG/M metagenome (GOLD analysis project Ga0335069, IMG submission 206714) | Soil microbial communities from Loxahatchee National Wildlife Refuge, Florida, United States - Lox_Sample_1.1 | ecosystem: Environmental > Terrestrial > Soil > Wetlands | place: USA...
CGGAAGCGCGGGTCGCGCGCAGCCTGCTCGCGAGCGAGCGCGAGGCTCTCGTCGCGCGAGCCGTCGTCGACGACGATGCACTCGAAGCACCGCTCGGTCTGGCGCTCGACGCTGCGGAGCGCCGCGACGAGGGTCGCCTCGGCGTCGCGCACGGGCATCAGCACGGAAACGGCGGGAGCCGACACGGAGGCAGACTAACGGAGTCGGTGCGGCGGGCCGGCGGTCCGCGGTAGCCTCGGCCGCGTGGAGATCCGCAGCTTGCGGGCGTCCGAGCTCGAGCAGGCGTGGGAGCTCGATCGCGACGCCTTCCATCTTCCGATCGAGCGCCGCGAGGGGTTCCTGCGGCAGGATCCCGAACGCACGACCGGAGCGTTCGACGGCGCGCGATTGATCGCGATGACCCGCACGCACCGCTTCGGGCAGTTCTTCGGCGGGCGCGCCGTGCCGATGGGCGGGCTCGCCTCCGTGGCCGTCGTGCCCGACCGCCGCGGCGAAGGCCTCGCGAAGCGGGTCTGCACGGCGGCGCTGCATGTGATGCGCGAGCGCGGCGAGGTGATCTCCTCGCTCTATCCGGCCACCACGAGCCTCTATCGCGGGCTCGGCTGGGAGGTCGCGGGAAACTACACCTGGAGCAAGCTCGCGCCGACGTCACTCCAGGCGTTGCCCGCGCCCGCGCGCCGGGCGCTGCGTCCGGGCTCGGTGTCGGAGCTACCCGCGCTGCGCGCTTGCTATGCGCGCGTCGCAGCGAGCGTGCCCGGGTACCTCGACCGCGGCGACGCCTGGTGGGAGCGGCTCGCATCGTTCTGGCGGGACCGTTCGATCTACGTCGCGACGTCGGAGGACGGCGGCGTCGACGGCTACCTCGTCTACGCGCAGCAGGACGGCGAGTACAGCGGGCTCGGCGGCCCGTTCCGGATCGCGGTGCGCGAGCTGATCGCGGCGACGCGCGACGCCGGCCTCGCGCTCTGGAGGCTGCTCGGCGGCTGGTCGTCGCAGGTCTCGGATCTCATCCTGGTCGGGCCGATCGACGACGGCCTGCTGCTGCTCTCGCCCCAGCAGGCGGTCCAGCCACTGGCGCAGCTCCGCTGGATGACGCGGATCGTCGACGCGCCCGGCGCGGTCGCAGCGCGCGGCTTCGCCGGGGCGCTCGACCTCGAGGTGGCGCTCGAGCTCCGCGACGCGACGCTCCGCGTGAACGACGGCGCCTTCGCGCTGCGCGTGCACAAGGGGCAGGGCGAGCTCGCGCGCGCGGCGCACGCATCGAGCGATGCGCCGCGCCTCTCGATCGGCGGCTTCGCCTCGCTCTACACCGGCTTCGCCGACACGGCCCGGCTCGCGCGCGCGGGACTCCTCGAAGGCGGGACCGAGTCCGCGCTCGCCGCGCTCGACGCCGCCTTCGCGGGTCCCGCGCCCACGTGTCAGGACGAGTTCTAGGAGTCGCCATGGAAGCCGCCGATCTGCGAGCCGACGCGATCCGGCGCGACGGCTATGTCGTCGTGCAGTGTCTCCTGACACCCGCCGAGGTCGACGGGATCAAGCAGTCGCTCGCCCCCTGGCTCGAAGGCCGCCTGATGGGCCGCAACGACTTCGAGGGCTTCCACAGCGAGCGCGTCTACGCGCTGCTCGCGAAGGCGCCTCCGGTCGCGCGCATCATCGAGCACCCGGACGTGCTCGCCGTGCTCGACCGACTGCTGCTGCCGCACTACCGGCTCTCCGCCTGTCTGGCGATCCAGGTGCATCCGGGCGAGACGCCGCAGGGCTGGCATGCCGACGACTCCTACGTGTTCCTGCCGCGACCGCGGCCGATGATGGGCGTCAGCGCGATCTGGGCCTTCGACGACTTCACCGAACACAATGGTGCGACGGAGGTGATTCCCGGCTCGCACGCATGGGGCCCGGACGAGCAGGCCGAGCCCGAGGATCCGCGCGCCGTGAAGGTGGTAATGCCGGCCGGCTCCGTGGTGCTCTTCGCCGGGACGCTCATGCACCGCGGCGGCGCTCATCGCGGCCGCGGAACGCGCCTCGCCATCACGCCGCAGTACTGCCAGCCGTGGATGCGGCAGATCGAGAACATGGCGCTCGCCGTGCCCCCCGAGATCGCGCGCGGCTACTCGGAGCGCATCCAGGAGCTCTGCGGCTACGACATCTTCGAGCCGACCTTCGTCGGATACGTAGATGGCATGCACCCGAAGCGGCTGCTCGATCCGGGCTATGCGCGCGGGCAGAAGACAAAATTGCGCCTTCCGGGCGTGTGAATTGTACGAACGCGCCGGCGCCCTCCGTTCGTCGTAGGACCTTCCCGCGCGTCCGCCCCGCTCGGCCGGGCTCGCCGTGCTGGCACGGTCGCTGCAACGCGACGACTCAGGAGGAGCTCTGACGTGAGCGCGTGCAGTCGCAGTCTCGTGTCGCTGGCCGCGCTCTTCGCGGCGGCGGCGATCGGCTCGCCGGTCTCGGCGGATCCGCCGCAGCTCCATCCCCCGGTTCCCTCCGGCCGGGAAGTGCTGGTGCGCGAGATCGTCAGCGTGACGGGCACCGTGCGGATGGCGTCGCTGCCGGCCGGCCAGGGCAGCGCCGTCGAGGTCGACTCGGACCTGGGCGGGCGCTTCCGCATCGAGCCGCTCGGTCTCGGCGCGCAGCTGCGGAGTCACGTCGACGAGCACGTGACCGTGACCGGCTTCGTCGAGCCCTTCCAGCAGGACGGCCGCCCCGTGCTGCGCGTCTCGCGCATCACTCTGCTCGACCGCCACGCCTGATCCGCGTCAGTCCACCAGGAAGATCGGGCTCGACCAGACGGCGCCGCCGTCCTTCTGCACCGCGCGCACGTAGACGTACTCGCCGGACGCGAGGTCGCGCACCTCGCGGTCGAGCATCACCTCGAGCTCGCCGGCGAGCTTCGCCGTGTCCTCGATGCGGCCGCTGCGCACGAAGTCGACCTTCTCGAGCGGCGTCTCCGCGATCACGTCGACGAAGAGCTTGTCGGTCAGCTTCCCGTCCTTTCCCGCCTCGGCGACCGAGACGCTCTCGCCCATGCGGTGCGAGCCGAGCGCCATGCGCAGCAGCATGCGCGGGCCGTTGGTCGCGTAGACGCGCTTCGCGCGCAGCGCCGCGAGCACGCCCTCGCGCGTCAGGTCGTCGGCGAGGATCGCGGCGAGACCTCCCATCTGCGGGTCGATCTGGTACGCGCCGGGGTGTCCGTCGTGGCGGTCGCCGCTCCCGACGAAGCCGAGCCGGTAGCCGCGGTCGAGCGCGTCGCGCACGAAGTTCCCGGGCAGCGGGTGGGTGATCACATTCGGCGCGTCCGCCGCCTCGGAGGCGCCGTGGATCGAGACGATCTCGGTCACCGGCTCGAAGCGCGGATCGGGCGGGATGGTCCAGTCGGTCGGGATCGGGTCGCCGGCCGAGTGGTGCGCGAAGGTGAGCACCGGAAGCCCCGTCTTCGCGAGCGCGTCCCAGAGCTGCGTCGGCGTCTCGTACTCGGACGAGCTCCACGGGTACACGGGACCCGTTTCTCCGAAGTAGAGCACGTGGCGGTGGCCGTAGATCCAGCTCGTCCACTCGTAACCGAGGAGCGTCACGAAGCGGCCGGGCTCGTGGAAGGCGTGCACCTGCTTCTGGATCTCCTGCCACATCTCCGGGTGCGAGTAGAGCGGGAGCATGCCCCAGTGGTCGTGGTCGGTGAGCGCCGAGACGTCGAGGCCCGACACGTCGCGCGCGTAGGTGAAGTAGTCCTCGGGCAGCCCCGTGCCGTCGGAGAAGTTCGAGTGCCCGTGCAGATCACCCCAGTAGATCTTCGGGCCCTCGGGCGTGACCACCATCGGGTTGCTCGTGACGGTGTCCTTGCCGACGCGCGCGCGGAGCCGGTAGGTGCCGGGATCGTGCGCGACGCCCTCGACGTGCCGGCGCCCCTCGTTCTCGCGCGCGAAGCGCACGGTGGCGGGGAGCTCGACGCCCTTCGGCACGTCGACGAGCTGCACCTCGCCCTCGGCGTCGACGCCGTCGTCGCGCCAGGCGTCGATGAAGGCGAGCGTGACGCGGAAGGTCTCGCCCGGGCGCACGACGGTCGGCACCGTGAAGAGGAGCCCCGCCGGCTTGCCGGGGTGGACGTCGATCGTGGGCGAGTCCTCGAGCACCTTGCGCGTGCCGTCGCCGTCGCCGTCGACGGCGAACCAGAAGGGCGACTTCCGCTCGGCGTAGCGGTCGGTCATCGCGCCGGCGATGCCCGCGCCATACACGATCGTGAGGCGGTCGCCCTGCACGAGCGGGCGCCCGGTGATCTCGATGCCGAGGAGCTGCTGGTCGAGCGTCTCCGCATCGAACTGGATGGCCGGGTCGCTCGCCGTCACCGTGGTGTAGCCCCGTTGGTCGGGCGCCTCGACCTGCGGCGTGCTCCAGCCCCAGAAGGGCGAGATCTGGAGGAAGACAGTGCCGCCCTTCGCGACGCCGAGCGGACCCGCCTCGTACACCAGCTTGAAGCGGTCGGGCGTCGCGTTCAGCGTGTAGGGCGGCTGGCCGTCGCGCTCGAGCCAGGCGCGACCTCCGCCGTCCGCCGGACCGTTGTGCGCGGCGAGCGACTCGCGGATCGCGTCGACCGTGTCCCAGCGCGCGCGCGGCGGACCATCGGGGTGCGCGGCCGGCAGCGCGCTCTCGGCCCCGGCCGGCGCCTTCGCGGGCGCCGGCTTCTCGTCGCCGCCGCAGGCGCACAGCAGCGCGCAGAATCCGGCGGCGAGCGCGCGGGCGGCGGACATCGGGGCGCCGAGCATAGCGGTGGAGCTCGGCGGGACCGGGAGGAACCGATGGCCGCCGCAGGGGACCCGACTGCGTCCCCGGTCGATGCTTCAGCTCGGCCGCGGGTCGGCCGCAGAGAGTGCGAGTCCCATTCGAGCGCCGGGAGCCCCGGCACCGCGAGCCAACCATGCGAGAGCAGGCGTCCGCACGCAGCGGATTCTTCCCGTGGTGCTCCACCGCGCTCGCGGCACTCTTCGTCGCAGCGTCGCTGTGGGCCGCGGGCGCCGCGCCGCCCCTCCTCACCGAGGGCGAGAAACAGCTAGCCGCCGCCGAGACCTGGTGGCAGAGGCGGCCCTACCTCTATGCGGGGCCCCTGCTCGAGTATCGCCTCGGCGCCGAGCGCATCAGCCGCGAGCGCGAACAGTACGACGCGCTTCATCCCACGAACGGCTCGCCGGCGCCCGGACAGCTGCGGCGTGATCGCGAAGGGCTCGACGAGCTGGTGGCGACCGCCGGAGCGACGCTCGCGAAGCTGCCCGCGCAGCGTTTCGGTGTCGATCCGATCGCGTGGCGTCCGGAGACCCTGCTGACCCACGTGCCGATCCACGCGAGCGTCGCGCACCTGCTCGGCAACGTCGTGCTGCTTCTCTTCCTCGGCCTCTATCTGGAGTCGGCCTGGGGTCGCGCGCGCTTCCTCGGCATCGCGGCGCTCGCTGCGATCGGTGCAGCCGCTGGTTACGCGATCGGCGCGCCGGACAGCGCGCGCCCCTTCGTCGGCTCGTCCGGCATGCTGGCCGGATTGCTGCTGCTCTTCGGCTTGCACTACGTAAGAGCTCGCAGCGACGGCTTCTACTGGGTCGGACTCGTGCTCGGAAGCCTCTGGCTGCTGTTGCCCCCACTGATGGGTTGGCAGTGGTCGCTGGATGCGCCCGGCGCGGCACTGCTCGGAGGCACGCTCCCGCCGCTCGCGATCTACAGCGCCTTCGCGGGCGGTGGGTTGTGCGCGTTCGCGGGCTATCAGCTTCTGCGTCTGACCGGTCTTCGCACCTTCTCGTGGGATGGCGACGAGAAGGTCGACGAACCGAGCGCCCTCAACGCCGCGAGGATCGCGCGGCTGCGGGCGATGGGGCGGCTCGAGGACGCCTTCGTGCACGCGAACGCCTGGGCGCGGCGCGAGCCCGACTCCCTCGACGCCGCGCTGACCTTGTGCGAGGCGGCACAGGCGCTCGACAAGGCGCCGGCCGCGCGCGCGGCGCTGCTCAAGGCCGTCCGCCTCGAAGTCAAGGCGGGGCTGCTCGCCGCGGCGCTCGAGCACTGGCGGCAGCTCTCCGCCGGCGGAGTGCCGCGCGAGGCCGAGCCGGCGCTGCTGATCCGGCTCGCCACCTTGCTCCAGGAGGCGGACGATCGCATCGGAGCGGCGAAGGCGCTGCGCGCGGCGGTCGAGAGCGCAGGCGACGCGAATCGCGCGGTGGTCGCAGGGCGCGTGGCTCGCGCTGCGCGAGACATCGACATGCGGGTCGCGCACGACGCCGCCTGGCGCGCGCTCCAGCGCCCCGAGATCGACCTCGAAGAGCGCCAGGCGCTCGAGGAGCTGCTCGGCGACGTGATCCGGCGCATGCCTCGCGAGCTCGAGGCGGCGCTCGAGGCGCAGCCCGCGAGTCAGGACTCCGAGTCCCGCGCGGCAATCCCGATCGACATCGAGACCCGCGTGCGCGTGCTCGACGCGGTCGACGCGTTGCCGCTCGAGCTCGACGACGAGGGCATCCACTTCTCGACGGCGTCGGGCCAGAAGAGGCTGATGCGTTACGACCGCATCCAGGCGGTGTCGGTCGCGGCGATCCAGGGCCTCTCCGACAAGCCCGTGCTGATCGTCGACCTCGTGCTCGACTGGAAGGCCTCCGCGGGCGACCGCCTGCGCGTGATCCGGCTGCGCGCCGACCGCTTCGACCCGCGGCGGGTAGTGCCGGGGATCGAGTCGCCGCTCGAGGCGCTGCGCCAGATGATCGCGACCGTGCTCGGCCGCTCGAAGGGCGTGCCGTTGCCCGATCCCGACGCCGCGCGCGGCATGCCGTTCGCGTCGTTCCCGGAGCTCGCGCTCTACCAGCGGCTCGTGCTGCTCGCGGAAGGGCCGGCGCAGCCAGCTCCGCAGCCGAAGCCGGCCACGCTACCGAAAGGTGCGTCGGCCGCCGACGAGCTGCCCGAGCCCGAGATCGAGGAGCCGGCTCCGCTCCCGCCGCAGTTCTGGGAGTTCAAGGCCTGATCGCGTGCGCGCGCGGCCCGAGCTGCAGTCGCAGCGCGGGCTGGATCCACTCGATCCAGGCGCAGAGCGCGGGCCGCGTGTTGCGCGGGTCGAGCAGATCGTGGACCCCGAAGGCCTCCGCACGCGCGAAGGGCGAGCGCGCGGACGCGAAGCGCTCCTCGAGCTCGCGGCGGAAGGCCTCGGGATCGGCCGCGGCCTCGATCTCGCGGCGGAACGCCACCGCGACGCCGCCCTCGACCGGCAGCGCGCCACCCTCCGCCGACGGCCACGCCAGCACGTGCGCGCCCGGCGCGAAGTGCGCGGCGGCCGCGACGCCGTAGGTCTTCCGCACGATCACGGAGCACCAGGGCACCGTCGCCTGCACGACCGCGAAGAGCGCCTCGGTTCCGAATCGGATCGTCGCCACGCGCTCGGCCTCGCTCCCGATCATGAAGCCCGGCTCGTCGACGAAGGCGACGACCGGCAGGTGGAAGGTCTCGCAGAGGTCGACGAAGCGGCGCACCTTCCGCGCGGCGTCGGCCGACATCGCGCCCGCGTAGTGCATCGGGTCGTTGGCCCACACGCCGACGGGTTGGCCCGCGAGGCGCGCGAGGCCCGCGATCTGCGAGCGCCCGTGCCCGCGGCCGAGCTCGAAGAAGCTGCCGCGGTCGAGCACGAGCGCGAGGAGCTTCCGCATGTCGTAGACGCGGCGGCGCTCGCGCGGGACGTGTGAGAGCAGGCTCTCTTCCGCGCGCGCGGGATCATCGGCGCACGCCGTGCGCGGCGCCGGCTCCCACACGTTCGTCGGCAGGAAGGCGAGGAAGGCGCGCACCGCCTCGAAGACCGCGCGCTCGTCGGCGACGACCGCATCGACGACGCCGCTGCGCTCGTGGACCTTCGCGCCGCCGAGCTCCTCCTTCGTGAGTCGCTCGCCGAGCGCGCGCTCGACCAGCGCGGGGCCGGCGATCATCACCTGCGCCGTATCGCGCGTCATCAGCGCGAAGTGCGAGGCGACGAGCCGGGCGGCGGGAAGCCCCGCGACCGCACCCATCGCGGCGGACACCACCGGAACGGTCGCCATCGCCTGTGCCATCGAGGTGAACCGGTGCGGCGCATAGACCGGCTCGCCACCCTGCGGTGTCGAGCCCGGCTGCGGCGCGCGGCCCGCCGTGCCGGCGACGCTGCCGCCGCCGCCTTCGACGAAGCGCACGAGCGGCACGCGCATGCGGCAGGCGAGCTCCTCTGCATACACGCTCTTGCGGAGCCCGGCCGGTGACGGCGAGCCGCCGCGCTGCGTGAAGTCCTCGCCTCCGACGACGACGGGGCGGCCGTCGACACGGCCGAGTCCGAGCACGTAGTTCGCGGGCGTGAAGTCGAGGCGGCCGTCTTCGTCGGTGCGCGACGCGCCCGCGACCGGACCCTGCTCGGCGAAGCTCTCCGGATCGACGAGCCCCGCGATCCGCTCGCGGATCGTGAGGCGCCCGCGCTCGTGCTGGCGCGCGACGGCGTCGGCGCCGCCGAGCTCCTCCGCGCGCCGCGCGCGCTCCTCGATGCCCTCGACCTCGGGCTTCCAGCTCACGCGTTGCAGCTTACCCGGATTCAGAGAATCAGAAGTGGAGGAGCTCGGTCTCGAGGCGGAGCAGATCGATCACGCCCACGCGGTTGTGGCCCGGCAGATGGCCTGCGCACTCGCCCGGGTTGAAGACGAGAGTCCCGTGGCGCCGTTCGCGGACGGTTCGGTGGTCGTGGCCGTGGAGCGCGACGTCGGACTCGCCGGGGTGCGCCCGAAGGTCGCGCGGGTCGTGCACGACCAGCACGCGGCGACCCGCGAGCGCGAGCCGCAGCGGCGGGTCTGTGAACTCGAAGCCGAGCTCCGCGCAGGCGTTTTCCAGCGACGCGCGCTCGACGTCGTTGTTGCCATAGACGCCGCAGAGCGGCGCATCCAGCGCCGCCAGTGCGCGCAAGGTCTTCGCCTGCGTGATGTCGCCCGTGTGGATCACGCGCTCGACGCGCGCCTCGTTCAAGAGCTCGACGATCCGCGCCACGTTCGCGAGGTGGTTGTGCGTGTCGCTGATCACGCCGATGCGCATGCACAGGAGGCTAGCGTCGCATCCGTCCGCTACGCCCCGCGCACCGCTGCGAGCGCGATGCCCGCGAGCACGACGGCACCGCCGGCGGTCTGGAGCGGACCGATCGCCTCGCCGAGGAGCAGCCACGCGAGCAGCGCCGCGCACACCGGCTGCGCGAGCAAGGTGACCGACGCATAGGTCGGCGGCAGGTGGCGCAGCAGCCACACGACGCCGAGCACGCCGCCGACCTGTGTCAGCAGCGCGCAGCCGAGCATCGCGGCCCACGAGGACGCCGAGAATCCGCCGAACGGATTGCCCGCCGCGAGCGCGACGGTCGCGAGGACGCCGGCCGACGCGAGCGTCATCAGCAGCAGCGCGTCGAACGCGTCCATCTCGCGCCGCGCCTCGCTCATCAAGAGCAGGTAGCCCGCGTAGAAGAGCGAGGCGACGATCGCGAAGCCGGCGCCGCGGAGACCGCCCGCGTGCCCGCTCGCGTGCAGGCCCGGCACGCCGAGCAGCAGCACCATGCCGGCGAGCGCGAGCGCGGCGCCGGCCACGAAGCGCGGCGCGAGCCGCTCGCGCCGGACGGTCACCGCGTATACGCCGAGGTGGACCGGCGTGAGATTCACGAGCAAGGTCGCGAGGCCGACGCTCGTCAGGACGATCGAGGTGTGCCAGAAGGCGAGGTCGAGGCCGAAGCAGACGCCCGACGCGAGCGCGAATGCCGCGGCGCGCCCGCGCCAGAGCACGCGACGACGCGCGAGCGCCGCCCACGCGGCCATCGCGATCGCCGCGAAGAACATGCGGTAGAAGCCGGTGATGGTCGGCGGCGCCGGGAGTGCGAGCCGCACGAAGATCGCCGCGAAGGCGATGCCGAGGATCGTGAGCGGGTAGACCCAGACGATGCGCGGCACGGCGCCTCCGCGAGACCGCCGCGCCGCCGTGTCTGCGTCGCGTCCTGGTCAGAGCCGGCCGGTAGCATCCGAGGGGTGCTCGCGCGCCGCAAGCGCATGCCCGGACGCCGCGAAGGGCGCGACGCCCGTGTCGGGCCAGCGCGTCGCGACGTCGAGGAGGTCCGCGATCGTGCGCGAGACGCCGCGCAGCGCCGGGTGACCGGGCGCGCGGCCCGCCGGCACGCCGCCGCCGACGGCCACGAACATCGCGTCGCGCGAGTGCTCCATCGCGGTGCGAATGCCGTGGTCCGACATCACGATCAGCACATCGTCCGCGTCGAGCGCGGCATCGACCGCGGCGAGGCGCGAGTCGATGTAGCGGTACTCGGAGAAGAGGAGGCCACGGCCGTCGTCCTGGCCGTCCGCCACCGCCTCGCCGAAGTGCGCGTGGGTCAGGATGTCGAGCGGCTCGACGCGCAGGGCGAGGAAGTCGATCGCGCCCTGGCGCGCGATCTCGACCGCGGCGTCGAGCTCCGCCGCGGTGCCGTGCACGAGGTGCGCGTCGCGCGGATTCTCGAGCGCCGTCAGCTCGGGGAAGCGCGTGCGCTCGTCACCCTCGAGCTCCCGCTCGGCGCGCCCGACGAGCGGGCGATCTTCGACGCCGTGCGGACCCACCACCTCGCCGTGTCGCCCTGCGCGGATGCCGCCGTGCGCGAGCAGCAGATTGGCGGCGCGCCGGTCGCCCGCGCCGATCGTCGCGAAGAGATCCGCGCTCTCGGGCAGCACCCAGGAGAGCGCCTCGAAGGGATTCGCGCCGATCGACTCGAGCCCGGCGAGCTCGCCGCCGAGCCGGTGCACGAGTCCGAGCACCGAGACGCCGCTCTCGCGCTCCGGAGTCACCATCGATTCGAGCGCCGCCGCGGTGAGCGGCGGATCGCTGTCCAGCACCGCGCGGTGTCCGTCGCGCAGCAGCGCGTCGAGGACCGGCAGCTCGCCGCGCGCGCGGAGATACGCGCTGATCCGCCAGTCGCCGCAGTCGAGCAGCACGAGCATCAGGCGGCGGCGGCCATCAGCCGGCTTGCGCGTGCGCGCGAAGGGCACGTCGGGCGCGCGCGGCTCGCGCGGCGCGACCGCGACATCCGTGCGCGCGCCGGCGACCGGCGAGACGGTGCCCGACCCGCGCAGGCGACCCTCCGCGTCGCGCAGCACCCAGCGCTGCGGCGACATCCCCTCCGCGCGGCGCGCCAGGGCGACACCGCCCGGCGGCACCGGCACCGCCTCGTAGGCCGCGTCGGCGTCGGCGTCCGGATCGGGCGAGATCCAGAGCACGTCGCCGGGCTTCGCATCGGCGACGTGGAAGGCGAGGGCACCGCGGCGCTCGGACGACGATGCGCCGCCGAGCGTCTCGAGCCGCGCCGACCGCACGATCTCGTCGCGCCGGAGCTCCGTGCCCGCGAGGAGCGCCGACTCCGCGTCGTAGACGGCGAGCGCCTCGGAGGTTTGCTTCGCGTTCGCGAGCGTCTGCACCAGGCGGATCGCCAGCGCGCGGCGCAGGCCGTCGCTCGCGTGGCCCTTCGTCTCGGCGAGCGCGGCGCGCAGCAGCTCGACCGGCGTGTGCTGCGGATCCGCGAGGCCCGAGATGCTGAGGGTCAGCGCGTAGCGCGCGTGCAGCTCGACCGGATCGCCACCGGCGGCGCGCCACGCGGCGAAGCTCTGCTGCACGCCCTGCATGTCGCTCAGGAAGGCCGCGGCCACCGCGCGCGCGTCGAACCAGGGTCCCAGGGCTGCGCCCGCGTCTTCGGGCGGCGCGGCGCCGAGAGCCTGCGCCGCGGCGGCGCCGTCGCTCGCGCGGAGCGCGCGCTGCGCGAGCGCGACGCGCATGCGGGCGGCGGCCTCGCCGCGCGGCGGGATCCGGGCCGCCAGCTCGCGCACGACGTCGGACTCGTCCTCGACGCTGGCCCGTGTCGCGAGCTCCTCGGCGAAGACGGCCGCGTCGTCGGGATACGCGGCGCCGGCGCGACGCGCGAAGTCGGCCGCCTCCCGCGTCCGACCGGAGGAGCGCTGCGACGCGATCCAGAAGGCCGCGAGGTCGGGCTCCGGCATCCAGTCGCGCGCGGTCGGATCGGCGAAGACGCCGGCCAGAAGCGCCGCGCACTCCTCGGCGCGACCGCTCGCCTGGAGCGCGCGGCAGCGGCACGTCGCGAGCGCGCGACCGCTCGCGTCCGCCGCGACCTCCCCCGCGCTCTTCGCGAGCGCGGTCGCGACGTCGCCCTGCGAGAGCGCCTCGCAGGCCGCGAGCGCCGCGAGCTCCGCGCGTGTCCGCCGGTACGAGACCTCGCCCGCCGCGAGCAGCAGTCCGAGCGCCGCGAGCGCGACGGCGACCTGGACGCCGCGCTTCACGACGCGCGCTCGGGCAGGAGCTCGACGTCGACGCGCAGCGCGCTCGACTCGCGGCCGGCGGTTGCGCGCACGCTCCGCCACGGCCAGCGCAGCGCGGCCGGCTCGCGGCCGAGCTTCGCGGCGAGCGCGAGGTCGGACGCGCGCAGCTTCGCGAGGTCGAGGTCGAAGCGCGCGGGCAGGGCGGCGTCGGCCGGCGCCTCCGCGCCGGCGGCGGTCTCCGACCCGAGAGCGTGTCGCAGGCTCGCCTCGTTCCAGCCGAGGACGAGCGCGTCGCGCGCGACGGCATAGCAGGGCGCGAGCTCGGGCAGCAGGTGCAGGTCGGGGAGACACGCGCCCGTGGCGGAGTCCTGGGAGAACGGCGCGCGGCGAAGCCGCCACATCTCGCTGATCTGGTCGAGGAAGCGCCCGGCCGCGGCGCGCGCCGCGTCGGTCTGGCGGACGCCGAGTGCGAGCGCGGCGCGGGGCATCGCGGCGCCGAGTTCCGGCGGATAGAGCGCGAGCTCGAGCGTGCCGTCGAGGAGCGCCGCCGAGAGCACGCGGTCGCGCAGGTGGAAGAGCCGGTCGCCCTGACTCCCGCTCGGCACCCACGCCGCGAGATCCAGAGGACCGGCCGATCGCGCGCGCCCGTGCGCGACGCGATCCGCGACGGCCAGCCGGTCCGGGCCGGCCGGCGCGTCGCCGGGAAGGAGATCCGCGAGACGCCCGTCCGGCTCGGGCCAGCGAAGCGTCGCGTGCGCGGTGCCGCCGTCGAGGTCGGCGAGCGCGGTCGCGCGCGCGTCGCCCACGCCCGGGAAGGCGAGCGCGAGCGCGTGCTCGCCGCGCGCGGCGTGGAAGGCGGCGAGCGGGCCCGCCGGGTCCGCGCAGCGAAGCGACGCGAGCAGCGCGTGCGGATCCGCGCCCGGCGCGGACGCCTCGATCTGCGCGCACTGCGGCAGTGCGGACTTCCACTCGCCCGCGACACGCGCGAGTGGCGTCCCCTCGAGCCCCGCGAGCGAGTCGAGGAAGCTCGAGAGCGCGCTCCGGTCGGCGGAGAGCAGGAGTCCCGGCGGCCACTGCGCGGTCTGCGGCTTCGCGCAGGCGGCGAGCAGCGAGACGAGCATCGAGAGCGAGCGGATTGCGCGTCGGCGCACGTTTCTCCATCGGTGCAGCGCGCTCGCGCCTTTAGGCGGCGCGGCTGCGCATTCCTGCTCAATCGCCGCGCCTGCGGCTCCGATACCGGAGCCGATGGAGTGGGCAGAGCCGATGCAGTGCGACCCGTGCCAGTCTGGCGGCGACGCGCTCGCGCGCAAGCGCGACGCGGGGCTCCACGCCTTCGGCGCGCGTCGTATCCTCGGCATGCGCGTCGACGCCTCGACCTACGCGCGCGCGGTCCGGGCGATCCTCGAGATGGCGGAGACGGGCGGCGGCACGACCTGCGTCGCGACGGTCCACATGGTGATGGAGGCGTACGACGACCCGGCCTTCCAGCGCATCCTGAGCTCCGCCGACCTCGTCACCTCCGACGGCATGCCGCTCGTGTGGACCTTGCGCGCACGCGGACTTCGCGAGGCGGAGCGCGTCTACGGGCCGGATCTCGTGCCCGCCGTGTGCGCCGCCGCGGCCGCGCACGGCGTGCCCGTCGGCCTCTACGGCGGCAGCCCCGACGTGATCGCGCGGCTTCCACAGCGGCTCGCCCTGCGCTTCCCCGGGCTCCGCATCGCCTTCGCGGCGAGCCCGCCGTACCGCGAGATGACACCGGAGGAGGACGTCGCCGTCGTCGACGCGATCCGCGACTCCGGCGTGCGCATCCTCTTCGTCGGGCTCGGCTGCCCGAAGCAGGAGCTCTGGATGGCGGCGCACCGCGAGCAGCTTTCGTGCGCGATGGTCGGCGTCGGCGCCGCCTTCGATTTCCTGGCCGGCGCCAAGCGCCAGGCCCCGCGCTGGGCCCAGCGCGTCGGGCTCGAGTGGCTCTTCCGCCTGGCCTGCGAGCCGCGACGCCTCTGGCGTCGCTACGCGTGGCACAACCCGCGCTTCGCGTGGCTCGCAGGCCGCGAGATCCTGCGCGCGTGGATGAACGACCTGCCCGGTCAAGGGATTCGAGGCGCGGGCCGATAGATCGGGGCGGAGTTGCTCGCGCGTGGACCCCACCGACACCATCGTAATCCGACCGGAGCACGGGCTCGCCTCGCTCCAGCTCGGCGAGCTATGGAGGTACCGCGAGCTGCTCGGCTTCCTCGCCTGGCGCGACATCCGGGTCCGCTACAAGCAGTCCGTGCTGGGCGTGCTCTGGGTGCTGATCACGCCGGTCGTCACCATGGCGATCTTCAGCGTGATCTTCGGACGCGTGGCGCGCATCCCGAGCGACGGCGCCCCGTACCCGATCTTCTGCTTCGTGGGGCTACTGCCCTGGCTGTTCTTCTCCCAGTCGCTGCAGCGCGCCACGGCCAGCGTGGTTGCGGAGCACAACCTGCTCACGAAGGTGTACTTCCCGCGCCTGATCGTTCCGGTGGCCGCGACCCTCGCGCCGCTCGTCGAGCTGGGGATCGCATCCAGCGTGCTCGTCGCGATGATGGTTTGGTACGGCCTCGTGCCTTCGCTGCACGCGTTCGTCCTGGCGCCTCTCTGTGTAGCCTGGGCCTGGCTGCTGGCGATCGGCGCAGGGACCCTGCTCTCGGCCGCGAACGTCCACTACCGCGACGTGGGTCAGATGATCCCGTTCCTGGTCCAGGTCTGGATGTACGCATCGCCGGTGGTGTACCCGGTGTCGATGTTCCCCGAGACCTGGCGCTTCGTGCTGGGCCTGAACCCCATGGTCGGCGTGATCGAGGGCCTACGCTTCGCGGTGCTGGGCCACGGGTCGCTGCCGGTCGCGTCGCTGGCCGTCTCCGCGGGCGTGTCCCTGCTGCTGCTGGTGACCGGCGTCCTGTCGTTCAAGCGCATGGAGCGCACCTTCGCGGACGTCGTGTAGATGATCCGCGTCGAGGGCATCGGCAAGCGCTTCCGGCTCGGGAGCACGGTCCGCCACGACACCCTGCGCGACGCGATCGCGCACCGTTTCACGCGCCGGGGCCCTGGGCCGGAGCGCGACCCCGCGGAGCTCTGGGCGCTGCGGGACGTCTCGTTCGACGTGGATGAGGGCGAGGTGGTGGGCGTCGTCGGCCGCAACGGCGCGGGCAAGAGCACGCTTCTCAAGGTGATGTCGCGCATCACGCCGCCGACCGAGGGATGCATCCGCCTGCGCGGTCGGGTGGCGAGCCTGCTGGAGGTGGGCACCGGCTTCCACGCCGAGCTCTCGGGGCGCGAGAACATCTTCATGAACGGCGCGATCCTCGGCATGACCCGCCGCGAGATCCGGTCCCGCTTCGACGCGATCGTCGCCTTCGCCGAGGTGGAGCGCTTCCTCGACACGCCGATCAAGCACTACTCGTCGGGGATGCACGTGCGCCTGGCCTTCGCGGTCGCCGCGCACCTCGAGCCCGAGATCCTGCTGGTCGACGAGGTGCTCGCCGTCGGCGACGCCGAGTTCCAGAAGAAGTGCCTGGGCCGCATGGACGACGTCGCGCGCAGCGGCCGCACGGTGTTGCTGGTGAGCCACAACATGGCGGCGATCCAGCAGGTGACGTCGCGCTGTCTGCTCTTCGAGAAGGGCCGGCTGGAGCGCGACGGTGCGACCGCCGAGGTCGTCGCCGCGTACCTGTCGTCGGGAGAGAGAGGAGCTGTGGCGGCCGACCTGACTACGGACCACCCGGACTTCCACATCCAGCAGGTCCGCTTCGACGAGGAGAGCCAGTCGCCGGGCTTCAACCAGCCCATGCGCTTCGAGCTCACCTTGTCGCTGCGGCGCCCGTTCAGGACGGTCGGCTTCGGGCTCGGCATCTACAACTCGCTGGGCGTGCGCCTATTGACCTCACGATGTGTCGTCGATGACCTCGACGAGGGCAAGACCACGCTCTCGATCCGAATCGCGGACCACCACCTGCCGCCGGGCCAGTACGCGCTGTCGCTCGGCATCGCGCGCGGAACCCAGAAGATCCACTACGCGGAGAACGTGCTGCGCTTCGCGCTCTCGGACCTCGGCGTGCACGAGCCGCTGCTCCAGCCCTACCTCGCAAGACAGCGCGACCAGATCGGCGCCTTCGTGCCAGGCCGCTGGGAGAAGCGCTGAGCCGTGCGTTTCCTGTTCGTCTTCGGCGTCGGACGCAGTGGAACCACGCTGCTCGGGAGGTTGCTCGCCTACACCCAGACGCCGGCGCGTTTCGTCACTGAGCTGTGTCCAAGCATCCCCGACCGCATCCCGAACCCGATCTTCATGGTCGAGCCCGCGGATGCCGCGACGATCGGACGCGTGCGCGACGCCCTGTTCGAGCTGGCCGCGGGCAAGCTCCGCTTCGCGCCGGACCAGGCCTGGCGGCTCGAGCGGGACGACGCGGACGCGCAGGTCGCGGTGGTCAAGGACGTGCACTCCCTGCTGGCCTGGCCCGCGATCGTCGAGGGCCTGCCCGCCTGGCGCGCCGTCGTGATCACGCGCGAGACGCCGCGCGTGCTCGACAGCCTGCTGCGCGAGCGCGGCAATCGCCGCTACCTGGCGGAGGACTACGCCTGGCTGGCCCGCCACCTCGACGCGGATCCGCGGGATCCGCGCATCGACCGGGCGGCGTCGTCCCTGCCCGCACGCATGACGGAGTATCTCCGGCGTCCGCGTCTGCTGACCCGCGGCTGGCTGCGGCAGGCGCTGGCCGCTGAGCTCCTCGCGCGCTTCCTGCGCGACTGGGCCCTGCACGACGCGCGCGTGGCCCACGTCGAGTTCGAGGCGCTGTGTCGCGATCCGCTCGGCGAGACGCTCCGCCTGTACGAATTCCTGGAGCTCGACCACGACGACGAGACCTTGGATCGGATCCGGCGCACGACGACCGGCAGCAGCGACGAGTACTACGCCACCGACAAGGACAGCCGCCGTGTCCTCGGCCAGGGCTACAAGATGTTGAGTCGGCGGCGGCAGCGCCGGCTCGCGCGCTTTCTGGGAGGATCCTGACCGTGCTGCGCGCGCTGAGATCGCTCGTGCCGGACGCGAAGCCGGGCTCGGAGGGGATGAGCTTCTCCCAGTGCGGTGAGGACCGGATCGTGCGCTGGGTGCTCGAGATCCTGCGCGTGCGCCAGCCGCGCTACCTGGACATCGGAGCCCACCATCCCCGTCGGCTGAACAACACCTATCTGTTCTACACGCTGGGCGCGAGCGGAGTGCTGGTGGAGCCCAATCCGGCCTGGACCGCGCTGATCCGCCGGGAGCGTCCGCGCGACGTCTGCATCGAAGCGGGCGTCGGCGGCCGTCCCGCGTCCGGCGTGCCGTTCTACGTCATGCGCTCGGACACGCTCTGCACCTTCTCGGGGAGGGAGGCGCAGCGCATGGTGGCGGAGTGTCGCGAGGAGATCCGCGCGATCCGCTCCCTCGACGTCGTCACGCCGGCGCAGATCCAGGCCGAGCACTTCACGGACCGTCTCGACTTCGTGTCGCTCGACGTGGAGGGCCTCGAGCTCGAGATCCTGCGAGCCTTCGACTTCGACACGAGCCGGCCCGCCGTCTTCTGCATCGAGACGATCTCCTACGCGATCGACGGTAGCGGCGAGAAGGCCCACGACCTGATCGCCTTCATGCAGTCGCGCGGCTACGCGGTCCACGCCGACACCTACGTGAACACGATCTTCGTCGACGAGGAGCGCGCCCTGGGCCTGTTGCGCCCGGGCCGGCGCGAGGAACGGCCCTGATGGCCGCCAAGGGGCTCGCGCGTCACCTGCGGCGCGTCTGGGTGCACGCCCGGCGCCGCGTCCGCTTCGGGCGTCAGTTCGACGCGTTCTCGCGCCTGCCCGGTGCGGAGCGCTTCGATTTGCGCTGGGAGGAGCGCCTGCCCTGCCTCGAAGACGACACCGGCATCACCCACTTCGATCGCCACTATGTGTACCACCCGGCCTGGGCGGCGCGGATCCTGCGCAGGACTGCGCCCGCGCTGCACGTCGACATCGGGTCGAGCCTCTTCTTCGTGTCGGTCGTCTCGGCCTTCGTGCCGACCCGCTTCTACGATTTCCGGCCGGCCGAGCTCCACATCGACGGGCTCGAGTCCGGTTCCGCGGACCTCACCAAGCTCCCGTTCGACGATCGCTCCGTCGCGTCGTTGTCCAGCATGCACGTTGTCGAGCACGTCGGGCTCGGCCGCTACGGCGAACCGCTCGATCCGAACGCCGATCTCACGGCGATGGGTGAGCTCCAGCGTGTGCTGGCCCCCGGGGGCGACCTGTTGTTCGTGGTCCCGGTCGGAAGGCCGCAGCTCCGCTTCAACGGGCTCCGCATCTACGCCTACGAGCAGGTCGTCCGGGGCTTCCCCGAACTACACCTCGAAGAGTTCGCGTTGATTCCGGAGCGCGGGCCCGAGGGACTCGTCGTCGGCGCGGGCCCGGAGCAGGTCGCTCGCGAGCGCCATGCCTGCGGCTGCTTCTGGCTGCGCCGTTCGAGCTCGGCCGAGGAGGTCGCCTGACGTGGCCCGCGCGAACGACCTGATCTTCGACATCGGGATGCACACGGGCGAGGACACGGCCTTCTACCTGAAGAAGGGCTTCCGGGTCGTGGCGATCGAGGCGAACGAGTCGCTGGTGGCGGGCGCGCGCGAGCGTTTCGCCGACGAGATCGACGCCGGGCGGCTCACCCTTTACAACGTCGCGATCGCCGAGCGCGAGGGCACGATCGACTTCTTCCTCAATCACGAGAAGGACGACTGGGGGACCACGTCCCCCGAGTTCGTCGCCCGCAACGAGAAGCTCGGCACCCGACACACCAAGGTGGAGGTGCCGTGCGTGCGCCTCCAGCGGATCCTGCGCGAGTGCGGCGTCCCCTACTACGCGAAGATCGACATCGAAGGCGCCGATCTCTTGTGCCTCCAGGCGCTGCTCGAGTTCCAGGAGCGCCCGCGCTACGTCTCGATCGAGGCCAGCCTGCGCAGCTTCGAGGCGGTGTTAGGCGAGCTCGCGCACCTCTGGGTGCTCGGCTACCGGCGTTTCAAGGTGGTGAACCAGGCCCGGAACCGGTCGCTGCGTTGCCCGGATCCGCCGCTCGAGGGCCTGTACGTCGACCAGCGCTTCGACGGGTACATGAGCGGCCCGTTCGGCGAGGAGGCGCCCGGCGAGTGGCGCGACGCGGAGTCGACTCTTGCGCGCTACCGGCACATCCTGGACGAGCAGCGTCGCTTCGGCGCCGGCGGACGCTACGACACACCTCTGCTGCGCCCGGTGGATCGCTTCCTGCGACGCGTCACGGGACGCGAGCCCGCAGGCTGGTACGACATCCACGGCAAGCTGTGCGCGTGATGGGCACCGGGAGCCCTGCATGATCGTCACGCGAATCAGCGGCGGACTCGGGAACCAGATGTTCCAGTACGCGGCGGGACGGCGCCTGGCGCTGGCGCGCGCGACCGGGCTCCTGCTCGACCTCTCGCCGCTCGACGACCCCCGCGTCGCGACACCGCGCTGCTACGAGCTGCATGCGTTTCCCATCCGCGCGGCGATCGCGAGCGCCGCGGAGCTCGAGGCGATCGCGCCGCGCCGCGACTCCCTCGCGGCGCGCATCGCGCGACGCGCGTGCGGCGCCCGCCGCAGCGCCGCCACGGAGCGCCACTTCCATTTCGATCCGGAGGTGCTGGACCTGCCCGACGGCAGCTGCCTCCACGGCTACTGGCAGAGCGAGCGCTACTTCGCCGACGTCGCGGACGACGTCCGCCGCGAGCTCACCGTCGAGCGACCCGCCACGGGGCGCAACGCCGAGCTCCTCGAACGGATCGACGCCTGCAACGCCGTCAGCGTGCACGTCCGGCGCGGCGACTACGTGTCGCTTCCGCCAGTGCGCGCCACCCACGGCGTGTGTCCTCTCGACTACTACGAGAGGGCGGCACGCACCCTGGCCGAGCGCGTCGCGGATCCGGTGTTCTTCGTGTTCAGCGACGACCCGGACTGGGTGCGCGATCACCTGCGGCTCGACGGCGAGATGGTGCAGGTGGACCACAACCGGCCTGAAGCGGGCTCGGAGGACATGCGCCTCATGAGCCGCTGCGCCCATCACGTGATCGCCAACAGCACGTTCAGCTGGTGGGGTGCCTGGCTCGACCCGCGTCCGGAGAAGATCGTCGTCGCGCCCCGGCGCTGGTTCGAGGACGGCGATCGCGACACGAGCGATCTCGTGCCCGCGGGCTGGATCCGCCTGTGAGCGCCGGACGCACACACGACGGCGTGGCCGCGCCGCGGGTCACGGTCCTGCTGCCCGTGTACGAGGGTCGCGAGCACCTGCCCGCCGCGATCGAGAGCATCCTCGGGCAGAGCTTCCGCGACTTCGAGCTGCTGGTGATCGACGACGGCTCGAGCGACGGCTCGGCGGACGTGGTCGCCGCCTGCCACGACCCGCGCGTCCGCTGCGTGCGCAACGATCGAAACCTCGGAGTCGCGGCCAGCCTGAACCGCGGGCTCGAGCTCGCGCGCGGCGAGATCGTGGCCCGGATGGACGCCGACGACACGAGCCTTCCCGAGCGCCTGCGCCGGCAGGTCGAGTTCCTGGACGCGAACCCGGAGATCGGCGCGTGCGGCGCCTGGACCGTCACGACCGGCCGACGCGAGGGCGTGCGCATCGAGTACCCGACACGCGCGGAGGACGTGCGCTGCGGGCTGATCTTCGATCCCACTCTGGCGCACCCGACGGTGTGCCTGCGGCGGGCGTGGTTCGAGCGATCCGGTCTCCGCTACGACGAAGGCTATGTGCACGCCGAGGACTACGATCTCTGGTGTCGCGCCAGCGCCTGCTTCCCGCTGGCCAACCTCGGCGAGGTGCTGCTCCGCTACCGCGTTCACGACGCATCGGTCTCGGAGCGCTACCGAGCGGCGCAGCAGGCGTCGGTGGCGAGGATCCACCGGCAGCTGCTGGCCGAGATGGGTCTCTCGCCCACGGACGACGAGCTCGTGATCCACGGCGGAGGCCGCGTCGGCGAGCCGGTCCCGCCGCTGGCGGAGACCGAGCGCTGGCTCCAGACTTTGCTCGAGGCCAACCGCGCGTGCGGTCGCTACCCGGAGCCTGCGTTCGGGCGGTTGGTCGGACGGCGCTGGCTGCGCGCGGCGAACGGCGCCACCGGGCAGGGCCAGAGCACCTGGGCGCGCTTCGCCCGCTCCCCGCTCAGCCGACACGTTCCGCTCCGGGCGCGGCTGCGGACGACCGCTCGGGCCGCGGCGCGCGCGCTGCGGAGCGCGCGGTAGGCGCCGCGTGTCGGAGCGGAGCGCAGCCGCGCGGCAGGGCGATCCGATCCGCATCGTGCTCGTCGACCTCCTGGGGGGCGTCACCAGCTACGCGCTCGACCTGACGGCGCTCGAGGCCTTCCAGCGGCGCGGCGCAGAGCTGCTGTGGCTCGAATCGGCGCTTCCGGGAGCGACTCCGCTCGGTGTCGAGGCGAGCGTGCCCTCCCGACGCGTGCGGCACGAGTGGCCCGGCGAGAACGCCTTCGCCGTGCTGCGCCGCATGCAGCGCGCGCAGGGCCCCGGTCGCGGTGCGTTGGTCGCCAACGAGTTCTTCGGACTGGCCTTTGGTGCCCGCTACGGAGCCGGCGCACCGCTGGTGCAGATCCTCCACGGGGACATTCCGTTCTACTACCGGCTGGCCGAGGAGTTCGAGCCCTGGGTGGACGCCTTCGTCGCGGTGAGCGAGCGCGTCGCGAAGGAGACCGCGCGGCGATTGCCCCGACGCGTCGACGACGTGCACCACCTCCCGACCGGAGTCCCCTTGCCCGCGCGGCTGCGCACGCCGGTGTCCGGCCCGCTGCGACTCGTCTACAGCGGCCGCATCGAGCGCAACAAGGGCGTGCTCGATCTGCCCGCGATCGATCGTCGCTTGCGGCGCGACGGCGTGCAGGCGATCTGGAGCGTGATCGGATCGGGCCCGGACGAGGCCGCTCTGCGACGGGGCTTCGATGCCGAGGCGAAGGTGGCATTCACCGGAGCGCAGAGCCCCGATGCGTGCCGCGCACTCCTGCCGGACCACGACGTGCTGGTGCTGCCCAGCTATGGCGAAGGCCTGCCGCTCTCGCTTCTGGAGGCCATGGGCGCCGGTCTCGTGCCGGTCGTGAGCGACCTCGAGAGCGGCATCCGCGAGGTGGTGGACGACGGCGTGAACGGCTGGCTGGCGCGTCCCGGTCAGCCGGACGACTTCGCCGTCGCGATCGCGCGCCTGCACCATCGTCGGGACCGCCTGGAGGAGTGCTCGCGCGCTGCCGCGGAGCGCGTGCGGACCCACCACTCGCTGCGCGAGCGGGGCGAGGCCTGGCTGGACCTGATCAGCGACCTGGAAGAGCGTCCCCCCCGCCAGAAGCCGATCTGGCGGCGAGGACCCAGCCGCCTCGACCGTCCCTGGCTGCCGAACTGGGTCGTGCGCGGCGTGCGGAGGCTCGCGCGATGACAGGCTGACCTCGGGGCGCGTCCGTTCAAGGATTCCGCCCATCTGGCCGATCCGTTGCCAGCGCGTGGGAGGCGAGCGCCGATGGACGGCTGTGAGAAGCCGCAACGCGTCGCGATCTGCGTGTCGAGCTATCGGCGACCCGAGCGCCTGCACGCGCTGCTCGGGGCGCTCGACGGCCAGCACTTCGACGCGCTCGCGGGCGAGCGTCCGGATCTCGTCGTGGTCGTGGCCGACAACGACGCGGCGCAGTCTGCGCTCCCCGTGTGCGAGGACGCGCGTCGCTGGCTCTCGTCGCCGCTCCGCTACGCGACCGAGCCGCGCAAGGGCATTCCCTTCGCGCGCAACGCGACCTTGCGGGCGGCCGGCGACGCGGACTGGATCGCCTTCATCGACGACGACGAGATCCCCGAGCCGACCTGGCTCGCGACCTTGCTGCGCGTGCAGCGCGAGACGCAGGCGGACGTCGTGACCGGCCCCGTGCTCCCGCGCTTCGAGCGCGAGCCCGGACCCTGGATCGTCGACGGCGGCTTCTTCGGCTCGCGCCGGATGCCGACGGGATCGCGTCTCGAATCCGCCTACACCAACAACGTGCTGCTGCGGGCCCGCTCGCTCGACCCCGAATTCCAGCACTTCGACGAGCGCTTCACCTTCGGCGTCGGCGAGGACGCCGAGCTCTTCTCGCGCCTCGCTTCGCGCGGCGCTCGGATCGTGTGGGCCGACGAGGCCGTCGTCTACGAGTCCATCCCGGTCGAGCGCGCGACCTTGCGCTGGCTGGTGCGGCGCGGATTCGCGGTCGGCACCGCGGTGACTCACATCGCGCGCTGCCGCCGGGGCCGACCGCGCTCGGCGGTCGAGGCGATCTCCCACGCCGCGTGGTGTCTGGCGAAGGGACTCGGTCTCGCGGCGCTCGGCGTCTTCGCGGGGCGCGTCGTCCAGGTGCGCGGGCTCGAGCTCGCCGGCTACGGCGTCGGTCGCATCGCCGGCGTGGTCGGCGTCCGCTGAGGCGACGCGTTTTGAAGCGCCCGTCGCTCGCGACCTTGCGCTGGCTCCACGTCGCCACCGACGCGCTGCTGGTGTCGGCGGGCTGGCTCGGCGCGTGGGCGCTGCGGCACGCGCTCGGCCACGCGCTCGGGCGCCCGATCAATCCCTTCGACGTGTATCTGCGCGCGCTCCCGATCGTGGTCGTGCCGTGGATCGCGACCTGCTGGTGGTTCGGCATCTACGAGAGCTCGCGCATGCGGACCGGCGCGATCGAGCTCTCGAAGCTCGTGCGCGGCGCGGCGCTCGGACTCCTCGTGGTCGGCTCCGCGGGCTTCTTCTTCCGCGAGCTCTCGTTCGGACGCAGCGTGGTCGCCGCGTCGCTGGTGCTGAACCTGCTGCTCCAGGGCGTGAGCCGCCTCGTCTTCCTGCGCTTCGAGACAGCGCTGCGGCGCGCGGGCGCGCACGACGTGCCGGTGCTGATCGTCGGCACCGGTGTCCCCGCGATCCGCCTCCTCCAGAAGCTCCAGGACCATCCCGAGACCGGCTACCGCGTGCTCGGGTTCGCGGTCGACGCGGAGGTCGTGCCCGAGAAGGACGTCGCGGGGCATCCCGTCCTCGGCACGGTCGGCGAGCTGCGCGCGCTCGTGCTGCGTCACGGCGTGCGCGAGGTCTTCGTCGCGCTGCCCTCGCTCTCGCACGCGCGCATGCTGTCGCTCGTGCTCGAGTGCGAGGACCTGCGCGTCGAGTTCCGCTGCGTCACCAACCTCTTCGAGGTGCTGACCGCCGGCACGCAGGTCGACCTCGTCGACGACCTCCCGCTCGTGCGCCTCGGCCGCGAGCGCATCCACCCGCTCTATGCGCCGGCCAAGCGCGCGTTCGACGTGGTCGGCGCGCTGATCGGACTCTGCGCGGCGGCGCCGTTGATGGCGTGGGTCGGCTGGCGGCTCCGTCGCGACGGCGTGTCGCCACTCTTCGTGCAGGAGCGCGTCGGTCACGACGGCCGCGCCTTCCGCATGTGGAAGTTCCGGACCCTCGAGCCGGGCGCGGAGCCCTACGCCCGGGCTCCGCGCGATCCGTCGGACCCGCGCATCACGCGCTTCGGTCGCTGGCTGCGCGCGACCAGCATCGACGAGCTGCCGCAGCTCTGGAACGTGCTGCGCGGCGAGATGTCGCTGGTTGGCCCGCGGCCCGAGATGCCCTTCATCGCGGCGACCTACGACGACTGGCAGCGCCGCCGCCTCGGCGTCAAGCCGGGCATCACCGGTTTGTGGCAGATCCTCGGGCGCAAGGATCTCCCGATGCACGAGAACCTGCAGTACGACTTCTACTACATCCGCAACCGCTCGCTCGCGCTCGACCTCTCGATCCTGCTGCGGACCGTCGGCGCCGTGCTCTCGCGGCGCGGCGCCTTCTAGATCTCCGCGTGGACGTGACGATCTGCGTCGCGACCTACCGCCGGCCGACCGGGTTGGCGCGCCTGTGCGCGAGCCTCGGGCGCATGAAGCTGCCGCCGGGCGCGCAGGTCGAGCTCGTGGTGGTGGACAACGATCCCGATGCGCCGGAGTCGGCGCCGCTGCCCGATGCGGGCGGTCTCCCCGCGCGACGCCTGCGCGAGCCGCGCCGCAACATCGCGCGCGCGCGCAACGCGGCGGTCGCGGCGGCGCGCGGCGCCTGGCTCGCGTTCGTCGACGACGACGAGAGCGTGCACGAGGACTGGCTCGCAGCGTACCTGGCGCAGCTCGAGCGCATGCCCTGCGACGCCCTATTCGGTCCGGTGCGCGCGTGCGCGGAGCGACCCGAGGCCGGCGGTCTCGAGTGGCTCCCTTTCTTTCAGCGCGGTGGGCGAGCGAGCGGCACCCGCGTGCCGTGGTCGTCCGCAGCGACGAACAACGCCTTCGTGCGTCGCAGCCTCTTCGCGGACATCGCCTTCGACCCCGCGTTCGGACGCAGCGGTGGCGAGGACGCGCGCCTGTTCGGCGTTCTGCTCGCGCGCGGCGCGGACTTCCGCGGATGCCAGGAGGCGGAGGTCTGCGAGTGGATCCCGCCCGAGCGGCTCTCCGCGCGCTGGCTCCTGCGTCGCGCCTTCCGCGGCGGCCACGTGCATGGGCGGATCGCGCGCGAGGGATCTCCGGCGCGCGTCGCGCGCGCGGTGCTGCGTGCGACGGCCGGTCTCGTCGCGGCGGTGGCGCTGCTCCCGCTCGCGCTCGCTCCGTCGCGCGCGCGCTCGCTGCGCCCGCTGCTGCGCGTCGCGAGCGCGTCGGGTCGCATCCACGCTCTCTGCGGCGGGCGCTTCGAGGAATACGCGGAGCGCGAGGCATGATGCGCGTCGCGATCTTCCACAACCGCTACTTCGAGCGCGGCGGTGAGGACGTCGCGGCCGACGCCGAGGCCGCGCTGCTCGCGAAGGCCGGCCACGAGGTGCACCGCTTCACCGTCGACAACCGCGAGGCGATCACCGGATCGCGCCTCGGCCCCGTGAAGACCGCCCTCGGCGCGCACTGGAACCCCGATACGCCGCCGCAGGTCGACGCCTTCCTCGACGCGCACCCCGTCGACGTCGCGCACGTCCACAACTTCTTCCCGGTGCTCTCGCCGTCGCTGCATTGGGCGCTGGCGCGGCGCTCCGTGCCGGTCGTCCAGACGCTCCACAACTATCGACTGCTGTGCGCGAACGGCATGTTCCTGCGCGACGGAAAGCCGTGCGAGGAGTGCGTGTCGCGCGGACCGTGGAACGCGCTGCGCCACGGCTGCTACCGCGGCTCGCGCGCGCAGACGGCCGTGTGGGCGCGCGCGACCGCGCACCACCGACGCCGGCGCACCTGGGAGAGCGCGGTGTCGCTCTTCACGACGCCGTCGGAGTTCGCGAGGCGGAAGCTCCTCCAGGCGGGTCTCGCGGAGGAGCGCGTCGTGACGAAGCCGAATCCCGTTCCCGATCCGGGACCGCCCGCGCCGATGGGAGAGGGCGCGGTGTTCGTCGGCCGGCTCTCGCACGAGAAGGGCGTCGATCTGTTGCTCGAGGCCTGGCGCGCCATGGCCGGCGCGCCGCTCGCGATCGTCGGCGCCGGTCCGGAGGAGAGCCGGCTGCGCGCGCAGGCCGACGACATCGCCGGGGTGCGCTTCCTCGGCGCGCAGGAGCACGCGCACGCGCTCGCCGCGATCGCGGCGGCCGCCTTCGTCGTGGTGCCGTCGCGCTGGTACGAGGTCTTCCCGATGGCCGCGCTCGAGGCGCTGGCCTGCGGGCGCGCGCTGGTCGTCCCGCGCGAGACCGCCCTGGCCGAGATCGTCGAGCCGGGGCGCACGGGGCTCCACTTCGCGTTCGGAGACGCGGCGGACCTCGCGCGCGCCTGTCGCGAGCTGCTGCACGCGCTGCCCTTCACGCGCGCGCTCGGCGAGGAGGCGCGCGGCCTCTACGAGGACGTCTACGCCGACGGGCCCGCGCTCGGGCGTCTCGAGGCCGTCTACGAGCGCGCCCTCCGCGAGAGCGCGTAGTCGACCGCGCGGCGCACGCCGTCCGCCATCCGGCCGGGCCCGAAACGCTTTCCGGTGTCGCGAGCGGCGACGCTCATGCGCTCCAGCCCCTCGCACGAGAGCGCGTCGTGCAGCGCCTTCACGAAGTCCTGCGCGTCGGTCGGATCGAAGAGCCAGCCGTTGCGGCCGGGCTCGATCAGGTCGTCGGCGCAGCCGGCGAGCCGCGAGCACAGCACCGGGACACCGCACGCCAGCGCCTCGTTGACGACGAGCCCCCAGGTGTCGCCGAGGCTGGCGAAGACGTGGAGGTCGACCGCGGCGTGGATCGCGGGCATCTCGCCGGGCGGGCGCTCCGGCAGCCACGCGATCTCGCGCGGACGCGCGCGCACGGCGTCGCGCACGGCCGGCGCGAGCGGCCCGTCGCCGACGAAGAGCAGGGTCCAGCGCTCGCGCAGCGAGTCGGGCAGTCGCGCCCAGGCCGCGAGCAGCGGCAGGATTCCCTTCACGGGCACGAGTCGCCCGGCGACCAGCGCAACCCGCTCGCGCGCTCGCAGCGCGCCGCGCAGCGCATGGGGCACGACCGAGGAGTCGAGCTCGGCGAGCGCGCGCTCGTAGGCGGGCGCGTCGTGCGCGTTCGGCGCGTCGAACAGGCGCTCGTCCGGGACGCCGAGGCCGCGCAGCACCTCGTGCGCCTGCACGCCCATCCCGATCACGGCGTCTGCCCGCGCGAGCAGCGCACGGCGCAGGCGCCGGCGCGCTCGGCCGATCGCCCGAGCCGACACGCGAGCGTGATGGGTCCAGAGCACGAACGGGACTCGGTGCCACGCGGCGTGGACCGCGCCGAAGAGCGAGCGCGCGCCGAGCTCGGTGCTGATCACGACGTCGGGTCGGAAGCGGCGGAGCGCGCCGAACGTCCCCCACGGCACGTGCGTGCTGACCTGCTGCTCGATCGCCGCGCCGCGGTGCGTGAGCTGGCGGCGCTCGAAGCCGACGCTGGCGACCCGCTCGACGTCGAGCGAGGCGGCGCCCTGCGCATAGGCCTCGCGGAAGGCGGCGTCCCAGTGCGGCTCGCTCTCCGCGGAGAGCAGGATGCGGAGCTCCCAGCCCGGCGTCGCGTCGAGCTCGCGGTACACCGGCAGGCGATAGGGCGTCAGCGTGTTCGTCAGCAGCGCGACGCGCATCAGTTGGACTCGTAGAAGCTGCG
>Ga0335069_10002484_pt1 | contig 28428 bp, 23 predicted proteins | sample Lox_Sample_11_FD_206714 | JGI IMG/M metagenome (GOLD analysis project Ga0335069, IMG submission 206714) | Soil microbial communities from Loxahatchee National Wildlife Refuge, Florida, United States - Lox_Sample_1.1 | ecosystem: Environmental > Terrestrial > Soil > Wetlands | place: USA...
CACAGGTCGAAGCGGGAACGGCTGGGTTATTACGCGCCAATGCGCCAAGTACCTCGGCCATTGAATTGCGCGCCGGGGTGCTTGAAGCCGAGCACCGCAAGGATCAGCTCGCACACGAACTCGACCAGTTGATCGCACGCACAACTTCCTTCGACGTTCTCGAAGCAGTCGCCAGCCGGACCCGCTCGGATGAGATGCCCGCGGTCGAGGAAGCCAGCCTGCGACGTCAGATCGCCGTGACGACCGACCCCGTGCGCAAGCTACAGTTGCGCTACCGGCTGGTAGATCAGCTAGTGCAGCACGACACCGCAGCCGCGGCGCGCGAAATCGACGCGATCTACAGCGAGAACCCGAAGATTCTGGGCGTGGTGCGCTCAACGGTCGACTATGACTGGGACCACGATCGCCGCCAGCAAGCCGTCACCGTGCTTCTCGACGCGGCGAGGGTAGCATATCCCGATCTCAGAAGCCGGTTCCAGTTGGAGGCTGCGCGCAAGTCTACCGATCTTGGCGACTTTGCACGCTCGCGCACGCTGCTAGAAGCGCTGTTAAAGCAGAAGCCTCTCGATGCCGCGTACGAGGCCGCCATGGCCGAGAATTTTGCGCGAGCGAACGACCAGGCCGGCCTGGATACTTTTTACAGAGCGCAACTGGAGCTTGTGCGCAACGCACCGCTGGGGCGTGAGGAAAAGCAGACACGAGTGGCGCACTTGCGGCGCGGCATCGTGGCGGCTGACACCGAGTTGCACAGATTCGATGCCGCCGTCGATCAGTACATCGCCCTCATCAACGCTTTTCCGGAAGACGGTGCCTTGGCACAGGAGGCCGCGCTCTATGCGGTTGCGCATGGTCAGCGCGACCGGTTTTTCGCTTTCTACCAGAAGGCGATCGCTGATTCGCCGCGCGACGCTCGATGGAGTATCGTGCTGGCGCGGCTGGCGACGGCAGCTGAAAATGATGCGCTGGCTATCGATGCGTATGCGAAGGCATTACGGCTGCGGCCCGAGCGGCAGGATCTCTATATTGCACAGGCAGGGCTCGATGAACGGCTGCGGCGTTTTGACGACGCCATCGGGCTCTATCGCAAGCTGTACACCCTGAGCTATCACGATCCAAAGTGGATGCTCAAGGTCGCGGAATTATCTGCGCGCGAGCGCAAAGAGGCTGACGCGGTAAGCGCGCTACAAACTGCGCTCATCGAAGGCCGAGCCCCCAAGCCTGCGTACTTCTTCGAGGCCGCTGAGCATCTGGAGTCCTGGGGCATGCTGGCAGCTGCCCAAAAGTACGCCGAGCACGGCGTGGAGTTGGCGGGCCCCGACCTGCTGGTCACCGAGCAAACTGGTGCATCGACGTATGCGCGCATCATGGCTCGCCTCCGGCAAAGCCCGGCGGCGCTTGAGCGGCTGAAGAAAGCGCGTGAAGACGCGCCAGCTGTCACGATCGCCGCAGTGGCACAGCAGGTGGCGCGCGAAGGGCCGGGTGCCATCACGGATGCGGAGTGGCGCAAACAACGCGAGCAGCAGCGGCGCGAGCAAGCGACGGCAGGATTCGCGCAGGCGATGCAAGCCATGGCCGGAACAGCAGCGGGCTACTACACGCCCGAGGAGAGAATGCAGTTTGCGGCCCTGCTGCGCAACAGCGCACAAACTGTCGATGCCGCCGAGATCGCAAATGTGTATCTGCCCGCTGCGAGGACTAGCCAACTCGCGCAGCTCACGGCAGACCTCGAATGGGCTCAGGTCGTGAATCGGAAGCCGGAGGGTGGAATTCAATTGGGCGAATGGCTGAAGCCTGAGACACGCCGAGGGAATTCCAGAGCCGCCGCTCTGCAGCTGGAGAAACTGGCGCCCGGCTTGCAGCACGAAGATGCTGTCCAGGTATGGCGCAGCGCTGCCGATGCGTATCGCAATGCCGGAGATGCGGCCGGCGAACTGCGCGCCATGGAACGGCTCAGTACGCTCGAGCACCTCGAAGGTGGCGAACTGAGCCGATTTTACAAGTTGCTGATCGTGCACCGGCCTGAGGAGCTGCTTACGAAAGCGCGGGCAGGTGACAGCGCGGCGCAGTACCTTGTGCGAAATGGCAGTCCTGCTCAGGCGTTCGCGGCTGTGGATGCGCGGTCGGCGTCACGTCCACCGGTGTGGAAGGATGCGTACACAGCCTTGACGGGCCTGTATCTGCGCCAGACCAAGCCTGCAGTGAGCGACGCCTTTCGAGAAGTCCTTGCGGCGGATGCGAGCATCGGCGACCGCATCGATCACCCAGTCGACCGGCAGCGCCAGCTGGCAGGCACGGTGTGGTTCTACTACGGCTCTCGATACGCAGACTACCTCGATGAGGAGAACGATCCACAGCGCGAGGCTTATGAAGCCTCGGAACTGGAATCGACGCCTGGCGATCCTGCCGCCTACCTGCGGTTGGCGGATCAGTCTGCTGAGCATGGCCGGGCCGACGCGGCCGTCCGTGACTACTCCCACTCGCTTGACCTCAATGGTGACCAGCCCGCGGTGCTAGACAAGATCGCAATGATCGAATGGAAGAAGGGAGATCGCACGGCGGCGATCGATACCTGGAGCAATGCAGTAAAGCTGCTGGCCGCGGAGATGGATGCGCGGCACGTACCGGAAACCTTTTGGGGCGATTTCGCACAGGTATTAAAGAGCATCAGCACATTGGGGCAGTTCGACTCAGTTCGCGCCCAGGTGGACGCCATGCTTCGCGTGTACCTGAAGCGCAACGGAACCTATCGCAGCGAGCCACTCTTAGAGGCGGCTTATCACGCCAACGGGAACTCAGTGGACTGGTTGCTCAAGATCACCGCGAGCCCAGCCGATCAGCAGGCGTTGCTGTGGTCGATTCTCCCCAACACTTGGTCCGAGCAAGGTCACTGGATAGAGAAAGGACAGCTGAGCCGGATTTACGCCAGGACGCTTGAACTTGCGGAAAAGCAGGACCAGGCACAGCCGGGTACTTACGGCGGCAGCGCCGATTCAGAGCGGCAGAAGCTGGTGCTGGCTTTGCTGAATGAGAAACAGATCGCGGCCGCCAGACAAGCTCTCGATGCCGTTCCCAAAAAACAGCAATATTCCGACGGCTGGCTGCATATTGTCTTGCGCCTGGCCGACGCGGACGGGTCGTTGGGCACTCTCGTTTCTGATTGGAAGGGCCACGAAGGCAGTGTGCCCGCATTGAACGACGCGCGGAATGTCGCTGGTTCGCTAAGCTCGGCGGGAAGGCACATCCTGTTGCGCTATGTGTACGAAACCTCGCTCGCACGGCGCGACTTCTCCGCAGCGAACTTCCTCGGTCTGGCCGAGATCGATCTGGAGGAAAACAACACCACAGCCGCGGTAGCGCTGTTGAAGCGGTTGATGCTGGTGAGCGCTGATATGTACGCGGACGAGGATGCCGCGGCGCACCTGCTTGAGCGGCACCACAATGCAGCCGAGGCGGCAGAGTTCCTGCGAGCTTTGGCGGACGCAAATCCTTGGGTTGCGGACTATCGGGTCCGCCTCGCCAAGGCAGAACTGACGATCGATCCCGGGCAGTCCGCTGCAGTGGCGGAGCTCAACGCGGTTGCGGTAGATCCGGATTCGAAGTACGAGGATCGTGAGCAAGCAGCGCGCGCTCTGAAAGGACACGGAGCCGCGAAGACGGGAAGTGGCGAACTGGATATTCTCGCGGCTGCAACTTGTCCTTCCACGGCAGGCGTGTCGCAGCCCCTCTATGTAGCGGCGCGCCTCCAAGCCGCCGATTGCAGCGGAGCGGCCACGCAGAAGGAACAGTTATTGCGCGAGGCTTTGGCGACTGCGCCGGACGACCCCGCTGTGAGGTTGAAATACGTCTTCGCAGCGTTTGCTGCCCGATCCGATGCGCGCGCTCTTGCGGCTGCCGCGCCGTACATGCAGGGTGGCTACTACCCTGCAACGGGGTCGCAGGAGGATGTGGAAAGCGAGCCACCCCCGCCGGATTCCCAGGATACTCAGCAGGAAAACAATGCATCGACTTTGGCCGGTATGCCGCCGGAGCAGGCGGCAAAGCTGATCGAATTGGCTGCGAACGCCAACCAGCGGCGCGGCGATCTTGCAGAAGCCGTGCGCGTTCTTTCGATTGGCTTGAATGTGGTTCACGCGAAGAATTTGCGCGCGCCGATGGAACAACGCCGCGCGTCACTCCAGGCCGAACTCGATCGTTCGGCGCAAAACGACGCGCGCGCGCCGAAGATTCAGGATGCGCTCGAACAGGGCGGAATCGTGCGATCCATGCTTCTGCCAGCCATGCCAATACCTGATCAGCCCGCCAAGGAGGAGCAGCCATGAAACGCGCTCTGTGGTTTTGCGTCGCCGGAGCGGTGCTCGCCGCTACGATATGGCTTGTTGCTCAGGTGCAGGCGCCTTCTCCTGGACCTTCCGCGCTCATGCCTGACGGCGCTTTGCTCTATCTCGAAGCAAAGGATTTCCGGTCGCTGCTGAACGACTGGAAAACCTCCGAAGAAAAGCGAGCGTGGCTTTCCGGCGACAACTATGCTGCGTTTAGCCGCTCACGGCTCTTCCAGCGGCTCTCGCAGGCCCAGGACGAGTTCTCGACCACTGCTTCGGTTCCTGCCGATTCGAGCCTGCTGATGCAGGTAGCCGGCGACCAAAGCGCGCTCGCTCTCTACGATATTGGCAACCTCCAGTTTGTCTATATTACCCGCATGGATGAATCTCGAGCGGAGGCCACGCCGCTGTGGAAGGTGCGAGAAAAGTTCGAACAGCGCCAGGAGGGCGAAGATCATTTCTTCGTGCGGGAAGACCAGCAGTCGAACCGCACTGCGGCCTTTGCCATTCACAAGGGATGGCTGATTCTGGGCACACGGGCGGATCTAGTGGCGGGCGTGCTCGACCGGCTGGATGGGCAGGGTGCGCATAGCCTTCCCGACGAGTCTTGGTATGCCGATGCAGTGAAGCAGGCCGCCCGCGCCCCCGGCGATCTGCGCATGGTCTTGAATCTGGAAAAGATCGTTCCCTCGCCGTACTTCCGCAGTTACTGGGTGCAGCGCAACATCACGGAGATGAAGCAGTATCGCGCGGCGTTGTGCGACCTGGAACGAGGCGATAAGGAGTACCGCGAATCTCGCGTGCTGCTTCGGGCTCCGGGTACTGTCGCGCAAGCATCTGGGGACGTTGCGCCGCTGCTGGCCCTGGCTCCTGCCGATGCGGCCTTCGCATCGGCCCAGGCTTCGCCCAGCGTAGACGCTGTGATGGCGGTGTTGCGCGAGGGCGTACTGGATCCATTGGTGAAGCAAGCTGCGGGTGAAGCAACTGCGCCGCCCGCGGTTCAATTCGAAAACGCAGGCACAGCTTCCGATCTGGAACAAAGAATCGACGTTGCGCCCGTGCTCGTGAACGAAACCGACCCCTACGCTGAACTGCGCCAACTCCTCCAGTCATCGGATCTGTCCGGAATCCTGCAGGTCTATCGCACGCAGTCATCGACAAACACCATGTTCGTGGGAATTGAACGCGGCATCGCTGTGCAATCGGCTTCGGCATGGAAGGAGACCGCCGTCCAAAATGCTCTAAGTGCCACGTTCCGACGCGGACTAACCGCTTCACAACTCGGTATCGGATGGTCGTCGGTCGCGGTCGAGAGCGGAACTGCCTGGAAGCTGGATGGTTCGATTCCGTTGTTAATGGCGGTGCGAACCAACCGACTGTACCTAGCTACCAGCGAGACTCTGCTCAGTGCGATGCTGAGTGGCAGAAAGGGTGAGGCAGCCTCCGCGAGCGGCGGCATCACCTACGAAGCGGATTTCCGTCACGATGCAACAGAGCGACAGGCTTTCACAAAGCTTGCCGAAAGGCTCGATGCGGCGGGGCATGGCACGCCGTCTGCGGGGAGCGCCGATTCCGACACGGGGACGGACGGTCAGGCGCCTGCGTTTTTCTCGGGCGACATTGCGAGCCTCAGCCGAATGTGGTCACGCATGGCCCGTGAGAGGGTCACGAAAAAGGACCAGGGCGCGATCGTGTCCCAGACAGTGGTGTACGAGTGGCAACAGCGTTGAGACCGAACCTTCCTGCGCCGCGTCGCATAACAGCAGCCCTTTTCCTGCTGTTTGCCCTGATGGCTGCTCCCTCGCATGCGTCAGCTCAGCAGGCAACGCTGTTTGCACAGGGCGCGAATGCCGTGTTGCAGAGTAGGTTCAGCCGTCCGGAGCTTTCCTGGATTCTGCTGGACCGAACAGGCAACGTGGTGGCGCAGCGATGGGATGCACCCAATCAGCAAATTCCACCAGGCTCACTCGTCAAACCAATTGTGGCGGTCGCATATGCAGAGCAGCATGGTGGGCGCTTTCCGCACGTGCGCTGTCTGGGAACGGCAAGCATGTGCTGGCTTCCACGCGGACACGGTGACCTGGATTTGGAACACGCAATCGCAAACTCATGCAATGCCTACTTCCTTTCTCTCGCCGAAAACCTGGACAGAGGGGTCGCGATCCGAAGGCTGCACACGTTCGGTCTCGCCGGCCCTGGGCCTGAAGCCGATGCTCGAACGCTGATCGGGCTGAGCCCGGGATGGCGTGAAACTCCACTGGCGCTCGGACGCGCGTATCTCGCGCTGCTGGATTACCCCGGTTTGACTGTGCGCACGCGCGTCCTTCGCGGCATGGCCGGCGCTGCATTGTATGGCACTGCCGGGGCAGTGGATGCTGATCTGGGGCAGGATCTAGCGTTGGCGAAGACCGGCACCGCCAGCTGCACCCACGCACACCGAGCCCCGGCTGACGGGTTTGCGGTGGTGCTTATGCCTGCCGATCAGCCGCGTTACCTCCTGTTGGTGCGAATGCACGGAACTACCGGCGCACACACGGCGGCGGTAGCCGCAGAGATGCTGCGGGCCATCGGACTGGGGCAGCCATGAAGCGGCGGAGCAGTGCCGTGGTGCTTGCGTTGCTACTGGTCGCGGCCGCCCACGCCCAGAACACCATCCGGTTCGGTGTTCTGGGCCTGTTCCATCCGCGCACTCTTGAAGTAGCGTGGACGGGGCCCGGCGCGCTGGTGATTTCGGGAGTGGGCGACCCGATCGTGCTGAACGGAGAAGCCGGCCATCGAAAGCTGATGGTGCAAGCCGCGCATGACCGGGTACTCGTTACGGGTCGGCAGGTCCTGGAACTCAGCGGTCACTCGCGCGATGGAGCCGACAGCGTGTTCGAACTCACTGTGCCGGGCAGATTCCACCGTATGTACAAAGGCCAGCTACAGATCACTGCACGGGGAGAGCAACTCATCCCGGCTGTCCTCATGGACCGGGAGACTGCAGTGGAGGCGATTGTCGCTTCGGAGATGCCCGCCGATGCCCCGCTTGAAGCACTGAAGGCGCAGACGGTCGTGACGCGCTCATTCTTAGCCGCTGGCCCGCGGCATATGGATTTCGATTTCTGTGACACCACGCATTGTCAATACATGCGCTCGCCACTGGAGGCGAGTGCGCGTGTACGAGAGGCCGTTCGATCCACGGAGAGCCTCATTCTCACGTGGCGCGCCAAACCCGTTGCCGCGCTGTATTCAAGCCGTTGCGAAGGGCGCACCCGAACACTGCGCCAGGCGGGAATCGACCCCGGCGACGCTTACCCCTACTATTCCGTAGAGTGTCGCTGGTGCCATGCCCACCCTCTGCGTCACGGTGAACAAGCGTATGCCGTCCGGAATGGCGCTCGGCCGCAATGGGGCTGGAGCGCACTCCTCGATGAAACGGATGTGCCAACTCCGGTGCCTGGGGCAGCGCTGCCGGGAGCGGGTGGCCACGCGATCGGCATGTGTCAGCATGGTGCCATCGGCATGGCGCAGTCGGGTGCGGATTTCCGTTCGATTCTGATGCATTATTATCCGAACACAGATTTAGCTTCCTTGCGCTGACCGCGACTCAGAATCTGGGGGCTCGTCACGATGGAAGTATGGGTGGCTTTCGCTAACGTCAGGCTGAACACAGTGGCATTTTCCCAGGCGCCGCGGCTCCATCCATCGCGCCTCATCGGCTCCCAGAAGATCGGTTCGCCCGGCGACCTCTCACCGTTGTGGTTGTTGCTCAACTTCAGACTTGGGTCCAATTTGGGTCCATTGGCTGCCGAATACCGTGATGAAACATGATGCAACACGCAGAACAAACCTAAGCGAGACAACAGGTTAGTGAATCGGTTGTTGGTTCGGGACCATGAGTCGAACCGGCATTCGGGTTGGAAATAGATTGGACGCCGAATTTCAGATGGCGTTAAACGTAGCACAAATAAGGCACTTGTACGGACAATGCGGTTCCGTGCAGTTTGCTGCAAAGGTGATTATGTCGGACTAAAAATCCGCCGAACCCTTGCGGTCATGGGGGTTCGACCCCCCTCCCGGCACCAGATAATCTATTGAATCTAATCATTTAATTGACGGGCTGTGCCGCGGGCTGTGCTGTCGCTGTTTGCTCCGCGTGACTTATTTCGTGACTTATTGCAAGTTCCGCTTCGCTGGTTTGTAGCTTGCGCATCGCGTCCTGAATATGATTCCGGCTCACGATTGCGTACCGCTCGAAAACGGAACGGGTGCGCCATCCCCCGATCTTCATAATCACCGTTTCAGCGATACCGGCGCGGCGGAAATTGCGCGCGGCCGTTCGGCGGAGGTCATGGAAGATCAGGCCGCTGTACCGGGTTCCCTTGAATCCGCATTTCTTGCAAGCGGCGGTTGTGTCGTTTGGCTCTGAGCAGTTCGCGCAAACCAGTTGGCCGACCCCGGCCCTGGTGCATTCCTTTTCCATGTTCTGCGGAAGCTCAGAACGGGCTTGCCGTTCGGACGAGTGAAAACCGCATCATCGGCCTGTTGCCCGCAACGCAAGCGGAGAGCGGTTTCCTAAGGGCATCGGAATCCGATCCTGGACGAGGTGCTGATGCGGGAAGACGCTACCCAGGCGATGGTCGATGAGGCTGTGGAGCGGGAGAAGAGTCGGGTGCGTGACAAGAACCCTGTGCTTTCATTCGACCCTCGCGCCGCTGCGCTCAGGCCCGGGGTGAAATGCCGCGGAGCGTAGCAGAGCGCATCGCACAGATGTCGGATCAGAACCCAGACGACGAGGAATCTTCCGACTGACTTGAAAATGGGGGCCCTCCCGCCTTCCGTGAACTAGTGCGGAAGCAGAATCCGGTCTAGCTAGTGCCGGTGTACCCAAGTCCAATAGGCGATGAAGGCAGGTGCGGCGACGGCCAACTCGATGGAAAGCCCGAGAACGAGTCCCCGGAAGGCGCCTAGTCCTTCACCGATTGGAGTACGAAGCAGCTCTTGTGTGGGGTCACAGGACTGCTGCTCTTGCTTGGACCCATAGGAATGAACGGCTGAAGTACTCAAGTGTCCACCTTTCGTGCGAACTAGAGCAAATCGACCACAAGTTAGAGGGTGCCATCGGAGGCATTATCCTCGGGGATGCGCCTTTCAGCAGTTCCTCCGTGCACTCGTGTCTTCTTGGGCTGACCGTATCTATCGACCCATTTCTCTTCGACCCGGCAAACTACGTTTTTGCCGACGGCACGACGGATCAATTGCTCAAGATCCTCACGGTCTGTTCGAAACGGCGTCTGTCCTAGTGTTTGCATACCTGGACTCTTAAAACAGTTCGACTCTATCGCGGCAGTTCTCTTTAGTGAATGGCACAAAGCGGTCAGTTAATGGCCACATAGCGTGACCGATTCGTGACTATCCGACCGTAACCGGCCCTCACCGACCATCACAGATCAAACAGGGCAGAATGGGGAAACGAATGTAAATTCAACGATTTACAGGGGTTCAGGAGAGATAGAGGGGGACTCAAAATCCGCCTACCCTTGCGGTCATGGGGGTTCGCCCCCCTCCCGGTACCGTAATAAATCAGCGACTTAGACGCGTTTTGCTGTTCGGTTGCGGCACGCCGTCTTCGCTGTTGAGTGGCGGTGGAGTGGCGGTTCCTGATATTCGCTTACGCTCAACTTGTGGTCCGGCGACAAGCGCAGCGCGACCCCCGCAGGCGAGCAAGAGAAGCAACTTCCACGTGGTGCCGATGAGTTGCGCATTGATGAACCGATCGTAGGTACTTTTCGAAAGCCGGACGGTCTTGCACGAGGTGCGCCGAAATTACCAGAATTCCTGTCTGCGCCTGTTCCCTTGAGACGCCTGGCTTCAGGCGAGCGATCACAGACATGCCTCGTGAAATCCTCGAGCATCTTCCGCCCCGGGTTGATCAGTGGGACAGAACTTGGCAGACAAGTAGAAGACACCGTGGACGCGAGTGATTCTTAGCTCCCGTCACGTATGATCCTGCATGATTCGATGTCAAACGTCACTTGTCCCACTGAAAGCTTGGTCTGATCAAGGAATCCTGCGACAAACTGAACGAACTTCCACAGGTCCGCGAAGTTGCTTACCAGGCCAACTGAGACACGTATCGCCCCCGCGCTCTTGTGCGCGCGTGTTTCCATCAGTTGCATGAAGCTGGTGAGATTGATGCCGGAACCGAGGGCGAGAGCCGCCAGCATATCTTCTTCCGTGAGCCCCTCCGCACTCTCACCGAGCCCCGGATTGCAGAAGCAGCCGGTCCGAAGCGATATTCGTTCCTCACCAGCAAGCTCCTCGATTCGGCGGTAGTCAAACAAGTGACCATGGGGATCGTAGAGATTCAAGGTTATGGTCCCACCGCGGGAATCCATGGTCACTGGACCATAGATCCTCACCATCGCCCGTCCATTGCTGTGCCGAAGCGCCATCAATTCCTCAAGGCACCAGCCCGTCAGACAGGCGATCCGCTCTCCGATGGCTTCAATGCCGATGGACTCGATGTGGCGAAGCCCAATTTCAACCGCAGGAATGGAAAGATAGTTCAAGGTTCCATCCTCAAATGCAGCTTCCCCGTCAGAAAGTACATGACGCTGCCCCTGTACCGAAGCGAAGTTCACGGTCCCGCCCGCGAACCAGGGGCGGCGCAGTTTCGGGATCGCGGACCTTCGCATGAAGAGAGCGCCGACACCCGTGGGGTAGCCAAACATCTTATAGAAGGAGAGCGTTACGAAATCGGGTTGAATAGCTGATAGGTCAAGCGAATTTGTCGGGACATATGCGGCCGCATCGAGAAGGACCATCCAGCCTTTGCTTCGGGCTTTTTCTACAAGGTCCAGTGGATGCTTTACACCGGACACATTTGACTGTGCTGGATAGGCGAACAAGTTGTCACACCCGGGAGCGGCTTCGCTCAAAAGGAGATCCAGTTCATCCAGGTCGAGACGAAGTTCGGGTAATACAAGCGGGACATACCGCACACTAGCGCCCTTTGAGCGCGCAAACTCGCGGATCCCATTCACGGAGTTGTGATTGTCGAATGTAAGTAGAACATGACTTCTCGATGAGAACGGAAAGGACTCGCCCACGATCTTGAGCCCCCCGGTGGCATTGGCGGTGAATACCAGCAGGTACTCTTCGTCGGTGGCGTTGAAGTAGGTGAGAACTTTCCGTCGACAGCTTTCAACATAGCTCGTCATCGCGGTTGATGCCGGATTGACTGAATGCGGATTGCCGAAGACACCGGATTGAAGCAGCTGCGAATGTTTCTCCAGCTGGCATTGCGCGTAGAGCGATCCTCCGGTGTAGTCGAGGTAGATCTGCCCGGATTCGTCGATGCGTCGATATTCGGTTGCCCGAAGGCGATCGATCTCGGCTGTCTGGAGGTAGGCGGGATAACGCCGCAAAAACACCGCATATGCGGATTCGAAGTCCCGCTCGCTTGCGGATTGACCTGTTCGCATGCTGACGATCCTAGATTCCAATTTGTCTCGAACTCTGTGCCCGAAATCACGCTCGCGAGTTGTCAGGCCAGTGCTGAGTACCAGCCTTGCGATCAAACTGGAATTGATGGCCCTCCTGCCTCGGTCCGCAAGGGTTGCACCGGCGGTGACCGTCATTACAACGCTCGCCAGTGTTTGCAGAGGGTGGGCCTCGGGCAGAGTATTCTTTCGCTTTGCGTGTAACAAATCCCGCCCTGGGTGACTTTCTTCTAGTGAATGCTTTCCAAAAGGACAGCCCAAACCATGAGATTGTTCCTCAGGAATGCCGTCTGGCTCGCGTTATTGGCCGCCGTCGGGAGTGGGGGTGTCGTTGCCCAGGAACCACTCACCCTGCGGCAAGCGATCCAGCAGGCCCTCAAGCAGAACCCGGATGCCGATCTTGCCCGGGCAGGTACCCAGGAGGCGAAAGCGGGTGCGGCACTGGCGCGGACCCAACTTCTTCCGCAGGTGAACTTCACCGAGGACATGTCGCGCGGCAATGACCCTGTGTATGTCTTCGGGACCAAGCTCCGGCAGCAGCGGTTCACCTTGAGCGATTTCGCCCTAAACGAGTTGAATCGGCCGTCCCCAGCAGGCAATTTCGCGACGCGTTTTTCCGGATCGTGGCTGGCCTTCGACTCGCTTCGAACGCAGAAGATGATTCGCAGCGCGGACCTGATGCAGACCAGTGCCGCGACGTCGGCCAAAGCCGTGGACCAGAAGATCGTCTTTGACGTCGTGCAGGCATACCAGGGAGTTCTGTATGCGGAGCGCCAGGTTGCAGTGGCCCAGCACGAATTGGAAACCGCACAGGCACTGCTCAGTTCCGTAGACGATCGCGTAAAAGCGGGACTCGTAGTCGAGTCGGACCGCATGTCCGCGCAAGTAAACGAAGCCGCGATGAAACAGGGCCTGATCGCAGCACAAGGCGACCTGGACCTGGCGTGGGCACAGTTGCGCCTCGCCATGGGCGCGCCCAACCTCACGCAATCGAAGCTGCAGGCCATCGAGCCGAAGGACTTCCCTCAGAACTCGCTGGACCAGGAGTTGCAGATCGCCGTGAAGACCCGGCCGGATCTGGCAGCCCTCGGGCAGGCCCAGTCGGCGCAGGCGCTGGCGGCGAGCGCGGCAAAGCTGAGTTATGGGCCGCACGTAAGCGCGTACGGCAACTGGGAAGACGACCGAGGTGTGGACTCCGGCGGCCATAACTGGGTGGCGGGAGTCCAGATCGGAATCGATATCCTTCCGTTTAGCAAGCGCGCGCAACTGGCGCGAGAGGTTGCGGCCAAGACGCGCGTCGATGCCCAGTTGAATTCGTATCAGCAGCTGGTTCGCCTGCAGGTCAGCCAGGCTCACATTCAAAGCCAAACCGCGAAGCAATCGCTCGACACCGCGAAAGCGTCAATCGATCAGGCGACCGAGAGCCTGCGTATTCTCAAGAACCGGTACAATGCCGGGCTCGCCACAATCACAGATCTGCTTCGCGCCGAGGACGCAGAGCGCCAAGCCCAGGCGAACTACTGGCATGCGGTTTACGGCAACGCAGTGGCGTATGCCGGAATACTTTTCGCGACCGGGACTCTGACTCCCGATGCGGCGGAGGAATTGCAATGAAGCTACTTTGCTCTAGTTGTCTGTTAGCGGCCGGCGTCGTGGCTCTCGCCGGGTGCAATTCCAGCGAGCCCTCTCGCCCCGCTGCAGTGCAGACGGTGCAGGCACGAGTCGTCGAAAGCTGGCAGCAGCAGGCGCCTGTGATGGTGCGCGCCACCGGCACACTACACGCGCGACAGACGGCCGTTATCTCCGCGCAGGTCGTCGGACGCATCCAACAAGTGCTCGTTCATGAGGGCGACACGGTGCGGGCCGGCCAGACGCTTGCGGCGCTCGATGATGCCACGCTGAAGGCCTCGGTTGACCAGGCGCAAGCAGCAGTAAAGGTGGCTGAGAATCAACAGGCCGCCGCGCAAACGAGCGCGGAACTCGCCGCCAGCACTCTGGCGCGTTACCGGCAACTGCAGGCGCAGAAGAGCGTCAGCCCGCAGGAACTCGACGAGGTTTCGCGCCGGGCAGAGGCTTCTTCGGCACAAGTAGACGCGTTGCGTGCTGCCGCAGTCGAGGCCAAGGCGCAAGAAAGCGGGGCTCGCGCGATGCTCGCATATACTCGTGTCACTGCGCCATTCGCAGGAATCGTCACGGCGCGCATGGCCGATCCCGGCACATTGGCCTCGCCAGGAGTGCCGCTCCTTCAGATCGACAGCGCCGGCCCGCTGCAACTACAGGCCACGGTCAGCGAGTCCGCCATCGGCTCGGTCCGCACAGGCATGAAGCTCAGCGTGAGCGTGGCTGCCGCGCCGTCGCTCGATCTCGCCGGAACCGTGGCCGAGATTGTTCCTTCGGCCGATCCGGCCAGCCATAGCTTTCTCGTGAAGATCGACATTCCATTTTCTCCGCAACTTCGGGCCGGGATGTATGCAACAGCGGCGATCCCAACGGGTACCCGCCAGGCAATCGTTGTGCCGCGGTCGGCCGTGGTCGTTCGCGGCTCACTGTCTTGTGCCTATGTGCTCGACAGTAACGGGGTCGCACAGCTTCGCTACGTCACTCTGGGCGCGCAACAGGGAAACCTGGTTGAGGTTCTCTCGGGCATTTCCGCCGGCGAAAAGCTCGTCGATGATCCCGCGGACCGCGACCTTGCCGGCAAGCGTGTTGAAATCCCGGCGGGAGCACAGCCATGAAGACTTCCGGCATTTCAGGCCTGGGCATGGCGGGGCGTCTCGCCCATGCATTTCTCAACTCCAAGCTGACGCCACTATTTGTTGTGGCCTCGCTTGCCCTGGGGATTCTCTCCGTAGTCGTGATTCCCCGCGAGGAGGATCCGCAGATCCTTGTCCCAATGCTCGACATCGCCACGGCCATGCCTGGCGCGTCGCCTGCGGAAGTGGAGGAGCGCGTCACGCTGCCCATCGAACGGCTGGTGCACCAGATCTCCGGGGTCGAATACGTCTACTCCACGTCGAGTCCCGGCATGAGCCTGGTCATCGTTCGCTTTCTTGTCGGCACGCCGCAGGAGGATGCGCTGATCAAGGTGTATAGCAAGCTATACTCCAATTTTGACCAGATCCCGCCCGGTGTCTCACAGCCCATCATCAAGGCGCGGTCAATTGATGATGTGCCGATTCTCTCGCTCACTTTGTGGGGCGAGCACTACAACGGCTTCCAACTGCGGGCTATTGCCGACGAAATCCAGCATAACTTGCAGCAGATTCCCGATGTTTCCGAGAGCAACGCAATCGGCGGTCTCCCGCGCACCATGCGGGTCATGCTCAATACCGCGAAGCTGAATGCATACGGGCAGTCGCCGCTCGCCGTCGCGGGACACCTGCAGGGGGCTAACGCCAGTCTTCAGGCAGGGAGCTTCGCGGAGAACAACCGCGAAATCCGGATTGATGCCGGAAACTTATTCACCAGCCGGCAGGATCTCGAATCCGTAGTCGTCGCTGTCGATCATGGCCGACCCGTTTACCTGCGCGATGTAGCGGATCAAATTCTTGATGGACCCTCGGAGCCGGCCAACTACGTCGTGTTCGGCACAACTCATGCCAGTGCAGGCACCCATGGCGTGGCGCAGCAATTTCAGGCCGTGACTGTCACACTGGCCAAGCGCAAGGGCACCAACGCCACCAATATCGCCAACGCGGCGCTGAGGCGCATCGATGAGATGAAGGGCGTGCAGATCCCTAACGACGTAAATGTAACGACCACTCGTAACTACGGCGACACGGCCAAGGCAAAGTCGGACGAGTTGCTTGAGCACTTGCTACTGGCCACCATTTCCGTGACGTTGCTGATTGCGTTGTTTCTCGGCTGGCGCGAATCCGGCGTTGTGCTGCTGGCCATTCCGGTGACGCTCGCGCTTACCATGTCGATCTTCTACTTCCTTGGGTACACCATCAACCGCGTTACTCTTTTCGCGCTCATCTTCAGTATCGGCATCCTGGTGGACGATGCCATCGTGGTGGTCGAAAACATCGTGCGTCACTTCCGGCTGCCCGAGAATCAGAACCGATCCTGCAGCGACGTTACGGTCGAGGCCGTCGCCGAAGTAGGCAATCCTACGATCCTGGCCACCTTTGCTGTGATTGCCGCGGTTCTGCCAATGGCGTTTGTGCGCGGCCTGATGGGCCCTTATATGCGGCCGATTCCTGTCGGCTCTTCTGCGGCCATGCTCTTCTCGCTTATGGTGGCCTTCGTGGTTTCGCCGTGGGCCGCCATGCGGCTCCTGGGGAAGCATTTGGGCGGAGCGCACCTGCTGGAGCCCGAACACGAGAACTGGAGAACCCGCCTCTATCGCAAAGTGATGGCTCCGCTGATCGCTTCGGGCCGGAATCGCCTGCTGTTCTTCGTTGTGGTAGCCGGCCTTTTGCTGATTTCCATGGCGCTGGTTCCCTGGGGATTGGTCCGCGTCAAGATGCTTCCCTTCGACAACAAGAGTGAACTGCAAGTGGTGGTAAACATGCCTGACGGAACCCCGCTCGAGCAGACGCTGGCCGTCACGCAGGCTCTTGGCGCTGAACTCGCACAACAGCCTGACGTGCTGAACTATCAGCTCTATGCGGGAACTTCGGGACCGTTCAACTTCAACGGTCTTGTGCGCCATTACTATATGCGGCGCATGCCCAACCAGGCGGACATCCAGGTGAACTTTGTCCCAGCAAGCCAGCGTAAGGATCAGAGCCATGCAATCGCGCGTCGGCTTCGCCCGTTACTGGTGGCGATTGGCGACCGATACGGCGCGCGTATCCAGGTGAGTGAGGTACCGCCGGGCCCGCCCGTGATTCAAACGCTGGTTGCGGAAGTTTATGGACCTGATCTTGACGGGCAGACGCGGGTCGCACAGCAGATCAAGTCCATCTTCCTGCACACGCCTGGAGTGGTGGATACGGACTGGTACGTCGAGGACCCCCAGCCCCGCCTTGCGGTTCAGGTGGACAGCGTGAAGGCCGCACAGCATGGCATCGCGGTCGCCGATGTGGCTCGGGCACTCGCACTTGCCACATCGGGAATGGAGGTGGGTTTGCTGCACGACGCGAATGCGCGTGAGCCGATTCCGGCCATCGTGCAGCTAACCCGGGCGGATCGCTCGTCGGAGCAGGCTCTGGAGAACATGCACCTTCCGGGGGCGGATGGCTCGATGGTACCGTTGCGCGAACTGGTCACTATGGAGCACGACACTATCCAGCGCAGCATCTATCACAAGAATCTTCGGCGGGTTGTGTACGTCACCGGCGATGTTGCGGGCGCTGAAGAGAGCCCCGTTTACGCCATCCTGAAGATGGACAAGGAACTCGATCACCTGAAGCTTCCGGCGGGCTACACGTTGGCTCGGTACAATGCCGCGATGCCAGAATCCAGCGACCATTATTCGATGAAGTGGGACGGCGAATGGCACATCACCATCGAGGTTTTCCGCGATCTCGGTCTCGCGTTTGGCACTGTTCTCCTTCTCATTTATGTACTGGTCGTGGGATGGTTCCGCTCGTTCATCGTGCCCCTGATCATCATGGCTCCCATTCCGCTGACGCTGGTGGGCATTCTCCCGGCGCACGCGATGATGGGCGCATTCTTCACCGCGACGTCCATGATTGGGTTCATCGCGGGCGCAGGAATCATCGTGCGCAACTCCATCATTCTCGTCGATTTCATCGAACTGCGCCGGCGCCAGGGAGTTCCGCTGAGCCAGGCGGTCATTGACGCGGGCGCCATCCGTTTCCGTCCCATGCTGCTGACGGCCGCTGCCGTCGTCGTGGGCGCGAGTGTGATTCTCACCGATCCCATCTTCCAGGGTCTCGCCGTATCGCTCATGGCGGGAGCCGTGGCTTCGACCTTCCTGTCATGGCCGACGATTCCCATTCTCTATTACATGGTCCACTCGAGGATGAAAACCGCGGTGGCGAGTGCACCCGAAACCTACGAAGGAGTAGCTCAATGACAGTTGAACGTGGATTGCGCCTGATGGCGGGAGTTATGGTGCTCCTGTCGATCGCTCTTACCTATTACGTATCCCGTTACTGGATGTGGCTGACCGTTTTCATCGGTCTCAATCTTCTGCAATCAGCGTTTACCAACTGGTGTCCCGCCATGGCGATTCTGCGCGCGCTGGGCCTAAAAGACGCAGTCTCCGTAACCAAGTGAGATTGCGATGCGCCACAGACGAATGGATATCTCGCGCGCGCACCGCCTGGACGCACCGGAGCGAATGCTCTGGCTGCCGCCATCTGAGGTGGTAGACGCCCTCGCATTGAGGCCCGGCGAGGTCATAGCCGACGTGGGGGCGGGTACGGGGTATTTTTCCATCCCAATGGCCCGGGCGGTCCTTCCCGGAGGTCGCGTGTATGCCATCGATGTCCAGCGCGAAATGCTCTCGCTTCTGAAGAAAAAACTTGGCCAGTATTCTCTCTCCAACCTGGAACTCGTGCATGCTGACGCGAGTGCTACCAAATTGCCCGATGCCTCGATCGATGTTGTGTTCATGGCAAACGTCTGGCACGAGTTTGAATCTCGCGCCGCCGTCTTGCGGGAGTCGGGAAGAATCCTCAAGCCGGAGGGACGCATCGCCATTCTCGACTGGCGGCCGGATGTCTAGCCCGAACATGGGCCGCCACTTGACCATCGGCTCAGCGCATCGGAAGCAAAGACCGAATTAATGGCTACGGGATTCAGCCAGATCGGGCAGCGCCATATAGGCCGGTATTCATGGCTGGTCCATGCAGTATTACCGGCAACATCGTCATGAAAGGCAATCCATGACACGGCGGAAGAGTTCCAATCCCATCAGGCGGTCAAATCGATTGCAGGACGAAGTGTATCGCGAGATGTACCTCCTCGAATCGAAACGCCCAGGGGCGGAAATAGGGCTGGCGCTTGCGCTTCTGCATGCCTGGAATGAAACGAATTCACTGCCACAAGATGACGAGATCAGGCTCTGGCTCCGACAGATCTGTCCGCTCTGCGTGAAGATGATAGAAGAATCACTCGAGAAAGGTTGTGCAGGCTGGCCTGTCACACAGTAACCATTCAAAATCCCTACAAACGATACGTTCTGGTTGTGTTGCATTTCTAATCGATCTGCAAGTCTCATCGATCCGTGTAGATCGATGCGGGTTCCTTGTGATCCCACCATCGCGGCACGACTTCAGGTTATGCTCACACCAGGATGATCTCCGAATGCTTGGTCTACCTTCTCCTGAAGCATCTTTAGTATCTTGATGACCATTTGTGTGATCGCAATCAGCGATGAGGTCTTCCTTGACGGAAGTGCTGCACCGGACCGGAAGACTCTGGTTGAACTCTCGTCGTCATGACCGTGGCGATGTCGCACGCGCGCATGCTTCAGGACGTATTCTCCCTATTGACAATGGGAGAAGCCCTGGCTTTGCCGGGGTGGCAGCAGAAGTTCGACGTTTGCGGGAGTCGCCATCGATTTGAGTCCGTGCAAGACCAGTGGCTCGACCAGCATCCCGCAGGGGCTTAAGCCCAGGAAGTTTTCGGTTGCATCTTTCGGCACGACTGAAGTCATGCCCTGTTACAAGGCCCGGCTGCGGAGAGTGAGGCAGCCGGATTCGGTTTTTCAGGCCCGTTTGAGGGGCCGCCGGCATAAAGCCTCCGGCTTTGCCGGAGGATACTTACTCCACCACACGGCGAAAGCGCGCGACGCGGTCGCGTTAGTGGCGGAACCGGAGGTGCAAGTGGGGGTGCGGGCGCGTGTGTCGGGGTTTCGCCAGATGCAGTCTTCTCTCCCGTGGAAGTACGCTCGTCAACCAGCCGCCCAGAAACGCAATCATGATCAGCATAATTGTCAGGACGCTGAAGTTGGACTGTGCACGGGTGTGCACGAGGTGAGGAACATACGCATCAACCAGGAGCGATATCAGCCACCACAGTCCGAGAAGGAGTCCAACGCCAGCGATGGAGAGGATCGCAGCAACCGTCACAATTCCGATCTGCCGCTTCACGGATCGCCCTTCAAGGGAATGCCACTTGCGCCGGGGCTGCATTGGCATCACGATCCCTTTTTCCAGGTCCAGACTATATCGCCATCCGGGAGACAGCACAAGTGCGGCCGTCACATCGTGCGACAGCCGGGAAGCCCCAGAAAGGATCGGCCGGGCATGTGATACCCGGCCGGAGGTTACATCTCAGGCGGTGGTGATTTACTTATCCGTAAGCGCTTCCACGCCGGGCAGCTTTTTACCTTCAAGAAATTCCAGCGAAGCACCGCCGCCGGTGGAGATGTGCGTGATCTGGTCGGCAACGCCGGCCTGGTTGATCGCGCTCACCGAGTCGCCGCCGCCAATGATCGATGTGGCCGCCTTGTTAGCCGCCACCGCGCGGGCGATGGCGTTTGTCCCCACCGCAAAGCGCGGCAACTCGAACACGCCGGCCGGGCCGTTCCACACGATGGTCCGCGCGGTCGAAACGACTTCTTCAATCGCCGCAATCGACTTGGGCCCGATGTCCAGGCCCTGCCAGTCGGCAGGAAAGTCCTTCGAGGAGTCCCACACCTGGGTCTTCGCGTCATTCGAGAAGCTGTCCGCCAGGACGTTGTCGACGGGAAGCAGCAGTTTCACGCCCTTCGCCGTGGCTTTCTCCAGCGTCTCCTTGGCGAGGTCGATCTTGTCCTCTTCCACAAGCGACTTGGCGGTGCTGACGCCCAGCGCGCGGAAGAAGGTGTACGCCATGCCGCCGACGATCACAAGCGTGTCCACCTTGTCGAGCAGGTTCTGGATCACGTCGATCTTGCCGGAGATCTTCGAACCGCCGATGATGGCCACAAATGGCTTCTCGGGCGATTCGAGAGCCTTGCTGAGGTAGGTGATTTCCTTCTCCATCAGGAGGCCGGCTACCGCGGGCTTGAGGTAGTGGGTGATGCCCTCGGTGGACGCATGGGCGCGGTGCGCCGAACCGAAGGCATCATTCACATAGACTTCGGCCAGCGAGGCGAGCGCCTTGGAGAAAGCCGGATCGTTGGCTTCTTCTTCGGCGTGGTAGCGGAGATTCTCGAGCAACAGCACTTGCCGCGACTCGAGCTGGCGTGCGAGTTCGCCGGCGACTTCGCCCACGCAGTCGGGCGAAAACGCGACATTCACAGTGTCGCCGATCTCCTTGTCGAGAAGCTCGCGCAGGCGATCCACCACCGGGCGCAGCGAGTATTTCGGATTGGGCTTGCCCTTGGGACGGCCGAGATGCGACGCGAGGATCACCTTGGCCTTGTGCTGCAGGGCGTACTTGATGGTGGGCAGCGTGGCCACAATGCGGGTGTCGTCGGTGATCGTCGAGCCATCTTCGGTGAGCGGCACGTTGAAGTCGACCCGGATGAGGACCCGCTTGTTGGTCAGTTCAATATCACGTATGGAGAGCTTTGGCATGACTCGGCCTTCCTTGGAACAACAGTGAACAGTGGACAGTGAACAGTGGACACATCGCTGGCCACCGTTCCCCGGTTGTCAGACAGAGGCTTGCGGGATGACAGCCTCCATTTCGATCTCGACGCGCCACGACGGGTTGAGCAACTTGGCGACGACAACCATCGTTGCGGCGGGACGAACGTTCGCGAAAAACTCGCCGTGGACGCGGCCGACAGTTTCCCAGTCCTCGACGTGGGTCAGGTACATCCGCGTGCGGACGACGTCGCCGAAGGAGGCCCCGGCTTTTGAAAGCGCTTCTTCCGCGATAGCGAAAATGCGGCGGGTCTGGGCTTCGGCATCGAGGTTATCGGCGCCAACGGGGCCCGTTCCCGCAAGGTGAACGATGTTGCCCACACGCACAGCGCGGGAAAAGCCGATGATGGGCTCGAAAGGAGATCCGCCGCTGATGTTCTGCCGCATAAGAGGGTTCAGGTGTCAGGGGTCAGGGACAAAGAACAAGAATCAGCAAATACGATAATCAATCTGATCACTGAGCCCTGATCCCTGAACCCTGGTTCTTACAGTCCCTTGGAAGCCAGGAACCCGATCAGGTCAACGACGCGACACGAGTAGCCCCACTCGTTGTCATACCAGCTGATGACCTTGGCGGTGTTGCCCACAACTTTGGTCAGCAGCGAATCGAAGATCGAACTCCGGTTGTCGCCCTTGAAGTCGCTCGAAACCAGTTCGTTGGTTTCGTAGCCGAGAATGCCCTTGAGCTCGCCCTCGGAGGCGGCCTTCATGGCGGCGTTGATAGCGTCGGCCGTAACCGGCTTCTCGGGAACAAAGGTGAGGTCGACCACCGAAACGTTCGGGGTTGGGACGCGGATGGCGAAGCCGTCCAGCTTGCCTGCGGTCTCGGGGATGACGAGCTTCAGAGCCTTGGCGGCGCCTGTCGACGTCGGAATCATGTTGATCGCCGCAGCCCGGGCGCGGCGCAGGTCCTTGTGCGGGAAGTCGAGGATGACCTGGTCGTTGGTGTAGCTGTGGATGGTGGTCATTACGCCGCTGACGATGCCGAAGTTCTCGACAAGCACCTTCACCACGGGAGCCAGGCAGTTGGTGGTGCAACTGGCGTTCGAAATGATGTTGTGCTTGGCCGGGTCGTACTTGCCCTGGTTAACGCCCAGCACGATGGTGAGGTCTTCGTTCTTCGCCGGGGCGGAGATGATGACCTTTTTTACCGTCGCGCCGAGGTGTGCCTTGGCCTGGTTTGCATCGGTGAAGCGGCCGGTCGACTCGACCACGACCTGGGCACCGACGTCAGCCCAGGGGAGCTTGGCAGGATCCTTCTCCGCGTATACCTTGATCTTCTTGCCGTCGATGACGATGAAATCACCGTCGACGCTGATCTGGTTGGGCAGGTTGCCAAGAATCGAATCGTACTTCAGCAGATGAGCCAGGGTAGCCGGGCTCGTCAGGTCATTGACGGCGACAAACTCGATCTCGGGATTGCCGAGTGCGGCGCGCAAAACGTTGCGGCCAATGCGGCCAAAGCCGTTGATGCCAACCTTAACTGCCATGCGTGAATTCTCCTTCGTGCGCTTTGAAAAAGCGTGAAATGGTGAGGTAAAACTGTGGCGTTCGGCGGCTGAGATAGGGCCCATTGGGGCAATTCCACCAAACCCTTGATCGTAACACTCGAGCCAACCTGAACCAAATATTCGCGCCGGCGGCTGCCGGTGCGAACCTGTGAAAAGAACCAGTCGGCGGCCCCATTCCTGGCAGGGTCCCATGGACAAGTCTTTCGTCCGCGGGTGGTCGAGCGGAGGTCTTTCCACGCCAGGGTGGGCTGCGATGCAAGCCTGCCGCTATTTCGTGTCCAACATCTGAAATCCCGCGGCAGGCAGAAATGAAACCGCTCAACGCTAGTTTGTGGGGTTCGGCACATGATGGTATGTGACGTGTTGCACACTATTTGCAGCGCCTCCGGGTGCTGTGGTATCCCGGTATACAAAGCAAGGTTGAATTGGGAATGAGAAGACGTTCAAAGCGCGCACAAAATCTGTCGGAATCCACAGGCAAGATCGGGCAGGAACTCCCGTCGAATCAACCGGCTCCACTGGTACCTTCTTACCTCGACGAGGCCCACCCGCCGTCCCGTATCCCCGAGCCGCGCCAGGCCGGCGGGCCCGAGATCGGACGCCGCACCGCACCTTCCGAACGCCAGCCCAGACCGGACCGTCCGCCGCGTTCCGAATCGGCTCCTGCATGGAACGAGCCGCCCGGCTCCGGCCGCCTGGAGGTGGAGACCCAGCCGGAAACGCCCTCCGTGCCGCCGCCCGAAGTTCAGCCCGCGGAACGGTCACCGCAGGCTCCCAAGGGCTATGTCGTACTGGCTATCGGTCTTCCCGGATCCGGAAAGACCACCTGGTTCCGCCGCCGCGGGGTGACGCCGCTCTCCGGCGACCTGCTGCGCAACATCCTGTTTGACGACGTGGAAGAGCAGCGCTACCAGGGCCTGGTGTTCTCCACGCTGCGTTCGCTGCTGCGCGCGCGCCTGATCGCCCGCATGCCGTGGAACTACGTGGATGCGACCAATCTCTCCATCCACGAGCGCCGCCAGTGGATCAAGATGGCCAAGAGCTTCGGCTACGAAGTGCAGGCGGTGTTCTTCGATGTGCCGCTCGAAGTGTGCCTGGAGCGAAACCGCTCGCGCGACCGCATGGTCAGCGAAGACGTGATGCGCAAGATGGCCGAAAAGCTGAAGCCGCCGGTGTTCGAAGAAGGTTTCGCGAAAATCACGGTGGTGCGGGTGAAGAGCGCGAGCTAGGTATAGCTGCGCCAACTGGAAGTCTGGTGGCTGGCGCCAAAGTCGATCGCAGGATAGCGGCTCCAGAAGGCTAAGGTGCTCCGGACGCATGTCATCGGCGAAGTCGCGACAGGTATTGGGATAGGCTGCCTCGTCGTTCTATACAATTGGGCGCCTCATTGGACCAAGAGGTTCTATTGGCTTCCCAAAACAATGTTGGGAACGATTCTTTTCCTCCTGGTGCTTTGGAGCGCGCTTCTTGTTTACGGCATCCTCGTCGGGTAACGGCCACTGCACCGAAAGTGATGATCCTCAGCTTAGAACCATCTACAGGACCTTTCGCATGAGCAATTCGCCTACGCAAGCGCCCTATACCGAGCCCTGGCTTCGCGGCACGCATTCCGATGTTCCCCCGGTTGCGCGTGCCGTTCTTCACGCTCTGGAGTTGGCCGGTGACGATGCGAACCGCTGGACCGAGGGTCTCGGTGATGTGGACATTCACAAGCAGCCGTTCGGCCTCACGTCGGTGGCTGGTCAGCTCAGGCACATCGCGGGATCCATCGACCGGCTGCTCACGTACGCAGAGGGCCGCCAGCTTTCAGAACAACAGTTGACCTGCATGAAGGCGGAGCAATCAGGTTCCGAGACCCGCGAGGAGTTGCTGACGCGATTGCAGGCCGCTCTGGACCAGGCAGCCGATCGGGTGCGCGCCCTTTCGTCGGCCGATTTGAACACGGAGAGAAGAGTGGGCCGCAAGAACCTGCCGACTACGCTGGGCGGCGCGCTGATCCACGTCGCCGACCACACTCAGCGCCACGTAGGCCAACTCGTGACTACCGCGAAGCTGGTGAAGGCTCTGCGCACCACGGACGTCCCGTAGGGTCCGTCACGATTCGGATTCGAGCAGCGCTGCGAGCCCCTTCACGTCCTTCACCACGATCTGCCGCGCATCCACTTCGAGCAGCCCCTCGGCCTGCAGCCGCATCAGGTTGCGCGAGATGAGCTCCCGCACCGTGCCGAGCTGGTTGGCCAACTCCTGGTGGGTGGCGGGAAGCATGAACTCGATGCCGCGCGCAGTCTGGTGCCCGCCCGACTGCGCCATCTTGAGCAACGCCGAGATCAAACGCTGGCGAATGGTCGTGAACGACAACTCCTCGATAATGCCCACCAGACGCCGCAGCCGTGCGCCGACGACCGAAAGCACTTTGAGGGCCACCTCGGGGTGCTCCATGCAATAGGCGTGAAAATCGCGCCGCGATATAAATGCGATCTCGGTGTCTTCGATTGCCACTGCCGAAGCCGGATACGCGCCACCGTCGAAAACCGGAAGCTCCGCCACCGATTCACCCGCGATGTTGACCGCGAGCACCTGCTCCCGGCCACTCATCGAAGTCTTGAAGATGCGGACCTTGCCGCGGGCGATGATGTGCAGTCCCTTGCATGGTTCGCCTTCGGAGAAGAGCAGTTCGCCGGCGCTGAACAGCTTGCGCAGGGTGCGCGCGGAGAGGTGGTGAAGCTCCGAGGGTGAGAGACTCGTAAAGAGCGCAGTCTTTTCCAGGACAGAAGCAAGGTCGATGCGTGGCTGAGTCACGCGGCAATTTTATCAACCGCCGGCCGACATACCGTTTAGATCCCCGGATGCGTAACCGAGTTGGCGCGCGGCACCAGGCGCATGTAAACCTCGCGGGGCACGTCCGTGTTCCAGTGATTCGTCGCCCGCGCCCACAGCACCAATCCCAGGAAGATGTAAGCCAGTGCTGCGGTGACAGCCACCGGCCCGAGGGCGCGCCGATACCAGCGCTGCGCGGGCGGCCCTGCCTTCCGGGGCGGCAGTGCAAATTGCAGCGCATTCTCAGCCGGACACGCAGACACGCAGATCATGCAGGCGCTGCACTCGGCGGAACGGATCTGAACGAGTTGATCGACGGGGAGATTCGCCGGGCAGACCTTTGTGCACTTCGCGCAATCGATGCAGGCCTCGACATCACGGCGAATCTTGACCGGGCTGAGCAGGGAAGTGAGCCCCAGCAGCGCTCCGTAGGGGCACAGGTAGCGGCACCAGAAGTTCTGCACCAGCATCGAGAGCAAGACAAGCACCCCGATCACGATCGCGGCCGTCAGTCCCATGTCGCGGAAGAAGTTCAGCATCTTCACGTCCGCAATAAGTCCGTACGGAGTGTTCATGAAGCCAAGAAGCATTTCGCTGGACATGCCGCCGATCACAAAGACGAAGAAGCCGAGCAGCAAATACTTGAGCCCGCGCAGTGCGACGTCGACCCAGCGGGGCAGGCGCAGATTCCGGCCGAAGATCCTTCTGCCCAGCTTGTGCAAATTCTCCGACAGCGTTCCCACCGGGCAGAGCCAGCTGCAGAATGCCTTCTTGAGCAGCACGCTCATCAGCACGAACGCAACGAACAGAAACATCGCCGCCGGATGGATGGCCGGCACCTCTCCGGTCGAGACGAAATACCTGAAGTTCATCAGGCCGGCGATCGGGAGCCATCCCTCAACGCCTGAAGGCCGCGCCACAAACCTGCCGCTGCCTCCGAGTTCGAAATAGCGGGCCCAGAAGAAGAACTCGACCCCCAACCAAAGGTTCAGAGCCACAAACGCCCACTGCACGATGTGCCGGACACCCTGGGATCGGTCCGGCCGCAATCTCCGGACAAGCTTTTTTCTTGGTTCTGGACTGGAGACCTCGACAACCAGAGGAGTGCCCATGGTTCCGTTTTCCTTCTGTTTGCAGACTAAAAAACGGAACCGGGCCGGCCAATGACTTATGTCACAGCAGGGAAGGAATCAACGCAGCGTGTCGATTTCGCTCACCGAATCGAGGATGTGGCCCATTTTCTCCTGCTTGGTGCGCAGGTAACGCTCGAAGCTGTCGTGGGCTTCTACTTCCGCGGACACCCGCTCCGTCACGCTGATACCGGCGGCCTGCAGGGCAGCGACCTTCTCGGGATTATTTGTCATCAGGCGAACTGCGGGCACGCCGAGCATCTTGAGCGCTTCGGCCGGCAGCTCATATTCGCGGCAATCGGGCGCGAACCCCAACTCCACATTTGCCTCGACCGTATCCAGCCCCTGGTCCTGCAGCTCGTAGGCCTTCAGCTTTGCCATCAGGCCGATGCCGCGGCCTTCCTGCTGTTCGTAAAGCAGGATTCCGGCGCCTTCGGCGGCAATGGTGCGCAGCGCCAGTTCGAGCTGCAGGCGGCAGTCGCACCGCAGCGACCCGAACACATCCCCGGTGAGGCACTCCGAGTGAATCCGCACCAGCGGGGGAGCCGAATGGATGTCACCCATAACCAGGGCAACCAGCCCTTCGACATCTTTTCCCGAACTTTCCCCGTGCTCGCAGCGGGGTTGCGACGCGGGCAGAACACCCTCGAAGCCCATGATGCGGAAGGCGCCCCAGCGGGTAGGGAAATCCGCCTCCGCGATTTTCTTCACGCTTTCAAATCCCATGTTTCCATTCTACGAAAAAGCAGGGACCAAGGGACCAGGGTCGGCAGCTCCTGGTTTGGTGTCCGATTTTGGGCCAGCGTGAAAGAGCAGCCTCATGCTTTCTTTTTCCCTCGGCCCTTGTTCCCTTGGTCCCTTATCTGTCGGTGCCTGTACCATGGAATGTGTGGCCGACAACAAGCTGATTCTCATCACGTTACTGGTCAAGCTGGGCGTAGCCGCGTCGGTCGCCAGCGCTCTGGCCCGCTCGCGCACCTTTCAGCGTCTGTTGTTTGCCGAGCGCCGCAGCCGCACCCAGACCATCGGGCTGCTGGCGTTTTTCCTGGTGCCCCTCACGCTGGGGGTCTGGGTGCGTCTGCTCGTGCCCAACTTCCTGGCCGCGGATATTTCCTTCGAAACCGTGATTCTGCTTGGCTTGCTGGTGGGACCCGCGTGGGCCATGCTGGGCGGCATCGTGCTGTCGGCCCCGGCGGTGTACCAGCATGAGTTCCTGGCCTTCCCCTTCAATGCAGTGCTGGGGGTCGCCGCGGGCATTCTTGGCCGCTTCGTCGAGAAGGAAGAGATCTGGGGATTCACTCCCTTCATTGACTTGAGTCTTTACAGGTGGATCCGCCGCAACATACCCCAGGTCCGATTCGACCGCCAGTTCTTCATGCTTGTGGTCATCGTCTTTCTCGAGGTCATCCGCGAGTCGCTTGCCCGCATGTATCCCGGGCGCCTCTTTGCACTTGTGACCAACTCGTGGGGATTGAGGATCCTTGTCTGGCTCTGCGCCCCGGTCGTGGTCGGTATCGCCCTTAAAGTCTGGAATGCATTACGCCTTGAACTCAAGCTGGAGGAGCAAAAACACCTTCTTCTCGAGGCTCGCCTGGACGCCCTGCAGCGCCAGATCAATCCCCACTTCCTGTTCAACACTCTCAACTCCATCGCCTCGCTGGTGCGCT
>Ga0335069_10002485_pt1 | contig 28372 bp, 20 predicted proteins | sample Lox_Sample_11_FD_206714 | JGI IMG/M metagenome (GOLD analysis project Ga0335069, IMG submission 206714) | Soil microbial communities from Loxahatchee National Wildlife Refuge, Florida, United States - Lox_Sample_1.1 | ecosystem: Environmental > Terrestrial > Soil > Wetlands | place: USA...
CGAGACATTCAGTTTCCCGGCTAAAATCTCGGCGCGCTCGCGCATCGCGACCATACCTATTCCAGTGTGTCCTTCCACCGGGCGAAACCCCTTCCCGCGATCTTCCACTTCCAGAAGCAATGCATCCGCCCGGAACTGCAAGCGAATCCAGGCGTCTTTGGCTCCGGAATGCCGAGCGACGTTGTTCAATGCCTCTTGCAATACGCGATAAATCTGCACTCCGGCCGACGCACCAACCGGATAGGAAATCCCGGACTTTTCGTAGTGGAGCACAAGTCCCGTCTGCCTTTCCACTGTGGGGATGTACCAGTCGAGTGTGGCTTCGAGACCGGCTTCATCGAGCAGCACGGGATGAAGCGCCTGCGACAGGCTGCGGATATTATTGAGCGTGGATTGCGCGATTTCCTGGACTTCCTGCAGGTCGGCATGCACCGAAGAGTCGGCTGGTAGATGTTTGCCGGCGCGGCGAAGGAGCGAGCCGATGGCGGTGAGCACCTGGCCGAATTCGTCGTGGAGTTCACGGGAGATGTGGCGCAGCATGGATTCCTGCGTGGCAATGAGTTTCTGCGCCAGATCACTGCGCTGCGAGGAAAGTTCGGCGACGTGTGCGAAGAGCAGGCGGTTATAGCGGATGAGGTAGAGACTGGTGACAACGATGGCGATGAGAATCGCGACGAGGAAGACATAAAGCTGGCGTTGCACGCGGCCGTAGATCTGAGAGATGCGAACTGCCGCGCGTTCTTCGGCTTCGTTGTTCTGCACCAGCAGTCGGGAAACAGCGGAGCTGAGCGCGGCCTGCCGGGGTTGCAGCGTGTCGCGAATCTGCTGCGCGGCTGCGGATTCGAAGCCGTCCTGGGCGAGGGTGAACATGCGATCCACGGCATCCCAGAATTGCACGAGCGACTGATTCAGATAAACGCGCTGGTCGCTGGTGGGGCCGGCTTCGGTGTAGAGCGATTCCTGGCGGATGGCGTCGACGAGATCGGTGCGGATGCGCTCGAATTGTGGCGCCCACGCGGCGATGGGATACGGCTCAGTGGGATCCTGCATGTCGCGCATGGCGAGGGCGAGGGAGTTGAGATCGTTCTGAATGCGGAGGAGTTGCAGCGAGTCGCGGCGGTTGCGGTCCACCATTTCGCTTTGGAGTTTGCGGAGGCCGGCAAATTGGAAGGTGATGTAGGCTCCATAAGCGAGCACGGCCAGGAGCGTGATCAGCAGGCCGAGGTAGAGGCCCCGCGTTGGCGCATGTTGAGGGGGAGAAGTGTTGTCCACTGAAGAAAGAATATAACGCGGACGCGCGTTGAACCAACCCGGCCCCTTGCAAAGGGGATGATACACTTTTCTCGCATCACGGGGATTTCAGGAGAATCCAAATTGATTGAAGTGGGGCTAGTCGGGTTTGGGCTGGGCGGAAGGTCTTTTCATGCGCCAGTGATTCAGGCGGTGGAAGGTCTGCGACTGGCGGCGATTGTGCAGCGATCGAGCGAGGAAGCGAAGAAGCTTTATCCGGACACACGGGTCGTGCGCAGCCTTGAGGAGCTGCTGGACATAGAGGCGATTCAGTTGGTGGTGATCTCGACACCGAACCAGACACACTTTCCGTTTGCGATGCGCTGCCTGGAGGCGGGACGCGACATTGTTGTGGACAAGCCGTTCACTAATACCGTGGCCGAAGCGGCGGAACTTTTGCGCACGGCGAAGAGGCTAGGACGCGTGCTGACGGTTTATCACAACCGGCGCTTTGACGCGGATTTTCAGGCCTTGCGGAAATTGCTGGCTGCGGGAGAACTCGGAAGGATCGTTCGTTTTGAGGCGCACTATGATCGCTACCGGCCGAAGGCAAGGCCCGGCGCCTGGCGGGAAATTCCGGGGCCCGGCAGCGGCATCCTGTGGGATTTGGGGCCGCACCTGCTGGATTACGCGCTGATTCTGTTTGGTACACCCGAACGCATCACGGCGGATCTGCGCATCGAGCGCGAAGGATTTATGACCGACGATGCATTCGATATCTGGCTGCACTATCCAGGGAGTTTGCTGACGACGGCTGGAGCTTCCATGCTTTGCTCTGTGCCGCGGCCACGGTTTGTGGTTTTAGGGACAACAGGGAGCTACCTGAAGAAGAAATTCGATCCGCTGGAAAGCGAGCTACGCGATTACGTGCCAGGGCCGGGCGAGCCCTGGATGCTGGAAAAGCGAGAGAATTTTGGAGAAGTAACACTGGTGGACGGCGAGCGCACAGGAACACGCAAGGTGGAATCCTTTGGCGACTGGCGCGAATTTTATGCCAATGTGCGCGATTGCCTGCTGGGCAAGTCGGAATTGCTGGTGACGCCGGAGCAGTCGCTGGATGTGATGATCGCCATGGAACTGGCACGCAAGAGCAGCAACGAGAGGCGGTCCGTGGAATGGAAAAGTGTAGAGTTGTAAAGCGGGGCGCAGCGTATAATTTTATTCGGAACAGGGAGCGGAAAGTGGCCATGAAAATTGAACTCGCACCGTCGATTCTGTCCGCCAATTTCGCGCAACTCGGCAGCGACGCGGAACAAGCCCTCGAGGGAGGCGGCACAATTGTGCATGTGGACGTGATGGACGGGCATTTTGTGCCGAACATTACGCTGGGCCCGCCGTTTGTGGCGAGTTTGCGCAAAGCGGTGAAGGTGCCGCTCGATTGTCACCTGATGATTGAAAACGCGGATTTTTTTGTGCCCGAGTTTGCCAAGGCGGGCGCGGACTGGATTTCCGTACACCAGGAGGCTTGCGTGCACCTGGACCGCACACTGCACTTGATTGCGTCTCATGGCTGCAAACCGGGCGTGGTGATCAATCCCGCGACGCCTGTGGAAACGCTGACCGAGGTTCTGGACCTAGTGCATCACGTTCTGGTAATGAGTGTGAATCCTGGATTCGGCGGACAGAAGTTCATTCCCAACGCGTTGAACAAAATTGCGGCGCTGGCGAGACTGCGCGCTGAGCGGAAGCTGGATTTCCGGATTGAAGTGGACGGCGGCGTGGATCTGGAGACGGTGACGGACGTGGTGAAGGCCGGAGCGGAATTACTGGTGGCGGGAAATGCGGTCTTCGGCCACGGCGACATCCGCGCCAATGCTGCGAAATTGCTGGAAACCGCGCGAGCGGCAGCGCTGACAAGGGTCTGACAAGGGTCCGACAAGCCTCAAACCAAAACCAGTATATGCCGGACGATCCCCATGCGAATCAGGTCCGCAAACCCGCGGCATTCGTTGCCATCGGCATTTTCCTATGTTTTGGGGCGGCCACGGCAAGTGTGGCCGCAATTCCCTTGCTTTGGCCAGGAACATCGCTCGACCGGCTCTGGACATTGAATCCAAAAGCCTACAGAGAACTCTTGCCCTACGGAATTGCCCCCGGCTTTCTATTCTTATTGCTGGGCGCAATACTGGGTGTGGCAAGTATAGGCTGGTTCCGGCGCTACTTGTGGGGCTGGAGAATGGCGGTGACAATCGTTGCCATTCAAATTTTAGGCGACGTTGTGAACTGTGTCCGAGGCGACTGGCTGGCGGGCGCGACCGGCGCACTGATTGCCGGCGCCGCGCTGCTCTATCTGCTGCGACCCGATATCAAGGACGTTTCCACCTAGAAGCGCAGGCAAAGAAATGCGAACAGCACATCCAGGGCCGGAACGCACGGCGCCTCAATGGCCGAATCGTTTATGCGGCGAAGGTGATGACTTTGCTTTTGGGACGAGATTTCTTTTTCGGAGCCGCAAGTTCTTGTTCGGCGCGCAGCCAATCCTGCATGGGATCACCGGGCGTGGAGCCGCGTTCCAGATAGATTTCGTAGGCACGCTGCGCGATTTCTTCGTGCGTTGGCCTGGATTTTGCCGCGGTTTCCTTTTTGGCTTTGGGTTCGGAAGCTTGCTTCGACTTAGGCATTCGTAAACACTCCTCTGGAAAACTGCATCTTTATTTTACGGTTTACGAAAGTACAGGTGTTTTCCGGAGTTTCGCACGCGTGACGTTTCAGATACGCCGGAAAATTTCGATGCAGTGCAACGGAACCCTAAATCCTTGCTTGACCTGCACCGAAACGCGGGTATAGGCTCGCGCGAAGCGTTCAGGGTGTGGATCCTTTCTTGTTTAACTCAGAACATGTGGAGGAGGATGTTTATGGTTTCTCTCATGGCGCTTTGGGCGCCGATTGTGTTGTCGGCCGTCATCGTGTTCATCGCCAGTTCGTTGATGCACACGGTTTTGAAATACCATCACGCGGAGATTCGCAAGATTCAGGACGAAGAAAAGGTCATGGCGGCCTTACGCGGCGCGGGTGTGCAGCGGGGCGTGTACGTGTTTCCTTATTGCATGGGCGGCGGAAAGGAAATGAAGTCTCCCGAGATGGTTGAGAAATACAAGCAGGGACCAGTTGGAGTTCTGACGGTTTATCCCAGCGGGCCGCCGGCGATGGGGAAATTTCTGGGCTTGTGGTTTGGCTATTGCCTGATCCTCAGCTTCTTTGTGGCGTATCTGGCGGCACATACGATTGCGCCGGGTGCAAATTATCTCGCGGTGTTCCGTGTGGTGGGCACGGCGGCGTTTCTTGCCTATGGGCTCGGGCAACTCAGCAACGGCATCTGGAAAGGGCAGCCTTGGAGTGGCGTAATTAAGGAAGTGGTGGATGGCCTCATTTATGGGCTACTGACAGCTGGAACGTTTGGCTGGCTGTGGCCGCGGTAGCGGAAATAACGAATCAAAGAAGCAATGAAGTAAAGAAAAGTGGGCGGAGCAAGCTCTGCCCCTACAGTGTGAATTGTGTCCGGGTCGTATTTACGCGACAGTGATTTCTTTGCTCAGGTAGACGTCCTGGATGGAGTTGAGCAGTTTGACGCCGTCAGCCATGGGGCGCTGGAAGGCTTTGCGGCCGGAGATGAGGCCGGTGCCGCCGGCGCGCTTGTTGATGACCGCGGTGGCCACGGCTTCTTCGAAGTCGTTGGCTCCCGAAGCGCCGCCGGAATTGATCAATCCCGCGCGTCCCATGTAGCAGTTGGCCACCTGATAGCGGGTGAGATCGATCGGGTGATCGCTGCATAGATCGGTGTAAATCCGCTTGTCGAACTTGCCGTAGCTGGAATCGCCGATGTTCAGCGCCTGGTAGCCGCCGTTATTTTCAGGGAGCTTCTGCTTGATGATGTCGGCCTGGATGGTCACGCCGAGGTGATTGGCCTGGCCGGTGAGGTCGGCGGAGACGTGATAGTCCTTGTCCTTCTTGAACGCCGGATTGCGCAGGTAGCACCACAAGACGGTGGCCATGCCTAGCTCGTGGGCCTTGACGAAGGCGTGGCTGATTTCGATGATCTGGCGTCCGGCATCATCGGAACCGAAATAGATCGTGGCGCCGACGGCGGCCGCGCCCATGTCGTAGGCTTCCTCGACGCTGCCGAAGAGAATCTGCTTGAACTGGTTGGGATAGGTCAGCAGTTCGTTGTGATTAATCTTCACGATGAAGGGAATCTTGTGCGCATACTTGCGGGCGACGGAGCCGAGCACGCCGAAGGTGGAGGCGACGGCGTTGCAACCGCCTTCGATGGCGAGCTTGACGATATTTTCGCCGTCGAAATAGTCGGGATTCTTGGCGAAACTCGCGCCGCCGGAGTGCTCGATGCCCTGATCCACGGGGAGGATCGAGAGATAGCCGGTGTTGGCGAGGCGGCCGCCGCCGAACATACGCTGCAGATTCGTCAGCACGCGGAGGTTGCGGTCGGTGGCCGCGTAGATGCGGTCGATGAAATCGGGGCCGGGGAGATGCAGGCGTTCCTTGGGGATTTTGGGATTTTTGAAGCCGAGAAGCGATTCGGCCTTCGCGCCGAGAAGTTGTTCGATGTTGCTGGTGACTGCGGTTGCCATGAGAAGCTCCTGGAAGAGAGTAATCAGAAATCAGAGATCAGTAATTAGAAAGAGGCTGACAGCCCGACAGTTTACAGTTGACAGCCAGAAGACCTTTCTTCAGGGGCTAAAGCCCCGACCTCCTAAAGAGTGATCCGTTCAAGAACTGCTGGAATCAAGAGCCAAGATCAAGAGCTAATACCAAAAGCCGAAAACGTAGAATCCAAAACTAGATACTAAAAAAGTAAAAACTACATCCTCCTACTCGCGGATGCCGACACTAAGCATTTTAGCCGCGTCGCGGTCGATGAGCCAGAGGGCATTGCCGCTGAGGGGCTGAATGTACTGGGCGGGGAGCTGTTCGGGCTCATAGGGGCCTTCGAGAACGGCTTTCAGCGCCGGGGCCTTGTCCGCGCGCGTAATCAGAAACATCACCTGGTTGGCGTGATTCGCGGCGGTAGCCGTCAGCGTGATACGTTCGGTATAGAGTTTGCCGACCCAGTTGCGCGCGACGATGCGGCGCGTCTCCCGCAAGGCCTTGGTGCCGGGAAAAAGGGAAAGCGTGTGGCCTTCGTCGCCCATGCCGAGCAGAATGAGGTCGAAGCTGGGAAACTCGCCGTCCTTCAGCTTGAAATATTCGCGCAGGGCCTGTTCGTATTCGAGCGCGGCCTTTTCCGTATCCGGATATTCGCCCTTGATGCGCGTGATCTGGTCGCTCGTGAGCACGCCCTTTGAAAAAAGCGCTTCCGTGGCCATGTGGAAATTGCTTTCGTTGCTGTCGGGCGGAGCATGGCGCTCATCGCCGAAAAAGACGCGGAGCTTGTCCCAGGGAACTTTGCTGCGGTAATTGGGATCATCGGCCAGCAGCGCATAGAGCGTTTTGGGAGTGGAACCCCCGGCCAGGGCAACGTTGAAGACGCTCTTTTTCGCCACAGCCTGCGCTGCGGCTTTGACGAATTCGTCGGCGGCGCGGCGGGTAATGGCCGCAGGATCCGCGAGGATGCGAATATCGCGTTGGGCCGCCGCCGGCATCATGTGGTGGCGGCTCTCTTCTCCGCGTTCTTGGAACGCTTGTCCACGTCTTCCTCACCGATGCGGCGCCAGGCGCGTCCGTCGCGCGCGAGCAATTCATCAGCTTCGGCAGGGCCCCATGAGCCAGCAGCATAATTCGGAAAGCTTCTGGCGGGCAACGCGTGCCAAACGTCGAGGATAGGTTGAATGACGCTCCAGCCGGCTTCGACCATGTCCGCGCGCTGGAACAGTGTGGCGTCACCTGCCATGCAGTCGCGTAGCAGGCGCTCGTACCCGGTGCTGTGCTCGGTGCCGAAATAGGTGTCGTAATCGAAATCCATGTTCACCAGACCGAGACGCATAATCGAGCCGGGCACCTTGGCCCCGAAACTCAGCGAGATGCCTTCCTCGGGTTGAATGTGGATCACCATGCGGTTGGTCTCGATGTTTTTCACGGTAGTGTGCCGGAACAAAACAAAAGGGGTGCGGCGGAACTGAATGACGATTTCCGTGGCGCGCTTGGCCAGGCTTTTGCCGGTGCGCAGATAGAAGGGAACGCCGGCCCAGCGCCAGTTGTCCACCTGGAGTTTCAGAGCGACGAAGGTCTCCGTGTTGGATTGGGGATTGACGTCGGGCTCGCTACGATAACCTTCCACGCGTTCGCCATTCACCTCGCCATCGCCGTACTGGCCGCGAACCATGTTGGTGATGACTTCCTCGGGGGCGAGCGGCTGGATAGCGTGAAGGATTTCAGCCTGCTTGTTGCGTACTTCGTCCGCGTCGAAAGAAATGGGCGGCTCCATGGTGGTCATTGTGAGCAACTGGAACAGATGGTTGGGCACCATGTCACGGAGGGCGCCGGCGGTCTCATAAAAGCCGCCGCGATGTTCGACGCCGACGGTTTCCGCGGCGGTGATTTGCACGTGGTCGATGTAATGGCGGTTCCAGAGGGGTTCGATGATGTTGTTCGAAAAGCGGAAGACCATGACGTTCTGCACGGTCTCTTTGCCGAGATAGTGGTCAATGCGGTAAATCTGTTTTTCCGTGAGGACTTTCTTGAGGTCGGTGTTTAGCTGCACGGCCGATTGCAGATCGTGGCCGAAGGGCTTTTCCACGATGACGCGCGACCATTTGCCGTTTTCTTCCTTGGTCATTCCCGCGGCACCGAGTTGTTGCACGATTGGGGCAAAAAAGCGCGGGGCCACGGCGAGGTAGTAAAAATGATTGCCACCGCAGTTGGTGATTTTGTCCACTTCCACCATCTGGGCCTGCAGGCGCTTATAGGTATCGGGATCACCGAAATCCCCGCGAACGTAGTAGATGCGCTCCACCAGCCAATCCCACATCTTCAGATCGATTGGATCGGGGGCGAACTTGGGAATTTCCGTAGTCAGGGTCTTGCGGAAGGATTCCGTGGTGGAATCGTTGCCGGCCACACCGATGATAGCGAACTGCTTGGAAAGGACGCCTTCCTGCGCGAGATTCAGCAGCGCCGGGATAAGCTTGCGCTTGGTCAGGTCGCCGGTGGCGCCAAAAATCACCATAGCGCAGGCGTTACTGGCAGAGCTCTCAGCGTGATTGGAGTTCATGGACATTGTTCCTTATCAAGGCGCGCGATTTCGGGCGTCGCGGCTTAGTGCCCGGCTTTCTTTTCCAGGTGACCACCAAACTGAAACCGCATTGCGGACAGGAGCTTTGCGGCGAACTCGTCTTCCCCGCGCGAGGTGAACCGCTGGTAGAGCGACGCGGTAAGTACCGGAGCGGGAGCGGTGGACTCGATGGCGGCCAAGATCGTCCAGCGGCCTTCGCCGGAGTCCGAGACGCGGCCGGAGAAGCGTTCGAGCGAAGGCTGGTCGAACAGGGAAATGGCAGTGAGGTCGAGCAGCCAGGAGGCCACGACGCTGCCGCGGCGCCAGACTTCGGCAACATCGGCGAGGTTGAAATCGTATTGGTAATGCTCGGGATTGCGGAGGGGCGTGGTTTCGGCGTCCACTTCGCGATGGGATTTGCCGGCGTTGGCATGCTTTAGGATGTTCAGGCCCTCGGCGTAAGCGGCCATGAGGCCGTATTCGATGCCGTTGTGCACCATTTTGACGAAATGGCCGGCGCCGGAAGGTCCGCAGTGGAGATAGCCTTCTTCGGCGGTGCCGGTAGCTTTTTCGCGGCCTGGAGTGCGGTACACATTGCCGCGGCCGGGGGCCAGCGTCTTGAAGATGGGGTCGAGGTGCTGGACGATGCTGGTCTCGCCGCCAATCATCTGGCAGTAGCCGCGTTCGAGCCCCCAGACGCCGCCGCTGGTGCCAACGTCCACATAGTGGATGCCCTTGGGCGCGATTTCCTTTGCGCGGCGGATGTCGTCAATGTAATAGGAGTTGCCGCCGTCAATCAAAATGTCGTCCTTGCTGAGTTTGGGCAGCAAGTCGGCGATCGTATTGTCCACCACGGCTGCTGGCACCATCAGCCAGATGGCGCGCGGCTTCTGCAGCTTTGCGACAAAATCGTCGAGAGAGGTGGAGCCGGTGGCGCCTTCGCCGGCGAGCTGCCGCACGGAATCGGCGCTGCGGTCATAGACCACGCACTGGTGGCCGTGTTTCTGGAGGCGCCTCACCATATTGGCGCCCATTCTGCCCAGTCCGATCATGCCGAGTTGCATTGAGGTTCCTCCGCGTGAGAATCAGAAAAAATTGAACATTACTTCCGTTTTTGCGCGCCCGCTTCTGCAAGCTCGAGATCAGCCGGCAATTTAGCTGCGGCTCACGCTTTCGCGCCGGCGCTCTTTCCAGTGGCGGCAAGAAGCGTCGTAAAGGCATCGGCGAAAAGCTTCACCCCGTCGTGGAGCAACTGGTCGGTAACGTCCTTCATCGAGATGCCAGCCTTGCCCAGATTCTCCATGTGCCTTGCGGCGCCGGGAACATCTTCCGTGAGGCTGGGGCGGAGTTTGCCGTGATCGCGGAAAGCGTCGAAAGTGGCGGGAGGAATGGTGTCCACGGTGTCCGCGCCAATGAGTTCTTCGACGTAAATGACGTCGCGATACTTGGGATTCTTGGTGCTGGTGCTGGCCCAGAGCAGGCGCTGCGTCTGCGCGCCCTTGGCGGCAAGCGCTTTCCAGCGTGGCCCGCCGAAAAGTTCCTGATACTTCTTGTACGTGAGCTTTGCGTTGGCGATGGCGATGGTGCCGTGGATGCTTTCGAGCAAAGCCTTGGCATCGCCGGAGGAGGTCTTCAGAAGGGCATCGACCTTGGAGTCCACCAGCGTGTCAATGCGGCTGACGAAAAAGCTGGCGACGCTGGCGATGTGGTTGATGCTCTGGCCTTTCGCGGCGCGGGCTTCGAGCGCTTCAATGAAGGCATCGGCAACTTTTTCGTAAGCGGACTGCGCGAAAAGCAAAGTGATGTTGATGTTCAAGCCGTCCTCGAGCAACTGGCGGATTGCCGGAATGCCTTCGGGTGTGGCGGGAACCTTAATCATGAGGTTCGGGCGATTCACGGCCTTCCAGAGGCGGCGGGCTTCTTCGAGCGTGCCGTTGGTGTCGTTGGCGAGAAATGGTGAGACTTCCAGGCTGACGTAACCGTCGCGGTGCTTGGATTCGTCGTAGACGGGCTTAAAGATGTCGCAGGCGTTCTGCACGTCGCGGATGGCGATCTTTTCAAAAAGCTGCTTGGCGTTCAGGGATTTTGCTTCCGGCGAATCGAGAATGTCGTTGTAAAGCGTGCTACCGGTAATGGACTTTTCGAAGATGGCGGGATTCGATGTCATGCCGCGGAGTCCGTCCTCGGCAATCATCTTTTTCAGCCCGCCACCAGTGAGCAGGTCACGCCGGATGTAGTCCATCCAGGGTGACTGACCGTATCCAAGGAGACCCTTCAGCGGATTGGCCGCCGACTGGCTTCCGGTATTCGGGATGGTTGCAGAGGTTGTCATAGTACATCTCCTTTTTCGTCAAACGGGCCCGGGCTTATATTTTACGCCGCTGCGGGGCCGGCGGCGATTCGGAATTCTGCTCCTGCGTATCGCGAGTTCGAGGAGCTTCACTTACCTAAGAGTTTCTTGGCGGCAGCCACGACGCTCTCCGGCTCGAAGCCAAATTTCTTCAGCAAATCCTTGATCGGAGCGGAAGCGCCAAAGCTGTGCATGCCAATCATCGTGCCCTTGGGGCCGACGTAGCGGTCCCAGCCCAGCGTTGAAGCCATTTCGACCGAAACGCGCGCGGTAACCCCGGCGGGGAGGACGTTTTCCCTGTAGGCAGCGTCCTGCTCTTCGAAAATCTGCCAGCAGGGCATACTGACCACGCGGGCCTTGATGCCCTCGGCCTTGAGTAATTCCCAGGCGGCCACGCAGTGCTGCAATTCCGTGCCAGTGCCAATCAGGATGACTTCGGGCTTTCCGCCGTCGGCGTCGGCGACGACGTAAGCGCCTTTCGCGGCGCCCGAGGCCGGCGCAAATTTCGTGCGATCCAGTGTGGGCATGGGCTGGCGGCTGAAAACCAGCGTGGAGGGGCGATGCGTCTGGCGCACGGCGATTTTGTAGCATTCCACCACTTCATTGGCGTCGCCGGGGCGAAACACCAGCATGTTGGGCATGGCACGCAACCCGGCAAGCTGTTCAATGGGCTGATGCGTCGGGCCGTCTTCGCCCACGCCGATGGAGTCGTGGGTAAAGATGAAAAGGACAGGGATTTCCATCAAAGCGGCGAGGCGCATGCTGGCGCGCATATAGTCGCTAAAGTTGAAGAAAGTGGCGCAGAAGGCGCGAAGTCCCGAGAGGGTGATGCCGTTGGTCGCCGCGCCCATCCCGTGTTCGCGCACGCCGTAGTGAATGTTGCGGCCTTTGAATTCGTTGGTAAAGAAATCGCCGGCGCTTTCGAAGGTGAGATTGGTTTTGTTGGATTTGGCGAGGTCCGCGGAACCCCCGACCATCCAGGGAATGTTTTGCGCCAGCGCGTTCAAGGTCTTGCCGGAACTTTCGCGGGTAGCCGTGCCCTTGGGATCGGCGGGGAAGACGGGGAGGTTCTTGTCCCAGCCTTCGGGCAGCTCGCGTTTTTGTATTTTGGCAAGGCGCGCGGCGAGTTCCGGATGTTTCTTCTGATATTCGGAGAAAAGTGTTTCCCAGGCTTTGTGTGCGTCCGCGCCACGCGCGCCGACGCCGTTCTGGAATTGCTGGTAGACGCCGTCCGGCACCAGGAACTTCGCATCCACCGGCCAGCCGTAATTTTCTTTTGCCAATTTCACTTCGGCCTCGCCTAGCGGCTCGCCATGCGCTTCGTAGGAGTCCTGCTTGTGCGGCGAGCCATAGCCGATGTGACTGTCCACGACGATGAGTGTGGGTTTGTCGGGAGTGTCCAGGTAGGTTTTGTAGGCGCGGGCGAGCTGCAGCAGGTCATTGGCATCGGCGACGCGCGTCACATTCCAGCCGTAGCCGACGAAGCGCGTCATCATGTCTTCGCTGAACGACCAGCTTGCGGGGCCGTCGAGCGTCACACGGTTGTTGTCATAAATCCAGCAGAGATTTCCCAGCGCGAGGTGCCCCGCGAGCGACGCGGCTTCCCCGGCAACGCCTTCCATCAAGTCGCCATCGCCGCAGATGGAGTAAACGCGAAAATTGAAAATCTCGAAGCCGGGCTGATTGAAATTGGACGCGAGCCATTTGCCGGCAATGGCCATGCCCAAACTATTAGCGACGCCCTGGCCAAGCGGACCGGTGGTGGTTTCAACGCCCGTAGTCAAATGCGATTCGGGATGGCCGGGCGTGCGGCTGCCAAGCTGGCGGAAACGCTTGATTTCTTCCATGGAGACGGAGAGGTCCTTGGTCACTTCGCCGCGTTCGTTCACCTTACGGACGCCCGCGAGATGCAACGTGGAATAGAGCAGCATGGAGGCGTGGCCGGCGGAAAGCACGAAACGGTCGCGGTTCGGCCACTGCGGGTCGGCGGGATCGTAGCGCAGAAACTCCTGCCAGAGAGAATAGACCACGGGGGCAAGTCCCATCGGCGCGCCGGGATGGCCGGAGTTTGCCTGTTGCACAGCGTCAATGGAAAGTGTGCGAATGGTATTGATACATAGCTGGTCGATATTCTGCGCGCTCACTGTGACTCCTTTGAAGGATCAAGCGGTTCCACGGCAGAGGGTTGCTCGACAGGGGTGCCGCTCGGCACGACACGGAATGAATTGTACTTCATATACGGCTAACCTTGCTCACAGCGCACGTTGAAGCAACAGAACCAGGCGGGGCCCACAAAAACGTGGCTGCACTCTACCATAAGACAATGGCTATGATGTAATGGATGAAAGAAAGTTTCAGAAAATCTGCGCTACGGCGCGGCGATCTTGCGCAGAGAGACCAGGCTGGTTTCCACAGGAACTCCCTTCGCGATTTTCACATGCAGCAGCGCTTCGAAGGGTTTGATTTCCCCGGTGTCGGAAACCGAAAGCCTCAGAAGGAGTTCCTGGACGGACTGCTCCCGGCAGACGTATTCCACGGCACCCTGAGTGCCAAAGGTAGTAGTGCCGGCGATGATCATCTCCGAGCGTGCGGGGTTGAGCCCGGGAATGAGGGCGACGACCGCATAGTCCTCAGTCAAAGGCGCGTCGTAGGCGCTGGCCAGATACGCTTTTTGCTCCCCATCCTGCGGATGAATATTCACGATAGCCAAGTCCCCCTTGCGCAGACCCTCTTTCTCCCGCTCGAAAATAAATTCGTGGGTGCCGGGAATTTCGAGGAGCGTGAGATTCTCCGACGGGGAGCCGACGAAAATCAAATCCGTATTTTTCGCGTCATCCAGCGAAAAAAGACTGCCGCGCTTGACGCGCAGATTGCGGCGCAAGCCGCCGAAGACCTGGTCGAGATTGTGCACGGCGAGGACTTCCCCGACTCCCGTGTAGTGATCCCAGACGGAGCCTTCGGGATCGCGCGCCGAATTGTAATAGCGCATTCCTGTTTCCGGGCGGCCCACGAAGGCGGCGTTGCTGAAGACCACCCAAGGCTCCTCGGGTCCAATCAAAAATGGTTTCCAGAAGGTCTGAAACGCCGCGGAAGAAGAACTGCGGGTAGTCAAATCGGAAGCTGCCGTATCCTTCCGCGACAAGTAAAGAGCCAGCAGGGACACCGCCAGCAGGAGGGAGAGCACGGCCACGGCGGCAATCCACCCGCGGGGTGCCGGCGTTTCACCCGTCGGTAGATGTTCATGGGGTGTAGCAGTGTGATGACCATTGGCGCGGTGGGCGCCATCGCGCTTGTGGAACTGGAGCGCGTAACTGCCCTTGGGCAGTTCGATTCGGACCGGATCTTCCGCCCCTTCGCCGGCGTAATACTCGGCGAGTTTCGTGCGCAAACGGCCAGCTTGAACACGAACCATGGAGTCTACCGCCGGATCAAAATCCGCCGGCCGCCCAAACTCCTCTGTCGCAATTTGATACTCCTTCAGAGGAGTGCCGGGATGTTCCAGCACATGATGAGCGAGATACCGCAGAAGCTTGCAAAGAGATTCGGATCCATGCAAGACATGGCTATCGGCAAGCCGCTCTACCTGCCGCAGATACTGCTCGCGTTCCGACATACCACCCCTGTAACCCCGAATCCTTCTCCGTGTAACAACGTAACATTCGAGGGAACTCCCTGCAAGCTCAGGACTTCAGGATGTAACCGTATCAAACGTCGTGAGACTTCTATCTAAGCGCAGTATTTGAAAAGTTGCTTCGCATTAACTGCGCTGTCTCTCAACCGGCGTAGGTGATGTCAGGGGAAGGTCCGAAATTCTGGAAGAGTCGATTGTTGGTTCGGTTGGGTCTCTTGGACTGCCACTTTAGCCAAACAGCCGTCTACGAGCGTCCTGTTCCCGAAACCCCCAGATTCACCGTCTCGCGTCCGAACCATGTGGAGAGGCTGAAGAGAAACGCGCTACCGGGTGCCAGGCCAATTCAAGTGAGGTCGTAACTCATTCCGAACGGAGAAAAGGGGTAGGGCATGAAGATACAGCAATTGCGGAACTGGGGATTGCTTTTGGTAACCATGCTAGGCATGGCGACCAGTTGCTGGGCGCAAAGCGACACAGCCCGGTTGCAGGGGACGGTCACTGATCCTTCCGGGGCGGCAGTCGTCGGTGCGAAGATCACGGTAACCAGCACGGAGACGGGGCGCGTGTCCACGACTACTTCCAATGAACTCGGGTATTACGCCGTGACGGCGCTGCCCCCGGGGCATTATACCGTCGACGTGGAGCAGAAGGGCTTTAAGAAGGTCTCCCGCACCCTCGAGCTCCAAGTGGCGCAGCTCGGCGTGGCTGACTTTCAGTTGCCTGTCGGCGAAGTGACCCAGACTGTAAACGTGGAAGCAGGCTCGCCAATCATCAACGCGCAGGACTCAGCTCTTGGCGAAGTCGTGGAATCGAAGCAGATCTCGGAGATGCCGCTCAACGGGCGCAATTTCACACAACTCGCTCTGCTCGTTCCAGGAGTTGTGCGAGGCAGTGGTAACGCCACGGGTTCCGCGGGCAATGCGGAAACCTTCCGGTATGGCCAGGAAGGCGGCGCATCGCTCGTAGTCAATGGAATCCGCGCCCAGGCGGACAACTTCATTCTGGACGGAATTGACAATAACGAATCGTTGGTAAATACGATTGTTCTTTTCACCCCAGCCGAGGCCATCGATGAATTCAAGGTGCAGACCAATATTGCCCCTGCGCAATACGGCCGGGCCGGCGGCGCGTTGGTGATCAGCAGCGTCAAATCCGGCACGAACGACTACCACGGCAGTATTTTCTGGTTCAACCGCAACAAGCAATTGAACGCCAAGAATTTCTTTACCAGCCCTAACACGCCTACCCCGAGTTTCGTACGCAATCAGTTCGGGTTTACCGCAGGTGGACCGATCATTAAGAACAAGCTGTTTCTGTTTGGTGATTACCAGGGACTGCGGCAAAACGTACCCAGCGGCCCGTCCTATGCTACGGTTCCCACCGACGCCATGCGGGGCACGGGCGCGGACGCTGGTGAGGCAGATTTCTCTGCGCTGCTGGATCCGACAATGACCGCGAATCTTAATCTATCCGCAACCAACGGCGTCATCTACGATCCATCGACGAATGGTTCCGTAGCGTCAACGCCAACGAACCCAAACGGGGCCCTGCAGTTCATGGGTACTGGCGCGCAACCGAACGTCATCCCCGCAGACCGCTTGAACCCGGTGGCTCTGGCATACCTTCAGGCTTACCCGGAACCAAATTGCGGGCCGGTGGGGTCCGCTCTACCGAACCAAGATACCAATTGCCAGGACATCTATCACAACTTTAAGCTCAATCGAACGGTCATCGAAAATTGGGATGACTGGGACATCCGTGGCGATTACATTATTGACACGAAGAACTCATTGTTTGTGCGTTACAGCCATGGCCACGTGGACCAGACCAACACAACATCCCTGGGAATTCTCCCGTCAGGTTTCGGCTCCGGTACGAATTTCAACTACCCGAATGGCGCTTCGATCGGCCTGACCTCGACAATCAGTCCAACACTGGTAAACGAATTCCGCAGCGGGTATATCCGGACGACCTACGGATACGAGCCGCCCTTGAGCAGCACCGCATGGTGCACACAGTTCGGCATCGTAAATTGCTATCACATCGTGACGGGCGGCATCGCACTGATTGGCGCATACGCGGGGCAAATTGAATACACGGGAGATTTCGGACCTTACTTGGTTCCGCAGACAGGCTTTAACTACAACGACACGCTTACTTGGACCAAGGGGCGGCACACTGTGAAGGTAGGGGGCACCATACTTCGCCGCCAGCTCAATCTCTTCCGCCCCAACTACGGCAAGGGCGGTTTCCGACCATCCGGAAATGGCTATCAGGCCTGCTGCAATGGTGGCCAGGGGCATGTGGATACTGGGTACGAGGTCTCCGACCTGCTCGCGGGTTTCGTAGACGACTATGAAGTCGGCGCGCCCCTCGGTATGGTCGGTACACGGACTTGGGAGAATGGCTTCTTTGCCCAAGACGACTTCCGTCTTAACCGTCGCCTGACACTGAACATTGGTCTGCGCTGGGACATTCTCACGTGGCCAACGGAAGTTAACAACCGCCAAGCCAATTTTGACCTGGTCACCGGCGCACTGGTCGTGGCCGGGAGCAATGGCGCGTCCAGAACGCTAATTCCCAACGACTACCATAACTTTGGTCCCCGCCTGGGCTTTGCCTACGACTTGCTTGGCGACGGAAAGACTGTGGTGCGTGGCGGATATGGTCTGTTCTACTTTATCGACCGCGGAGGTATCAGCAACCAACTGGCGCAGAATCCCCCGTTCGCCGGAGTGCAAACGGTCACCTATACCCAAGGGTATCGAATCACCCTTTCGGGAGCTCTGCCTTGCTCACCTTCCTGCACATCGGCGCAGCTGATTTCTACAAATGCTACGGACACTGCTCTGATGCCGTCGGGGAGCTTTGCAAATTTTGACTTGTCCGCGCCAACGGATGTGAGCGTGGTGGGAGTACTTCCCAGCAACGTGACACCAATGGTTTCGGAATGGAACCTCCAAATCCAGCACCAGATTGCCGACAACCAGTCCGTGAGCATCGCCTATGTAGGCACGCACGGGGCGCACCTCGTGCGGAATTACAATGCCAACCAGATTTTATTCACTACCGGTACGAACCTGTATCCGAAGTTGGGCAGCATCTTTATTCAAGACACGAGAGGCAAGTCTGATTACGACGCCTTGCAGTTGCAGTACGAACACCGCTTGTCCCACGGCCTCACGGTCACGGGCTCTTTCACATGGTCCAAGACGCTGGACGACTCCTGTGGCAATTTGGATGCCTGTAACCCGCAACTCTATACCGACTTTGGTATTGAGCGAGGCCTGTCCACTCAGGACGTTAGCTATGCGATGGTGTTGAGTGCGTTGTATGAACTCCCCTTTGGCCGCGGTAAGCAATTCGGAGCGGACGTCTCCCGCTGGATGGACTACATCATCGGCGGATGGCAACTCAACGGCATCTATACCCTGCAGGGCGGCATGCCCTTCAACATCACGGTCGGCGGCAATCCGCAATATACCCGCCCGGACCTGGTGGGCAAGATCAAAGTTAACCCTGGAAACATAAGCAATTATGTTGATGAAACCTATCAATCTCAAGTGTGCCCAGGAAATGCGAACCCGATAAGTATTGCTGTGGCACCTTTTGCCTTGCCGCTAAGCACTGCAGGTTTGGGATCAGCAGGCCTTCCTTGTCCCGGCGGCGTCTTCCTCGCTCCCGGTACTGCGGGCCGCGATATGGTGCGCGGACCTGGATTCTCCAACATGGATCTCGCACTCTTCAAGAACTTCCCGATCACTGAACGTGTGAAAGGCCAGTTCCGCATCCAGGCCTACAACCTGACCAACACGCCGCACTTTAGCAATCCGTCAGATACGAGCGTGAGTGACGGGCACATTGGGCAGATCAATAGCGTGCTGACCAACAGTTGGCGCCAGGTGGAACTCGCGCTGCGATTTACTTTCTAACCCCGAACACCCCAGGAAGGAGGCGGGAAGTTCCCGCCTCCTTCCTTTAATTCACAATCCTTCCGAGAGGCTAACCACTTGTTTCACAGAAAAGGTTTGCTCGCTATTCTTGTGCTTGTTTGGTTCTTTCCTTTATCGGGAGACGCACAGAACGCTCCGGGCGCACCAGGGACGATGCCAACCTGGACCAACGCCGGCAAGGAAGGCATTGGCACGGCCACTGCGCCGGAGTCGAAGGTGTGGTTCAGCCTGGAAAATGGCATCCTCACCGAGGTGTATTACCCGCGACTGGACACTGCGAATTTGCGCACGCTGGAATTCGCCGTCAGTGACGGAAAAACGACTTGGGTTGAATCCCAGGGCTTGAAGCACAACATCGACCGCGTCAACACTGACTCGCTCCTCTATCGCCAGACGAGCAGCGATCCCGCGGGCAAATTCACAATCACCAAGACGTACCTCACCGATCCGCAGCACGACACTTTGCTGATCCAGGTGGATTTCAGCGCGCCCGCGGGCTACGACCTCTACGTGCTCGCCGACCCGGCGCTGAAGAACATGGGCTATGGCGACACGGGCTTTACGCAGGGCGATGCCCTGGTCACGCAGAAAGCCGATGTTGCTTGCGCACTGATGAGTTCTCCTCCGTTTACGCAAGCCACTTCTGGTTTCGCGGGCGTAAGTGACGGTTATACGGACCTGTTGTTGCATCACAAGCTGGAATGGAAATACGACCGCGCGGAAGACGGCAACATGTTCCAGGCCGCAAGACTCGGCGGCGCGAATCACTACGTTGTTGCGCTAGGTTTCGGGCCCAATGCTGATGCCGCCGTTGCTTCCGCGAAGAAATCGCTCTCCCGCGCAATTTCAGACGTCACGGAAGAATACGTGGCCGGCTGGAGAGAATATGTGCGGGGGCTGCGCAAAGTTCAGCCACGCTATGAAACGGAATTCCAGCTTGCGGCGATGGTGTTGAAGGCGCAGGAGGACAAGACATTTCGCGGTGCCATGATCGCCTCCATGAGCATTCCCTGGGGATACGCCGTCAAATCCGACAGGCCGGATGTGGGCGGCTACCATCTTGTCTGGGCGCGCGACCTCTATGAGATTGCCACGGGGCTGATGGCCGCGGGCGATCGCACGGCTGCCGAACGCGCGCTTAATTATCTTCTCACGGTGCAGCAACAGCCCGACGGCCACTTCCCGCAAAACAGCTGGCTTGACGGCAAACCTTACTGGACGGCGCTGCAGATGGACGAGATTTCCTATCCAAACATTCTTGCCTGGCAGTTGGGGCGCACCGATGCCGATACCTGGAAGAATCACGTGCGGCCGGCGGCGGAGTTTGTTCTTACTCATGGGCCTATGACCCAAGAGGAACGATGGGAAGAGGTGCCGGGCTATTCGCCGTCAACGATTGCCGCGGAAATTGCCGGGTTGGTCTGTGCTTCGGACATCGCGCGTAAAAATGGAGCCACGGAGGACGCCGACCGCTATCTGCGTACTGCCGATGATTGGGCCGCGCACATTGAATCGTGGATGGTCACCTCGACGGGCCACCTGAGCAAAGACGCCTATTACCTGCGCATTGATAACAATACCGACCCGAATGACGGCTACCAGCTCGATACGCGGAATGGCGGCGGTGTTTGGGACGAGCGCGATGTCGTGGATGCGGGTTTCCTGGAATTTGTGCGTTTCGGCATCCGTCCTGCCAGCGATCCGATCATCCAAAATTCGGTGAAAGTGGTAGACGCGCAGATTCGCGTGGAAACGCCCAACGGCCCGTCGTTTTACCGTTACGGCCACGACGGATACGGCGAAACGTATTTCGGCGGCGCGTGGCAAGGGCAGGGCATCGGCCGCGTGTGGCCCATCTTCACCGGCGAGCGCGGCGAATACGAAATTGCCGCGGGCCACGATCCCACGCTGTATCTCGATTCCATGCTGCATTTCGCCAATCAAGGCGGGATGATCCCCGAACAAATCTGGGATCGAGCGGAGCCAACGCAGTCTGGTTTCGTGTTTGGCCAAGGCACCGGCAGCGCAACGCCGCTCTCCTGGAGCATGGCAGAGTTTCTTCGCCTGGCCGTAGGAGCCGAAGAAAAGCACGTCGTCGAGACGCCTGCCATCGTCGCCGACCATTTCTTGCATCAGCATTAATCGGCAGCGGCCCCCATCCTGGTGGTAAGCGACTGGCAGGCAAAGCTGTCGCCGGTGGCTCGTGGACGCATGTGTTGCGCCTCAAGCACGGCTTCGTTACAGTTAAAAGTGCCGCTGCCCGGGTGGCGGAATGGCAGACGCTGAGGACTTAAAATCCTATTTTAGCAACTTGCACGTCATCGCATGAAGTTGCACAAAGTACAAAAACCCGCGTCCTGACTGGCTATTTCACTGATTGACTGTCGCATCGAGTTGCAGACCATCGCATCGAAAACAAATCCGAACCGACACCAGAACCGACACCGGCGAGTCGAAGCTCGCGGCCCGATTCTCTTTCTCTCACCCCTCACCTTAGAGTGTGTCAGTGCTGACACAAGTGCGGATTGTGCGGTTCAGGAGCGATTACCGTTGGGAACCTAGGGGTGCTTGGGGGTGGGGCTCCGAAGTATTATTATTCCTCTTCTCTGAAGATGCGCGGATACTGTCACGAGTCGCTGAAAAGTTCACAAAATGGTAATTTGCAAATAATTAAGAGAGCGGGGAGGATAAATGTGGAAGGTCCCAGCGTTCACATTTGTCGCACTGTTGTTGATCGGCACAGCATGGGCGCAGACAGAGCCGAAACCATATTCGCGAGCAGCCGCTGAGAAATCTTTCCGTACACTGGTAACGGCAAAAGATCCCGACATCATGGATTTGTTGAAAAACGACGGCTACGTGTGCTTTGCCGAAGCTTTGCCATTTAACAGCGAGGATAGATTCCTCACTATCGACCTCATGATACCGACCTTTTGGGTTCAGGATAAATCGTCGAATGACAACCCCAGCGAAGGTTCGTTTTACGACGGGAAAACAGACTTTCCTGCGATTTCAAAGCTCCCCCTGTATTTTCATGAGTGGGTGAACCAAGATTGGACTGTGGTGGTGGATTCAAGAATGCTTGATGGGATGTGGTATTCCTTCGGCCATTACGAACGCACCAAAACTGGCAAGAACGTCTGGAAGCCCTATTCGGATATACCGCCAGTATTCCGACTTACGAGGGATGCGGACAGACTAACCGGGGAAGCAAATATAAGTGCAATGGAAGATGGTACGACGTTCTATGCAACAAAGAAGTACGGAAACAAAAATAACGGAACTACAGCGTATGAAATGAACATGCGTTTATCCACAGGCCGATACAAGGAGACGTGGACCCCAGACAAGGGCGATCCCTTCGAGTCTGTGGGGAATTGTTACAAGGCAAAAGAATTCCTTCGCAGCTCAACACCGGCGAAGAAAACAAAATAGAGGTGAGTGGGGTCGCGCGCGGATAGGACCAAACCTGATCTGGTCGCGTATAAGAGATAACAGCATGTCTCGTTCAGAGGACACAGGAATAGGATGCACCGTGGCGGTGGTGGTTGTGTTCCTCGCCGGTCTCTGGCTCTATTGGGTGTTCCAATTTCCGTATAAGAAGCTATCTTCTCCCACTGAGATTGTGCGGACACACAAAAGCCGAATCGCGGTGGCTAAAGTACTTAGAGAGTGGTTGGTGACAAATCAGAACGCGAAACAAACTAATGTGGACCTCATGATCGCTCTGCTCGAAAACATGTCTGGTGACGAAGGATCAGGAACACCGAATTCCCCCGCATCACCAAGCGGGACTGCATCGGCTCCAGGCTGTACTCAAACGCGCATAGCGCTTTACCCTGCGGGTTCGGACAATAAGGATCAAACCTCGTCAAAAACTGGTCAAAGTTCGGACCGAACCATCGTATACGATGAGTCTGGAAGCGAACACTCTATCCCGAGCAGTGATGTGCCAGCTGCGCTGTGTTCGGGCTACTACCTTACCAAGCCGAATAGTCACCAAGCGCAATCCCAAGCGAACGCTCCCGAAACGCCGCTGAGCCAGGTTGACGGAAATACGCCGCCGATAGGAAGTTCCGTGCTACGGATTGATGCCCGTGAGGGAGGCAATGTCGTAATCTACTTACGGCAAAAAGACCTAGAACTCATTCCATACCCAGATCGAGCAGCGTTTTTCCGCGCAGTTGGAAAAGCGTGGTGCGACAATCTGCCAGAAGGCCAATTGTTTCTCCCGAGCGTTTACATTGAAGACATACGGACTGGCGCCGAATGGGCGAAGTACAATTGCTTGCTTAATTGATGGCCGTTTACTATAAACGGTGGTACTAAGTCGGATAACATGTGTTTTTCCCGCACCGAAACTGCCTCCCTACCGCTTAATCCAAACCCGCTGTAAAATTAGTTTCAGAAGAAGTAGGTAAATGCCCTCAGACCCCAGCACCCCACACCCGGAAGCCGACCCATCGGTGATACATGGGGCTGTGCCAGAGGCGGCCCCCAAGCCAGCTGCCCCAGAGAAGCTCGTTGTTCCACCAGCTCCTGGCGAGGTCATTGTCTCCGGTTTGACAGGTTCTACCTACACCATCGGATATCCAATCGGCGAGGGATCATTCGGCACTGTATACGCGTGTGTCGACGACTGGAACAATAACCTAGCCGCCAAAGTTCTGAAACCAACCAAAACGTATCACGAAGTCAGAGCCGCAGCTGAGGCAGAGATGTATAAGCTCGTGGCACTCCGTCACCCGCAGATTACCCACTTCTACGACGCATTCGAGTATCGCGACACTTTTTATATAATCACCGAAAGATGCGCAACTTCCTTAGCGGAGCTGCTCACCAAGGATTGGTTCAGTGGACCTATTTGGACGCTCGCGATCGCCAGGTCACTTCTTCAGGCGGTAGAGTTCCTTCACCTGAATGGATATGCCCATCAGGACATACACGCTGGAAATGTCTTCGCCCTCATGGCACGAAACGAGCTTAACCCCGACGACACTAACGCAACGCAATTCAGGCTAGGGGACTTAGGTGTCGCAAAACTTTTCAGCGAAATCCGGCCAGAGAATACGAGGGCTCAATGGATGCTCCCACCTGAGGTTTTAAACCCATCCGAGTTTGGAGTTCCCGACCAGCGTGTAGACATCTATCATTCTGGTCTCCTGCTCCTGCAACTGGAACACTCCAAGGAAATCAAATTCACCAAAGAGGAAATTCTGGCCGGTAAGCCTAGGCAGATGGCTCTTGAGCTAAGAACGCCATTCAGTTTCGCACTGGAAAAGGCGTTAAGACGTCACGTCTCGAAACGGACCGAAAAAGCCAGAGAACTTTGGCGGGACCTAAATTCTCCAGCTCAAGCTGAGCAGGCTGCAGCTGTCCAATTGCCACAGGTAGAAACCGCGGAAGCGCCTTCTCAACCATCACCGGATACTCAACTTGCCGAGCCTTCAAGCTCGGCGAATTGAATCCGCTCAAGTTCATCGGAATTCCCATTCTTCCAATTGAAATAAACCCACAAGATTCACATACTGCACACCGAATGCCGAACAGGCGGCGGGAATTTGGTGTGGACCTCCTCCCTCCTCTGTAACCACAATGCATTCCGGTGGATCATCGTACAGAGTCCGGGAACGATTCTGGTTTTCCACCTTCGCCACAGCAACAACGAATGGATCGGCGGCGGGACCGAACTTCCCCGGCTTTGCCAACGCCGGGAATCGACGTGCCACTTCTTCTGCGACTTCCCATATCTCCTGGGTCATCTTGCGGAACATCGCCTTTCGCTGTTTCGCCCAGTGTTCCAGCAGATCATCGTTCTCAAGCTCGTGGTGTACCTCTTCGGGGGCGATTAGTCGCCCCTCTCTGACTAATTGCTCAATTTTCTCCCATACAGCGGGGAATACTTTGCGAGGGAAATCCTGCTTCAACTTTAGAAGCGAGCTGGCGTCGATGCTATAGATTCTCGACGCCATCCGTGTCCTATGCCGCTACGGTCGTCAGAGATGACTGCACCTGGGGCAAGTACTTCAGCTTCATGGAAAGATAGTCAGCAACGTCACTATAATTCACCAAGTTTCGCCCACGTGCTTCGAGCACTAGCGATGTGAACAATCGCCCATTTTCACCGATCACTTTTCCAGGTGCAGAAAAGCGCCCGCCACCGCGCTTCCGATTCTTACCGAGTCTCTGCAGTCTGGACATTTCGCGGTGAAATATCGACTTTGAGATAAGATCCAAATCCCAAATTCTCCAGAGCGCAACCTGTTCGCTCACCTTCAATGCGTTTGATGCGAGGCGCAGTACCTCTCCGATATTTGACTCCAGATCATTAGGGAAGTGGGTGCCGATGAAATCGAGAAACTCTTCGCCGGGCACAAGGAATTCACCGGCAAATTGGTCGCACCATTTCTCGACTTCCGCCTCTAAGGATTTCGACTGAGACTCCTTCCCGGGCAGGCAAACGCCTGGTCTACGAAGCAACAGATGGGCATATTCATGGAACAGCGTGAAGATTCGAGGGCGGTATGCGTCAGAAGTGCTCACTGCGATGGCGAATGGCTCCCCCTCACTCAGTGAAAATCCCCGTGCGTCCTCAAGGGGGATGGGGAGCTGGAAAATCAAAATGTTTTTCGCTTCAAGGAATGCTCTCCAAGTCCGATATGCAGAACGCTCGTTCTGCCATGCAAACTGTGCGGTGATGTCGATTCCCGAGGCTCCGCGCTCGCGTCTCGCGACCTTAATTGGGTCATCAAAAATCTTCGCATTGAGCACCGAGGGACGCGCATCTCTCCCGAGCTTATGCAAGATTTCAGAAGCCACAGATTGCAATCTAGAAGCTTTCCTGATGGCTAAGCACGTGCCACGCTCAAACGCCCGATGTTGCCCAGGAAGAATCCGAAAATCCGCCGGGGGCTTTGGCTCACTCGGTGGGTCAGAGAGTAGAAACACTGTAATCGGACGCTTGAAATATTTTGCGAGTTTGCGGAGCTGGCTAAGGCGAATTTTCGATTCTTCGCGTTCAAAACGAAGGTAGGACGATGCGGACACGCCGATTCTGTCTGCCGAGTCCTCAATTGTGGAACCAGAGCTCTCACGCGCCCATCTGAGAACTTCCGGCTTTAGTGAGACTTCGATCGTTTTACCCGGCATCAGCCACCCAATCATTCACCCAACAAAGATTGCCTTTTGCAAAAAGGGTTAAGCTCGAATCGCTGCAAAGCTACTTCTATTCCGTTAGAGTGTCAACGAATCCAAATGGTTGAATCGCGCGTCATGCACGTGATGTTTTGACGGCAGCCCTTACCTTTGATTCTCGGGGGGAGCCTTTGCTCAAGCGACTAAAAACAACGTGCCTTAGTTCACCGTTTCGACTGTGGTGACCTCCGCCTGCGGCGAATTCACGAGGCGTTGGTATTACCGGTGTAGGTACTAAAACCCATTTGTCCGGTTTCGGCGTTAATCAGGACCCGTCTGTGAATCGAGTGGTTTCTAGGATATGCTTCGTCCCATGGACGCTTCATCGGTCAACAGTTCGACGGTAGAGACAAACGGCGAGCGAGTTCGCCGACGGTGGTACGCTGCGAAGCTCTTCACAGCGTTAGTTGGCGCTTTCGGTTTCGGTCTTGAATTGGACCAAGTGATTAGTGACATTCGCGCTGGGACGCAAGCTAGGTGGGTCGAACACACCCTTCTCGGCGTAATGTTCCTCCTAATAGCGGTCGTAAATTCACATCTCTTGCTTTCCAAAATCCGCGAGAGCCAAGAGGCCTAGCGTTCCTATAGAGGCCCTCTGCCCTTTGTGCGGCGGTACTAGCAGGAATTTGTCCGGTTACGGCGTTAATCAGATGGGATGAGAAGGCCGGTCTCCTAGCGGGATGCGATACGCTCCCAATGTTTCGACGTGCTCGAGGCACAAAGAAAAGGAGACCGGCAATGCAGAAGATTAGCACCACGCTGACGAGTGGCAAGAACCTTTTCCAAGGGCAGCTGACGATCGGGCTGGACCTGGGAGATCGCTCCAGTGCGTACTGTGTTTTGGATGGCACAGGCGAAATTGTTCTGGAGCACAAATTGGCGACCATGCCGGAAGCGATGAAGCAGGTATTCGCTAGTATGCCGCGGTGCCGCATCGCCATGGAGACGGGCACGCATTCTCCGTGGGTGAGCCGGTTGCTGGCTGCGCTGGGGCACGAAGTGATTGTAGGACACGCCCAGAAGGTACGTTTGATCACCAAGAGCCGGCGAAAAGATGATCGCCTGGATGCACGGACCTTGGCGCGGCTGGCGAGAATCGATCCCGCGCTGCTGAGCCCGGTGCAACATCGCAGCGCGGAAGCCCAGTTGCACCTGGCGGAGATTCGGGCTCGGGCAGTGCTGGTGAGTGCGCGAACAGCTCTGATCAATGCAGCCCGAGGATTAGCGAAGTCGTACGGGGAACGGTTGCAGAAGTGTCACACACAGCAAGTCCGCCGCGAAACAGCGAATGGATTAAGCGCCGGATTGCGGGAAGCGTTGCAGCCGTTGTTGCAGGAGGTGGAATCGCTCAACGAACGGATTCAGGAATACGATCGGCGGATTGCAAGAATGGCCAAAGAGGTCTACCCGGAAACAGCGCTACTCCAACAGGTGAAGGGTGTGGGAGATCTGATTGCCACGACCTACGTGCTGACCATCGAAGACCCGCACCGCTTCCGGAAGAGTCGCGACGCAGGATGCTTCGTGGGATTGCAGCCAGGACGGAGGAACTCCGGGGAGAGCGAACCCCAGATGCACATCAGCAAAGAAGGGGATGAGTATCTACGGACTCTGTTGGTGCAAGGAGCGCACTACATCTTGGGACCTTTTGGGGAAGACAGTGATTTACGACGCTGGGGGCAGAAACTGGCTGCACGAGGAGGGAAAACTGGCAAGAAACGAGCGGTGGTTGCCGTGGCTCGGAAGTTGGCCGTACTGCTGCACCGGTTGTGGGTGAGTGGCGAGGTATACGAACCGCTGCGCAATACCCAGAAAACAATGGGTGCAGCGGCATAGAAGTCGGACAAAAGGGTTCTTACCGAACAGCCGAGCTCGACCGCCGAGTTTAGGTGACTGCGGCAAGTCCTGGCCCAACTTCCCTCGTAAGAAGGAAGCAGACGGCGCTAATCAGGTTGCAGCACCTACTGAATCGAGAACACCCAACTGGCACCGGGCGAAAACCGCCCACCAAGAGTGCGGATGGAAGGGTGGCGACAGAGGCGGCTTGGCGGATCGGAAGAAACCGAAGAACACGCGCTAATCACTCTTGACCGGGACCGGCCTTCTCATGGAAGGACTTACAATTTTGCTGGTCGGCGGGTCCCGAACGGCTATGTTACACTCTCACAACTATTCCGCGATGATTCACTTGCTTCATTTACTGCTCATCGGAGTCGCATTTCTACTGGGCGTGTTCTGCATCCTGACGGCAATTATTGACCCGCCGAAACCTGCAGGACGTGTGCTTTTTGACCCAGAGCCCTAGAGCTGCAAACTTCGATGAGGCGCAGAACAGAAATCATCTTCTCACTTCTCTATGTCGTAGCTACCGCTTGCATGGTGCTTGGGCTGCCGTCTGCCGTCGCTTACACTCATGACCATCGTCCACAACTATATTTCTTCGCTAGTGCCGCAGGCATGTTTCTACTTGCTTCATCTTTAGCAGGGCTCACGTGGAAATCTCCGAACTCGTGGCATCCCACGCCGACCGTTCTCTCGACCATGGCCATCCAACTTCTCGTGTCCCTGTGGCTGGCTTGGGATGCGTTCACTCACTTACATTCGCTCTGAGTTTTCCCTGCACCGCTCGGAGTCTGTACCAGGACTCACTTGTCCGATTAGCGCGTTTACAAGGACTTGGCGGCCCATCTGGAATTTACAGACAGCGGAAAATAGCCCAAAGATGGCAGTCCGCATGAGGTTCGTTGGGGTATTCCCGAATTAGAGCTTCCTGCACGGTCCGGGAACGC
>Ga0335069_10002486_pt1 | contig 28359 bp, 25 predicted proteins | sample Lox_Sample_11_FD_206714 | JGI IMG/M metagenome (GOLD analysis project Ga0335069, IMG submission 206714) | Soil microbial communities from Loxahatchee National Wildlife Refuge, Florida, United States - Lox_Sample_1.1 | ecosystem: Environmental > Terrestrial > Soil > Wetlands | place: USA...
CGATTTGAACGAGTTTGGACTGACCCCACAAAATGAGACACTTTTCTTTGCGACACTTGGCAGGGAAAGGAACTGCGAGTGGCAAGGAAGAAGCGAGTCGGGAAGTATCCGCAGTCGTTCCGGCAGATGGCGCTGGAGCGGATGAAGGATTGCAGAAGTGTTTCGGCGTTGGCCGAGGAACTCGGCGTCGATCGAACTGTGCTCTATCACTGGCACCGGCAACAAGAGGAGGCTATCGATCCATCTGCCGCCGGGGCCAGGTCGCCGGTCCGGCAGCTTCGCAAACAGGTTCGAGACTTGAAGCGTGTGCTGGCGGAGAAGATGTTGGAGGTGGATTTTTTCAAAGGTGCCTTGCAAAAGGTCGAGGCTCGGCGCCAGAGCAGCAAAGACTCTGGCGGGACGGCATCTACGACCATATCCGGGAAATGATGCCGATGCAAGGCAGCCTGAGTATCGAGCGGATGTGCCAGTTAGCCAGGGTGAGCCGGGCGGGGTTCTACCGGCTCTTGAAAGAGACTTTGCCGCGCGAGGAAGATACCGAGGTACGGTCAGCCATCCAACAGGTCGCACTCGAGCACCGGCGCCGTTATGGCTACCGGCGGGTGACCGCGGAGCTGAACCGCCGCGGGATGCAGGTGAACCACAAACGCGTGGCGCGCATGATGCGTGAGGACAACCTGCTCGCAGTTCAGCCGAAGCAGTTTGTAACCACGACGGATTCCGATCACACATACGAAGTCTATCTGAACCTGGCGCGGCGTATGCATCTAAACGGAACAGACCAACTTTGGATCGCCGACATCACTTACATCCGTTTACAGTCCGAGTTTGTCTATCTGGCGGTCGTTCTGGACGCCTGGTCCAGGAAGGTCATTGGTTGGAATCTCGACCGCACGTTGTTCAGCGGCCTTGCAGTCAGGGCGCTGGAACGAGCGATCGACGCACGGCAGCCGCAGCCCGGCCTGGTGCATCACTCGGATCGCGGGACACAGTACGCTTCAGCTGAGTATGTCGGGCTTCTCAAGCAACATGGGATGATTCCGAGCATGAGCCGGCCTGCGAATCCCTATGACAACGCGAGTTGCGAGAGTTTTATCAAGACTCTGAAGCGGGAGGAGATTTACGCCAACGAGTACGCAAGCCTGGAGCATTTACACGAGCACATCGAGGATTTCATCGAGCGGTATTACAACCCGGTGCGCCTGCATTCCGCTCTGGGTTATCGTCCTCCCGATGAGTTCGAGCAGCAGGCGAGCCAAAGGAGCGAAACAGAACGACATTCCGCGACAGTTCGCTTGTTCGAAGGCTCCCTGCAAAGATCTTCACTGGGGCTGGAAGGGGAAGGGACTCAAGCGCCGTCCCTTCCCCAAACCCCTACCCTGCTCGGAAGTGCAACTGAATGATCGGATCACAGCAACGATGTCGCAACCTGTTCAAACCCGATCTGTATCATGTGAAGGGTTCGACAGCAAAACCACTGCCGGTGTGGCAAGAGAAACTGTCTCAACGAAGGGGTTCACCCCATTCTTCTGTCGTCGATTTTGTAGCTCGCAAAGCCTCGGAGATGTAGCGGAATCTACAGGGTTCAACAAGCCCGTTGATTTCATTGCCTTTGCAACTCGCTGATTTCAAGGAATCGGGCAAATCGTCGATGCCCTGGTTCGGGACCAGGGGGTCGGAGGTTCAAATCCTCTCTCCCCGACCAATGTTTTCAACAGTCTACAGAGCACAGTGGCCAACCCCCTGGTGTTGCCCCAGATGCACTGACTTCAGAAGGCAGACATTTGTTGAGTTTTCGTAGCGAGTATGGATGCAGCGACCGCTACGAGATCGTCTACAGTCAGATCGGGTTGTGCTCGTTGAGTTGTGGAACTCTATGGTTGTTGGAGGGTTTGTCGAGTACAGCATTTGCGGGGCCCTCCACCACGCCTGTCTCCCTTATTCCTACTCGCACAAAAAGCGCCCGGCAGGCCAACGACAGGTGCGTCGGAGCTCACTCAAGCAGCGTTCCTCCGATTTAGGCGACTGCGGTGGCCCTGTCGATCATTGATTTTGAAGCCAATACATCGCACAGTTGAAAACGCGCCTGGGACATCCGACGCCGCACAAGCTCCTGGGAAAGGTCGAGTGCCTCAGCGGTCTGGGCCGTTGTGAGATGTAGCACATCTTTCAAGAAGAGGACCTCGCGGTACGGACGAGGCAACGATCCAAGGGCGCTCGAGAGGAGCTTCCGGATCTCATCCCGGTTTGCGATGCCCTTCTGAAGGCAGGCCCAATAGGTTACCGAGTGAAACCTGTCATCAGCCATCCATGACTCCGCTTCATCAAGGCCTTGATCGGAAACCTCCTCGTGCCCGGTGCAGAATTGGCGGGAGACGCATACGGCCAATTTGATAAGCCAAGTCTTCAATTCTTCTTGTCGACTGCAGTCAGAAAGGGTGTTGAACGCCAGAAACATCGTGTCCTGGGCGATCCGTTCGGCCTCGATGTGATTGCCTGCGAATGCGAAGGCAGCGATGTAGATAGTCCTCTCAAACGGTCGGATCAATGCGAGGAATGCGACTGAGCTTCCTTCTTTTGCTCGTTCAAGGAGTTCTGAAGTTCGTTTGCGTCCCGCGTCCCGGTCGGAGTTCGCTTGCCATTGCGAGTCCGGAAAGGGTAACCCCTCAGAAGTCGATGACCATCCCGAATCCACAGTCGCAGCTCGGGATTGCGAATAGTTCACTTCTCTCATGCGGCGCTCTCTTTGGAATTCCAGTCAAACTGAGAATTGAGACGGAAGCGGCAGCGTAGAGATGCAGAAAATCGGCAGGCAGGGCTAAGAGGAGGCCGTTAGGACCGGGAACATCGTGAAATAGAGACATCGGCGGGTTCGGCGCTGAGCGGCCGCAAAAGGATACCGTCGCCGATCAGTCCCTCAATTCGCGAATGCGGGACATGACGCCCTGGACAATAGGCTCGATTTCATCGGCCGGAAGAGTGAAGGTGTCGCATTCGGTCACGATGCAGATGGTTTTCGCGGTGCTGTCCACGATTACCTGGCAGGTTTTGCACTCGCGCAGGTGCTGTTCAAGGCAGGACTTCAGTTCGGGGCTCGCGCAGCCTTCGAGATAGTCCCCGAATTCGGCAAGAAAATCAGCGCAGCTAAACATCTCTTGCTCCCCTAGAGCCGTTGAAATGCGGGGCAAGGGCCTCACGGAGCATGAGGCGTCCACGCAGCACCCGCGCCTTGAGCGCCGGAATACTGAGTCCCAAGGCAACAGCAGCTTCTTCGGTCGGAAGCTGGTTGATGTCCCGCAGAAGAACCGCCACCCGATACTTTTCAGGCAGGCGAAGAACGCTGGCGCGAACCAAATTGTCGACCTCCGCCTTGGCCATGGATTGCTCAGGATTGTCGATCCAACTCTGAATCTGTCTCGGCCGAAAGTCCAGATCGTCACCGTCGTCATCCAGGGATTCACTCGGCCGGCGTCGACGCAGAAGTTCCCTGCCCGTATTGATGGCGATGCTCGTGACCCAGGTCGAGAATCTAGATCGACTTTCAAAACTGCCGATATGTTGGTAGGCTTTCAAAAATACGTCCTGAGTTGCATCGCGAGCATCTTCGGCGTTCCCCAAAAGACCGAACAAGGCGCAGAACACTCGCCGGGAGTGGAGCCGTACCAGCGCTTCAAAGGCATCCGCATCACCGGACTTGACCCGGCCAACCAGCGCAGAGTCGGGGTCATCGATCGTTGGCTCCTTAGGGGTACGACGGAAGTCCGCTTGGGAAGGATGCAAATCATTTGGCGCGAAGACGCGGCGAAGCGGAAAATCGGGCACCGGCCCAAGACCGAATTGCACGGCCGCCAACAGGTTGGCAAGCGCCGCGACGGTGACTCCTTCCACGATTTGGGCATCGGAGAATCCATGGGACCGAAGAAGGCCCATGTTGACCGGCGTGCGGCCGGAAACGCAGCCGATGCGGAACCTGGTCAATTCCTGAAGCAGGATCCTGTCGCGGGGAAGGAGAGGCGCCTGCTCGAGGCTTTCAACGATCCGATCGCAATCCTCAAGCTGTACGCCGAGCAAGTTGAGTATTTGCGCATGGACTGCGACAAGATAGGAGTTACAGTTGCGGGCCGAGAGAGCCATGAGAATCTGCTGCTTTTGCACCTGGCTCAGGTGCTCCTCGCTGCCCAAAAGCGCTTCGAGCAGACCAACCTGGGCCACAACGATGCGCGGATGAATGGCCTGGATGCGGATGAGGCCTGGAACAAATCCGAAGAGGCCGACGAGGGTTCGAAACGATGGCTGAAGGGTCTCTGACAGGTCCAATGGCATGGGAATGTATGGACCTTGGCATTCCTTCCATTCAGGATGATCCGCCGTTGCCTCCGGAAGAGGCAAAACCGTCTCGAGTCCGTTATCCAGGCCGGGGGCAAGGCTTTCCGCCAGAGTGCAGAGAAAGTGACCGATCGCGACGGTGGAAACAGCCTGCACAATTGCAGCTTCGGCGAAGCCTGAGGCAGCGAGATCTTCCACGTCGATGTGGGAGAACCACAAGCCGAATCGCGCGAGCTTCGAACCGAACCGCAGCAGCGCGGCATCCTGGCTGGTCGACGGCGGGCCTGGACGTCCAAACAGGTTGAGACAGTACTGACTTTGCCAGACGCTGGCGACAGAGTGAAGCAGTGCGCGCTGTTGAGCCTGGGAGAGAAACTCCGGGGTGGCGAGCAGAGCTGCGATCAGAGCCTGTTCGGCCCCGACGACATCCGGGATTTCGTGCTGACGGTGAAACAAGCCTGGAACGAGAGAAGACAGCACCGCCAGATCCTGGCAGCGCTTTGACAACCCGTCCCTGGCCTCCGCGGACTGATCCATACTGGTTTTGGGCTGCTACAATATATGGCATCCTGGCCCGTTTTGCCAACTCCGCTTCCCAGCGCCACGACCCCGGAGCTCAGGACACCCAGGACATCCACGACGCAGACGGCAATGCTTCTCCTTTGGAGGTAAGAAATGGCATTTTTGAGCCCGCCGCCCTTCGACGAGAAGGATTTCCCCGCCTTTTCAGCGGTTCGGGAGAAGTTTGGATTTCTGCCCAATTTCTATCCGGCCCAGGTAGCAAGGCCGGACCTGATAGATGCGGAAATGAAGTTGATGGAGTCGATCCTGTTCCACGACGCAGCGCTGTCGAGGAAGCAAATCGAATACATATTCCTGACCTGCTCGGCTGCCAACCTGAGCACTTATTGTGTAACTGCGCACTGCGAGATTGTGCGGCTGCTCAAGCTGGATGGGCCTGACCCCGAACAAATCGCCATCGATTATGCTCATGCGAAGATTCCCATTGCCGACAAGGCCCTCCTGAGGTTCTGTGAAAAGCTCAACCGGGAGGGCTCGAAAATCAGCCGCGCCGATATCGAAACGCTCCGCACTTTCGGATTCGGCGATCAGCAGATTCTTGAGGCCATTGTCGTCGTTGGATTTGCACAGCTTGCAAACACAGTGGCGTTCGGACTGGGCACGGTGCCTGATTTTCGCAACGCAAGGATCGAGGCCGCGCTTGGTTTCAAGCCGGAGATCGCCGATGGAGCGGCCAGCGAAGTCCACGCCGCTCCAACGACCTGATTTCATTTCGGCCGAATGCCGGGGATGTTGAGCCGGATGCGATAGAGACCAGTCTGGGCGCATAGATAGAGTGTTTTCCCGTCGTCGTCTCCCCAGGCGAAGTTGTGCGGATGCTCTGGGGCGCCGATTGTGCCCAGGTGCTTGCCTTCAGGAGAGAGGACCCAGACACCGCCAGGCCCCGAGACATAGAGGTTCCCCTTCTGGTCGACCTTCATCCCATCGAGCGCATCCTCACCCGGCGCGCCGGTCATATCGAAGAAGACGCTCCCATTCGATAGTGTCCCATCGGGCTTTACTTCGTAGCGCAAGACAACCTTTTTCTCTGGGTCCCAGTTGTCGACATAAAAGTACTTCTCATCCGGGGAGAAAGCCAGACCGTTTGGCCCTTTCAGGTCGGTGGTGAGCAGCGTGATGTCGCCTTCCGGCGACACGCGATATACGCCGCTGTAGGGCAGCTCCTTGCGCGAGTCGTCAAAGAATTTCGGCAAACCGAAGGGAGGGTCGGTGAAATAGAGCGAACCGTCGGACTTGTAGACAAGATCGTTGGGACTGTTCAACCGCTTGCCTTCGTAGCGATCTGCCAACACGGTGAACTGCCCGTTTTTCTCCAAGCGAACGACACGCCGATTGCCGTGCTGATCGATGGTGAGACGGCCCTGGCTGTCGAGGGTGAGACCGTTCGAGCCGGGCTGGCTGAACTCACCGATGTCGGCGCCGCGATAACCGCTCTTGGTGAGATAGATGGAGAGCTGCCCGTCCTGGGACCAGCGATAGATCAGGTTGTTGTTGGGGTCGCTGAACAGAAGGTAACCCTCAGTCTCGTCTGACCGCGGAACCCAGATTGGGCCTTCGGTAAAGAGGAAGCCGCCGGCTAGTTTTTCGATCTTTGCGCCGGCGGGAACGATAGTGTCAAAGGCCGGATCGTTGCGTATCAACTGCGGGCTTGTCTCTGCGATGACCGCCTTTGGGGACTTGTAGAAATCCAGAGTCGCCGACTTGATCCAGATGAAATTCTCGGGACTGAAAGAGATTGGACCGTTGATGCCGAATACGGCGAGCTGAATGCTCTGGCCCCTCTGGGCGTTGTGCGTGAGGATAACGCGGTTGGGGGAGTTGAATCCTTTGATGACTGGGCCACCAGGCTGACCGAGGACACGAGGCAACTTGCCGTCGACCCAGATTTCCGCGTAATCATCGATGACGATCTCGAAGGCCACCGTGGAACCGGAGGTCTCGAAGTTGCCAATCTTCTCCGGGATGGTGATGTTGATGCGGTACCAGTTGAAGCAGACCTTGCCCGTCGACCGTCTCTGGTCGAGGCTTGACGGCGAAATCTGCTCCCAGTGAGAGTCGTCAAACTCGCGGCCGCCGGCATGGGGTTCGTAGTCGTAAGTCTTCGTCGGTCCACCGCTCGGCTTCAGGTCGGCGCCGACGGCGCGAAAGTCGGCTTGAACGATCTGCACGTCGTGATATCGCCAGGCTCCGTTCACAAGCTGAGCGCCCCGATCTGAGGCCAAATCAACGACCGCATCCGGACGGCCGAAGGGTGGATCTTGAATCGTCTGGCAAAATGCCGGGGCGGCGCTCAGGCCGAGTGAGAGAAGCGCGACAACGAGGTGCGGAATGAATTTCGTTCGCATGTTATTCCACTCCTAGCGCACTTTGACGACGAAATAGAGGAACGGCGCAGTGACCTTGGCGAACTGGTGCGGCACGCCGGCAGGCACAACGACGACATCGCCTTTGGAGATCGTTCGGGACTCGCCGCCCTCGATCGATGACCCGCGCAGTTCATTCTGAGCCGTTGTTTTCGCGTCCACCGCGTGGCCGCCGGTGACAAACGTCGCCTCACCCTGGAGGACGTAAATCACGTCGGCATCCTTGGTGTGAATCTCGGCCTGTCCGGGCGTCTCGCGGCGGCTCGCGTGCACCATGTAATTGCGCCCATCGCTGCCGTCAAGAAGGATCGCGCCTTTCGCAAAGGCAGCATCGACGATTTCCTTCTCGAAGAACAAGACAGCGGGTGCAATCGCGGCTGTGGATGATTCCCCGGAAAGCGAGTTCGCGCCCGCGATGGCCAGCTTCTCGTCCTCATCGGCAGTCGCTGCGCCGCTGACGCCGACACCTCCGACGATCTCGCCGTCCACGACGATGGGAACGCCACCGATAAGCGGAGTGAAGTTCTCGAGCGCGGTCATCACGGTGCGGCCCTTGCCGCTCGCGTTGATCAGTTCTTCGAAGACGCGGGTGGGCTTCTTGAACATGACCGCCGTGCGCGCCTTCCCGATGGAGACGTTGGCTCCCGCTGAGAATGTTCCGTCGAGTCTCTCGAGAGCCATCAGGTTCCCGCCCTCATCGACGACGGCGATCACCGCCCCGGGTGCTTGCAGGCGAACTGCTTGAGCCTTCGCGGCAGCGATGACGTGCTCGGCGCCTTCGAGCGAGAGTGCTCTCTTTTCGAGGGTTTGTCCGTTTGCAACGGCAGCCAGCGCGAGGAGTATTGCCGTCGCAAGAAGCGATGGAATGACTATGCGTGCTTTCATCTTGTCCTTGAATTACAAATGGATTCGCGAGTGAACTCCTTACATCGGCCGGACCATCAACCTTGCAGGTTTGAGAGATCTTCGTCGCACATGTCTTCGTCCGATGCCTCGCGTGGCCGTGGGATTCGTAGATTGCGGAAAGGTTTCAATGGCGGCGCGCGAAGGCAAGAATCCTTATCACCTCCCGAGCATCTACGACTCCCAGTCGGAGGGAAGAAATCGCGATGCCGCACGTGCTGGAATTCGTAACCGTCGAGATGGGATGCGTGGAGGCGCGCCGGCTGCTGACCGACTACATCGACGGCGATCTCGAACCGCCGACTCTGGCGCGGGCGATCCATCACCAGGAGAAATGCGCGCACTGCCGAGCGATCTTCGACGGCACCCGCAACGTCGTGGAGTTGTTGGGTAAGTTCGCGGAATCAGAACCGCCGGAGGACTTCGGGTGCCGCCTTCCTTCACGTCCGCCATGGCCAGGCGATCGCAAGTTAGCCCAGGGCGGATACGATGCCTGAAGACAAGCCCGCGGCGGATGTGCGTCGTTGAGGCGGCGCCGCAAGGCGCATGGTTTCGCGTTTAAGGTGAAATTGGAACCCGCGGTTTCCTGTGTAACCTTTTGGCGAGGTAGAGATCATACGTGGGGACGATGAGCCGAATTTCATCGCCTAGCGAGATGAACCCGTGTTGAAAATCGAAAAATCCGAATGCGACGACCTTGTTGCAATCCAGGACAAGGAGTGGCTCTTAACCAATGGAATCGGCGGATACGCTTCTTCCACCGTGTGCGGCATGAACAGCCGCCGGTATCACGGCCTGCTTGTGGCTGCGACGCACCCGCCGATCGGTCGGTTGGTGATGCTTTCCAAGCTCGAGGACGTACTGATCGTCAACGGAGAGCGGATCGAACTCTCCACCAATGTCTATGGAGATGACTTTGTGCATCCCCAGGGCTATCGCCATCTGAAACAGTTTCGGCTTGATCCGTTTCCCGTCCTGACCTACGCAATTGACCGGGTCGTCGTTGAGAAGTCAGTCTATATGCCGCGCGGCCAGAACACCGTGGTCATTGAATATGTGTTGAAGGGCCTGGGAACCGGGGACGACATAAGACTTGAGATCGCGCCACTGATTGCGTTCCGCGATTACCATGCGACCACTCACCAGAACTCGGCCATCGACATGTCGCTTTCCGAGGGTGCGGGCAGCGTGAAGTTGAAGCCGTACCCGGATCTGCCACCCCTGAATATCGCGCACAATGCGGATCAGGTTGAGAAGACCGGCTACTGGTACAACAACTTCGAGTACCGGGAAGAACGAGCACGCGGACTCGACCACCGAGAAGATCTTTTCAACCCGCTCATCTTGAAGGGCTCCCTCAGCGCAGGAAACAGATTCGTCCTTATCGCATCGACAGAGCAGGTCACCGTGGAGATGGCTGCCGGGTTCCGGCGCCAGGAACTCCGCCGTCACGAAGCGATTCGCGATCGTCAACGCGCGAGCGAGTCGAATGCCGAATTGATACAAAGCCTGGAAACCGCGGCCGAACAGTTCATCGTAGCCCGGCCCCCCTTCAAGACCGTGATCGCGGGGTACCACTGGTTTGGCGACTGGGGCCGAGACACCATGATCGCCCTGCCCGGTCTTCTGCTTTCGACAGATCAGCCCCAGGCCGCGAAGGAGATCCTGCTGCAGTTTCTGCGCTACATTCACGGCGGGATGCTGCCGAACCGCTTTCCCGACGAAGGCGAAAAGCCGGAGTACAACACCGTCGACGCGACCCTTTGGTTCATCGATGCAATCTGGCAATACCTGAACTACAGAAGCGATGCAAAATGGCGGAAGGAGGCTCTTGAGCTGACCAGGGTTCAGTTTTATCCGGCTTTAAAGAGCATCGTCCACCACCATCTCGTAGGCACTTCCTATGGAATCCACGCGGATAGCGACGGATTTCTCTGGGCCGGAGATCATTCAACCCAACTGACGTGGATGGACGCGAAGGTTGGCGATGTAGCTATCACGCCCCGCGCGGGCCGCCCCGTAGAAATCCAGGCGCTCTGGTACAACGCTTTGCGCACGGTGGAGGCCTTGGGACGCAAATTTGGCGACCCCGCGGCCGCCGACTACTGCGCCGGCGTGGCGAACAGGCTGCGTTCGAACTTCGAGCGCGTCTTCTGGAACGATCGCGATCAATGCCTGTATGACGTGGTGGACGAGAAGACCGCCGACGCATCGATGCGTCCCAACCAGGTGATCGCCGTGAGCCTGCGCCATAACCTGCTCGATAAGGCAAAGACCCGCAAGGTGCTTGACGCCGCTGAACGCGATCTGCTCACCCCATTCGGCCTGCGCACCCTTTCTCCTTCCGATCCGCGGTACCGGGCCAGGTACGAAGGCGATGTGTGGGGCAGAGATAGCGCCTATCACCAGGGCACTGTGTGGCCATGGCTTGCGGGACCCTACTTCGCGGCAAAGATTATGAACGCCGACGATGTGGCCGTGGCGCTTGAAGAGACGCAGGATTGGTTGACTCGGTTCGCAATTCATCTGCAAGAAGCCGGACTCGGACAGATATCGGAGATCTTCGATGCCGAAGAGCCCTTCCACCCACGCGGCTGCATCGCGCAGGCGTGGAGCGTATCTGAAATCCTTCGCCTGGCAAAGCTCGTGAATCAAAGAAGCCGGGAGCTCGAGACGCAGGAGCCTCTCATGAACTTGCAATTCGCTGGCGCTGGAAAATGAGCGCCGGCGAACCGGACGAACGGCAGGAATTCATTTCTCAAGACAAGGAAAAGGGTATCTCAGTGAACAACGGAAAGCATCAACCATTGCATGGGCAGGTTGCGCTGGTGACGGGCGCTAGCTCGGGCATTGGCGCTGGAGTCGCCAAGGCGCTGGCGCGGGCCGGGGCGCGAGTCGCGGTTAACCATCCCGGCACACCGGAACAAGCGGACAGAGTCGTCGCCGAGATCCAGTCGGCGGGCGGCACAGCCATGGCTGTGGCCGCGGACGTGAGCAATGAAGAGCAGGTGAAGAAGATGTATGCCGACCTCTTCAGCGCCTGGGGAACGATCGACATTCTCGTGGCCAACGCCGGTCTGCAACGCGACGCGGCCTTGATCGATATGACGCTCGCTCAGTGGCAGTTTGTATTGAACGTAAATCTTACCGGCCAGTTCCTTTGCGCGCGAGAGGCTGCGCGCGAGTTCATCCGCCGCGGAGTCGACTCCAATCGCTCGATCGCGGCGGGAAAGATCATCTGCATGAGTTCGGTGCACGAGGTCATTCCATGGGCTGGCCACTGCAACTATGCTGCGTCGAAAGGCGGCATCATGCTGATGATGAAGAGCATGGCGCAGGAACTTGCGCCACACCGCATTCGAGTGAACAGCATCGGGCCCGGAGCTATCAAGACGCCCATCAATCGCATGGCGTGGGACACACCCGAGGCCGAAGCGGATCTGCTCAAGCTGATTCCTTATGACCGGGTGGGCGAGCCGGACGATATAGCCCGAGCGGCGGTTTGGCTGGCTTCCGACGAATCGGATTACGTTACCGGAATCACTCTGTTTGTCGATGGCGGAATGACGCTGTATCCGGGTTTCGCCACCGGGGGCTAATGAAAGCGGACCCGGCCCAAGAACCGCTGCGCGACGCACAAGAAGTACGATAGTCTGCCTGAAGCCCGAGGCGGGCGGGAAAGGGACTACTCGCGAGAATGGCCGATCGGTATCCAACTGGAGGGCTGGCTCAAGGGAGATCCGATGGTTTCCTTAGTGAGCCAATCATCCCGGCGATGACGGGAGTGCAGGAGATTCCGCCGCTGCCGGAGCCAAGGACGCAGAACGTTTTTGCCGGCGAGGTCAATGCGCGGGCAAAATCCGTGGCAGCCGAACTCGCCTTGATCGAACGAATCCGTGCAGGAGAGAAAGATCTCTTCACGGAGCTGGTGCGGCCGTACCAGAAAATGATCTACACCGTGGCATTATCCATGGTCAAGAACGACTGCGAGGCTGAAGACGTCTCTCAGGAGGCGCTTTTCAAGGCCTTCAAGAACTTGGGCCAGTTCCGCGGGGAGTGCAGGTTCAGTACGTGGATTGTTCAGATCGCCGTGAATGAATCGCGCCGGCGTCTGCGCCGCAAACAGAAAGTGACCGAGGAGTCGATCGACTCCGGCCCGGAGAACGAAGAAGGCGATTACGTTCCGATTGACCTTGCCGACTGGCGCGAGATCCCGTCGGAGGCGCTGCAGCGCAAGGAACTGCGTGAGGCGCTGCACCGGGCGATCTCCAATTTGAAACCAATCTATCGCGATGTGCTGGTGCTTCGAGACGTCCAGCAATTCAGCGTGGCTGAGACCTCAGAAGCATTAAAGATAGGCGTGCCTTTGGTGAAAACCCGCTTGTTGAGGGCACGACTGCAGGTGCGCGATGCGCTTGCTCCGGGCATCGATGGTTCGTGGAATGCGGGGAACTTGCCGTACAAGCGTGTCAGGCCGTTCTAGGGAGTTTTGGGTGAGGGAAAGCAGAGGCCAAAACGATATGGCAGATGAGAAGCTAATCGTCGAGATCAGTTGCTTCGAGGTTTGGAAGCACGTCTCCGATTATGTGGACGCGGATGTCGATCCGGATCTGAGGGAGAGGCTTGAGCTCCACTTTGGCCGCTGCAAGGACTGCAAAGCGATCCTGGACGGCACCCGGAACGTCGTTTCACTGATTGGGGATGAACAGGCGTTTGAGATTCCCGCCGGTGTGAGCCAGCGGATCACGACCGCCCTTGAACGGCGAATTGCGGAAGATCGCTAGCCAGCCTTGCAAGCTGCGAGTAATCGTCTCCCGCGTCGATCGCGGCGATCGCATCCTCAGGCATGCGCGGCGACTGGTCCAGGTTGTCAATAAAGCTGGTGACGAGCCATCCGCGAACAGAATCCCTCCTCCAGGTTTCGAAATATCGAGTGCGCACCTGAAGCGCCTCGCCGCTCTCCCTTGAAACCAGATCGAGAATGTGCCATCCCCAGTCGAAGGCCTTGTCTCCGTTGAGAACAACGTCGATGACGATGACCTTCATGCTGGCGGAATAGTCATCGAACAGCCTGCCGAGCCGTGCCCGGAAAACGTCCTTCGCGTCCGAATAATAAAAACTGGGCATCCCGAACGACATGTCGGCAAACGCGTCGTCATAGATAGACAGGATCATCTCGGCATCGGCAACACCGAAACCCTCGCGGAAAATGGTCTTGGCCATGTTGATCGCGTAAACATCGTCCATAGGGTTAACGTGCTCCCAGCGTCGCATCCGGCCGAGATAAATTCATGGCCGTCGTAACCTTCACGGAAAATTGAACTCGAATGCTGTGACGGTCCAGGTTGCGCGAACGATGCAGGATTTTCGCCGGCCGGTCCTGAACATCTCAATTCACCTGGAATCGAGGTTCTACCATGCGTGCCAACCTTGCTGCTCTCGCCCGGCCGGCTTACCGGTTCTTCAGCAATTCGACCAACAAGCTGCAATCGCCGTTTCTGCTTGCCGTGCGCCTTTACTGGGGCTGGCAGTTTGCGCAGTCCGGCTGGGGCAAGCTCCACAATATCGACCGCGTCACGGAGTTCTTTGCGTCGCTCAACATTCCCTTTCCACACGTCAATGCCATCGCAGTGAGCAACCTCGAGTTCTTCGGGGGAATTCTGCTGATTCTCGGGCTCGCGTCAAAGCTCACCGGACTGGTGCTGACGGGCAACATGCTCGTTGCCTACATCACCGCGGACCGCGAGGCGCTTGGCTCCATCCTCTCCGATCCAGGCAAATTCTATGCGGCCGACCCTTACACATTCCTGTTTGCTTCCGCGATCGTGCTGATCTTTGGCGCAGGCGCTCTGTCAGCCGATGCCGTCATTGCGCGGTTCGTCAACAAGCCTATCGTGAAGGTGCGCATGCCGTGGCCCACGAACGCGCCGGTCACGGTGGAGCCGCCGGCAGAAACGGCTGCGTTGGCAAGATAGCGCAGTATGGAGGAGAACCCGGGGGATTCCCCGGCAGGCACGGGGCCGGATCGCATCGGCACTTCTCTGTGTCTGCGGAGAAAGTTCTCGATCGAGAAGCGAAACGTTGGAAGTCGCGGATCCTATTCGTCCGCATGCGGCGCATCGACCGCGCCGTTTTGCAGCGCCCATTGAATGAAGCCCTCTGGCGGGGCCTTCACGCCTGCGATATTCGCCATCTTGATGCTGCGGATCTGCCGCCAGCGCACGCCGTTCAAATTGGCCGAGCGCAAGTCGGCCTCGCTCAGGTCCGCGCCATCGAGTTTGGCGCCGGCCAGGTTCACGTCAACCAGGTCCGCATCCTTCAGATCCGCATTGGAAAAGGAGGCGCTCTGAAGGTCGCTGCCGCGAAAGTTTGTTGAGCGCAGATCGGCATAGGTAAAGTCCGAGAAGCGAAGATCGCTGCCGCGCAGGTCGGCGGCGCTGATGTCGGCGCGCAACAGGTCGGCGTGTTCAAGCTTGATTCCCTGGAGAAAGGCCGAGGAGACATCGACGCCGACGAGCTGAACGTTGTCCTTATTTAGCTCCTGAAGCGCTTCGATGCGTCCACCGCTGCCGCCCTTGCCCTGGGCGGTGTTGATGACCTGCCAGGCCTGGTAGTGCCGCTGCTTCACGCGGTCGCCGGACTCGCTGAAGTAGAAGATGACGCCGATGAGAACGGAAAAGCTTCCCAGGTACTCCAACACCTCAAGGAAGCTCCAATGGCTGAGCGCGTAGGCGACCCACTCCCAAAGCCACTCGAAGGCGCGGAAGGGAATCATCCAGCGATGCTTTAGTCCAGCGGCGAGAGATGCCCAACTCTCCGGGCGCCTTCTTTCAAGGTGCGAAATCATGTTGCTCCTTCCGCGGCGATTGCGGGACACACGAAGGCCGCGCTTTCCTGGAGTTAAGAGTCGGGATCGCAAGCATGGTTTCAGTTTGTACAGAATTGACGCCGGAAGTTTGTAACTTTCGCTCGCCTCGGCAATCCCATGCACAGGTCGAGCCCGATGAACACCCTGGAACAACTCAGCCCACATGCGGCGGCAAAGATGGTCAGCGTTGACGACGGCGCGCGCGAAACGCAGGCGAGGCTGCCGGCTTTGCATTTGCCGGAGTATGCGATCGAAGGCGCCCTTCTCGGGCTGTTCATGGTCTCCGCTTGCCTGTTTACGGTGTTGTTCCAATTTCCGCTATCCCCAGTGCGGCACGCGATTGCGTCCGGGTTCGTTCGCCGGGCATTGACGGGAATTTGCATGGGCTTGACTGCAATCGCGCTGATCTATTCGCCATGGGGCCAGCGATCCGGCGCACACATGAATCCAGCTGTGACCTTGACGTTTCTGCGTCTGGGGAAGGTGCGCAGCCTCGATGCGGTCTTTTACGTTGTCTTTCAATTTGCCGGCGCGACAGCGGGAGTGTTGGTCTCGGCAATCTTGCTTGGCGCTTCGATTTCCCATCGCGACGTACAGTTTGCGGCTACATATCCCGGGGACGGCGGCCCTTACCTGGCCGCATTGGGGGAGCTTGCGATCTCGTTTTTGCAGATGACTGTGGTCCTCTGGATTTCGAATCATCCCCGGTTCAGCCGGCTGACCGGCCTCATTGCCGGCGCGCTGGTGGCGACCTACATCGCGATCGAGTCGCCGTACTCCGGAATGAGCATGAATCCGGCGCGGACATTCGGTTCAGCTCTTCCATCGGGAATCTGGTATGGATTTCCGATCTACCTGATCGTGCCGCCCGCGGCAATGTTGCTGGCGGCGCAGGCATTCGTTTGGTTCAGAGGCAAGGCGGCGATTGGTTGCTGCAAATTGGATCACTCGCCCAGGGTCAACTGCATTTTTTGCGGAATGAGAGGAATTGCCCATGAGTAGCGCAAACCACTATGACGTCATCATTATTGGAAGTGGAGCCGGCGGAGGCACGCTCGCCTATCGGCTGGCGCCGTCGTTCAAACGGATCCTGATACTGGAGCGCGGCGACTTTGTTCCGCGTGAAAAGGCCAACTGGGATCCAAAGCTCGTGAATCTCGAAGGGAAGTACCAGACGAAAGAGCACTGGTACGACTCGGAAGGAGAGCCGCTTCATCCGCACACGAACTACTATGTGGGAGGAAACACCAAGTTCTATGGAGCCGCGCTGTTTCGGCTGCGCGAGAAAGACTTCGGCGTGCTGCATCATGACGGTGGAGTCTCTCCGGCGTGGCCGATCGGCTATGACGAACTTGAGCCGTACTACACAGAGGCGGAGCGGCTGTTCGAAGTTCACGGCGAGCGCGGAGAGGATCCAACAGAACCGCCAGCTTCGTCGGCTTTCCCGTTTCCCGCGGTGAGTCATGAACCGCGCATCCAGCAACTCAGCGACGATCTGAGCGGGATCGGGTTGAAGCCCTTCCACACTCCGCTCGGCGTGCGGCTCGATGAGCGAAATCCTGAGACCAGCAAATGCATCCGCTGCAATACCTGCGACGGCTTCCCCTGCCTGGTGCACGCGAAGTCGGATGCGCACGTGATGTGCGTGGAGCCGGCGCTGCGCTATCCCAACGTTTCATTGCTGCGCAATGCCTTGGTGAAGAAACTCGAGACGAGTGCCTCGGGACGCGAAGTCACCGGGGTAATCGTCGAACGAAACGGGCAGGTGGACCGTTACTCAGCCGACGTGGTGGTGGTGTCATGCGGCGCGATCAACTCGGCTGCACTGCTGCTTCGCTCGGCCAACGATCGGCACCCGCGCGGCTTGGCAAACAGCTCGGACGTGGTAGGCCGGCATTACATGGGCCATACGAATTCGGTGCTGATGGCCATCTCGAAGTGCCCGAATCCTACCATCTTCCAAAAGTCTCTTTCCCTGAATGACTTCTACTTCGGCACGGAAGACTGGCCGTATCCAATGGGGCACATCTCTTTCGTCGGCAAGCTCGATGCCGAAACGCTTCGCGCGGGCGCGCCGGCGATCGCTCCCGGCTGGACGCTTGATGCTATGGCAAAGCACTCGCTCGATTTTTGGCTCACGTCAGAAGATCTGCCTGACCCCAACAACCGCGTCACGCTCAATCGCGACGGCGAAATCGTATTGAGCTATCAGCCGAACAATCAACGGGCGCATGAACGACTCATCCACAAACTGCAACACGCCCTCAACCACGTCCAGTGCGAGGAGCACGGAAAGTGCCACACAGGCCTGTTCGCGCGAAGCCTGTTCCTCGGGCAGAAGATTCCACTGGCCGGGGTTGCTCACCAGAACGGCACGATTCGCTTCGGAAACGATCCGGCGATCTCGGCGCTCGATGCAAACTGCAAAGCGCATGATGTCGACAACCTTTACGTCGTCGATGGCAGCTTCTTCCCCTCAAGCGCAGCCGTCAATCCAGCCCTGACCATCATCGCGAACGCACTCAGAGTAGGCGATCATCTGCTCAACCGTCTTTGTGCAACCGAGAATGCCTCATCCCAGCTTGAGCATGCCGGCGCATCGGAGTTCGTATGAATCGCGTCAGCAGACTCGCATGGGCCCTGTGGTTGGTCGCATGTGCGGCCGCCCTGCTGGCGCAGCAGCCAACGATTCAAGGAGTGGAGGCAGTGGGAGTGACGGTGAGCGACCTCGACCGCTCGGTCGATTTCTACACCAAGGTCCTTCATTTCCAACAAGAGTCAGAGGTCGAGCTGAGCGGGTCAGACGTAGAGCATCTGAAAGGCGTCTTTGGCGTCAGGATGCGCGTGGCGAGGCTGCGCCTGGGCAGCGAACAGATCGAACTCACTGAGTACCTGGCGCCACAAGGCCGGCCGCTGCCAATCGATTCGCACAGCAACGATCTATGGTTCCAGCACATCGCCATCGTCGTCAGCAATATGGATGATGCGTATCGATGGCTGCGCGAGCATCGCGTTCAACATGTGTCGAGCGGGCCGCAGACGCTGCCCGCGTGGAACGCGCAGGCTGGCGGCATCCAGGCATTCTACTTCCGCGATCCCGATGGGCATGTGCTCGAGATCATTCATTTTCCCGCAGGCAAGGGCGATCCCCGCTGGCAGCAGCATGGGCCGGAGTTGTTCCTCGGGATCGATCACACTGCCATCGCGGTCAGCAACACCGAGGCTAGCCTTGCGTTCTATCGCGATGGGCTGGGCATGCACATTGCAGGGACGAGCGAGAACTACGGCGACGAGCAGGAGCACCTGAACAACGTGTTCGGCGCCCGCCTAAGGATCACGAGCCTGCGCGCATCTCACGGACCTGGAATCGAGCTGCTCGAGTACCTTGCGCCTCAGACTGGAAGAAAGATCCCGGACGACATACGCGCGAACGATCAGGCGCACTGGGAGACGATTGTTGAAGATGACGACCTGCATGCGGCCTGGAAATACTTCACAAACTCGCAAACGAAGATGATTTCGAGCGAAATAGAAACATTGGAGCATCGATCGGAGTTCTTGTTCGCCGATCCGGATGGTCACGTGATCGCGGTGATCGAATCAGGCAACAAAGTAGCGGCAAGCGGCAAAGGAAGGTAAGCATGACAAACGAAGAGATGCGGCTCAAGGAGTCCGATCAAAGAAAGAAGCACTGGAAGCGCTGGGGCCCCTACCTGAGCGAACGCGCCTGGGGCACCGTACGTGAAGACTACAGCGCCACTGGAGAAGCCTGGGACTACTTTCCCCACGATCATGCCCGCTCGCGCGCGTACCGCTGGAATGAGGACGGCATCGCCGGCATCAGCGACCGCCATCAAAACCTTTGCTTCGCGCTGGCGCTCTGGAACGAGCAGGATCCGATTCTGAAGGAGAGGCTCTTTGGCCTGACCGGCACTGAGGCCAATCACGGCGAAGACGTCAAGGAGTACTACTACTATCTCGACAACACGCCGACTCACTCCTACATGAAGTATCTCTACAAGTATCCGCAGGCGGCTTATCCCTATGAGGAACTGATTCGTATGAATCGCGGCCGCTCGAAGGCTGAGCCGGAGTACGAGTTGGTCGACACAGGCGTCTTCGAGGAGAATCGGTACTTCGACGTGTACGTCGAATACGCCAAGGCTGAAGTCGACGACATTTGCATCCGCATCACCGTGGCGAATCGCGGGGACGAGCCGGCGCCGATCAGGCTGATTCCGACGCTCTGGTTTCGCAACACGTGGTCATGGGATCGCGGCGCGGCCCGGCCCACGCTTTCGCGTAAGAGCGGCGCAATTCATGCGAGCTCCGGAGAGCTGGGAAGCTACGAGCTTATCTTCGAAGGCGCTCCGGAAGTTTTGTTTACGGAGAACGACACGAACCTGGCGCGGCTATTCGGCGGCGCGAATGCTTCTCCATACGTGAAGGACGCATTTCATCGTTATCTGATCGAAAACGATGAGGCTTCGATCAATCGTGCAGAGACCGGCACCAAAGCGGGGCTCCACTATCGGTTGACGGTTCCGGCGCAGTCTGAAGTAGTGGTCCGGTTGCGTCTCAAGGCAGCGCCCTCCGAGCCGAATGGCCAGGATGGCTTCGGCTCGTCCTTTGAATCGCTCTTCATAACTCGAGTACGTGAAGCCGACGCATTCTATAACGCGATCGCGCCGGAGACTCTCGACGGACATTCGCGAATGATCATGCGGCAGGCGTTTGCCGGGCTGTTATGGAGCAAGCAGTTCTACCACTTCGTCATCAAGGAATGGCTGGAGGGCGATCCGGCCTACGGACCCCCGCCAGAGGCCAGAAAAACCGGGCGAAACAGCGCCTGGGGACACTTGTACAACGCGGACGTGATCTCGATGCCCGACAAGTGGGAGTATCCCTGGTATGCAGCCTGGGACCTCGCATTCCATTGCGTCGCATTTGCGCACATCGACCCGAGTTTTGCAAAAGAGCAGCTATTGCTCATGCTTCGCGAGTGGTACATGCATCCAAACGGCCAGATCCCGGCCTACGAGTGGGCATTTGGAGATGTGAATCCCCCGGTGCACGCCTGGGCTGCGCTGCAAGTCTACCGGATCGAGCAGCGAAAGAATGGCGGGACGGGCGACAGGGACTTCCTCGAGCGAATCTTCCATAAGCTGCTGCTGAACTTCACCTGGTGGGTCAACAGGAAAGACTTGGAGGGGCAGAACGTGTTTCAGGGTGGCTTCCTGGGTCTCGACAACATCGGCGTCTTTGATCGCAGCTCGATGCTGCCCGCCGGCGGCCATATCGAACAATCGGACGGCACGAGCTGGATGGCAATGTACTCGCTCGATCTTGTAGCGATTGCGATCGAACTGGCCGCGCTCGACTCGACCTATGAGGATGTTGCGAGCAAGTTCTGGGAGCACTTTGTTTACATCGCGCGCGCCATGAATCACCGCGACAAGGATGGCTTGAGTTTGTGGGACGAAGAAGAAGGGTTCTTTTTCGATGTGCTCCACACTCCGCAAGGCGAACGGATCCCCATGTGCGTCCGCTCGATGGTGGGGCTCATTCCTCTCTACGCGGCGCAGACACTTGAACCGGAATTGCTGGAAAGAATGCCGGCATTCAAGCGGCGGCTGGACTGGTTCGTTGCCCATCGTCCCGATTTGACTGAAAACATGGCCTGCATGAGAGCCAAAGGCCAGGCAGAGCGGCGATTGCTTTCGATCACCGATCGCAATCAGCTGGAGCGAATTCTAAAGATCATGCTGGATGAGGAGGAGTTCCTCTCCGACTATGGCATTCGCGCGCTGTCGCGGCGTCATCGGGATCAGCCGTACACGCTATCGCTTGAAGGCATGGAGCATTCTGTTGACTACGAACCGGGTGAGTCGTCGACCGGGCTTTTCGGGGGGAACTCGAACTGGCGCGGCCCCATCTGGATGCCCGTGAATTACCTCTTGATCCAGGCGCTCCGCCGCCTGCACGAGTATTACGGATCGGATCTCAAGGTCGAGTGTCCGACCGGATCAGGCCGCTTTCTCGATCTCGATGAGACGGCAAACGAAATCTCGAGCAGAATTATCAGCATATTTCGGCGCGATGAGTCAGGACGACGTCCGGTACTGGGATCGAATTTCCTTTTCCAGACAGATCCGTATTGGCGCGACCTACTTCCATTCCATGAATACTTCCACGGCGAATCAGGGGCGGGTATTGGAGCGAGCCATCAGACCGGGTGGACCGCGCTTGTGGCTTGCCTGATATTCGACCTGGCCGAGAGCCGGCGCACGATTCAAGCCGATGAGCTCGCCGCAACCAGATGATGGCGGTTTCTGACTGGGCACGAGGCACAACGGCAGCCTCGTGCTCTGCCGGTATGGCTCTCTCAAGCCGATTTCTCTTGCAAGGCTGGCCGCTTAAACGCAAAAAACAAGATGCGCACCTTTGCCGGCGCGCATCGTTGTTTTCCGTGATTCCCTCTCAGGCTCTAGTCGAGGTGGCCAGGACGCGGCCGTCAAGGCCCGGTAGCGGGTGAGGCTCTTCCTGAAGGTGTTCCAGGTTTTTGTTACTCATCTTGTGCTCCTGGCGCACCTCGATGAACTGGCAGAGATCCTTCGAGAACAAAAGGTCGAGGGTCCAGTCGAGCGCAACTCTGATCTTCTTTTCGAGCCGGGGCAGCTTGCTGAGGTAGATCGTGCGCCACATCCACCACGCCAGAAAGCCTGAGACGTTGACACCGAATACGCTGGCGACTCCGGCGCGATGCCCAATGGTAGCGAGCTGGCCGATGGTCTTGAAGTTGAACTTGCGGTATGGACCACCCTCTGCGTAGGCAATGATGTTTTGTGCAGCGACCTTTCCCTGGCGCAGAGCATGTTGTGCAGTCGGAGGGCAGAGTTTTCCGGTGCTGAGATCCGGCACCATCGCGCTGTCGCCAAGAGCCCAGACGCCGGGCCAGTCGGGAACGGCGAGTTCAGCCGTCACCTTCACCCGCCCACGTTCGACCTCGCACGGCAGCGTCGCAATCAGGGGATTGGGCATGGTTCCTGCCGTCCAGATCAGCGTCTTTGCCGGCAACACTCCCCCAGTTGCCAGTGCGATCAGCTCCCCGTCGTACGAAGAGACGCGCGAGTGTGCAAGCACGTCGATCCCGCGCTCTTCGAGCTTCCTCTGCGCGTATTTGCCCAGTCCCGGACTGAGCTCCGGCAGGATCACGTCGCCAGGGTGAATCAGCGTCAGCTTCAGATCCTGTGGTGAGAGATTCGGATAGTAGCGCAGGGAATTCCGAAGAAAATCATTGATGGACGCAAGCGTCTCAACGCCGGCGAAGCCGGCTCCAGCCACGGCAACGGAAAGCAAGGCCCGCCGCTCGGGGAGAGAATCCTCAGTGTCCGCCGCCTCGAGCATGGCAATCAGTCGATTGCGCAGCCTGACCGCGTCGGAGAGAGACTTCATGGTAAGTGCGTTGTCTTCCACTCCGGGCAGCCCGAAGAACTGCGTCGTCGATCCAAGGGCTAACACAATCTGATCGAATTCGATCTCATGGGAATGACCGTCGAAGCCGTGGCTCACAACGACTCGCCGGGCCTTGAGATCGATCTCCTGAACCATCCCTTCAAGGAAGGCGACATGGCGCAGGAGCTTGCGAATCGGATTCACAATGTTGGTAAGGTCGAGGTCGCCGGCGGCGATCTCATGAAGCATCGGTGTGAAGAGGAAGAAATTCTCGCGGTTGACGAGCGTGATCTGCACGTTCGGCTCGCACGCGAACCTCTTCTCTAGTTCCAGCGCAGTGTAAAGGCCGGCAAAGCCGCCGCCTAGGATGACGATTCGATGCTGTTCGGGCATTGCCGGCCTCATGTATCTCCAGTGTTGCAGCGACGCAAGATTCAAGACTCTCGAAGCTGAGCTCATTCACGCGGACGGACATGCCGCCCGTGCTGTGGGCCGTAAATGAGATACCAGCCGACTGGTTTAGTTACAGGGAAGGCGTGAATTTCATCGAGCCTGATAGCCACAAGCAGCGCGCTCTACATTCGCAACTGGATCCGATTGCTGATGACCAGATCGTGCAAGAAAAGAGCGAGGCGGAAGCATCAGATGCATCCGCCGTGGGGCCATCTAAGCCTTAGAGCTCCTTGGCCGTCTTTTTGCCGTCGGTCTCCTCGATAACGATTCCGTGGCTCTGTTGGCAGGCTTCCTCGCTTGTCATTGTCCAATTCAGTATGTGGCTTGATGCGCCGCAGCTTCCGTGAGCTTTGCAGCTGTGCTCGGTCGATTTTCCGAAGCGAGCCCGGAAGCCCTTTGCGCCCAGCAGTGATTTCACTGCCCCGAGATCATCGCCATGCACCGCGCAACTTGCGTTGGCAGCGCACCCGTTGATGCCATAACACTTCACGCCCGCGGGTTGTCCCGTGTTTGCCTCTTGTGCCGGCGCATTTACTCCGATGGCGAGTCCCGCGACCGCCGCTATAACCAGTGCATTTGTTGTCTTACCCATGTCGTACTTCCTCCTTGTGTCATGTGATCCGGGAGGAATTGAAAAGTGACACAAAGATGATTCTTTCCGCCTCTTAAGGAAGAGCAGCTCAGAAACGCATGAGGAGAGATAATCCTCAGGCAGCTTTCGTGCAACTTCTGGCTGGGGCAAATGAGGTGCACGCGCAATGGAGAATCTGAAGGCCTTTACGGCGTTGGTTATCCCCGCGGCTCCCCTCTCGACGCTATTCGATAATCAAGGCGTGCTCGGCGAGGATTTCCTGGGGCGGTTCGATATGCTGATCGACAATGCGCACGGCGTCATGAGTCTCGAAGAACCCGGAACAATGCTGGCACCAGTGAAAAGGCAGCAAGCGGCGCTGCTGACGAGTTCAACAACGATTCTGGTCCCACGCAGGACGGATTGGTAACGCCGGCAGGATTGGAAGTGTGCAGAGAAGAGAGAACACCGAGGACCTGGAAACACAAAAAACATTCTTCAGCAAGATTGCTAATGTCAAGATGCGTCCTCGACGCGCGCAGCCAGGTTAGCACGGGGGACCAGCAGAATGTAGGAAACTGCTCCGACAGTAACAATAAGCGCCAACTCAGTTAAATAGATGTACAGCCCTGGTCGGGTCGTCTTGATACTTGACGTCAATCCTCCCTGGATGGAATCACCAGCGCCGTTTACCAGCGCAGCGGGCCAAAAGCTTCTGGTGCGCAATGTCAACGACGCCAAGACTGGAGTGCCCGGCGAATTCGGTACCCTGAGCGATAAGAGACAGACTCGGATTTATGGCCCCAGTAGTTCTCGCAAGCTCTAAGCCGATGTAGTCGAAATTGTAGCGGCCAAAGCACTCTAACCATTCAGAACCACAGCTTTCAATAGCATGGCCGCAACGCATTCAATCGAAAACAGTAGTTATCACGCAATTTCAACAGACTTCAGGAAGTCGCAGAATCTGGTTCGGGACCAGGGGGTCGGAGGTTCAAATCCTCTCTCCCCGACCAATTCAAATCAACAGCAGTTGGCCTTTGGGCGTGATGTGGACAGTTGTGGCGTCGAAGCGTCTCAAGGAGAAGCCGTTGAAGTCTTCGCTGAATGTGCGGGCCAAATCCTGAAGGATGGAGATGGCTACGTCCTCGCCGAGACGCAGGCCGGCCATGTCATCGGAGCGGTAGTGAATTCCCGACCAGTTTCTGGCCATGGCGATATTGAATGCCAGTTTATTGATCTCGTCTTCTACCGTGGGCGAATAGTTGGCACAGGGGCTGAGCCTGGTTCCATCGGAAGCGGGCTCGACGCAACCAGGCAGGAGCATGGAGCCGTCAAAGCAAACCTTGAGGATCACGGAGCAGGCGCCGGCAAGGGCGGCGTGTCCGGCCGGATAGGAGGGATGCATGGGGCAGCCTTCGGGGTATGACTGGGGCAGCAGGTAACTGCCGGTCTGGGCGAAGACGGCATCGACGGCCTCGGAATGAAGGATGGAGGGGTGAAGAGGGTAGGTTCGCGCCGCGGTTCTTGTCTGATGGATCCAAGCGCCAATCTCTTCGGGGCGGGCACGGCGATGCACCATCCACTTTTGGCAGTAGGCGGCTTTCAGCGCCGGAGTGACGACCCGTCCGATCCAGTCGAGGGCTTCAGGAGGGCCGAAGGTGGCGAAGCCTTCCTCGACGGTGGAGTTGCGGTAAGGATTGTTGCCGCTTTTGAACTGGTTGCAGTTGAGAACGGTCTTGACGGTGCTGTTGATCAGGATGAGGGCGGCGCTGATGTAGGCCTGATGGGCGAAGTCGTAGTGGACGTATTCGGCCAAGTCGCGGCCATTGCGGATGTAGCGCGGCGTCGGATCGAAATCCTGCGACCGCCAAGGCGGGAAGCCGGTATGGATGGAGGACCATTCGCTGAATGTGGTCAGGAAGTCGTTTTCCCTGACCGGCACGGTGAATCGCTGGTCGACATGGGTGGCGCCGAAGGGGATGGGCCGCAAGAGAAACTGCGAGATGTAAGGGCCGGCGAGGTCGCCGGGGGTGGGACCGCGAAAAGCCGTGGCGGGATTCTGGCCGAGGTGTTTCGCGGCCTTGGCGACCATTGGAGAGGACCCGTAGCCGGCGAACGGCACATCGCGGCAGAGGGCCTGCCAATAGAGTTCTGAAATATCGGCGGCGGCCTCTTCCGATGCGAAGGAGGGCGCGGGCATCAGGTCGAACGTACGCGGGTCGCCGCCTTCCATCTGGAAAGCGAATCCGGACTGAGGATTGCCGAGCCGGCGGCCGCCACCTCTGGGAATGCGTTCAAAGTCGCTGTAGGCGCCGGATCGCACGGCAGCGAGGAGCGCATCGTAGGCTTTGGGTTCCACTTCGCCGAACTGATTCTGGGGAAGGCCCTTGGTGAAGCAGCCGATGCGGGCGGGCAGGGCGTCCTCGTCCCGGTTGGATTTCATGGATGCGGCCGGCCGAGCGCTCTGGGCAAGCGCGGCCAGCCTGCGCGTTTCGAAGGCCGCCTGGGCTCGCGGGGCCGGGGTGGTTTCCTCGGAGGCGCGAGCGAATGCCTTTGGCAATGGCAAAGCGGCCAGCGCGGAGGCGAAGAACTTCCTTCGAGACAACGGACCGAACATCGGGAAGCCCGCCTCCTGCCAGAATTCCGGGCCAACCGGCCGCCCGTGGCCGTGAACCGCAGTTGGGTCCCGCGGGTCTCGTGACCGATTCTGTCCCGCAGTTACAGGCGATGTCAAGGAGATCCCCCGGGGCCATCGCGGCTCCCCATCGCGGTTCCTCATCGCGGTCCCTCATCGCGGTCCCTGGCCGGCCGAGGACGGAAGCATTGGTTGTCACGTTTGGCGGCGCGCGGTCACCTTATGTCGACGCCAAAGCTTCGCGGACAGGCGCCGAGCAACTCCGATTGCTGACCCAAACCGCGGTCTGGATCGGATGCAGAGATTGCGATTTGGCGAATCTTGCCGGACACCTCTTCCCAAAGGAGTCCGGATGGAATACATTGGAGGGCATCCCGAATTCAGCACCCAATTCCCCGAACTTGGCAACCAATCTCTATTCGATATCGAACGGGCCCCTCCAAATCCGACTGCCGTTATGAAGTTTTTTCGACCTCCTGCAATTTTCCCGGCGGGAAATCCAAGTCTTTTTCATATCTGATCTGAAGTCCAAATCTTTCTGATGCGAGCAGAATGCCGGGCCGGCGTGAAGCGGGCTGGCAGGCGCTGCGATGAGGTGTTCGGTTGATCAGCGATCGAATGCCGTTTTGTGTGCGTGCGGGTTGGTCTCCCCAGTGTGATTTGCAGGTCGAGGGCAAGTGGAATGCAAACCGGTAGCAGCCTGGACTTCTCAGTGTCGAGCCTGATGCAAGCCGAGGGAAGACTTCGGCGGGCGCGACGGGGACCGCTGGCATTTGGAGTTCTGATTTCCGCACTGCTCCTGATGGGAAGCGCCAGCCGCGCTGCCGGACAGAACTCCGGGACGACACCCCCTGTGCCTACCGCCAACGCAGGCGGACCCTACACCGGGACAGTAGATCAGGCGATTGCATTCAGCGGCGCGAAGTCGCAAGCGCCGGCCGGACAGACTCTTTCCTATGCCTGGGACTTCGGAGACGGCAGCACGGGGACGGGAGTCAGCGCAGCGCATGCCTATGCGGCGGTGGGCAAATACACGATCAAATTGACTGTGCTGGACAAGGCGGGCGCAGCCGCCTCAGCCACAGCGACGGCAACCGTGGACACTGCGCCGGTGGCCGCTCCCGGCGGCCCGTACAGCGGAACCGCCGGGGTGGCGGTGGCGTTCAGCGGCGCGAAATCCAAGGGACCGGCAGGCCAGACCCTCAAGTATGCGTGGAGTTTCGGCGACGGCGGCACCGGGACGGGCGCGACCACGACACATATTTATAAAGTTGCCGGCAGCTACCCGGTGAGGCTGACCGTGAGCGACGCGATCGGGGGAAGCAGCGCAGCGCTGACCACGGCCGCGATTGCCGGAGAAACGGTAGCCAATGCCGGAGGCACCTATAACGGCCTGCCGGGCGTGGCGATCAAGTTCAGCGGGGCGAAGTCAACGGGACCCGCGGGCAAGACACTGACCTACGCGTGGAAGTTCGGCGATGGCGCGTCGGCGACCGGCGAGGCCCCATCGCACAGCTACAGCAAGGCAGGCTCCTATACTGTTTCGCTGACGGTGACGGACCCGATTGGCGGATCAAGCAAAGCGACGACGACGGCGACCATTTCGGCCGGCGTGGTGGCCAACCCGGGCGGACCTTATATCAGCACCGCTGGAAATGCGGTCACGTTCAGTGGCAAAGGCTCAACCGGCCCTGCCGGACAGGCGCTGACTTACGCCTGGGATTTTGGGGACGGCAGCAAAGGAACCGGGGCAAGCCCGACTCACACCTATACAAAGCCGGGAACCTTCACGGTTTCGCTGACCGCGGCCGCGACGGCCGGCAGCAATACCGCCAAGACGACCGCGACCATTGACACCGAGACCGTGGCCAACGCCGGCGGTCCTTACAGCGGCGCGGCGAGGGAGGTGCTGACCTTCAACGGGTCGAAGTCAACGGCGCCCAAGGGACAGGCGCTGGTATATGCCTGGACGTTCGGCGATGGCAGCAAGGGTACGGGTGAAAGCCCCACGCACGCCTACAAAGCGGACGGCAATTACACCGTCTCGCTCACCGTAACCGACGCAGTCGGCGGCAAGAGCACGGCCACAGCCAAAGCGACGATTTCGAATGTCGCCGCGGCGAATGCCGGTGGGCCATACAGCGGCGGTTCGGGCGAGCCGATCCGGTTCAGCGGCGCGAAGTCGATCGCTCCCAAGGGCAAG
>Ga0335069_10002487_pt1 | contig 28359 bp, 20 predicted proteins | sample Lox_Sample_11_FD_206714 | JGI IMG/M metagenome (GOLD analysis project Ga0335069, IMG submission 206714) | Soil microbial communities from Loxahatchee National Wildlife Refuge, Florida, United States - Lox_Sample_1.1 | ecosystem: Environmental > Terrestrial > Soil > Wetlands | place: USA...
GCACGACGGCTGCTGACTGGGAACACAGAACGATACACGAGGACGGAACGCCATTCCTAGGTGCGGAACATCCGGCTATGGTCGCGCTCCGCACTGGGCAGCCACAGTCGAATATCTGCATGGGTTTCCGCAGACTGGACGAAACCGTGTGCTGGCTTTCCATTAACGCGCAACCGATGTTCCGAGAGGAAGCCGACAAACCGTACGCTGTCGTCACTACCTTCACCGATATTACGGAGCGCAAGAAGGCGGAGGAGGAATTACGGATCAGCGAGGAACGGATGCGGCTGGCACAGGAGGCCGCGGCTCTCGGCACGTTCGAGCGTAACATGCAGACCGGCGAGGGGTATTGGTCGCGTCAAACCGAGGAGATGTTCGGGTTAGAGCCCGGAACGGGCCCGAATTCGATCGAGGCCTTTCTGAATTTGGTCCACGTGGAGGACCGTGAGCGCGTCAGCAGACTGATCACGGAATCTGCTAAGAAAGGTCATGCCGAAGGGGAGTGGCGCATCGTTTGGCCGGATGGCTCCATCCACTGGATCAACGGCCGCTGGAAAGTACTCTTCGACGAACAGGGCAGGCCACTACGCGCCGTTGGCATTGACGCTGACATCACGGAACGCAAGCGCGCGGAAGAGGTTCTGCTTGAGAACGAGGCGCGCGAACGCGAACGGGCGAAGGAACTGGAGACCATCCTGGACACTCTGCCGATTCCAGTCATGATCGCGCACGATCCGGACTGCCGCCACATGACTACAAACCGGGCCGGAGCCGAATCATTGCGAATGCCGTATGCGAGCAACGTATCCATGAGCGCGCCAGCCGAGGAACTTCCGCCGTTTCGCTTTGTTCGCGACGGCGTCGAGATTCCCGCTGCCGAATTGCCCATGCAGATGGCGGCGGCCACAGGGAAACCCGTCTATGACGTCGTAACCGACGTCCTCCTGCCCGATGGCACCGTAAGGAACGAAATCGGCAACGCCGCTCCACTGTTCGGCGAGGACGGAAAAGTGCGCGGTGCGGTTGGCGCCGCGATTGACATCACCGAGCGCAAGAAGGCCGAGGAGGCGATCGCCACTCTTGAGCAATACGTGCAAACCGAGAGCAGCGAGAGTTTTTTTACCTCGATGGCCTTGCAGTTGGCACGGTGCCTGGAGGCCGACCATACTTACATTGGAGAACTCGTCGCGGGCGAAGACAAAGTTAAAACACTGGGTGTCTGCAGCCTCGGCGCGATCGCTAACAACGTTGATTACGATCTGCCCAATAGTCCGTGTGAAAGAGTCGTGAGCAGCGGCCCCTGCTCCTACGTTTCCGGGGTGTGCCAGGCTTTTCCGAAGGACCTGACGCTCCAACAGCTGAACGCGGAGGGCTATGTCGGGACGCCTTTGCGCGACTCGCAAGGGCGAGTCCTCGGCATCATGGCGGCAGCTTTCCAGAGCCCTTTGGCAAATGCCAAGTTTGCCGAAATGATTCTGCAGTTGTTCTCAACCCGAACCGCGGGACAAATCGAGCGCAAGCGTAACGAGGAGGCCCTTCGCCAAAGCGAAGAGCGTTTTCGTCTCGCTCTGTCTGTCTCACCCATCAAGGTGTTTAACCAGGACCGCGATCTCCGTTACACGTGGATTTACAACCCTCCGCCGGGATGGACGGCGGAAGACTATCTGGGTAAGACCGATGAAGAGGTTTTTGGTCCCGTGGAAGGCGCCCGCATGCGGGCTCTCAAAGAAAAAGTGCTCGAGACGGGCGAGCGCACTCGCCTCGATTACACCCTCACCGCCCGTGGACATGAGTACTACTGCGACCTAACCATCGAGCCTATGCGTGACTCCGCCGGCAAAATCGTAGGTGTGAGCTGCGCCGTCATGGACTTGACCCACATCCTCCAGATCACCGAAGAACTGCGTGTGGCTAAGGAGAAGGTGACCGAAGAAAAGCTGTACCTCGAGCACACGATCAATACCGAGATGGGCTTCGAGGAGATCATTGGGAAGAGCAGCGGCTTGAAGGCAGTCATGGAGCAGGCGGCCAAGGTCGCAACCAGCGACGCCACCGTGTTGCTTCTCGGCGAAACCGGTGTGGGCAAAGAACTGATCGCTCGTGCCATTCATCGCCTGAGCCGGCGCAAGGAAAACAGCTTCATCAAAATGAACTGCGCCGCCATTCCCCATGGCCTGCTCGAAAGCGAGTTGTTTGGCGCCGAGAAGGGCGCTTACACGGGATCGGTCAGCCGCAAGATCGGGCGCCTCGAACTGGCCGATAAGGGCACCATTTTTCTCGACGAAATCGGCGAGATCGAATTATCCCTCCAGCCCAAACTGCTGCGCGTCCTGCAGGATCAGGAATTCGAACGGCTGGGCGGCACGCAAACGATCAAGGTGGATTTCCGGCTGATCGCCGCCACCAACCGCGACCTCGTTGAGTGCGTAAAGAACAACCAGTTTCGCCGCGATCTTTACTACCGTCTGAATGTGTTTCCCATCCGCATTCCCTCTCTTCGTGAGCGCCGTGACGACATTCCGTTGCTGGTGGAGCACTTCGTCCATAAGTGCGCGAGGCGCATGAATAAGTCCATTGCCAGCATTCCGAAAAAGACGATGAATGCGCTGGTTGCGTGGGACTGGCCCGGCAACATCCGGGAGCTGGAGAATTTTATCGAACGCTCCGTCATTCTGACACACGGGTCCCTATTGACCGCGCCTTTGGGCGAACTGCAGGCGACCTTTCAACAAAACGATCGAGTGGAGACGCTGGAAGCGGCCGAGCGCTCACACATCCTCCGGGCCCTGCAGGAAAGCCATGGTCTGATCAGCGGACCTCGCGGAGCAGCGGCGCGCCTCGGTCTCAAGCGGACGACCTTGCAGTCCAAGCTGAAGCATCTTGGAATTAATCCACGCATGATGCCGCAGGCCTAGCAGGCGTTGACCGAGGCCGAGCACACCGAAAATTCGCCGAGCAGACTCTCTCGCTCCGTCAGCGCTTCACACTGCCTGTCCAGCGCAGCGTACTCGGATTGAAATTCCCGTTTGAACTGCAAAAATGCATCCCGGCTGGCCCAGCGATCAAGCGTGAGGTACCGGCCGCTGCCGCTCGGATCTCGCAACAGTTCCGTTCCGCGATAATCCGGACTCTTGCCGAATAGCTGCGCCCAGTCTCCCTCGGGACCGTAGGCGCGCTCGAATTCAGCCCGTGCTTCTGGCTTAACATGAAATTCCCACAACGCCAGATATCCGGGCTGAGCCTGCAATGACAAGGCAGAATTGTTCGACAGCGATTCCATCGGTCATTCTCCACCGGATCGTTGAGCTTTACCAGATGCTTGATCCGGGGATTTTCGGTTACAATCCTCGCGCACATGCAGCGCGAACACAACAAGCACTGGAGCCACGAACTCGGCCGCGATATGGAATCGCTCGTCTTCGGACATGCCGGGCAGCCGATTCTCGTTTTCCCCAGTTCCATGGGGCGATTCTTTGAGTATGAAGATGCGGGCATGATCCGCGCGCTCGCGGGCAAGATCGATCAGGGCGCCATCCAGATTTTCTGCGTCGACAGCGTGGACAGCGAAAGCTGGTACAACAAAAGCGCCCACCCCGGCGCGCGCATCTGGCGTCACGTACAGTACGAGAAATATGTCATTAACGAATTTCTGCCCTTCCTGAAGTGGAAGAACTGGGCGCCGCAGATGGCCGTCACCGGCTGCAGCTTTGGCGGCTATCATGCGTTAAATTTTTCCATGCGCCATCCCGAACTGGTTTCGGCCTGCGTCACCATGAGCGGCTCGTTCGAGATTCGCAGCTTCATGGACGGTTACTCCGACGACAACGTTTATTTCAACAATCCGCCCGACTACCTGGCCAATATGAGCGACGACTGGTACCTGAGCCGCTACCGGCAGATGAAGATCGTTCTCGGCACCGCAGATTGGGATATGTGCCTGGACGCGAACGTCAAGATGGCGGGCCTGCTGCACTCGAAGGGCATTCCGCACTGGCTGGATATTTATGGCGATAACAGCAAACACGACTGGCCGCTGTGGCAGAGGATGGCACAGAAATATTTTTAGTCGTTGGTCGTTCGTCGTCAGTCGTTCAGGGTGCGGTTGAGGGTTCAAATATGGGCGAGCAAGCGGCTGTGTGCGCCGCAGGTTCCCGAACGACCAGCGACTAACGACCGACGACTTTTCACAATTCCTAAGGAGCATCCTGTGAGCACAAAGAAAATCGCCATCCTTTTCGGCATGGAAAACACTTTCCCTCCCGCGCTCGTGGAAAAAATCAATTCCATGAAAGTGGACAGTGTCACTGCCGAGTTCGTCAACATCGGCGGCATCCGCATGGACGAACCGAAGAAATACGACGTCATTATTGACCGGATTTCGCAGGACATCCCCTTTTATCGCGCGTACCTGAAGAACGCCATGCTGCAGGGCTCGATCATTATTAACAATCCGTTCTGGTGGACCGCCGACGACAAGTTTTTTAACTATGCGATGGCGCACAAGATGGGCGTGGCCATTCCGCCGACAGTGATTCTGCCGCATCACAAGCATCCGCCCGACACGACCGACCGCTCCATGCGCAACCTTGTGTACCCGCTGAACTGGGAAGAGATTTTTGCCTATGTCGGATTCCCGGCGTTTCTCAAGCCCTACGCGGGCGGCGGATGGAAGCACGTTTACAAAGTTCACAATCCTGAAGAGTTTTTTCACAACTACAACCAGACCGGCGATCTTTGCATGACCCTGCAGCACGGCGTCGAGTTTGAGGACTACTACCGCTGCTACGTGGTGGGCCAGGAGAAGGTCCACATGATGAAGTATGACCCCAAGGCGCCACATCACGAACGCTATGTGAAGGGGAATCCTCCGGCGCCGCCGCAATTGAAGGAACGGATCGAGAAAGACGCGCTCGCCCTTTGCCGCGCGCTGGGCTACGACCTCAATACGGTCGAGTTCGCGGTTGAGGACGGGATACCCTACGCGATCGATTTCATGAACCCAGCTCCCGACGCTGAAGTCACGTCCGTGGGCCAGCAGAACTTCGAATGGGTTGTGGATGCGGTCGCTGAAATGGCCGTCAAGAAAGCGCTCAGCAACGAAAAGCCCTACGCGGAAATGCGCTGGGCATCGTTCCTGGCCGGGCCGAAGTGGGTGGACCTCAAGACGCCGAAGCCGCGAAAGAAAACAGCGAAGGAAGAGCGGTAACCACGGGGAACAAAAGAACTAGCTGCATCAGAGAATAACGGAGCGGGTCGCCGCTCCGTTTTCTCTTGCCGATAGATTCCCGCCTGACTGCTACTTGAACGTGTACCCGATCGACACTCCGTACCGCGTTACACGCGGCGAACTGAAGTACTGGTTGTTATTGATGAGGTAGAGCTTCCCTTCCGGACGGATGAAGAATCCGCTGTTGCCGGGGTAAAGCTTCAAACCCGCGCCGAAATCGGCCATGAAGTGCTTGTCGCTCGCGTAGTTCGTGTAGCCGTTGCTACAACCTTGGCAGTAGAAGTGGTTTGTGATCCCGCCGATGCCGCCGGTCAGTTCGAGATAGCTGTGGCTGGCCAGCTTGGGCGCGTATACGGCGTTAAAGTCAAAGAAGATGGGACGGAAAGGCAGGGTGGGGTCTCCGGCGTAGTCGCGACGGCCTGCCTTCCAGTAGAGTTCCGCGCCAACACCGAAATTGTGGAAGAAGAGAAAATCTCCGCTAACCCCGGGATAGGCACCGCCGGTTAGCGAGACGGGGCTATGGTTGCTGTCGGCCGAACTGGCTCCGGGAGCGTCGACCGTGTTGACACCGAACGCAATGTCCATCTTCTGGGCCACGGACAGATTCGAACATGCAGAGATAAGTGCGAAGGCAGAAATTGACAAAAGAACGGTACGCAAACTCCGTTTCAATCGGAACCTCCATGGTCCAAGACTTTCTAGATTGGATGCAAACGAATGCGCACGTGCTGCCGGAGGACAGGCAGCAGGAAATTTATTGGGGAACGGAAGTACCCGGGCCGGCTCCCGAAAGGTATTGAAGGAATTGGACTTACAGACTTGCGGGCTGGAACCTTTACGAAGCTTGCCGAGGGGCTCTCGCTCGCGCAGTCAAGACCGAACTTCAATAGGCCAGGAGAATTCTCAAATCCCGCAAATTGTTCCCCGTCGGCCCCGTCACGATGGTATCGCCAAGAGAGTCAAAAAGCGGATAGGCATCGAAACTCTTGAGCGACTTGTCTAACAGTTTTTTTCCCCCTGCCCTCTGCACGGTGGACCCATCAGCCACCGCTCCCGCTGCGGGGCTGTTGCCGTCGATGCCGTCGGTTCCGCCGCTGAGGACGGTGATATCCTCGCCCGCGACCTTTTCCGCGCAAGCCAGCGAGAACTGCTGATTGCGCCCCCCGATTCCGCCGTTGCGCACAGTCACGGTCACTTCGCCACCGGAAAGCAAACACACTCGTGAGACCCTGCTGCGCAATTCCCGCAACCTGGCAAGCAGATAGTCGGCAGCTCTTTCGTAGTCCCAGTCGTCGCACGAGTTGTCGATTTCGACGGCAAAGCCCGCGCGCGCTGCGGCAGCGGCAGCTTCTTCCATGGCGACTTGGTTCGAAAGCACCGTCCACCACCGTGTCCGCACAAACGCCGGGTCGTCCGACTTGGGCGTTTCTTCCAGCGCATGACGCCGGAACAAATCGGCGACGGGTGCGGGGAACTGCTCCACGAGGTTGTACTTGGCTGCGATGCGATCGCAGTCGTGAATGGACGTCGAGTCGGGCATCGTCGGCCCTGAAGCGAGCGCGTCGGGTGTCGCGTCGGGCACGTCAGAGACGAGGATAGAAACCTGCTGCGCCGGATAGGCGGCCTGAGCAAGACGTCCTCCTTTCACGGCCGACAGGTGCTTGCGGATCGCGTTTATCTCCGCAATCGGTGCGCCGGAATGGACGAGCGTGCGGTAAGTGGAGATGAGATCGTCGAGCGAAATTTCGGCGTCGGCAGTTCTTTCGACAATTGACGAACCTCCTCCCGAGAGAAGGAAGATCGCGAGTGAGGCGGCATCGAGGGAATCGAGAGATTTCAGGATGGCTTCCGCGGCGCGAACCGATTCGGCGGTTGGAGTCGGATGGCCTCCGTGAAAATAGCGGAAGCCGCGGAGTTGGCTGGCGGGCTCGACGGAAGAAGCGACGATGCCTTCGAGGCGGCTGCCGGTTTGGGCTTCGAGCGCCGCCGCCATGGTGTGCGCCGCTTTGCCGATGGAAACGACAAACACACGGCTGTAAGCGTTAAGGTCGTAGAGATCTTCGCAGATCCGCAGCACGCCCCGCTCGCAATGCACGTGGCGGGCGAAGGCGGTTTCAACCGAAGCGTTCTTGAGCGCCGCAGAGAAAATCTCCCGCGCGGTATCGCGCATACGGCAGAACTGTTGCTGTCGCTCTGGTGCGAAATCGGACACAGTAGAGGGATTATAAAGAAACGGCTATGACTCGCTCGCTGACAACAACGGGCCGAGCCACCTCTCCACGGCAGCGCGCATCTCGTTCAGCCGCCCTTCAAAAAAATGATCGCCCGCTTCGATGCGCACGAGTTCTTTCGGATCGGCGAAGGTGCTGACCAATTCTTCCAATTTCCCCGGCGGCGCGAATTGATCCCGCGAGCCGCTGACAAAGAGCTTGGGTTTGGTCGAGCCGCGGAGGAAATCGAAGTCGTAAGTGCGCCCTTCGACTGCGGCGGCAGGAAGACCGAGGGCGATCAAAGCCAAGACGCGTTCGTCGGAGTAGGCAGCGCGCAATCCTACGGCCGCGCCGAAAGAAAATCCGCAAAAGACAATCGGCAGGGGGAACTCCCATTCCAGCCAGTCCAATGCGGTCCGTACATCTTCGACCTCGCCGATGCCGTTCGCGTGCTCTCCCTCGCTCAGGCCCGCGCCGCGAAAATTGAACCTCAGCACGGGGAACCCAAAGCTGTTGAGCGCCTTCATGGCATGGAATACGACCTTGTTGTGCAGCGTGCCGCCATAAAGAGGATGCGGATGGCAGACTAGCGCCGCATGCGTGGCGCCGGGGGTGCCTGCATTCAGCAACGCTTCGAGTCGGCCCGCAGGACCGTCGAGGAAGAGTGAGCGGATGGTCGCGTTGTCAGAGAACACGTGGTTTTGTGCTTTAGGCTTTCGTGATTCTAGCAGTCGAAGTGACACACCCGACGACTGGCGACTGACGACTGGCGACTGTTAGGCTTGTTCGCTTACAGCTTTTCTTGCGACTATGGATCTCTTTTCCCTTACCCGCCATCTCGTCGACATCGAATCCACTACGCCCAACGAAGGCCCGGTGGGCGAGTTTCTTTGCGCCGAACTCGTGCGTCGTGGCTTCGACGCCCGCAAGATGTCAGTCGAAGGCGCGCGCAACAATATCCTCGCAACATGGCCCGATAATCCACGGCCGCAAATAGTCTTTTCCACGCACATGGATACGGTGCCGCCGTTCTTTCCTTCCTCCGAGGACGGCGAACGCATCTACGGCCGCGGCGCGTGCGACGCCAAAGGAATCCTCGCAGCGCAGATCTTTGCCGCCGAAAGATTGCGTGCCGACGGCATCTTCGTGGGGCTTTTGTTTCTGGTCGGCGAAGAGACCAATTCGGCTGGAGCACTCAAGGCGAACGAAAAGCCGATTGGCTCACGTTTCCTGATTAATGGCGAACCGACCGACAATCGCCTTGCGCTGGCGACCAAAGGCTCGCTGCATGTTGTACTGACCGCGCGGGGCAATATGGCGCACTCCGCCTATCCCGAACTCGGCGAGTCGGCGATCGACAAGCTGGTCGAGGCGCTCCACAAACTCCACACCATGAAGCTACCGGAAACCGTCGACGTCGGCGCTTGCACGAAGAATGTCGGGACTATTGAAGGCGGGCGGGCGCGCAACGTGATCCCCGATTTTGCGCGGGCGGAACTTTTCTACCGCCTGGTAGGCCCGTCCGACAACCTGCGCGGCCAGATTACCCATGCCGTCGGCGACCTCTGCGAAGTTGAGTTCACGCGCGAAGCAAGATTCATGCGCTTGCGCACGCTGGATGGCCTCCCTACAATGGTCGCAGCCTTCACCACCGACATTCCTTCGTTGACGAATTGGGGTGAGCCACTCCTGCTCGGTCCGGGCTCCATCCATGTCGCACATACCGAGCACGAATTCGTTCGAAAGAACGAACTCGTCGACGCGGTTGACTTGTATTGTTCAGTTGCGAAGAAACTGAGCTCCTAGCCGAGCGAACGCTAACACAGGGCCGCGGAATTCGGCCTGCAACCTTTGCGGTGCGAGGATATTCTTAGACGGATGACTTCGCACCCTCCGAACTCCCTCGCCCGCGCCTCTTCTGCTTACCTTCGTTCTGCAATGCATCAGCCCATCCAGTGGCATGAGTGGGGCGACGAAGCTTTTGCCGCCGCGAAGCGCGAGAACAAGCCCATGCTTCTCGATATCGGCGCGGTGTGGTGCCACTGGTGCCATGTGATGGATCGCGAGTCGTATGACGATCCGGAAGTCGCGAAGATCGTTAACGAACACTTCATTGCGGTAAAGGTGGATCGCGATGAGCGACCGGACATTGACATCCGCTACCAGGTTGCCGTCAGCGCACTGACCGGGCAGGGCGGTTGGCCGCTCACCGCGTTCCTTACCCCTGACGGCAAGCCTTTTTACGGCGGAACCTACTTCCCTCCCGACGACCGTTACAGCCGGCCAAGTTTCAAACGCGTGTTGCTCTCGATTGCCAACGCGTATCGCGAAAAAAATGGCGATGTCATGGAACAGGCGCAAATGGTCGAGAGCGCTGTGTCACGCGCCGAGTCGTTTGCCGGCGGACGTGAGGCCGATGACATCTCCCCTTCTATCGTCGAGGCAGTCGTCGCGTCCGCGGTCAAGATGTTCGATCCTGCAAATGGCGGCTTCGGACATGCTCCAAAATTCCCGCATTCCTCGGCGCTCGATCTGGTCATGTCGCAGTTCGCCCGCTCGGGCGACGAAGAACTGCGCACCGTTTTCGTTACGACGCTCGAGAAGATGGCGTGGGGCGGAGTTTACGACCAACTTGCCGGCGGCTTTCATCGTTATTCAGTCGACGAGCATTGGGGCGTGCCGCACTTCGAGAAGATGAGCTATGACAACTCCGAATTGCTGAAGAACTACGTGCATGCCTATCAGGCAACGGGCAACGGGTTTCTTGCGGACGTGGCGCGCGACATCATTCGCTGGATGGATGAATGGCTGAGCGATCGAGATCGCGGTGGATTTTACGCATCGCAGGACGCCGACTACTCGATGGACGACGACGGCGACTATTTCACCTGGACTCTCGACGAGACGCGCGCCGCCTTGACCGAGGACGAAGCGTCTGTTGCTTGCCTGCATTACGACATCAGCGAGATCGGCCAGATGCATCACAACCCGGCGAAAAACGTTCTACATGTTCGGGCCGGGGTCGATGAAATATCGAAGCGCCTGGGTTTTGCCGAGGCGCGTGTCCGCGACCTGCTGGCGTCTGCGAAGACAAAGATGTATATCGCGCGAAAGCAGCGCCCGACGCCATATGTGGACAAGACTGTGTATACCGGATGGAATGCGATGTGTATTTCAGCGTACCTGGAGGCGGCGAAGGTACTCGGTCTTGAACCGGTCCGGAGTTTCGCGCTTCTCTCGCTCGATCGCCTGCTGGCCGAGGGTTTGACGGACGGCGGCGCGTTGATCCGGACAGCGCTTCGTCACGTGATCGCATATTCCGATCCAGCGGCCGCACGCCTTGAAACAAAGGGTATGCTGGATGATTACGCGTTCACGGTCATCGCCTGTCTCGATGCCTATGAATGCACTGCCGACCTGAGGTATTTCAACTCGGCGCGCGCCATTGCGGACGCGATGATCGCAGGTTTTTACGATGAGCAAAACGGCGGTTTTTTCGACACGCGCAGGGAATCTTCCCGCAGCGGAAACCCCATGGCAGACTCAGCACCAAACGGCATTCTCGACACACCGCGAAAACCGTTTCAGGATTCACCGACTCCAGCCGGCAACTCGGTAGCGGGCATCGCGCTGCTGCGACTGCAAGCCTATACCAATGAAGCAAGCTATCGCGAGCGAGCGCAGCGGACGCTGGAACTCTACGCCGGGGCCGCACCACAACATGGAATGTTTGCGGCGACCTATGGACTCGCCGTCGAATATTTCCTTCGACCGCACACACAAATCGTAATCGTGGGCAAAGACATATCCGCAGATGAAATGCGCCGCGCTGCCTCGCGGCGCCTTTCACTCAATACAGCCATCATCCGGCTTGACGCAGACCTAGTCGTCGCGCCGAATCTGCCTCCGGCGCTGGCCGAGACCATTCCTCTTCTGCCAGCGTTGCGCGAAGGGCGATCGTTTGCAGTGGTTTGCTCGGGGTTTGCCTGCCAGCCTCCTGTATTTAGCGTGGAGGCTCTGCTGAAAATACTGGAGGCTCAGCAGCGGGCTGCATAGTCTCGCCGGCCCGTGGGTTTTACGCGCACGTTTATAGCAGATTCGAAGCTGGTGTAGCCGAAACGCAAACTAGGCCGCAGATGTCCGCGAAGAGTGCAGAAGTCCTTCACTCCGCGTCACCTCACTTCGTCCGGCTTCGCTCTGTTCAGGATGATAGTGGTTGATTGGCGCTGTCGGCGGACACGTCATCTACGAAAAATGCTCTACCGAAGTTTCAACGCTTCGAGTTCTTCAAGAGTTCGAGGCCAATCCGCACCCAGCAGGCGAGACAATCCCCGATCGGCCAGGACGCGGCCGTTGGTTTGACACTTAGCGCAGTAGTTCGTTTCCTTGTCAGCAAAACGGATTCTCTGCACTTTCTCTCCGCATCTGGGGCATGGCTGGCCGTAGCGTCCGTGCACTGCCATCTCTTTGCGAAAGGCCGTCACTTTCTCAGGGAACTTTGCTTTAGCCTCGTCACACAAGCGGCCGATCCACAACTCGAGGGTCTCCCGCGTTGCCGTAAACAACCGGCTCCACTCCTCCGTCGTCAATTTTTGCGTCTGCGCAATCGGAGAAAGCTGCGCGGCATGCAGAATCTCATCCGAATAGGCATTGCCGATTCCGCTGAGCACCCGCGGATCGGTCAGCGCCCGTTTCAACGTATGATTTTCGCCGACCAGCGCCGCGCGAAACGATTTCGCGTCCAGCGCAAAAACGTCGGCACCGCCCGCATCGAGTGCGCTCACACTCTCCTCGCCCTCGAGAACATGCAGCGAAGCACGCCGCTTGGAACCCGCCTCCGTCAGCACCAGAGAGCCATTCGAGAAATCGAAAGCCGCGAGATTCTGCCGCCCGCTCAAACCACCGGGGGAAGCTTTCCAGTGCAAGCGGCCGGCAATCATCAGGTGTAGAGCCAGCCAGAGATCATTTTCCAAACCGATAAGAATTCTTTTGCCTAAACGCCGCAACTCGCGAACATCCTTGCCTTCGGCAGCGGCGACCGGCGGTTGCGCTGTGCGCAAAAGGAAAGGGCTGGCGATGCGCACCTTTTCCAGCCGCTGCCCGAGTACGCGAGGCTCCAGCGCAGAAATGTAGGCGGAGATGTCCGGCAATTCTGGCATCGGTAGTAGCTTGCACGTCGAAGCCATAGTTCCGCAATGGCTGGATCCAGGAGAATTCCTTGGATGCCGCTGCGTGTGATTCAGTGAGTAGGGGTCTTTCGACTCCGCGTGGCTCGCTTCGCTCACCACGCTATGCTCAAGATGACAATCTTCAAGTTTGTACTCTCAGCGATAGTCCATCACGGGCTCACGCCGCCGGTGTGGCAGTCGCTACAGTTGACGGCGGTCAGGTCTCCCATATCGACGGGATGCACAAATTCTCCGGGCGTTTTGCTGGCGACTGCGACTTTGTTTTCCGTTTGGCTTAGGACAGTATGGCAAGAGTTGCAGTCTTTGGGGATGAGTTTGCCCTCGGGGCTGACGTGATTGCCATCGTGGCAGCGGAAGCATCCGTTGAAATACATGTGGCCGATATTGTTGGGATGGGTGCGCCAGTCGATTTTCATCTCTGGGAAAAGAGTGAGCTTGTAGATGCGCTGGACTTCGTCGATGGCGTTGCGAATTTCGGGCTGCTTGGACTTGCCGATGTCGGGATACTTTGCGGTGTAGAAATCGAACATCGTCTTGGCTATGCCCTGCATGGCAGCGTCGGTCGTGTCGTATTTGACGGTGAGGGCGGCGACGGCTTGCTGCTTGATGAAAGGCAGTGAGATGTCGAGGCGATGCGCGGCGAGCGAGCGATCGACGGACGTGTCCGGAGCAACGTAGATATGCGTGGGCCGGTTGTGGCAGTCGATGCAGTCCATCCGACGCTTCGTGCTGTGGGCGATTTGATCTTTGGTTAGCTTCGAGTCTTTGGAAAAATATTCGGTGACGCGACCCTGAGGATCCCTGGCGTAGACGTAGGCGATGTTCTGACGCTCGTCGTCGGTTGCGACGTAGCTGATCTCGTTGGAGATATTCATGTGCCAGTGAATACCTTCGGGTTCGCCGGTAGAGGGATCGCCGCCTCCGGTGTTGATGAGGAGGCGAATCTGGCGGGGCGTGTTTTTCTCGTCGCTGGCGTAGTGATTGAATACTTTGAGTTGCGCGCCGTAAAACTTTTTGGGCCAGTGGCAGGCTTCGCAGGTTTCGGACGCGGGGCGCAAGTTGTGGACCGGAGTCGGGATCGGCCGCGGGAACGTGTTGAGCGCGGTCTTGACGACCTGGCGCGCGCCGGAGAGTTTGGATTTCACGTACCAGGTGGCGCCGGCTCCGACGTGGCAATCGACGCAGGCAACGCGGGCGTGCGGTGACTGCTGGTAGGCGGTGAACTCGGGGGCCATGACGGAGTGGCAGAGCTGTCCGCAGAATCCGACGGAGTCGGTGAAGTTGTAAGCCTTGTAGCTGCCGACCACGCTCATGCCGATGAAGACGATGACGAAGGCGAGGAAGAATCCCATAGCGCCCCGGTGAGCGGGGTCGGAGAAATCGAAGCGGACGTAAGCAGAGGAGCGAGATCCGGCGAGGCGCTTGCGGCGGGCGTAGATGGCACCGAAAACGGTGATGGCAATTCCGGCCACCAGGAACGCCGGGGCAACCATGTAGGCAAGGATGCCGAGATAGGGGCTGGGATGGGCCGTGGTCATGTCGATGAAAAACAGGAACAGGATGTTCCCCAGAGCGACGACGGCGACGGCGAGACCGACAATCGAAATCGGGTTGCCTACGAGCTGACGGATGCGGTTGAAACCAGCGGCATGCGGGGAGACGTTTTCTTGTGATTCGGGCATGTCGAGAACAGACCTCCACTTTCAGATCTGGAACAGATGCTTATATCAGTAAACAGCCGTGTGAAGCGATGACTTTTGTCCGGTGGCTTTCGGCTTTGCCCACTCGACCGTGCTTTGCCCACTCAAGCCAACAGCAGGCTTGAATGGGGCACCGTCAAGTCCCTAGCTGTGCGAAACGGGCGGCCTTTCCTCCCCGACTGATGTTTTCACTGGTTCGGCGACGGGGCCGTGGCCATTGCCGGAGGCGTCCTGGACGCGATCGTGCTCGGATTCAGCGTCGGCCGCCGCTAACAGCGTCTCGCTGTCGAGACCGTGCTCTTCGCGATAGTGATGCTCGGAGACTTTGCCGTCATACCAGGCCCAGTTCATGGGATAGATGTCGGGATCGAGGAAAATCTGATAGAAGTGCCACACAACGATCGCCAGAGACGCGAGGATGGCTTCGTAGAGATGGATCGCGGTCGCGACATCGAGCCACCAGCGGGGGAACAGATGGCCAACGGCGACTTTCGCCCAGAGCGCAGTGCCGGTAATGGCCATCACGATCACGCCCCAGACGAGCGCCCAGTATTCGGCCTTCTCGGCGTAGGTGAAGCGGTGGAACTCAGGCTTAGGGGCGCCGAGTCCGAGATGGTGGCGCATGGTGGTGAGGGCGTCGGTAGCGTCTTTCGGCTTCGGAAGCATATCGATGACCATGCGGCGGCCGTCGCGCGTTACGAATAGATAGACAAGGTGGTAGAGGCTGGCGCCGATCATGGCGACGGCGGCGATGCGATGAACGATACCGCGTGCTTTCTCGCCCATGCCGGGGATCATCGCGAGCCAGGAGTCGGGATATTTGAGCGCGAAGCCTGTAACGACAAGCGTCATGAACGATAAGAGCAGGATGAGGTGCTGCCAGCGCTGGCTGGGGGTCATGCGGGTGACGGTGCGGGGATATTGATCGCGGCGCAGAAGCGCTTTGCGCCGCCAGATGATGAGGTTGTGGAGGATCATGCCGCCGATGACGGCGAAGATCATGCCGAGGTAGAAGCGGCGGATCCAGCGGACGGCAATGGAACCGATGTCGGCGGACAGAGGGGCATCGACGTGAACTTTGCCGACAACGAACTTTTCGGTAACTCCGGGGTGGCACTGGCCGCAAGTTTTGACGAGATTGGCGCGATTAATCGTGGACTTCGGATCGCTGGAGGGGAGGATGTTGTGCACACCATGGCAACTGGCGCAGTTGGCGACGACGCTGGAGCCTAACTCGGAAGCGAGACCGTGATAGCTGGCGAGATAAGTGCTGCTCCGGCCGCCTTCAACTCCGAATTCCTGCGAGAGGCGCACGCCTTCATGACAGCGCGCACACGTAGTGCGGGCCAGATTCTTGGCAGCAACGGAGGAGTTGGGGTCAAGATGAGACTTGATGGAGTGGATGCCGTGACAGTCTGTGCAGACCGGAGCCTGTGAGTTGCCCTTCGCAATGGCCTGGCCATGAATACTCTGCATGAATTCGGTCTTGACGTTTTCGTGGCAGTGAGCACAGGTGGCCGGAACATTGAACTTGAAGATGGAAGACTGACTGTCGGAGGCGCGGCGAATTTCGTGAACGCCGTGACAGTCGGTGCAGACGGCGGCCTTCGTGGAGCCGGCAGTGACGGCGCGTCCGTGAACGCTTTCCGCGTAGGAGAAAAATTCCTGGGTGCTTTGGCCGACGCGCTCCATGACAAATTTCTGTGCGTGGCAGGTGCCGCAGGTGGCGGGAATGTTGGTGTGAAAGACAGGCGACTTGGGATCGGTGGAAGCGACGATCTGATGCGGGCTGCCGTGGCAGGAGAGGCAGATGGGGGCGTCCTTGTCACCCTGCTTACGGGCAATGGCGTGAACCCCTTGCTGGTAACCTTTGACGGCGTCCTCGTGGCAAGTGGCACATTGTTGTGGGACGATTTTGTCCGCGCGCTGGACTTCGTGCGTTTTACCGTGGCAGCCGGCGCAGGCATCTTTGCCGAGGATGGAGTGGATGCTTTGCGGGACCTGTGCGCTTTCCTGGTCATGGCAGGTAACACAGGCGGGCATCTTCATGTTCTTGGGGTGGGGGAAGTCCTTGACGCCGACGTGGCAGGTGGTGCAACCGAGGTCGGCGTGAACGCTGGCTTTGTGTTTGGCGGGATCGACGGCAATACTGTGGCCGGATTCGGATTTCGCGGTGGGGTCGCCGTGGCAAGCGAGGCAGGAATCGTCGGCGGCGAAGATTGGTGACACACTGAACAACGCGAACGCGAGTCCTAACCGGAGAAACCTGCCGAATTGCTTTGCCGCAGTCACTTAACCTCCTCCACTACCTGTACGCGAACACCATGGCGTAGATGATCCAGATGACGGTGCTGAAGCCTATCGCCAGCGCGACCCAGGCGAAACCGCGGATGGTGCGGACGACGATTTCGGGCTGGGGAATTTCCATGTGGTCTTCGAGTTCTCCGCTCGCAATGAGGGACTCATACTCGAGGGGTTTGTCGCGCCTGAGTTCGGCGAGGGGCATGTGGCCCGTGAAGACAACCGTATCCATCGGAAATTTTTCCGGGCGCAGGTGCGTGTTGAAAAAGTGCACCGTGAAAATGAAGCCGGTGGCGAGCAGAGCTTCGTCGCTGTGGATGATGGTGGCGACGTTGAGAAACCATCCGGGCAGCAGGCGCGTGAAAAAGACCGGAAACCACAGAGTCAGACCGGTTGAGCCGATGACGGCGATGCCCCAGAAGACCGCGAAATAGTCGAATTTTTCCCAGTACGTCCAGCGGCCGTAGCGTGGGCGAGGACCGCGGCCCAGGAACCACCTCATCGTGCCCAGGAACTGATCGAGGTCGGCGCGGTTGAACAGCATGCTGTCGGGGCCAAAAATGAGAGACAGCCACGATTTCTGCTCGAGCTTCTTGTGCTGGTAGAGATCGTAGAGGTGCGCGACGAAGACTCCGAACATGAGCACCGCGGCGGTGCGGTGAATGAAGCCGGCGGTTTGAAACCCGCCGAGGAAATGGGAGACGCGCACCGCCCAGGGAGTGTAGGAGAACTTGAGCGTCAGCCCTGTGGTGGCGAGACTCAGGAAGCTGATGACCATGCAGGCGTGAAGGCCGCGCTGCAGGCGCGTGAAACGGACAAACTCACGCTCGGGACTAACGGGGAGCCGGTTACGGGCGGAGGGGCTGAGATCGTCTCGGCGTTCGGGTTGGAGACCGGTTTCAGCGGGCATGGTCGTTGTCCTCGCGATCGTCGGTTATATCGTGAGCGGCGTCGTGGATACTTGCCGCTTCCAGGGTTTCTTCGGCCCGGAGTTCGCGTCGCATCTCCAAAGCCTTGGGAAGCCAGAGCAAAGTGTGGATGCCGCCGAAGACGAACGTGCTAACAAGCAACGTGGTCATCCCCCAGAAGGTCCAGTACAGGAAGGGATATTTCTTGGGGTCGTGGTGCGTGGCGTGAGTCAGGTAGCCGGCGAAGCGTCGCGTGGCGTTGGCATGGCACTTCTGGCAGGTGCCGACGACGTTGGCGCGGCTGAGATGCGAGCGCGGGTCTGACGGCGGCAGAATGTCGTGCGCGCCGTGGCAGTCATAGCATTTCGCGGTACCGGTGTAGCCGAGCTTTGAGACCTTGCCGTGATAGGTCTCGAAGTAAGTCTTAGCGATCTCCTCGTGGCATTGGCCGCACTTGTCCATGATCTCGAGCCGGAAGCCGGCTTCATCGGTGCGGCGAATCTGGTGAGCGCTGTGGCAATCGCTGCAGACGGGGAGCTTCTTGTCGGTCTTAGTGACTGCAGCGGAGTGAACGCTTTCGACAAACTGCTCCTGGATGCCGTGGTGGCACACGCCGCAGGTTTTGGGCACATTCTTCGGATTGACGGTGGAGTCCGGATCAGTGCGCGGCAGAATCAGGTGCGCGGTGTGGCAGTTGGTGCATGTAGCCGTGACGGTGAGGCCGCTTTTCATCAGGCCCTTGCCGTGAATGCTCTCGGTGTAGTGCTGAATAATTTCGTGCTGCGGGCCGGTATATCGGACGGCGGCTTTCTGGCCCTCGCGGTGACAACCGCCACACAAGGTAGGCACGTTGGTGGCGAAGGTTCTGGACTCGGGATCGTGCTTGGCAAGGATGTGGTGCGTGCCGTGGCAGTCTTTGCAGGTGGGCGCATTGTGATCGCCCGATGCCTGAAGCTGCCCATGACGGCTGCGCTGATACATGTTGCCGACTTCCTCATGGCATTTGCTGCAATCGACCGGGTGGGTGATCGTTTCGCAGGGGCGGACGCGGGAGACGTTCACTTCGGAGTGGCATTGGCTGCAGGCAACACCCTTTTCCCCGTGACGTGAGCTAGAGACCTCGGTGGCGCTGATGAACATGCTGCGGCCATCGGCGGCCTTGAGTTTCTGGTCGGCGTGGCAGCGGAGACAATCCGCGTCGGCCATGCCCTGGGTGTAGAAAACGTTGCGGACTTTATGCGGCTGATGGCAGTCGACGCAGGCTGGAAGAACGTTGGACTCCTTTTCCCAGAGCTCGCCGCGAATCGTTTTGCGGTGGACCTGCTCGATCTCGGCATGGCACTTGGTGCAGGTGGCGGCGATATTGTGGCGATTTATCGAGGACTTGGGATCGGTGTGCGGCAGGATGCTGTGTGGCGTGTGGCAGGAGGCGCAGGTAGCCGCGACAATCAGGCCCTTCTTGAGGACGGCTTCGCCGTGAATGCTCTCGGAATAGTTTTCGAGAATGTTGTGCTGATCGATGTTGCGGTTGATCTGCACAGGAGTGCCTTCGCGGTGGCAGCGTCCGCAAACGAAGGGGACGTTCAGCGGGGCGACGGCGGAGCGCTTGTCTTTCACCGGGAGGATATCGTGATTGCCGTGGCAGCTGACGCATCGCGGGGCGAGGGCGTCACCGCGAGCAACGGCTTTGCCGTGGAGGGAAGCGGCGTGGAGCTTTTGTTCGTCGGAGTGGCAGGTGCCACATTGCACAGGGGCGACGCCGGGATCGTGCGGAAGATCTTTGCCCTCTAGGGAGGCGTGGCAGGAAGTGCAGGAGAGCGGCGCGTGCACCGAGGCGGCGAACTTCTTGGCATCGACATAGAGGGAAATCGTGCGGTTGCCCTGCTTGGCGGTGGCGGTTTTGTCACTGTGACAGGCGAGGCAGTCATCGTTGGAAACGCTGGCAGGACGGGCAGTTACGGCTGTGAGGGCAAGCCAGAGTCCGGCAAACGCGAGCTTTCGGGCAGCGCGGCGGCCAGAGAGCGTTGGCATGGGAGATGGCCTCCTCACAGGTAGCACGATTTACGACTCTCTATCTTCGCGGGGGACGTACGGAGGGGCAGTGAGTCAGGGCACGGCGGGACGTGACTCGGATCACAAGCACCATGTACGAAGGGGAGTGAACGAGAAGTGGTTCATGGATTCACTGCCTGCTTTACGGTACCAGAGCTTTTCTTGCGGAGTTCCTGTCTTGGCGAATGAGGCGCTCAGGGTCGCAACTCCCTTCGTCGTCGTGCCTGTGCGCAGCTTGGTTTTGCCGTTGTAGAAGGTCACGGTTTGTCCGTCCGGCACAGCAGGGCTGCTCGCAATCATCGCTGTGAAAGTGACGGATACGAATAATGGACGCGTGGAGTTACTACCGTGGTTGATAACGTTCTTAGAGTGTGGTTGAGCTTGCTCATGGGGTAGTTAGCAGCCCGCGACGCAAGTCGAGTTTGCGGAGAGATCTTCCCTCTGGGGGGCTGAAGCCCCGATGATTTGATTGACGTTACGGCACGACTAAGAGTCGTGCCCTTCCCCAATCGAGTTCCACCACGGACTGCTCGGCTAAGGAAGTCTGGGCAAGTATCCTTCTGCGTTCAATGCAGGCCCAATCGATCGAGGAAGGCTTCCTCATTGACGAAGATTTGCCGGCGGCCGGTGGGATATGACAATCGCCGCGCACATGCCGGAGCAGACGTGCAGTCGTGTCTCAAGCCCACTGTTCAGTGCACGGGCACGAGATGAGAACGGCGTGCGCGACTCAGGCCTACCGAGCGGACGCGATCATAGGCGAGGTGGAGGTCATCACTGAGCAGGTTGACGACCTGGAGGCAGACGTCGCGATGCTCGTGCAGGAAACGCAGGAGTTCTTTGCGATGGACTTCGGCGACCTGAACCGGCTCGATGGCTTCCGCCGTAACTTCGTAGCAACCGCCGGACACGGCCGCACTGAGGCCGAGGATCTCGCCGGCTGAGGCGGTGCGGAGAGTCATGCGGCGGCCGCTTTCCGAGCACACGGAGAGGCGGACACGCCCTTGGCATAGCAAGAACATGCCACAAGCCGATTCGCCTTCGCGAAACAGTACGGTGCCCTTGGAGTAAGTCTGGATTTCCTTGATCTGGTCGAACTCGCGCAGGGCGTCGGGTTCGAGATCGCAAAAGAGGCGGTCAGACCTTCGTCCACATTCGAAACAGCTCAACGACATAGGACACTCCCGTCAACTCTAGATAAGCCGACGGGAAGCGCGAAAACAGTGACAGCAATCACGGGAAATCGTGACCCCTGGCACAGAGGGAAGGGCCGGTTTTTCGCAGAGTGCCGCAAAATCGCGAGCACGGGGAGAATTCCTGAGGCCGGGTCAATAGCTTCAAAACGTGCAGGGGTCCTTCGACTCCGCAAGAGTTCGCCTCGCGAACTCTTGCTCCGCTCAGGATGACAGTTGTTGAACTTTCATGACGCTAACCTGACCTGGGCTAGGGCGCGCTAGCCGGTGGTTGCAAGGGAACGCAGCGCCGCCTTATTGCGAATCACGAGCGTCGAGCCCTTGGCCTGGAGAATCTGGCGCTTCTTAAGGTCGGCGAAGAGGCGCGTAACCGTCTCGCGCGAAGTGCCGATCATCTGGGCGATCTCTTCGTGCGTGAGAGCGAGTTTCAGGCGGGGCTCCTGCTTAACCGACTCGCCGTTTTTCGAACTCCACTCGATGAGGAGTTTGGCAAGCTTTTCGGCGGCGGAATGCGACAGCCCGAGGGAGCGGACTTCATGGCAAGCGACGTTGTATTTTTCGCTGAGCTGCTCGGCAACTTTGAAGCAGGCATCGCTGTGCTCTTTGAGGAAGCGGAGGAAGTCGTCGCGCTTGACGAAGTTGACCTGGCAGGGATCAATGGTCTCCGCGGTCAGCTCATACGCCTTGCCGGAAACGGCGGCACTGAGGCCGAGGACTTCCCCGGGTTCAGCGATCTTGAGAATGAGAGTCTTGCCGTCACTGGCACAGATGGAGAGCTTCACACGCCCTTTGCAAAGGACGAAAATTCCCCGCGGGGCCTGGCCTTCGACGAAGAGGACGGCACCCTTGGGATAGGCGGTGGCGTACTTGATGCTCTCGAAGGACTGGAGCGCGGCGGTGGGTAGATCGCAAAACAGGCGCTCAGCGCGCATCTTGCAGGTGAGGCAGCTTTCGATAATGTCCAGGCCGTATGGTGAGAGCATGGGACACCCCCTATGGATTGCGATCGGACGCTGCGGTGGGTTGCAGCGCATTCGTCCGTGTGACGGATATCACGCATTCAGTGTGCGTCTACGATTCACTTGCGGCGGTGATAGGTGGCACAAGTGGGTGTGACATAAATCACAAAGTGGCGCAAGGAGGTCCAGTGCGCGGATTTGCTGGAATTCAAAGGAGTTTCAAGGCATACTTGGGTGGTACGAAGCACGCGGGAATCACGGTCGTCGGGGGAGTCAAAAAGGGCGGCAATGCCAATGTTCGAGGACGAAAACCAGGCGGAAAGCCATCTGCAACGGGCTTCAGAAACGCGCGTGATGACGGCGCAGCCGGACGCTGAAGTGCAGCGGAAACGGATGCTGATCGCGCTGGGAATTTTGTTGGTGGCGCTGGGAGTGGTGATCGTCAAAGACTGGGAATTCTGGTTCCCGACCCGCACCGGAACCTCGACGGACAACGCGCGGAAAGGTGTGCGGACGGTGGAGCCGGAGTCGGCAACGACTGCTCCTGCAACGACACCCAAGGAACATAAGGCGGCGGGAAAGCCGGCTGAGGCAGAAGCTCAGGCTCCGTTTACAGCGACGACAGAACGGGCGGCCTTGCCTCCACTGCAGGTGGAAGTCGTGGCGGGGAATCGACACACCAGCGTACCGACGAACAGCACCGCGATTCGCGTGGACGTGGGTTCTGGGGAGACGAGTGCAGCGAGTGCATCGGCGAAAGCGATGATGAACTCTGGGGAGCGGGTGCAGTTGACGCCGCAGGCACAGCAGAACGTGGCTGTGACCGTGCCGCCGGACTATCCGCTCCTGGCGCGGCAAATGAAGGTACAAGGGTCGGTGAGTTTGCAGGCGTTGATTTCGCGCGAAGGCATGATTCAGGAATTGCAGATCCTGCGCGGACCGGAAATTCTGGCGGCGGCGGCGCGCGAAGCGGTCAAGCAGTGGCACTTCAAACCCTATCTACAGAACGGGCAGCCGGTGGAAACGCAGGCTCGCATCACGGTCAACTTCACAATTTCTACGAACTAGCGGCGAATTACCAGCCGCGAGTTTCGAGCCGCATATCATACATTTATGTATGTACATATTTGACCTTGCATTCGAGAGATTTATTCTTGTTTTATTCGCCTTTTTGCTGAAATTCCAGGGAGCGCCTCAAAGCTCTATTAACTCGTTTATAATGTGTTAGTTAGGATGGACTTTTGTATCGAAAAATGATGAAGAAAACGTGTCAAGAGGCGGAAATTTTGATTTTCCTCTTAGCCTTCTGATTCTACGGGAAATATATTTGTTCGGAAGTTGGCGGGTTTGGGGTCGAAATATGCTATTGGCAAAACCCAGAAAAATGATGCGTGGCCGGTCTTACGCCACACGATCTGTTATCGGAAGCATCGCGCCCGCCCTGGCAAAAAATGCACGGGCGGGCACCAACATTTCCATAATGGGAACGGGAAATCTGTGACCACTTTGTTTGCTCCGTTGTCCCCTTGGCCTGTGGCTGGGTGTCTGAAGTTCAGGAGGGCCCGACGAACTTGCAAGGGCCCGAAAGTCAACTTGCGGGCATTCTTCTTGCGCGGAGAATTGATGGACGGCACCCAGGCACACGATCGTGGCGCAGGCGGATTGTATCCGTTGCGCTGAAAACCCTTGCCAGATAGGGATTCTGCGTGCCCAGTCGTTGACAAGCGCTGGGAACAATCGATATTCTTCGGCGCGGGCTGAGTTGGCTTCCGGACGGAACTGGCCGACCCCAACGGCTTCTTTACCGTCCACGCCTCGACCGCATTGCCCGGCCCAGAGGAGTATTCCCATGAAATCAAAGTGTCTGAAGACAGTCGCGATCGCGCTGAGTTGGGCGGTCGTTATGGTTGGCCTTAGCGCGTTTGCCCAGAATGCTCCGACGCCGGAGCGGGTACCCATTGGGCATCCAGTGCCCTACTGGATGCAGCCGATATGGATGCCGAGCGGTCCGCTGCCAAAGGCAGAGCCGCAGCAGGGATTCAATCCACTGCTTACCCTTCAGGTTGGACAAAGTTATGAGGGCGTGGACTACAACGGAGCGAACTGCGGCTGTTTGCCTCCGGACACGAACGCGGCCGTGGGAAACAACTTTGTGGCCGAAGCGGTCAACGTTGAATTCCGCGTGTGGGACAAGACAACCGGCGAGGTCCTGCTGGACGAACCGCTGAACATGCTGTTCGGAGCGCCCTCGGGCGGCGATCCTTATGTGGTGTACGACGATCTGGCGGACCGCTGGTATGTCACGGCATTTGACAGCACGGGCGCGGGGCTTTTTCTCGCGGTATCGAGCGATGGCAACCCGCTGAACGGATTCGCGACCTACGACCTGACGAATGTTGGCGGCTTCCCGGACTACGCGAAGACGGGATATAACTACGACGCCATCGTGGTCTCGTACAACGATTTTGGAAGCCTCGGCGGGTACGCCGCGATTGTCGCCATCGACAAGGCAGCGATTCTTTCCGGGACCCTGGTGACCTATAACTCGGTGCCGCGGGCGCAATTTCGCGCGATCCCTCCGGCGCAGATGCATGGCAGCATGCCGGGAGATCCGATGTGGTTTGTATCGACGGACGGGACGGATCAGGGGGGCAATTCGATCCGCGTCACAAAGATGACGAATGTCCTCAGCAACTATCCGACGTTTACTTATTGGAGGCTGCCGGTGAAGCAATACCGGCAGGCAACCACAGCGGACCAGCCGGGCAGACCTGGATCGGTGACGGTCTACCCCAATACAACGACGACGCAGGTACAGTATCGCAACGGGCATCTGGTGACAGGGATGGCATCGGCGGTGGCGAAGGATGGATTCGTCTATCCCAAGCTGCTGTACTACCGAGTGAAGGTGATGAACGGCAAGGCGAGCCTGTTGAAGCAGGGCATATTTGATCCTGGGAGAGGAGCGGCAGCGTTGATGGTGTCGGTCGACGAAGACCGCAACCAGCACCTGGGCATGACGTGGATCGAGTCATCGCACAGAGAATATCTGAGCATGTGGGTGGGGACGACGACGAAGAAAGCCCGAGTTGCCGTCGGACCGGGGGGAGGGTTCTTCTTCTATAGCTCACGGCTTGGCGACTACAGCTCGACGGTGCTGGACCCGGCGGATGGCTTAACCTTCTGGTCCGCCAACGAGCACATCGGCAACGACGGGGCGTCGGACATTTGGAGGACGCATATCGCGTCGTTCACGGTACAGTAAGGCGCTTGTACTGGAGCCGCGGTTACTTGGAACGAAGGGCGGGTTTAGGCTGGATCGCGACGGCGGACCGTGGTCGGGCATGACCTCACATCCGGTGATCCAGAATCCGTAGCAGCGCCGTACCGTCTCGGGGTGTGTGGTGGCGCGAAGGAGCGGCAGGTTCCTGACGCTCGCGCTGAGCGCGAGGGTGAGGAATGACATGGATATTGAATGGGCAAGAATTTGTGCGGAAAATAAAACGGGCGTCCGAGATCTTTCGACCTCAGGACGCCCGGGCAGCCCTCCCCCAGAACTGCTCAAAGACAAGGTACGTCTAAGGTAAAAGTCTGAAAATGGCACGCGGGTGCCAAGGAAGCTCCACTAAGGTGCCATACGTAAGTCTTTCCATATCAATCAACTGACGGGCCTGCATCGACTATGGCTGGTAGTAGACAGTGAGTTCGACCTGACGGGAAAGGAAGGCCTATTTTTCGAGATAGTAATCCACAGAGGTGACGACGCGGACGTTCTTCATGAGGCTGGAATCGGGCGAATAGCCCGGCGATTCGGTCCCGCCCACCTCGTCTGCGGGGAGGATCGCGAAGACGCCCTGGCTGGCCTGACGGATTCCGCCGACGCGGGAGCCGGAGTCAGAGGCGAAGCGGTCGGCGGCGGCGCGGGCGTTGCGGGTGGCTTCAGTGATCATGTCGGGCTTGATGGAATTGAGGCTGGTGAATTTGTAGGCGACACCCTGATTGCTGTCGAGAACGATTCCTTTCTGTAAAAGCGAAATTGTTTTCTGGGCAGCGGCAGCGACTTGATCGACGCGGTTGGTGCGCACGCTGATCTGCTGCTCGACGATGTAGCGATGCGGGGCGCGGCCGTTGCCTCCATATTCCTGGGCCTGCGTATCGATCACGCGAATGAGGCCAACCTCGACTTCGGAGGACTGGATGGCTTGATCGGTGAGGAACTGCATGATGGTCTTTTTGTCGGCTTCGGTTTTGGCGTAGAGGGTGGCGAGATCGTCGCCGGCTTCCTTGTAGCTGAGAGGCCAGACGGCGAGGTCGGACTTCACCTTGCGCTCGACTAAACCTTTAACGCTGACGTAGCGGTCGCTGAGGCGCGTGGCCTTGATTTCGGCGCCGAGGATCCAGCTGCCGAGGATTAGGCCCAGGGCGAGGAGAAGGCCGAGGATAGTGTAGGAGTGCGGGCTTTGATCGCTATTGGTCATGGGATGTTGCGAGGACGGCGAAGTTTGGCGCGCGCGATCAGTATAGCCGAAGTGGATGGGAGCTTACGCCCAAGTTGGCGACGCCAGAAGCCACGGCATGAAACAGGGCACAGAGTTTTCGCGGGCGGGGGCGCCCGCGCCACACTCTAACAAATGCGGGGGAGTTGGTCGCCGGCGAGCATGTCGACGCAGCGGGTGGTGCCGAGCGGGGTGCGGATGGTGACGATTGGAGACGGAGATTCGATAACGGTTCCGATGAGGGCGGCGTTCTTGCCAAGCGGGTCGCGGCGCATAGCGGCCAACACTGTGTCCGCCGCTTCAGGGGCCACGATAGCGATCAGTTTGCCTTCGTTGGCGACGTACAGAGGATCGAGGCCGAGCATTTCGCAGGCGCCGCGGACTTCTTCGCGGACGGGGATAGAGGACTCTTCGAGGCGAATGGCGACGCGGGATTGGGCGGCGATTTCGTTGAGGGTGCTGGAGACGCCGCCACGGGTGGGATCGCGGAGGCAGCGGATGGCATTGGCGGCGGGACTTATCGTCGCTGGACTCGCGGCGGCGAGCATAGCGGTTACTAACTCATGCAATGCTGCGCTGTCGCTCTCTACCGGGCACTCGAATTCGAGGCCTTCGCGCTGGGCCAGGATGGCGATGCCGTGTTCGGCGATGGAACCGCTGAGCAGGACCTTGTCGCCGGGGCGGGCGCGGTTGGCGGAAAGCTCCAAGCCGGCGGGCACAAGGCCGATGCCGGTCGTGTTGATGAAGAGTTGATCGCCACTTCCCTTCTCCACCACTTTCGTATCGCCGGTGACGATGGCGACGCCGGCTTTTTCGGCGGCGGCGCGGAGGGATTGGACGACGCGACGGAGCACGTCCATGGACAAGCCTTCTTCAAGAATGAAGGCGACGCTGAGAAAGAGGGGCTTGGCTCCGCCCATGGCAAGATCGTTGACGGTGCCGTGGACGGCTAGCGAGCCGATGTCTCCACCCGGGAAAAAAAGCGGCTTGACGACGAATGAATCTGTGGTCATCGCCATTTGTACGCCGTTCACGTAAACAATGGCCTGATCGTCAAGCCGCGCCAAAACCGGGTTATGGAAAGCAGGGAGAAAAATCGAACGCATCAAGTCGGCACTGAGCTGGCCGCCGCTGCCGTGACCGAGAACGATGGTGTCCTTGACCGGGTGGGGGGCCGGGCAGGAGAGCTGGGCGAGCGAGTTGGGTTTGTCGGGCATGCGGCGTTTCAGTTCTCAGTTCTCAGTTCTCAGTTCTCAGTTCTCAGTTCTCAGTTCTCAGAAACGCTAGTCTGTCAGGATTCCCCTGACAAGCCTGAAGTTGGTACCACGACTTCTTTGTGACGCCGATAGTTGTAATAGGCGGCGCAGGCTCCTTCGGAGGAGACCATGGGTGCGCCTAGCGGATTCTGCGGGGTGCAGCGCATACCGAAGGCGGGGCAGTCGGTTGGCTTCTTCAGGCCTTGCAGGACCTGGGCGCTGATGCACTCGGCGGGCTCGTCTACCGTGATGGAAGCCAGGCCGAAGAGGCGGGCGGCATCGTAGTCTCCATATTCTTCGCGGACGCGGAGGCCGCTGGCGGGGATGGATCCGATACCGCGCCATTTCTGATCGGCGATTTCAAACACTTCTTTGACCACGCGCTGCGCGGGAAGATTGCCGCGATAGTTCACGGAGCGGACGTATTGATTTTCGGTACGGGCTTCGCCGTTTTCGAGTTGGCGGACGAGCATGAGGACGGCTTCGAGAAGATCGACAGGCTCGAAGCCGCCGACGACGATGGGGACGCGGAAGTCGCGGACGAGGCTCTCATATTCTTCATAGCCCATTACCGTGCAAACGTGGCCGGGGGCGATGAAGCCGTTGACGCGGCAGTCGGGAGAGGTCATGAGGGCCCGGATGGCCGGCGGCACGAGGACATGCGAAGCGAGGATGGAGAAGTTGCCGATTCTCTCCTGCTTTGCCTGCCAAACAGCCATGGCATTGGCCGGGGCGGTGGTTTCAAAGCCGACGGCGAAGAAAACGACTTTGCGGTCGGGATTCTGCCGGGCAATTTTCAGTGCGTCGGTCGGCGAGTAAACGATACGGACATCGCCGCCGCGGGCTTTGACGGCAAAAAGATCTGTCG
>Ga0335069_10002488_pt1 | contig 28349 bp, 42 predicted proteins | sample Lox_Sample_11_FD_206714 | JGI IMG/M metagenome (GOLD analysis project Ga0335069, IMG submission 206714) | Soil microbial communities from Loxahatchee National Wildlife Refuge, Florida, United States - Lox_Sample_1.1 | ecosystem: Environmental > Terrestrial > Soil > Wetlands | place: USA...
TCTCGTTTTCCATGTGGTCTACAAAGACAACCAAGGTAAATTTCACTGTGATTGCCCATACGGACAAAGAGCAGGTAATGTCTGCATTCACAAGGCGATCGCCTATTCTGATGATGTTACAAGCGAGTTTTGCGAAACAAAGCCAGATAGCCAGAAGCTAGCCGAACAAGCAAAAGAGAGAGAAGAATCTATCTGTATCCCCCAAACAGGTGGCCCTCGCTTTCACAGAGGCAAACGATAAAAACAGAGTGGGATAGTCAACCACCTATCACCACTCTTATCCCGAATTATTCGGGAGGTATGAACCAATTCCATTTTACCATTGAAAGGACAACAAACATGAAAACTCAAGAAGAGACAAGCATCATTCAACGCTTGCAATCTCCATTTGAACCAGATGCCGTGCATTTTAGAATAGACGGTAATCCTGTTGTTGAGTATAACGACCGAATGGTTTGCAGATCCGTTCCGTACCTCGAATCCCGTGATTGTATGGACCGTCTAGACGATGTATTCGGTTTTGATGGTTGGTCTTTTTCTGCTAGACTGTCAGACAAAGAACAGGTAGACGGTAAAACAATGTACTCAGTAATCGGATCATTGATCATTGATGGCGTTAGTAAAACCGATTGCGGCACTGACGAAACTTTAAAGGGTGCCTTGTCTGACTGTTTGAAACGTTGCTGTGTCCACATAGGTATTGGCCGCTATTTGTACAGGCTACCTAGTTTATATGCTGATGTGATTAGGTCAGGCAAAGGATGGAAGATCACCAATGAATCTATGAAAAGACTACGAGCCCGCCTACCAAGATAACCCACCTCGCTAAAAAACAAGATGGATATCAGTTCACAGTATGCTTTCATCTAGAAAACTATTGCTAGTTTGCTATTTTACTCACTTTGCCTAGACGGCAGGCTGACTGCAACAGCCACTACTTCCTACTGATTTCGGAAGCTGCTTACTCGTATCTTGTTTCCGATCTGGGAGTTTCAGAAACGTGGGAGTAATTAAAAAGGAGTCTGGTTCACGATTGGTGAAGACTGACGGTAGAGCTCTTCGCATAATGTTATATGACCCGTTCACATCAGCGTTGAGCAGCCGTCCTGTAGCAGACTTGAACAATCCTCGTTTGATTCTTCTTCCCGCATAGTGGTCATGGTGATAAATTGCCTCTTCGTCCAGAAAGCTACATTTGCTGGTGTGGCTTTCTTGGACCAGAATCACTTGAATGCCAACGAGTTCTGCCTTGTATTGCAGCATCGCAATGAAGCGAGCATGAGGGATAAAAATAAACTGTTGATTGTTCTTCTTTCCCATGTTGGCTGCTTGTTTCCAAAAGTCATTCTTACCAATGATGAGGGTCCCAATCTCTTGGTGGAGAAGCATATCAATGATTTCCCTACTCGCCAGATGAAGGTAATAATCCACCGAACGGGTGCGTTTATCCGTCATCTGATCCAGGAATCGCGAATTTTCCTGTTTGCCAGGAAGATATTTCTGTCTGGTAGCACGCATCTTGTTATAGCGTTGATTCAGGCTTTTCAGCGGGCGACCGTTAACAAGAAGAGGCTGGAAGCCTGGCTTGTTTGATGTTATCGCAGCTAAGTTATTGACCCCGATATCAATACTGGCAACAAGGTTTGGCTGAACCGAAGACGGCTGCAATTCTGGTTCATAAATCACTTCAACCACATAATGCGTGGCTTTGGGAACGATCCGCACCATGGCAATCCGGTCTCGGGATTGTTTGGTTTGGACGACAATATCCAGTCCTGAAGGCAGGATCAGTCCCGCATTTTTCTTGTTTCGGCTAAAGGCTTTATCTTCATACGACAACAGATTGCGCCCGTCTTTGGCCAGATATTTCGGAAGTTTGGGATGTCCCAGAAACTTGGTGGGATTTTCTTTATAGGCTTGGCAGGCAGAAAAATAACTGCTCCAAGCGGCAAATACCTGCTGAAGAACCCAGTTGGAGACTTTGGCAGGAAGGGCACGATATTCCGGCGTCTCTTTTACGGCTTGGTACACTTCCGCTAAGGAGAGGATGAGCTTTTGATGAATAAAGGCTTGTCGTTTGTAATATAACACAACATTATAGAGGTTCTTACTTGCGAAAGCACCTTCATCAATCGCTTTCCAGCGAGGATCATGCTGGTCAATCCGATGTTGCTCCACTAATTGCATCCTGATCCTCACTTTCTGCAAGTTCTTTGATAATCACTTCAGTTTTGCGTTTCGCTCTTCGTTGTCCATAGAGCCGTGCAGAGAAAGAATAGATAATAGAAACTAAATCGGTCATAAGATCTTCTTTCCCATTCTCTGCTAAATTCACGACCTCGATACTCCTGTCTTGCCCGTGTAAGAGGGTCTCAAGATAGGCAAATCCAAATCGAGTAGCTCTATCTTTGTGCTCAACGATAATGCGCGTGATCGACGTATCAGCCAGAAGTTTCTGAAACTTTGGTCGGGAATCATTCACTCCTGAGCCGACTTCTTTGACGACCTGAGCTATTTGATAGCCTTTTGCCGCACAATAGGATACCAGCCGCTCTGCTTGGGTCTCCAGGTTTCCTTTCATTTCAGCGGAAGATACCCGGGCATACACGACCACTTTCTCCTCCACGGGGAGATGGGTCGTCTCAACTTCAACGAGAATCGTTCCGTTGGGAAGTTGAGTCCCTTTGATGTACCCCTTCTTATACCAATTCCAGGCGGTTTTGTAGGTAACCCCTTTTTCTTCGGCAAAATCGCTTAATTTCATGTTTTCATGATACCCTATTTTGCCTCAAATTGTCATACTATGCCATATTTCCTATCAACGTTATTCACACCAAAACTACACCGAATGTACACCAAAAAAATGAAAGCCAGGAAAGAAACAAAACTGGCTTTCATTTTTTGATGAAGAAAAATCCCTAAGTGTTAATCTTTTTCGTACACAATTATTATATCACATAGTGCTTGGTTTTGTATTTTTAAGCAAGAAAAAGGACACTTCCTGCCACATCACTAACAGAAGTGTCCTTTCTTAACTTAAGGAGTAAAACAATGTCTCTAGAACAGTTAATATTGTATCACAAGCAAGAGAATTATGATATACTTACACATGTAGATATCTACATAGATATTTTTGAAGGAGCAGAAAACATATGTCATTAGGCGCAACTATCAGTACATTCGTTCCAAACACGACGATTTCTTCATCGGATGTTAATTCAAATTTTAGCAATCTTAATGCTGCAACATCGATCACCAATGGTACTGGAGATGCTCATCAAATTATTGGGCACTCACTTCTCGGCTCGGTCGATAGTGGAATTTATAATTTTACCAATCCAGTCAGCATAGGGGCCAAGGACCTGGTTGCCTTAAAGCTCAATAATTTTTGGGACGGTAGTAATGATAGATTCATCTCTAGTAGTTATACTGCTTACCAGCTATATGCAAATGGATCTGGCTTATATGCTCGTAAGTCAACAAATACCCCAACTGCAAACGCTGTAATTACCTGGGGAGCAAGTACAGCAATCTTCACCTAAGAGTTAGTTTTCCTTCATTTGGATGGGTTGCTAAGTGGCAGCCCTATTTTTATGTTGATTTTTCTAAGCAGGTGTGTGAACTCGACAAAGAACAAAACGAGCATAGCCCAATCGATAGGAAAGCGGAGTCGGTAAAATTCGCAATAGGCGCCGGTGGCCACCATGACGATCATTGAAAGCACAGTCATTGCAAGAATAAAAGATATCGTTGCCACTGGCTCATGATTGCGCCAAAATCGAATGCATGATATCACCAGTAAGATAGGAAGAAAAAGATAGGCTTTCAATTCGATACGTGAAAGCAGTTCTAGGAAACTTACCCACCAAGCTACATGAGGTTTAGCGTTAGAGCCAAGAGAAGATCCCCCCTGTGCTGCCAGTGAGGGTGAAAGTGTACCCCAATGCTGAAATGTTGATGGTAGCAAGTAGCCGAATGGAGGATAGAAAATCGGATCTGCTCTATCTGTCTTTATTAAGTCTTGTAACGAATCGATGATAAACGTTTTCGGATGAGCCATAATTGTAGCTCGCGCATAATCCCCAATCGGCTCCCCATATTCGTCTTCGACGTTTATATCGTGAATGAAAATAACATATCCCCATGCGTCGTATGAATGCCATTTCTGGTTGAATGCTATTGCGTTTTGCTGGTAGGTTCTCCATTCTGGCCCTATCGGCAATTCATACATCTTGTATTCGAGTACTTTACCAAGCAAGTTTGCATTACCTACCCAACTTAAACCAAAATAGCCGGTTTGCGCCTGGACAATTTTCATATATCCAAACAAACATATCATCATGATTGCAGCTGCTGTTATCATCTTCCTGTAATGATGCAAACCATTTTTTCTTATGTCATGAATCAGACATATTGCAATGAAGACGAAAGGAAGAATAACAAAGATAGGTCTAATCAGGATAACCAATATTCCAGCCAGTGCAACCAGTACCGTTTTCTTCCATGTGGGCCCACACAGATATGAGTACACAATACAAGTAAATGTCACCAGTCCCCAATAAGCCAGTGATTCAGATACGATGCATCTTTCCCAGTTCAGTATGTACAGATTGCAACCTATGAGTATTGCTGCAATCATCCCTAACCATTTACTTGATAGTATTCGAGAGACTAGCCAATATATCTCTATGGTTGCTATAATCATGAGGATTGATTGCGCTACTATCAAGCGCCATATTGTCGCGTCGTCTGTGACTCCCAAGATAGCAATAAGAGCAGGATAACCAAGTGTTCTGAATTTATCTAAGTGACCTTGCGTGATGAGAGTGTTAGCTGCTTTCAAATATGATCCACTATCACCAGTGAAGTAAATAAGCGGTTTTTGAGTGAGTATTGCCACTTGTGCCAGGCTCTGAAAAATGAGAATAACACCAGCTGCAAAATAATGATTGATATTCTTTATTCGATGCAACATAAAAAACTTCCTTGTGTTTGTTCCTTCAGCAGATATTATATTTCTTTTTTATTCCCCCATCTGTGTAAAATCTGATCTTGCTGCTGAGAGTCAACAGCATAAAGTATAGTTGCACGTCCTGATCTCCAATTTCCTGTGTATATACCTTGTAACCTGCCTGTTTGTATGGCTTTTCTAATTGTGGATATGGGGATATCATGCTCTTCACAAAATGCCGAAAGTGATACTAGTCCCTCTGGCAAAGTTGACGTTACCACGTCATCATTATGCCGTCTATGATGAGTACGTGTGTATGATTTATCATCTAGACCTATAAAACCGTCAGATTTCAATCCTAGCGCGTCTAGTGATGTATATTGTTTTTTAAAGGCTTCTAACTCGTCAATTTGAGCCTTAAGTCTGTCAATTTCTGCCAAAAGTTCACCGATCATCCTGTGACAACCTCGAATACTGACAGGTAAGTTAGGAAGATCTCGCAATGATCTTCCATGTTCCATTGCAATCAATTGGGCATCATGACGCGAAATATATCTTTTACGGCGATCGTGTTTTTCTTTGTGGATATAGATGATAGGTTTTGTTTTGTTTATTTCTCTCATCCATCGAAGTAAGCTTTTATTGTCTGTTTCAAACATGGCAATCAACTGGTTAAGATAGATTCTATCGTCAAATGGCAGTTCTGTCTCAGTAATTGGTATTTCTATCTTTTCTTTCTTCTTATCATCACTCATATATAAACCTCATGTCGTAGGTGTCTTGAGTACACCTGAGTCATTCAAGTGTAGCAAAACTCGAATGAATCGGCACGAAATTAATAAAAATGACTATCAGTCTCAGGTGTTCGCAGGATACCTAGAGAAACCTGTTTCCTAAAAGTGAAGGGCTTTACCTAGAGAAACAGGTTGTCTCAGGTTAGTTAGTAGATTGACTCATATTATCCTGGGTTAACTAAGTACACCTGAGTCTTTAGAGGAGCAAAATAAATCATCCTAGGTTTAGCGCGCTTTCAATTCTTTCGACACGTGCCAATAGCGCGATAAGAGATACACCGCGTTCCCTTTCGAGTGTGGCCAGCTGGGTATCATCCAGTGTGATGATTTTTAAGATATCAGCTAAATCTATCACCCATTGTCGTTTCTGTTTTGCAGCTGGTAATTTTTTTGTTGCTATCCAGCGTTGGATCGTGCGTTCTGACACATTCACAAGTTTTGCAGTCTGTTGTAATGAGAGGAGCATAGTATCAATTCCTTCTGAAATATTCCATGTCGCGTCAATATCATGACGTGTTATCAATGATTGTATGCTGTATCTTACGTGTATGGCAAGATGACACCTAATAGTTACTGTACAAGGAAGTATCAGAAAACGATATGACAACCTAACGACAATAGGTGATTTTTGTGGTATAATTAACTCCGACTAATGACTGTTAGTAGGAGTAAAGGCTATGTTAGAGATACGACAAACCAACCAAGATATGAGGGTCAATTCATGGGGTGATAATCCGGTAGATAAAACGCTTATTGGTTGGTTAAATGAAGTGTTGAGTAAAAGCCATAGTGAGAAAACGAAAAAAGCGTATATCACCACCATTCAAGAATATCGCAATCTTATTCTTGCAAAAGGAAAGGATCTCTTTTTTGATCCTCCGGAGAAGTTTTCTGAATTTCGGGAAGATTTTAGACAGGTGGCCACAGGTTACGCACAATACAGTAAAAGAAACAAACCTGTGGCAGCTGCGACCATTGCCCAACGTTATGCTATTTTGAGCAGCTTCTATACCTATGCTATAAAACAAGGAAAATGCTCCTTTAATCCCATCGATGGGATTAAACGGGTATCAGTACAAGCGTATGCGCAAGCCCGGCCATTAGAAGATATTAAAACGCGATTGAAAGCCCTAAAAGAAAAGGAGTCACCTACACTGAAGGATAAACGGGATTATGCTATGATTCTGCTCTTTGTGACAACTGGGAGACGTGCAAGTGAAATAGCGCGATTAGTGAGCAAGGATTTGGATATTCAAAACACCAGCATTATTGTGAAATTTAAAACGAAAGGCAACAAGATTATAGAGGATAGTCTAGATTCTTCAGTCTGCAAAGCATTACTCGAATATATCTCATTGGCTTATCCTAAGGGCATACGCAATGACGATCCCTTGTGGATCTCAACGTCACATTTCAATCAGGGGCATAAAGGATTAACGATTGATGCCATTGCCGATATCTTCCAGGAGCATCTAGGTATATCAAAAATACATGCAACTCGACATACCTTCGCTAAGACAATGGAGAAGTCAGGGGCCCCTATCAGTGTCATTCAGAAGCGACTAGGACATAGTAACGCAGCTACAACAAGCCGATATCTAGAGGCGATGGATACATCAGATAATCCATATCTTGGAGAGTTAGTAAAAAATTTGGGAATTGAGGAATAAGGATGGTAGAGGAGTAAATCACTCCTCTATTTTTTTACTTGACAAAAAGAAACGTGTAACATATCATACAAGTAACATTACACATAGTAGTAAGGAGTAATTATGTCTAGCGACGATCGCACAAAAACAGTCAGTGTAAGGGAACATACACGAACTGTTACACGTACTGAGTACACCTATGATTGTGTCATTTGCCATACAAAAATAACTCGTTTAGTTCTTCCTGGTAATCGTCCTGTACTTTGCGATAATCCAGAATGCAAACGAAAACAAACAGCGTTGAAGGTAGCCGAATATCGCAAACGGAATAGCGAACTACTAAAAATGAGGAGAAATCAACAGGAACGATTAAAGAGGGTAGAAAAATCTCTAGGCATCAACATAACACCAGAGCAACGACGTAAACGTTTTTTACCATGTGATAACAAAATTGCTCATGATAATCAAAATGTTCCATCTGCATTTTATTCTTTGAAGTCAATGACTGCTTATTGCGCATCGTGCTATGAGAAAGAAAAGAGTATCAAGGGTATTAAGGGTAAGGACTGGTATTCTGTAGATAAAATTTCAGCATATATACATACAGAAATGCTTCTAAGCAAATATGTATATGAGTAAGTCCTTATACATGAAAGGTTACACGTAAGACGTATAGAGGAGTTGGCTACTCCTCTATTTTTTTGCTCAAAAATACGTGCTACTAAACGTTGACTTTATTGGCTGATTGTTGTACAATTAGAATAGAATTTTTAATCAATTAAGTGTGGAGGGAGTCACACACATGAGGATACTTACTGCCGAGCAAGCATATGAGCTTCATTGCTGGATTGCAAGAGGACACACGTACCCCGAATTACGAAAGAAGATGGAATCAAACTTCAGTGTCGCTATTTCCCCTAGCTGCGTTTCTTGGCATCGGCAAAAGTACAAAACAATCATTGATACATTGAAAGAACTTTATCCAGTCCGACACTGTAAGACCTGCCAGTGTCACTAATAGGAATACAAAAGGAATTGTGTTATGAGTCATTTACATACACAGATGGAAGAGATGACCGTCAACGCAACTACGATGGCTATCCGATACCTTCAAATGTTCCCACAATCTTCCTATGATGCTGATATGGAAAAGTTTAACCAACTGGTAATATCTGAACTAAACCAGCAATCCGAACGCATTTGTGAACAAGAAGGTATACCACTAGAAGAGGGAGTACCTGCAATTGTTACCCTTATGCGAGTGACCAAAGAGGAAATCAGGATTGTAAGCCACGTAACACAAAAAAAGGAGCAAGAATAGTCATGACGACCATAACTACACAGGACCGAACAAAAGCAGCATTGCAAGATATTGACGCACAAATAAATGAGATCAATGCATCAATCGTAAAATGCCGATCGGCGATCCTGTCCATCGAGAAGCAAGAGGGTGAGGCTACCCAGAAGTTAGCCGAACTAACTGAACGTGTAGAATCTCTTCCAGGGTCCATATGTGGGGCAAGAGCCTTACTTATTACTTACATCGGTACAAAGTATGAGCAGGCTCAAATAGACAGGATAGAGTCTCTAGAGCATGATCTAGAAACTACCCAACAATCCTTATCTGTTCTGCAGAAAACAGAAGAAGACGAGGGACCTAAACGCACGCAACAAAAAGCAGAACTGGAGCAGCAATTTCGTGATTTAGAGTCTCGAATAGCAGACCTAAAAATACAACAATCTGCTATTCAGAAGGTTGCACAGCAATCAGACATTACAGAAGGAGACGCAAAACTTCAAGAGATTGAAAACGAGATTGCTATCATTTCCAGTACGATTGATACTGCTCGTAATTCGTTAGAAAAAGCCTTGCAATATGAGCAGCATCTCCGTATAAGTGCATCGAATATCCTTGCCAAATGGCCTCACCTAGAAGAAAAACGTAAGGCAATTGCTGAAGGTGGTGAATCGGCTTTAGAGCATTTATATATGCTTGCTTGGGAACAACTCCATCTTATGCGAGATATCGGGACTTCTCGAGATCTGATAAACGCGCTAACGTATACCGATTACCAAATCGAAACGCTAACCACAACCAGTCAGTATTTCCAGTTCGCCGATTACGGAATAATCAGTAATAAGGCCCCTTGGTACAACGAAAAACGTCAACTAATTGGTCAGGCTATCAATAATCTACGGGCGGCACGAGGTGCTGGCAGGTTTAACTACTGATGAATACAAAGCAGTCTAAAAGACTAGAGGCGCTAGCATTACGTCAATCTGGATTAACTCAAAAACAGGTTGCAAAACAGCTAAACGTGGGAGAGCGAACTATCAGAAGATGGGAATCTGAAGATATAGCCGATACTCCCAATGCTGCTGATATTGTTGATACTACGAACAATGAAACTGCTCAACTTGCTATTGATAGCAAATATGCGGCATGGATGAATAAATTCTCCGAATGGGGATTTAGATAGAAAATGAAAGGATTCATTTTATGGCAACATTCAATCAATGGTACACATACTACTCTCTCAAACAAGATATTGCTCGTAAAAGCTTTGGACTTCCAAGTAGTAAACTTTTTAGTGATACTTTTGGAAAAGGTAGTAGGCGTTACAAAGATATTCAGCAACCCAAGATGAGTGTTTCGGACCAGGTTGATCTGGTTAGTTGTCTGGCTCAACTGAAGCATGCTCGTGAAGCTCTCAGAGGCGGGTAATAGTTACTAGTTTGCACCTTAATCTAAGGTGCAAACTGTTTTAAGAGGTAATGATGATTACGATATGATTGGCATATGCCCACGTTGTGGCATGATAACAGACAGACATAGGAGATCCGTAAGAAAGAGACATGGATGTTTTCTTTGCGGGCAACTACACCACACAATTGATCAGTCTGATATATTCCCTATTCTGAATGGACGATTCAAAGATCCAAACCGATTTACTTCAGACTTAATGCAAGCATCGAATATTAAATTTGCCAGGACCAAAAAGAAAAAACCGGACCACTCATCACACGCGTGATAGTGTCATACTTTTTCGCAATTTCGATGCAAATCTATATTGTTTTGTACCGGATCGGAGTGAGACAGTCCGATCTGAATCGATACAGAAAATGGCTGTGAAGATAGTTAAATCCTGGAATGGCCGATTATACCATTGTCATCATATGCATATCGTGTGTGTAAATCATACATGGCACTGGTTTATCACTGGATTCATGATGTTTTTTGTATCGCGACAAAAACTATGGTTAGACATTGGTTGACCTATCTAGGGATTTTAGGGGGATGGATAACATGAGAAAGCCCAAATACACCTTCACTAAGCATCATTTGTATCTTCCAACATATCCAAGAGAAGCGTATGGGCCTAGATCCTGGCATTTCTTTATGGATGATTTGGAATACTACAAGGCGAAAGATGTACCTGAGGGTATGGCTGTAAGGGATTATGTTGATATTCTCGGTGGGAGAAAGCGCCTGGTGGTACTTTGCCCAAAGTGCAAGAAACAGTGTTTCAAACTGTACAAGTACATCGATTATCAAGCCAATAAAACCTTATTGTGTCGATGGTGTGTAGGGTTGCCCTATCGTTCCCAATACGCGCTAAGGCGAGCTGAGGCCAGTGAAGAACGCATAGCAGAACTAAAAAAAAGAGCAGCTGGTACAAAAGATAGATCTACTCGCTGGAGAAGAGAGGATTATATCTATTATCTTGAAAGATTACGATTGAGACGAAAAAGTATTTTTTCGATACGTGAGGAATGTGCTCGTGATACTTACGTTTTCACCAGGGGGACCAATGCTGATGCTCAATTCATGGCAAGAAAAGAAATCAGAGAATTGAACGAAGAAGATCCTTTACCTCCCAAGCCTTCGAGAAGAAAAAAGAAGGAAGTGTAAATTATGTGGCACTGGACAAAAGATAAAGAACAGGCTTTCATGCTTTGTAGATCTGGCAAGAAACGTAAAGATGTTTGTACTCAGCTTGGCATAAGCGATCGAACGTTAAGATATTGGGCATCAGCACAGGAATGGAAAGACCGATGGAAGGAAGATTCAGATGAAAGTTTTGCTCAAATGCTGCTAGAATTGCGCTTAAAGCATCATATTAGCAAAGAGAAGAGGATAGCCATTCTTGCACAGTTAGATGCCGATGACGCGGCATTTAGAGCGGAATTAGAGGCACGTCAACGCAAATGGATGAATCGGAAATAATTCCGTTTTGTGGCTATTATTGTGGAATACTTCCCTAATCCTTACGTGCGCGTGTGCGAAAGCAACCAGAATATGATAAAATCACATCAACTGGGTTACCGGTTGTGTTTTGCCTTCAGCCTCAAATAGGTGACCAATCCAATAACATTCCAGTACTAGGAAATACTCGATCGTATTTCCCTTTTTTTCTGCTAAAATCCCATTGCCATCTGTGTTATTTGCTTCTTGGGGTTAATGCGAACAGGCTTATTAATTAGCTTACATCTCATCTCTTCGAGCAACATCAGTGCCTCTTGCTCATATTGCGTTCCCTGGTACAATGGCGCGATCGCGAGCATAGCCAAGTATGCATCTCTGGCTATCTGCTCCCTGTAAAGTGGCTGTATTACTATATTCATACTGATTTCTCCTGTTTTGTGTGAAATTCACAAAATTTATGAATTTGCCCAAAAACAACATAATGTTGAATTTGCCTAGTTATGCTGCTATTTCTCCCGACGGCGTGATATCTAACCGTTTCTTGAGTTTGATGCCCCAATCTGAGCAAATTGGATCAAGTGACATGTCTGCTATCTTCAACGTGTACATTCTCTCGACAATGTTTTTAGCCAGCATGCATGCAAAAGGATCACTCCGATAGATCGCCGCTCGTCTTTCTGTTTCCTGGTTGTAGCCCCCACATATCCACTTTGGCGCGTGTCTGATAGGCTTGTGACTAACATATTTAGGTTTCTTAGGTTGCCGTGTATCGTCGCTCATGCAATGCCCCCAATGGGACGTAGTGACTGATTAGTTTTGCATGTCTGACAAGTTCCATGACTGCCATCTAGGGACGGCATGATAGCGCGGATAGTGTGGCACTTTGAACAATAAGCTTTTGTAGAAACTGGCTTCATATGGGGAGTAGTGTTTTCTTTAGGGAGGATATCTGCTGACATGTAAGGAATATCAGAAGGTGTTATATCCACTATTTCTTGTGGTGTTAATTTGTAACTTTCGTCGTTTTTCTCTGTTAGGGTTATCTCTTTATTTTCGTGTAACCTTTGTAACTTTTGTAACTCTGTAACTTCTGTAACCTTTGTAACTACTTCTTCTTTAGAGAGAGAAGAGAAAGTTACATCATCATCATTAGAAGTTACAATAGTTACAAGGTTACACTCGTTACGATAGTTACTTATTTTTTCTTCTTTGTTACTTTCATCATTCTCTTGAGTAGAAACTATTTGATACATTCCCCTACACGGTTGGGTTATCTTTCCTTTTGCCACAAGACGACTAAGGGCAGTTTTGACGGCCCCTTTACTCATAACTCCGTCTAGTTTCTCTATAATATTCTCAAGAGAAAGCGCGCCTGTTTCTTCTCTCAAGATATCCATAACTGGCTTATTGGTTTCTGGTTTATCATTTTTATATTGAGACGCAAGCATACTTCCTATATCTTGCGCGGATAGATCGGACTTGCCAAGCCATTCTATGGACTCAATATCAAGATAGATATTTGACTCAAGAACTCGCTTGATAATATGGTATCTTAGCGTGGTATTTTGCTTGTCTATATGGTTTGCTTTTGGAATGGATAGCAGGTATTCCTGTTCGTTATCAGGGTCAGGAGAAAACATAAGCGATGCGCGGGCAATATTGCCGAACGCGATAGAACCGCTCCCAGCATGAGCCATATTACCATTATTGCTTTTTGAGACATGCCGAACAGTTAAGATAGCAACCTTGTGTCTTTGGGCAAGTTCAGCATAAGGGGCAAGAACACGCCTTACATCCTGGTCTTTATACCCGTCTGCTTTTCCTAGATAGCTCGTTACGGGGTCAACCAGAACATAGACAATACCATACTCCTCAATATAGCGTTCTATCTTTCTGATATCCTGTTCTAAAGAAAGCATACGTTTTTGTCGAGTGGCGTTATCTGTCACCATTTTGATAGCAAAAAACTTGTTTGGGTCCCCTCCGCAGGCTAGAAACCTTGGTTTGATATCTTTTGCTAAATCATCTTCCATTGCTAATACCAGGACGTTACCTTGTATCCCTGGTGAACCGTCTGGCATATTCCATCCACGTGTAATACGAGCTGCGATATCAGCCCCTAATGTGAGACTTTTCCCTATGCCGCCATTCCCGTAAACATCAGTAAGTACCCCTAGCTCGATATAGTTCTGCCAAAGCCATTCTCTTTTTTCAATAGTTACATCAGCTAAACATATTAAGTCTGTTTGTGGGGGTCCGTTCTGAATATTAAGCAAGGCGTCTATATTATCAACCTCTTGCTTAATGCGGTCACTATCCCAATTTTCTTGTGAGGCTTGTATAAGGGTTTCAGCACGTTTTATTTTATGGGCTTGCTTAAAAATAGCTTGTGCATGTGCGTCAATGTTTGCGCCTGTGATAACTCCAAATTCCCCAAGAAAAGCCGCTTTATCTAAGTCAAGTTTTAAATACCTCTGTTCTATCCAATTTTTTGCATCATCTCCTGTTAAGCTTTTACTCATGCTCGCTACAGTTTGTGCTATCTCAAATTGAGTCAGAAGGATATCATCTCGTTTTGTTTTGAGTGTTTGGATAGCTTGCCAATAAATGGCATGTTGGGCGCTAAAGTATTCAGGGAGAAGATATCCATACTGAGATATCATGTTTTGGTTTTGGAGGCATCCGCCTATGAATGCCTCTTCACATAAAGGTAAGTATCTATCTGGGTCTTTATTTTTCATATCCGTAAGTTGACCTATCAATCATCCCATATCACCAATTTGCTAATTAAACAAGCTTGTGGTATAATATTCATTGATGATTGTCGATGAATATACACATTTAGCTAAGGTTGGTGATATGGGGATTGGTTTGCGGCCAATCTCCTTTCTTTTTGGTTTGTGCTATAATCAGATCAGTGTTAGTGTGATTGCGTCTGTGTTGGGTAATGGCCAGTGAGTCATTGACCCAAATTTTTTTTGTCCTAAAACCTGTGTACCTGATCTGAAATGGGGGAGAATGTCTGGAGGTTCTTTCTTAGTTCTCTGGCAGTGTTCTTGCGCTATCTTCTTGTAATTGTGTCCTGCCATGATGTATACTTTTCATAGCAGGTTAACAACCTGTCATCAGCCATTTGAATTATGATTATTTGTTCATAATTCTGTTGGGCTGTCGCATTATCATAAAATTACGACACAATTGAATAACGATTCGAATCTAGAAGAGATTAAGTGAACCAAAACCCATAAACACAGTATCTCGCCAAAGTTAGAGTGTTTATGGGTTTCTTCATAGCTTTCTCCTATTATACTACGGTTGCTAACGACTAGCCTATATTGCTTGTTACTTAGGCTGCTAACTCTTGAATCTTTGCTCGTACTTCTTGTTCGGCTTCAGCTAGATCGATTACCATTGTGATAAATGCTTTTTGACCTGGCTTTTTCAATAACGATACTATTTCATCTGGCTCATGGATCAGCATGACATCCTCGCCTGCGATTACCAATGATGCATTGCTGAAGTCTTCTCCGACCGATTGTAGATACGTTGCCACTTTTCGTAAAGCTGTTGCACCTACCTGATCATGCAGTTTGATCATTACTCGCAAAGAAATAAGATCAACTATAGTCCACTTCCGATATTTGCCTGTTTGTACACCTGATGGTGTTATAAAGCCATTCCAGACATAATAGTCTTGCATTCGTGGCTTTAATCCTGTTATCTTTGCAACCATACTAGCTGTATACTCTGTGATGAGTTTTTTATTTTTCATCCACAACCCTCTTTTCATGTTCCAGATTAATAGTACAACAAATATGGTGCAAGATCAAGGTAAAATGGTAATGATCCTGCTCAGATCTCCAAAAATAGGACAAATTTGCTATCTATCCGTACATTTTTTATGTACCCTAAATGTCTATCTCGACATTTAGAACATGCTCCCCTGTTCTGGCTTATCCTCTTTCGGATTTTCATCGATAATGTGAATGATGGAATACTCTTCTCCTGGTGCCTCTTCATCTGATGACCATTGCAGTTGATTTATGATGTTTGGATCATCCTCTGGCAACCATTCTGTTGTTTTCATCATCGGATACCTAGGCAGATCTTCAGGCATTGGACGGCCTAATCGTTCTAGTGTACGACGGATCTCTGTTCCTACGTCCTGAGCATCAGTATAAATTTGCTCTCCAGTCGAATTATTTTCCTTAATGCGCGCGGCCGTATGTGCTCTATGAAAAATATTATTCGCTAATTCTTCAGGACCCATGAAACCTTCTGGTCCAACGCCACTTGGTAACCCAGTTATAGGAAGATTTCTATGAAGTACCAACGCCATTCTACTTGGCATCTCATACAATCCCTGAAAATTTGCCTCATCTAGTTTTTCATGTTGCTCAGGTGTAGTGATTCCGTGAAAGATTACTAACTGGTGCAGACTCACATCGAATTGATGAAGTTGTAAGCGATATGCAGTACGTAACGCTCTTTCTTCAACATCCTCGATCGCAGTAGAGCCCAATTTTGCAAGCCATTGTTTAAACGGCTCGGCATTCTGTGATTTTACCGATTGAATGATCCTTAACAGGATCTGCATGTTGGCACAATCGGTTTTACGGACCTTACCCACACTATCAGGCAGTTTAAAAGACTGCACGCCAAAGTCTTTGTATACATCCTTATTTTCCAGTTTCTTCAGATCCGTCTTAAAATCTGACCAATAGCGGTTAGCGTTTGGAGTAGCGGTTAATGCCGTCATACAGTCTACACAACTGTACCACCATTCATTTTCAAACCATGTACGACGAATAGGAAATTGCTGGAATAAGGATATCGTTAAATCTTGATCACCCAGGTTCATATAATTTCTCCTTGCTTGCTTTCAATCATACGCTCGCAGCGTATGATTCAGGATTGATGCATGCTCATAGCAAACGATTGGTTTTATAAAAGTGCTATCTCTACTGTTCTTTTGCCTTTCTCTCCTCATCACCACATGCAAAACAGCGTTTCTTTTGTGGCTTTGTGACTGGCTGTTCTGGCATATTTGGCGCATAAGGAAATCCTCGAAGGATGGTGATCACCACGTGGCCACACTGTAAACGTGCGCAATGGTCCCCATACTGGTTAGTCCAGAAGGTCACCACCTGGCGGATCTTGTAATTGAGATGATCCTTACATCTCCAGTCCCACGGCTCCATATCTGGGTATGTATGCCGGTGATACACCTGCCATTTACTAGCCTCAGCATTGCCTTGTATGGCGCGTTCGGTGGCCGACGTACAAATGGAACAGTGATACCACCTGTGGGGCCCATACTGTCGAAATTCGCTAGGCATATACTCACATCCGATCCGTGGTGGCCAGGTGATGAGCCTGGCCGATATATCAATACGGTTTGCCGATGATCTTCCATAGAGCCAGTTGCACTCCCATTGCCGCATCTCGTGTGCTGGCATTGCCAAGAAGATCCGCCAGGGCGAGTACAGCAGCTTCAGGTCTGGGATCATCGACAGGATCATACATGCCGTCCGGTTCGCAGGTTAGGGCTAGATTCATGATGGCATCACATACGGCGTCCCGATCGAAGCTGCTTTGTACTTCTTTCTCCAGTTCGCTTTTGTCATCATCCATTGGTTTCTTGCTCCTTTATTCGTTTCATAGTCGCTACAATGGCAGCTACGATATGATGTTTTTCATACGGTATCATGCTCATTTGTGCGAGCAATCTGGCTTGTGATTGCTCATCGTCAGGATTATCATAAAGGGCAACCATGCGACGTGTAAGAATTTCCTGTAATGACGGTAAATTCTCAATTTCATCTTCATCTTTACCCGGCCAGGGCCAATTAGGCTCATGTTCTGGAGCGTCTACAAAATTATCATCCTCAGGGTTTTTCAAGTATGGCTTATCATCCATTGTTTTGCCCTTTCTCGAATACTGGCCAGTCGTCATTGCAGTTAGTGCAGTCATGTGTTTTGTTTTCTTCATCCTTTGTTAATTGTTCGTACGCGTACAAGCACATATTTGCTATGCGTTTCAGATCTTCGGGACAAGACAAAGCAAAGGCGAGCATTTCTTTAAAAAAGAGATGGCCATCATAATCTGGCTCCTCATGAATTTTCGCCAGTTGAATATCATTTTTATTTTCGTTATTCACATACACACGAAAGAACTTTCTTAGTCCTCTGAATGCACTTGTCTGATCTATAACGCGATATTCATCTAGCGTGTGAAGTGTTATCGCCTTTGCGGTATTTTCGTTTTCTTCATTCATTGGTACGTACATCTCCCTTGATTTATGACTCTTCTTTTACTATGTGATGCTCAGGTGCAACACAGTTTATGGTCTTACAGGTTCTTTTGAGCTTGGCATCTTCAGCACAATCGGGGTGATTATATCGAAATAACCAAAGAGCAGCAAGTACAACTCTTCCCGATCGTATGCGAAACAATGGCCTATTCTTTGATAGCCCTTGTCCACTCCATACAAGGCAATCATCAACCTGGGTTACGTGTGTCATGAACTTATCGTAATCGTTACTATTTCGGACCTTTAGGAGTTCCGATTCTTTGTGAGCTTCTTGTAGATATGACGTCAAGTCAACGTCCTTTAGGATCTGTATCATTTCATCGATGGTACATTATTTACGCCATGATCGATACAACAGTGTGGCTAGTTCCTGATAGTAAATATCTTCATCCATTGCTGTATCTGTTTCATTCATCAGGTTCGAACCTCTTTCTTATGCTTGTGCTGTTTCAGCATTTTCTTCTGTATCGTCGTCGTTCTCTTCTAGATCTTCCTGGTCATCATCCTGATTATCATCATCAACAGGTATCGCAGCTGGTGGTAAGTTCGAACCTCTGAGAGAGATAGGTCCTGCTGTACGCTTCGAACCAGTTACGCGATTATTAGCCAGTGCCAAATATTTGCTTGCTGATGATTGCGAAACTTTATAATCTTTCATTACGATCGCAATGGTGATTTTTTCCCCGTTCTGTTTTCGTTCCACAATCCGATCAACAATATCGTTACCCTTCGAACCATCATCATTTTGAACAAGTCTAACCACTTTCGCAGTTTTCTTTTTTGTGCTCTTAGGTTCCTTTTTTGGGGGTCTTATTATGGGATCTGCATCAATAATAATCTCATCGTTCGAAGTCTCTGTATTGTCCTCTGTAGGGGCTGCAATGGCCTTCTGTTGTGAATGCTTCGAACCATCAAGTAAAGCCATAATTTCAGGAGTCATTTTTTGCTCTTGTTGCCACATACGATATGCGCGATCGACGTTGATTAAGTTCTGCATTGTTTGATCCATTTCACGTGACATTCCAGTGTTCGAACGTAAAGCAGCAAGCTTAAAAAATGTCGGTACGGTATCATCATAGGCTTGTCTAATTGTGTCTTGTGCTGATCCTTTTGCAAGACCAATTTGTCTTTGAGTTTCGATATCTGTTAAATCAATGGGAGTCTCTTTTTGTAACTCAAGATAGACAGTCGCATAAGGGATAACTCCAGCACGTGCGGCCAGCTGCAAGAATTGAATAGAAAGAATATCTGGTTTACCTTCGAACCTCCATAACATGTATCCGAAACTAATCGATTCAATCACCAGGACGGCATACATAATAATTTGATCTTTGTGTTTGGGTTTCTCTCCTCGCTGTTCAGATCTTCGAATGTTGCGAGCTGCTGAAAGTAACGCTACATTCATCACTAGGACGCCGATTAACGCGACGGCAATCTCTACTATGGCTTTCATATCTAAAGCGCCATTTAGGAGCCCTAGAAGTGCGTCGGCTGCCATTCCTAACAATGCTGCAATCGCGATCGCGATAACTCCGATACGTCCCCAAAAATGATCTACTTTTACTGCTCCCTCATTTTCCTTTTCCAATTGATCTAGCTTTTTATCTGCTTTTTCTGTTGGGGATAATACTTTTTTTGCCATAGGTTATAAACTCCGTTTCTGAAGAATAGATAGCCAGGTGATATATCTACCACCTGGCCGATGATTTAGACAGAAGATGGGTAGAGAATATCTAGGATCTCTTTTCCTTTATCTAAGAAAGCATTTACTTCTTCTGGTGTGACTTCGATATCTTCTTGGATTTTGGCAATGAGTTGGGAACCATCGGCCATAATCCGAATAGCTTCTTTTGCCAATGGTAACTGTGATTGCTGCCTAAATTTTTTGTGACAGTCTGCAAGATTGTTTATCATCATCGGAATTGCAATAGCTTGCTTGATTGTTATCATGATTGTCCTCTCTAGAAAAATGGATGATAAGCAGGTAACTTATCATCCATGAAAATTGTGTTTTGTTCAGTCGCCAGGGCTGCTATTCGAGTGAAGATTCAACGTCTTCAGAATTACGCCAGGCGACTAATGCGTTAAATTGGTCTAACAATTCTGGCTTTTTGATGCTATTCCGAATGGTTGTGAGATCATCCTCGTCTTCAACCCCCATTTGAAATCTCTGTATAGCCTGTCTCACATCGATATAGTTTTTAATCTTCTCGGATTGTCTTTCTAGCATCTTGCTAATTTTTTCAATGACTCCCATTTATGACAGTTCCAACCCTGCCCTATTGCTGTAATGATTGACTGCATAGGCCACCCACCATACAAACCATTTGGCAAAATCAAGATCGTCTTTGGTGTTCTTGGTGGTAAGTTTCCCCTGCTGTATTTTTTCGATTGCGAGCTGAAGCAAGGACATAAATGTTTTCATTTTGTCGAGGGTGACCACTACCGGCAGTCCCTTATTTTGCGGTACGGCCTCTGTGAATGCTTTATCTAGCCCTAGCTCATCTAACCAACGATGAAAATATCCAATAGGTAAGCCAGCTTGGTAGTTAAAGCCCCGGCTTTCTTTTCGGTGTGTCTGGATGTTCCAATTTGTCACCATTGGTGCACGCTGATTTGTCTCCTGTTTCACTCCTCGCATACATTCACATCGAAGGATGGTGCAACTAGAGCATGTGATGAGTGGTCTAGATTTTTCGATTTTGCCGATCGTAATATCGTAAGTCAATTTGCTACTCCTCTGAGAAAGTAATGTGGATGTTACGCGCCGGTAAAGACGCAATGGTTGTACTTGAGTGGGCTATCGTGCAGTTTGTTGATATTGCCGAAAAAGGACTTTATAATTCGATGAATGTTGTAAGGTGTTGCGTTGGGGATGTCTAAAGAAATGACGATATTCTCTGTTGTCAACAGATTGTGACACCAGATCGTGTAGAAGTTGTTGTGTGACGAAAATTCTACAAACGTCCAAATGCTTTCGGCGATTTTCGACAAAGGTATGCGCGTGCCTGTATCCAGAATGTGATAGCCTATGACTGGATCGCCATAAACGCGCACGTCCTCCCCATTTCTGGCTCTGATGATGTATTCCATTCGGTCTTCACTAGTGATGTATCCTTTTGGAAGTGATTTTTCACTGAAGCTATCCGTATTCCGTTTGATACTTTCTGTATCGTTTTTTGCCGTTTGTGACATGATTTACATTGCTCCGATCTGGTTTTATTTTTTGGAGTGAAGATCGTGATTGCTTTGAACAGTCACGATCTATTTTTCTAACTGGCCTCAGCGATCTTTGGGGGATGAACCCTTTCAGGTTTATGCTTCTGACCCTGGCGATAGCTTTTCGCCTCTCTCAGGTCAGCTGAAGCACTAGATTGGGATATGTTGAATGTCTCCATTACCTTCTTGACGCTCAGATGTTCACCACTCTCTAATCTCGAAATAATCATCTGAACTCTTTGTTTTGAATCTATTTCAGGACCGCTTTTTTTACCCCTTTTTTTTGTCGATTTAGGGCCCGTTTTTGGAGTACTAGTTATGCTTTTTTTTTAGTAGTTTTACCCCTGGCTGCGACTGGCTTATCAGACTCAGTATTGGGGGGGTTCGAACCCCTCTCCATCTCCCCATCAGGAGGACTGGAATTGATGTTAGATTCAGGTGTGATATCACTGGCCGGATCTGTATGATTTGTGGTTGCTCTTGCAACTGATTTGACTCCTAAAAGTAACGCTTTTGTTTTCTCTTTTTGGGCCTCCATTTTTGCGATCGATAAAGCCGTTCGCCTTGCTATCTCTCGCTTCTCTGCTTCAATCGAGAGACGTTTTGAAGGAACTTGATATCTCAAAAATCCTGACATTAATGTGAGCCCTACCGCAACGAACGTGCGAATCTCTATGAACTCAGGCTTTGTTAATCCGAGAGATGCAATTGAATCATCAACGCTCGTACCGAAGGCCTGATGAAATCCAAAGATGATCCCCGCCTGAAATTCCACACAAGCCAAAATTAAAGCCAGGATAGTGAATCCTACACCTTTTGCTATTGCCCCCTTTACATAGTTTCTTGATGCTTTGTAACTACATGCTACAAGTTGTCCTGTTAGTCCAGTTGCCATACCTACCGCATACGCAAATGTTATCCAGGGATTTTGTTCGACTAACTGGCCGTCTGTTAATAAATCAATAACTCCGACCGCTAGACTAAAGGTGATTGCATAACCAGCTAAGGCAGTTACAAGATCCTCAATCCACTTTAAAACATCACCTACTTGTTTAATTCCTAGTCCTGGTTTCTCAATCTCTATTTCATCCTCAAATATTCCGTTATCTGGGGAATCGATTGCTTGTGAAGTCAAGGCTTGTCCTTCTCCTTGTTGTGTTCATTTTCGTTTTCTGCAAGAGACTGGATATGTTCTTGCATACTAATGGTGTTTAATGGTTTCTTGGGTGGTTTGCGTTGGATCGCTAGAAGGATGATTAATCCAACGCAAACTAGAAAAACTATAATGTTCACTGTTTTGCCGCCCAAAAGACGACAACGAACGCACCGGGTAAAGAGAACAGTGTAATCCACGCGTCTAAAGTGGCTATTGGAAACGCAGGGCCTAGGGATACTGCTAGGGAAGCTTTTAGGTAGTTCCAGAACATCCCGAATAGTAACCATGCTCCTACACTACAGATGACTAATGAAATAGCTTTTTTTGCGTCCATAAGAGTTTAATGAAGAACTCCTTCCTTTTTCGTAACAGCGAATTTTGGAGTACCTGCGATTGGTTTAGGTGAGAACTAAGCCGATCGTCTTTTTATTACTGAAGTAATGGTGATTTGTGAAAGAACAGCATTACTTTCTTTTAGCCAGGCATCGACTATACTTGGTGTAACATCCTGGAGATAGAAATTAGCTCCAGTGGTGATCAGCGTATCAATCTTACTGACAATCTGTGTGTGTTTTGGGTTAGATTCGAGTGCCAACTTTGCAGTAAATAATCTATCAACCATATTAGCGATTGCCTTATTATCTGCCTGTGTTATTTTTCGAGTATTGGTAGTGCTATGATCGCGTTGTTTCATTTCTGGTTGTTTACTCCTTTTGATGCAAAATTATCTTATATGGTAATCCCTTGATATGAGGGATTGGTGTTTTTAGTTACTAGGAACGATTAACGACTGTCTATGTAGTTCCATCCAACCCAGGAGCTAGGAATATCGCAATAAATGTCACCTGTGGCAATGATATAGGCAAGATATCGCCTGCCCATTCGTAGTGCGTAATCCTGGTACTGGTTGGATTGTCGGTTTGTTGATGAGGAGTAGAGGAGATTCCAGACGGATCGTGCGTAGTTCGCACACTCTTTGCTTGTCATGGGTTTGAATAAATCTGTGTGCTGAGATTCGATCATACGCTTTAACGCATCGCAGTAGCCGGTATGGCCGCTAATCTGGTTTCTAAAAATTTTGTTGTAGTTTGCTGTGTGGATTGCTGCTACTTGTTCTTCTCGCTCGTGTTTCTCACAAAGTTCACCGTTTTTGGTGGCTTCGATGACAATACGAAAAGGTACATCTTCCTGTTCGTCTAGGCAACGAAAACAGTTTTTCATGATGCAAATACCGCCTTTTGTAATCGCTTGTTATTGGTTAGTAGTTCGTTTCTGTGGTGCTCACAAAGCAAGGAAGTATGCCCGATGGGAAATGGAGTTTTATTTTCTTTGTGGCACAGTGGACAAGCCTTTGGCGGATTTACCAGAGCATCAATTAAGCCATTTTGAACTTCATAATTTTGTTGTGAATCAATATGTGGTATCATATTGACAAAGACCTTTCTAAGCCAATTATTGGCTTGGGATTGGGTTCTCAAAAAGCTGAGTGCAAACTTTCCAGGGTGAACGCTCGGCTTTTTCCATTTCTACTAATTGCTTTTGAGGATGTTTTCTTTTATCCATGTCACCACTTCCTGTACAGCAACTTCATTGTACATTACCGATCGCCTGTTACTGAGGGTTCTTTCACCTCTTATACCGCGGCTGCTTAATGCTTGTCTAATCGTGTACTCGGACGGTGGATCTCCAGGAAATGACTCCCCCACTTTTTGAACTAGCTGAGACCAGGTTATTTTAGTCTCTGACATTAAGTCCCCCCTTCGTGTGTTATGAAACTAGTATACCTTTATCATTTTAATATGTCAATAGTATTAATGGATAAATAAATAAAAGGATAAATACCCGTATCACGTGACATAACATTCTTGAAGCTCATACACACAATTGGGCTTTCTTCCAATTGCCATAGGTGTACATCAGCCAGGCTGATATCTTCTGCAGAACAAAAAATCAGAAAAAAACACGGATATGGAACGATGAATCATACATTAGCTAAACTGATTGGTAATGTTGTATAATTACTGTGAAACGCAGTTAGCTTGCTAACAGTGTTTATGTAAAGCCAAACGGAATTATTTATAATACAAGGATGGTTGATTATGGCAATAGACGAGGAAATCATAGAAATAGGTGCTGATTTTAGCGAAGCTATTGAACAATGCACATCTTTAAGTGAATCATTTGATGTCATGGCTGAGTCTACTCAATCTGCTATAGAATCTGTCAGTGAGTTTATGGCAAGTCTCGGTGATTCCGTTGATGCATTAACATCTGTCAGTGCATCATCGACAGAAACAACTGGAGCAGTAACAGATCTTTCGGCCAGTTTTACGGACGCTATCGCACAATTAAACGTATTTTCAGCAACTATTGAAGCAAATACCACAGCACTACAACAAAACACGGCTGCTATCATGGCATCATCTGATGCTACAGACAAAGACACAATATCAAAAAATGCGAACAATGCAGCTAACAATAATAGCGTTAAAGGTCTAAATACACTTAATCTCGCTCTTCTTGGTGCTGGTGTGGTTATTGCTGGCGTTGGTATCGCATCAGTTAAAATGGCTGGCGATTTCCAGTCAGGTTTAACCACGTTGATAACAGGAGCAGGGGAATTACAATCTAACCTAGGTATTGTTCATGATGGCATTTTGCAAATAGCAGAAGATACAGGAACATCAACCGATAAGCTTGTTAATAGCATGTTCAAAATTGATAGTGCCTCATACAAAGGCAAACAGGGACTAGAGGTACTAACAGCAGCAGCAGAAGGAGCAAAAGTTGGTAATGCTGATCTAGCTGGTGAAACAGACGTATTGACAGTTGCACTTCATAACTATGGCATGCAATCAGATAAAGCCATAGCAATCATTAACTCGCTTATCAAGTCCGTTGGTGATGGTAACATGGTTATGGATGATCTTAACCAGTCATTAACTGGTGTTTTACCCACAGCATCAAAAGCTGGCGTTGCATTAACTGATATTGAAGGTGCGTTGTCAACAATGGCAGCATCAGGAGATAAGGGTGCTTCAGCAGGTACCCATCTTTCTCAAATGCTTCAATCATTACAAAATCCATCATCAAAAGCCGCTGATATGTTAAAGAAAATCGGATTAACTACTCAAGGTATATCCGATGATATGAAAAAATCTCTTCCTGATACCATCGAGATAATTTATGATGCTATTGCTAAGAAATTCCCAGTAGGATCGGCAGCATTCAACGCGGCTGCGGCTGATATCGTCGGTGGTAATAAACAGGTCAAGGCGTGGAACGAATTAACAGGTGTAAGCTTCAAAGATCTTGTAAATAATACCAATGATATTACTGATGCATTCAAAAATAGTGGTGACTCTGTAACAAACTGGAATCTTGTACAGAAAGATCTTAATCAGCAATTAGATGAGGCAACCCAAAAGTTATCGAACTTTGTAGAGGGTATTGGAGAACAGTTAAAACCTGCGGCTGAAGATATTGTTGGGTTCTTTTCTGGTCCATTAATGGCAACCCTTGAAAATGCTGCTGATTTCTTTGAAAAGAATAAGATTGCGGCTGCGGCGCTGGCTGGTGTTCTTAGTGGCGCTGTTGTTGCTGCTATATGGGAGCTTACGTCTGCTCTTGCACCTGCTGTTGTTGCTGCCACTTCTTTTGCATGGCCTTTTATGGCCATTGGTGCAGCGGTTGCTGGTGTTGTTGCTGCATTCAAGCATTTCTATGATACCTGCGAACCTTTCAGAAAAACAGTAAATAGAGTGGGATATGCTATTCAAGAATTTGTAGTAAAACCATTCAATAATGTTAAGACGCTGTTTGGAGATGTTCATAGTTTTATTGATAGACATCTGTTACCGAAATTTGAGGAATTCAACGATTTCATAGAGAAGCACCTGTCTCCTAAAGTTACTGAGTTGGGGAATGCAGTCAAAACGAGCATGATCGGGAGACTTGGCGATCTGTATACGCTTGTTGATACAAAAATCATGACAGTAATGAACTCTTTTCATGGTTTTATTGCTAATACGTTCATTCCAAAGCTGGATGCCTTGGGAAAATCGATACAAACAAGCGTTATCGATAAATTTAACACAGTTAAGGATACAGCAGACAAATACCTAACACCTGCTATCAATAACCTTAAAAAAGCATTCGATAATCTTCATGACACGTACGAAAAAAAGATCAAGCCAGCATTATCGGAATTATGGAATACCATTGAGACACAAGTCGGTCCTACATTCCTAAAACTCTGGGATGTGTTTACGAATCAGGTTGAACCTGCGCTAAAAAGACTATGGAATGTTATTAAGCCCGAATTGACGCCAGCATTCAAGGAATTAGCTGGAATGGTGCTTATTTCTGTCATAGGTGCTATGGAATCACTAACATTTATTATCAATTATGTTGTCATTCCATCTATCAATTCACTCACAATTGGAATCGGATTATTGACAGCAGAATTTAGCCTTGCATCAAGCGAGATACAAACAGTTATTGGTTGGTTTGATAAACTAGATAACTCAATCAAGACCGTCAGGCAAGATTCTAATGGTGTTCTTGGTGGTATGCTTGGAGGAATAATAACAGGTATGCAGCCACCAGGGCATAACGCGAGTGGTACAAACTACTGGCAAGGTGGCTTGACATGGGTAGGGGAACAAGGACCAGAACTCGTAAACCTGCCAACAGGATCACAGATTATTCCGAATTATGCCCTTCAAGGCATGGCATCATCATATGATTCCTCTCAGCAGTACCAGCAGACGCAATATCTTGCTCAGCAAAATCGGTATCTTGCCCAAATTGTCTTACTTATGCAGCAACAACAGACAGGAAATACAAATAACTACACGATTACCGGTAATCCAAGCATTACACAGATTTATAAGCAAATTGCACGCTTGGGTGGTATTGCCGATGAAGCATACTTACGTGGTGCTACATCAGGAATGGGTTGGTGACATGAAAGAAAATACTTTACCTGAAAAAATCGAAAATACTCTTAAGCGAGTATGCCAGTCTACACACAGGTATCTTGAGGTATGCCCTCCGCCTGAAGAGGAATATGAACAAAGGTTTGTACAGTCCTTCTGTGCTCAGTACAGTGAAGAGGCATACGCTATATGCATAGACTTGGGATTACAACCCAGTGATGAGATAGACGCGATTGTTAAACTAATAGATGTATTGCAATCGCAGACAATTTCATTAAACTGACCATGAATCAAAAATTTGACTTTTGGAGATGGATGAATCATACATCCATCTTTTTTCGTCCCCCTAAAATCGAATTGTAGGGCCTCGTATAATGCCCTACAATTCCAGGAATAGCCAGGTATAGAGCCAAATATCACCATAAAGAAATGGGCCTCTGGTGCCCGTCTTAGTGCGTCTCATGATGCATCAAAATAAGCGAACATGGCCCATTTTTGCCCTAGTTTTACCGTAGTCTTACCCTAGCTTTTTTATCTTATTCCTTTGCTTTATTAGTCCTCCTTAGCCTTCCTTTTTCCCATCCTGGTCGGATCTTTTTTGTCGATTTTGCCTCTTTGTATGCGAGTGCTACTGATTCCCTAATGTAATAGATTGCGTGCCTACCCTCTCCGTATTTTTCACAAACTATTTTCCCTGTTCGGCAAAGTAACTGCACCTGCGATATATGGATATTTATAATTTCTGATGCCTCTTTAGTTGTTAATCGGCGATCTTCCGTTTTCTCCATTCCTTTTTCCTTTCTCTGGGGAATAACTGATATTATTTACCTCACATATATACTATCTGGATAGTGAATATAGTACCTTTAGACTATTGTATATTCACTATCCAGATAGTATAATTAATTACGTAATGAGGGTACGGAAACCCAACGAACTGAAGGAGTATGAACCATGACGAGCGAACAGAAAACAGAACTACAAAAAGCTTTGGAGAGAATCCAGAATAACAAACTCCATTGGATGAATGGAAAAGACAGAAAAACTGGGAAAACGATTTGGTGTGTTGAGAATCGACGTGCAACCAAGAAAAATGGTCATCTCTTTTTCCATGTGGTC